>Ga0116164_10002530_pt1 | contig 13029 bp, 10 predicted proteins | sample AD_UKC109_MetaG_FD_89888 | JGI IMG/M metagenome (GOLD analysis project Ga0116164, IMG submission 89888) | Active sludge microbial communities of municipal wastewater-treating anaerobic digesters from Hong Kong - AD_UKC109_MetaG | ecosystem: Engineered > Bioreactor > Anaerobic > Digestate... | reverse complement strand
ATCGCGATGCAGGTGTCCATGCATCCGTTGTACCCGAGATACCCCACTGCACCGGCGTACACGCCGCGGGGCGTTGTTTCCATTTCCCCTATGATCTCGATCGCCCTGACCTTCGGCGCGCCGCTCACGGTACCGGCGGGAAATGTTTCACCGAGTACATCTATCATATTTTTACGGGTCGATATACGGGCCTGCACCAGGGAAACCAGGTGGATTACATGTGAAAAATCCTCAGGCTCCATGAACCGCGTCACCTCCACCGTTCCCCTGCGGGCGATACGGCCCAGATCGTTCCGCGCGAGGTCCACCAGCATGAGGTGTTCCGCCCGTTCCTTTTCATCACCGAGGAGCATTTCCTTTCTCCGCTTCCGCTCCTCCCGGTCTTCAGACTGGGGCACCGTACCCGCGATGGGTTTCAGGTACACTGTGTCCCCCTCAACGCGCACATGGGTTTCAGGCGAGCTTCCCGCGATCGTGAGTTTCCCGAGCTTCATAAAAAACATGTAGGGGGAGGGATTCACCGACCGGAGCTTCAGGTAAAATTTGTAGGGATCAATCACCCGGGGAATATTCCCCCGCATGCTCAGCACCACCTGTATCGCCTCCCCTGATGCGATCAGCTCCTTTGTCCGGGAAACCTTATCCATAAAAGAATCCCGTGTCTCATTGAACTCCAGTGAAAGAGGTTCAGGACGTGTCCGGAGATACGGTATCGGCGTCTCCTGTATCCTCCCGATAATTTCATCCTCCAGTTCCTCCAGCCGTCTGCAGGCGTTGTCGTAGAGTTCATTGACCGGCACGTCCCCGCCCGGATAAATGCAGGTGGCCGCAAAAAATTTATCATGAAGGTTGTCATACACAATAAACTCATCGATCTGGACAAGATGGAAAAGCGGCGTCGAGGGATCATATGCCGCGGGTTTCCTGAGGACCCCGGCATAGTTCACAATTTCAAACCCGAAATACCCCGCCAGGCCGCCGTTAAAGGGACCGTAGCGCCTGAAGGAAGGGGACGTATACCGGCCGGTTTCCTCTTTGAGATACTGAAACGGGTCCGCATTCATCTTATGAATACCCTCCCGTGATTCCTCAATGATATAGGGCGGGAGAAATTTTACGGTCTTCACGGGATTTAACCCGATAAATGAAAACCGGCTCCATTTCCTGTTTTCCTTCGCGCTTTCAAAAAACACCACATCATTGTCCCGCTGCAGCGCCTTGAGCAGGGAAAGAAGCCCTATCTCTGTGAGATCAAGCTCCCGGTACACGGGAATCCTGCTGTAACGGCGTGCGAGTTTTGCTGCATACGATAAATCCGGAAAAATCATGGTACCTCCTTTTGTTCAGGGCAAAAAAAATGCCGCGGGTTCTGGAATTCCCACGGCATTTCTGCAGACACAAAAAAACCGCGGGTGGATGCCCACCCGCGGTTTTAAAATTTCAAGTATATATATGCTAGCGAGCGGACAACGGAATGTTGGTCCACCACCACCAGCTTGACATGTTCATAGCATCTGTTCTCTGTTCGCGTATCATCAGTCTATAATTCTCCCTTCATCACGACTACAATAAGTGTAGCACGGGGAAATTGTCAAGCAATAAAATATTTAATTCCGGCCCTTTTTATCTTGACATTATTGGTGTTTTTCATAAATAAACAGGTATTCTTCGAAAATCATGCAGACTGCGCAGCAGAACACACTGTTCGTGCGACACACGTTAACCGGACATTCTGAACAAACACGGTGTTACTGCTTCCTGCTGATATATCTATTTCATAACCTGTGAGGTATACATGTTCCCAATTCTTTATCAGTACAAATTTATTTCAATCGGCGGATACGGCGTCATGCTTGGCCTCGGCTTTTATCTTGCCTTTCTCCTTTTCGAACGGGAATTGAAGCTCCGGGACATTGACCCCGAGCTTGCGTATAAAATACTGCTTACCGCCATACCCCTGGGGATTATCGGATCAAAGGTATTTCACATACTGGAACACCTTGATGATTTTGCGCGGTATCCAATGGAAATGATTTTCTCCGGCGCGGGACTCTCCGCATACGGAGGATTTGTGTTCGCCTTTATCGGCTGTGCCATTGTAATCAAACGAAGCAATGAGGACATTCTCACCATATGCGACGCGGTGGCCCCGTCCCTCGCACTCGGGTACTGTTTCGGCAGGTTCGGCTGTCACGTAGCAGGAGACGGATGTTACGGCCTTATCGTAAAATCATATCACTACTTTCAATTCACCGCAACACCATATCCCAACGGGATTGTTCCCACGTCACTGCCGGTATTCCCGACTCCGCTCTTTGAAGTGCTGTTTTCATTCATTGCCGTGGGTATACTCTTACAGATGAGGAGAAAGCCGTTTCCAACGGGAACGCTTTTTTTTGTGTATCTTCTTTTCAACGGCGTTCCGCGGTTTCTCGTTGAATTCATACGTCTCAACCCGAGAATGTTTCTCGGACTCACACAGGCCCAGCTTGTGGGGATACTCGTTATAATTACAGGCATCATTGGACTGGTCATAATCAACAAAAAAACTGAAAAATCCGCATAGCAGCTGCTGCACTATAACGGACACACGAAGGGCCTTCCATAACGGGAGGCCTTTTATATTGCGTCGTGATCACCCCATATTGTTCATACATTACTATTTTTGATCCCATACTGCACTTCGTCTCTATATTTTGCTTGATTTATTTTCACCACCATCAAAAATGTCTTTTAATGAACGGCATTCATAACGTTCACCGCTATATATAAAGCCGTAACCGCATAGCCATGGTAATAAATATTTTATCACATTGTATGGCAGGGGGCACTCTGCGTCTTCATTTTGGCGTGTCCTCTGTCAAATGATATTGTGCGTCCTTTTTTACAGGAAATCCGCGCAACAGAATTGATATAAAAAAATAAAAAAAATTACCGGAGGCTTATCATGTCAAACATTCACAACCGAGACACCATTGGTGACATTTCGAAACGTGCAGCCGCAAAGTACAGCGGCAAAACAGCGATTGTTTTCAGAGACCTTACCCTGTCGTTCCGTGACCTGAACGATGCCGCCTGCAGGTTCGCTGCGCTGATGACAAAACTTGGCGTAAAGAAAGGGGACCGGGTCGCGGTAAACGCATACAACTCCCACCACTATCCCATAAGCTTTTTCGGCCTCGCGAAAATCGGCGCTGTCCAGGTCCCAATAAACTACATGCTGAACGGAGAAGAAATTTCATATATAGTAAACCATTCAGGCGCAAAAGTCTTTATCGTGGAGGACCAGCTTCTTCCTGTGATAGAGAAGAACATGAATACATTCAGCTCAGTGGAGCACTGGGGATTTATTCCACTTTCCGGTTCAGCAGTTCCTGAGGGTTTCTTTGACCTTGACAGTGAATGTGCCGCAATGCCTGTTGAAGAGCCGGAGGTGGAAATACTTCCCGAGGACACCGCGCAGATCCCCTACACCAGCGGGACGGAATCAAGGCCGAAGGGGGCCATGCTCTCTCATCGCGCCCTGCTCTCCCAGTACCACAGCTGTATTTTTGACGGGGAATACCGCACCTCCGACATATCCCTGCATGCGCTGCCGTTGTTTCACTGCGCGCAGCTTCATTGTTTTCTTATACCGTTTCTCTATACAGGTTCAACGAATATCATCCTTCACCGGGCCGATCCCGCGGAGATGATAGCCAACATAGAAAAATACCGCATAACGCACATGTTTTCGCCTCCAACGGTATGGATAAGCATCCTTAACCATCCGCAGCTCACATCACATGACCTTTCAACACTGACAAAAGCGGCCTACGGCGCCAGCATCATGCCGGTGGAAATCATTAAACAGCTTTCAGATACATTCCCCGGCCTCAGACTGTGGAACTATTACGGCCAGACTGAAATGGGGCCTGTTGCCACAATACTGAAACCTGAAGACCAGCTGGGGAAACCCGGTTCCGCAGGCAAACCGGTGCTGAATGTTGAAACAATGCTCATGGATGATGACGGTTCAGCCGTTCCCGCCGGAGAGGTGGGAGAGATCGTGCATAGATCAGGCCATGTCATGACGGGATACCTCAATGACCCGGACAAGACCGAAGACGCCTTCGCCTTCGGATGGTTCCATAGCGGCGACCTGGGGAAGTTCGACGATGACGGGTTCCTCTATGTGGTAGACAGAAAAAAGGACATGATTAAAACCGGCGGAGAAAATGTCGCGTCACGTGAAGTGGAGGAGGTCCTGTATCAGCATCCCGCAGTCGAGGAGGTGGCAGTCATCGGCCTTCCCGATCCGAAATGGATCGAGATAGTAGCCGCCGTTGTGGTACCGAGAAAAGAGGCGTCCCTCACCCCTGAAGAACTCATCGCGTTCAGCAAAGAACGACTTGCGGGATTCAAATGCCCCAAACAGATATTTATCCGTTCTTCACTCCCGAAGAACCCCTCAGGGAAAATCCTGAAACGCGAGCTGAAAGCAGAGCTGGCGGACGTCAACTAACGCTGAATAAGTTTCTGCGCCGCCACAAGGAGCGCGTCCCACACAGGGGCAAATGGCGGCGCATATCCGAGGTCAAGATACGCGAATTCTTCAAGCTGCATGCGGGACGTTATTGCCGCGGCAACCACATTTATCCGCTGGGCGGCATTCTGCCGCCCAAGGGTCTGGCCGCCGATTATTTCCCGCGTGTCCCTGTTGATAAAAAGCTTCACAAAAATATTTTCTGAAGCCGGGCAGTACCCTGCAATATCATGCCATGACGCGGAAGCGGACTCCACGGATATCCCCGCCTGTTCAGCGTCGTGCTCATTGAAGCCGGTTTTTGCAACTTCAAGGTCAAAGACCTTCACAAGCTGCGTCCCCACAATTCCCTTAAACTGTTCGCTATCAACGCCGGCAGCCTGGAGCCCCGCAACCCGTCCCTGTTTGTTCGCGGTAGTGCCCAGAGGCATATAGGTATCCTTTCCTGTAATCAGGTGCCGTACGGTAGCGCAATCCCCGCGGCATATACATCGGGAATGTTTGTTTCCGATTTTTCGTTTATTATTATTGCGCCGCGGTCAGTCATAGCGAGACCGGTTTCTTTTAGAAACCCTGTATTGGGCAGCACTCCCACCGACGCGATAATAAAATCGGTCTCAATACTGCCGCCCCCTTTTATGGAAACTGTGAGTTTGTTTTCAACGGCGGTAATTTCTTCAACATCCGCCCCGGTCCTTACCTCGACATCGAATTCTTTCAGTTTCAGGGTAATCTTTTCCCTGATTTCAGGATCCATCGTCATTGCGACAGATTCCATCCGCTCAACAATGGTGCATGCAATACCAAGTTCCCGGAGGGTCTCCGCCATTTCCAGGCCGATAAATCCGCCCCCGATTATCACCCCTGACCGGGGAAAATTTTTCTGAATAAACTCCTTGATCCGGATGCCGTCATTGAGGTTGCGGAGCATAAACACTCCGGGTAGGTCAATTCCTTTCACCGGGGGATACAACGGCCTGGCGCCGGTGGCAATCACCAGCTTTCCGAAAGAATACTCCTCACTGTTCCCGGCGATTTTTATGGAAGCATTTCCGGCTTTAAAATCAACACGTTCCACTTCCGCCAGGGTGACGATATCGATCCCCCGTTTTTTTATAAAGTCATCTTTATTGATCGCGATAAGTTTTGTGTAGTCATCAATATGTTCTCCGATAAAATACGGCATCCCGCATGCGGCATACGATACATAGTCGCTTTTTTCAAACACACCGATAGACATATTCCTGTCAGTGCGCCGAGCCTGGGAGGCAGCACTCATGCCCGCCGCGACACCGCCGATAACAAGCAGATCATAATGTTTCATCGATACCTCCGCATGTATTAAAATTAATCTGTCTGCAGTACTTAATTCCGGGCGGGTATGCTCATTTTCACATACACCTTTTGTCTGCCGTCAATATCCGCAATGACCCGGTAATGTGTTGTAACATACGTATAAAAATCATCAAAGTATTTTTTATGCAGTCCCGTCCTCGGATTGCCGTTACTCTGTCCGAAGTCGGGCCGCAAATCCACAATGTAATCAGGGGGACTTGCCTTAAACTCCTTCAAAAACCGCTCCCACATGAGATCACCGTTTCTGAAATTATTATAACGCCAGAGCTTGACCTTGTCAAGGAACTCGCCTGCGGAGAAAAACGATGTCTTTGACATCTTCCGTTTTGTTTCATAGTAGATCTCGTATCCCTCGTCCCACACCCACAGGGTGTTATCCGGGGGTACATTCTCTACTATCCATTTCTTCAGGTTTTTACGCTCATCAAAACTTCTGTCATAAGGATTGCTCCAGGCGGTATAATTCGTGAGCGAAAGCGCGACAATCACAAATATTGCCGTACATACTGCTGCGTATTTTCGCACATTCCCTTCAAGGAGGCTTATCCCGTAATCAATTCCGAAGATAAGTCCCGGCAGCATATAGAGATAATACCGTGGGTTGGACTTGTTCATAATAATTTTTGAAAGCATGGCGCAGAAAAGGACAGCCAGCACAAAATAGACATATGTATTTTCTCTGTAGAGCTTTGCTCTTACCGCGCGTACAATCCCGTACACGGTAATTCCCGTAAACGGCAGCCACTGCCAGAGCACAAGAAATCCGAAAAAGAAAAACCCCGCCTTCATATACCATGGCTTGAACCCCGCATAGGTTGACGCCCAGGTTATATTCCAGAAATGCCAGTCACCGAGGGCATTGTTATAATAGAAGTACAGAAAAAACGCGATAACAGGCACCAGGAACCCCGTGAACGCCGCAGTTCCTTCAGATATAATTTTTGAAATCCTGAATCCGTGGTTTTTCACCGTAAGGAAAGGTACAAGAAGCGTGTAAAAAATAACATTGGTGCTGATAAGCGTCGCGCAGGACCAAAAAAAACCGAACAGGAAAAGCTGCAGGGCATTCGGCTGGAAATCGTTTTTTACGATAAAATATATTCCTGCAAACGCAGGGAGAAGAAAGGTAAAGGGGATATTGTGGGGCCACAACCTGGAATTGATTGAAAGCATAACAAGCAGGACAATGGAGGAGATCATCCCCCTTACAAAACCTTCACGGTTTCCGATAATCAGAAACACGAAAAAGGCCGTAAAAGTCTGGATAACAATGGCGGATATTTTCAGGGTCCAGTACATATTATCGTACCCGAACCATTTCGCGAGCCAGAAAAATTCGAAATAGCCGAGCGGGGGATGACTGCACCCGAAATTGGTATAGAGCACACCGCCGTCAAGCATTGCCCGTGCGGCCTGTATGTAATAGAAAAGGTCAACACGCCAGATGTCAGATGCAAACAGATAGGTAGCTTTCAGCACTATTCCCGCTGCAAGCAGCACAAGGAATCCCTGAATCCTTCTCGTGGTATCCATAACATTCATCCTTATTTTCTTTTTTGCTGCAGCAACAAGGCACACTGACGCCTGAACACTATCGCGTGAAGAACCCTTTCACCATATCAATCACATGGAGTACTTCATCCTGTTTCATTCCGAACCACAGGGGAAGACGTAACAGCCGTTCGCTTTCTTTTGTCGTCCAGACATCTTCACCATGGAAATATCCGAACTTTCTGCCTGCAATCGAGGAATGAAGGGGAATATAATGGAATACAGCATATACTCCATTTGACTTGAGAAAATCTATCAGAGCTGTGCGTTCATCCAGGTCCGCAACTTTAATGTAATAAAGATGTGCGTTATGAACACATTCATTCGGAACAAAAGGCCTGGTAAGACGGCCTTCATTCTCGAGGTCCCTGAAGGCTTCGTGATATATGTTCCAGGTATTCATGCGGTCCGCGATAATGTTCTCCGCGTTTTCAAGCTGCGCGTACAAAAACGCGGCATTGAGTTCCGAAGGCAGATACGAGGAGCCGAGGTCCACCCAGCCGTATTTATCGATTTCACCCCTGAAAAACTTCGCACGGTTTGTCCCTTTTCCCTGATGACTTCAGCTGACTCAACATAATCCTCACGGTTAACGAGAATGGCCCCGCCCTCACCGCACTGAATATTTTTGGTCTCATGGAAGCTGAAAGTCCCCAGATCGCCGATTGTACCAGCGCTCCGGCCCTTATAGGTCGAGAGTATTGCCTGGGCGGCATCTTCTATTATATGGATATTTCCGCCCTCCGCGGCGCCGGCGATTGCGTCCATTTCACACACAACACCGCCGTAGTGGACCGGCACAATGGCCCGGGTTTTTTCTGATACCGCTGATTTCACGCATTCCTCATCCATATTCATGGTGTCAGGCCGGACATCGACAAAGACAAGGCGCGCCCCCCGCATGACAAAGGAATTTGCAGTGGATGTGAAAGTAAAAGAAGGCATTATCACTTCATCACCTTCCCGGATGCGTGCAAGGATCGCGCAGATTTCCAGGGCATGGGTGCAGGATGTGGTAAGGAGGGCACGCCTGCAATGAAACCGCTCCTCCAGCCACCTGTTACATAAATGTGTGAAATCCCCGTCACCGGCAAACTTGTTTTTTTTGATAACATCGTTGATATAGCCGGCTTCCTTTCCGGTCACAGCAGGTCGGTTAAATGGAATCATCAGAAATCTCCTTCATTGAGCCCGGGGTGTTGTCCGGGCCGAAGACAACATATTTCAATAATGTATACAGCACCAGAGGAATGTATGTCAGCGCAATGATCTGTCCGATATATGCGTTGATTCCAAATATATCACACAACAGCCACAGGGAAACATAATTCATACAGAATGTGAGGATATACACAAAGAGGAAACGGAATATCCTGCTGTTGTCATGGGATTTAAACACAAGCACCGAGTATGTTTTAAAATTAAAAAATATACCAAATATATAATCAACGCCAAGGGCAACGGGCTTATTTTCCGTAAGCCAGTACATGAGCGCATACACCAGATAGCCCACAGCAGTATTCAACACACCTGTCAGTACAAACTTAAGGAACTGGACATCAACGATTTCTTTTAGCAGTCTTCGCACCGGTTTTTTCCCGAATAATGAATTGAGGAAGGTTGTTGATATTTAGATATGCCCGCCCGAGATATTCCCCTATTACCCCGAGAGACATGAGGATCATGCCGCCGATTACCAGGTTGATAACCACAATTGACGTCCAGCCTTCAACCACAGTGGTGCTGAAAAAATATTCCACAACATAATACACACCGAGCAGCAGTCCGACGACGGCCATGCATACCCCCATAAGCGACGCAAACCGCAGCGGACTCACCGAAAATGTTGTGGCAAGTTTCATGAATACCTTCAGAGAACGGATAAAATTATAATTACTGTGCCCCCTGAAACGCTCATGATGCGCGACATCAATCTGGGTCACATTTGTGGTGACCTGCAGCAGAAGGCCGTCAACATAGGGATAAGGGCCTTTATAGCGGACCAGTTCATCAACAACTTCACGGCGTATTATTTTGAAGGGGGAAAGATATATTCCCGCCGGCTTTTTTATCAGTATTTCCGCGACCTTGCCGTTAAACCAGCTTCCTGCGTTTTTCCACCACGCCTGAAGTTTTGTCCTGAAATTCGCGTAACAGATATCGTACTTCCCGCCGAGGCCCTCCACCAGTGCGGGAATATCAAAGGGACTGTGCTGCAGGTCATCATCCATAATGACCACGAGGTCCCCGGTAACATTATTCAACCCCGCCATGAGTGCATTGTCCTGTCCGAAATTCCTCATGAGATTAATGCCGACGAGGGTTTTATTTTTTTTCCCTGTTTCGGAAATCCTCTCCCAGCTCGCGTCACTGCTGAAATCGTTTACCATTATTATTTCATGGGGATATGCCTTCAGGGCAATATTAATTTGCGACACCACTTCCGCGACGCACTCTTCACTATTATACACCGGAATTACAACACTTATCTTTTTTTTCATTTTTCAACCTGACAAACATGATATTAACAACGTCTATGGGAAATCAGCACCCGGGAAAAGAGGAACAGCAGTTCTGAAATAATCATATTTACAAATTTTTGCAACAATAGTGATATTGTCACAATTTGTCAATCACAGTACAGAAACAATGCCGGAATGATTGCAATATCACGAAACGGGTATAATAAAACGTTATGGTCAAAACACACTCCGCACATGTGCGCCCCCTCGGCATACACCTGTCAATTGCCGGCGGCGTTTCCAGGGCACTTGACAGGGCCGGGGCTCTGGGAATTGACACCATGCAGATCTTTCTTCAAAGCCCGAACAAATGGGACCCGCCGGATATCCCTGAGGAGGAAGTCCGGAGATTCATGCAAAGAAAGCAGGAACTTCACATACAGAATATTTTCGCCCACAGCATATACCTTATAAACCTTGCTTCCGACGGGGACATGAGGGCCAGATCGACAGCATCCCTTGCGGGGGAATTAAGGACCGCTGAGTTACTGGGCATTGCATATCTCGTGGTGCATCCCGGCAGCCGGAAGGAAAAGGAGGAATCCCGGGCAATCACCGATATCGCCTCGGCGATCGATGTGGCTCTTGACCTTTCCGGGACATCGGCAGTGACTGTCCTTCTGGAAACAACCGCGGGACAGGGCTCTTCTGTCGGACACCGCTTCGGGCACCTCCGCGACATCATTGCCGCATCGCGGAACCCCTCGCGCCTGAAAGTCTGTATTGACACCTGCCACATATTTGCTGCGGGATACGACTTCACGGACGAAGAGGGATATCAACACACCATTGAGGAGTTTACTGCAGTACTGGGCCTTGATGCACTGAAGCTGATTCATTTGAATGATTCAAAAAAGGAAGCTGGAAGCCGCGTCGACCGTCACGAGCATATCGGCAGCGGCCTCATCGGCGATAAGGGTTTTTCGCTGCTCCTCCGGGACCGCCGCCTCCGCACGGTTCCCCTGGTGCTGGAAACCCCGAAATTCAACGACACTGAAGCTGATATTGCAAACCTGAAAAAAGTCCGCTCCCTTATAACGAAAAAAGGCGGCCCCGTATAAAAGGCCGCCCCTTCATTACATGTTGCAGATTTAGTCGAGCTTTGCCATGAGCTCTTCACTGACCTCTTTTACGCCCGGTGTACCGTCAAGTTCAATGACTTTGATAGACCCGTCCTTCTTTGAGAGCTCCTTGAAATAATTCACAGACGCAAGGGTCCCTGTAGCGGTATCGTAATAGATGTCATGGCGCTTGTTGATTGCCGCTTCGTCCTGGTCATCAGCACGGGCGGAAAGCTCGCCGCCGCATACACGGCACACCATTTTCCCGTCCTTGTCTGCGGGTTTGATGGCATCAATATATATATTGTTTGGATGGTTGTTATCATTCACACAAAGGCGGCGTCCCATGATCCGCTTTTTTGCTATCTCTCTGTCCAGGATTATCTCAATAACAAAGTCAAGCTTCATGTTTTCCTTTTCAAGGGCCTCGTGCATCGCCTTGCCCTGTTCGGAATTACGCGGGAATCCATCAAGAAGCCATCCGTTTTTGCAGTCATCCTCTTTCAGCCTGTTCAGGATCATAGGGATGGTAATATCGTCCGGAACCAGGTCACCGCGGTCAATATATTCCTTGGCTTTCTTCCCAAGCTCAGTACCGCCTTTAATATTCTCCCTGAAAATAACACCGGACTCCACATGGGTAATATTGTACTTCTTCTGCACAACAGCTCCCTGTGTGCCCTTGCCGCTGCCGTTAGGGCCAAATATCAGTACATTCATACATACACCTCTTATTTTTATTTTTTATTTTCATCCCCCTGCCTCCGAGCGGGGAGATTGAAAGTACGACGGGAAAAACCGGCTCCCCATTGCAGTGGATAATGCACGCCACATGCCAGCGCATCATCCGGAAACGCAATACGCGGACCACTCCAGTAATTTTTTTCTATTCGCGTGAGGTACAGCCGGATTTTTCTATATAATAGGTATATAGATATGTTGTGCTATTTATGTCAAGAACGTTATGAAATGAAATGCGCAATACCTGAAACAAAAAAACGGCTTCATATAAAAAAAGGGGCTGACCTTACTTTAGGCCAGCCCCTTTCATGTATTCTATGGTTTTTAGTAATTACCGTTTCAGGTTAATTAATTCCTGCAGCATCTGATCAGAAGTTGTAATGGTACGGGAGTTCGCCTGGAAACCACGCTGGGTAATGATCATATCGGTAAACTGGTCCGAGAGATCAACATTTGACATTTCAAGAGTACCCGCAACAACTTTACCCCTTCCGGCGCTGTTCGCGGAACCGATATTGGCCTCCCCTGAATTGTTCGACGATTCGAAAAAGTTCTCCCCGCTCGCGGTAAGCCCCATGGGGTTGGTGAACACCGCCATACCTACCTGCGCCAGTGTCTGCCGCACACCATTGGAATATACTCCGGTTATAACCCCTGAATCATCAATATTATATGACTCCATGTATCCCATGCCGTACCCGTCCTGTTCTACCGCACGCGTCGTTGACTGTGAGGAAAACTGGGTGACCCCCTCAAGAATCCCCGCCTTCCCCAGCTCAAGGCGCACTGAACGGACATTGGGGTCACCGGCGATCCTGAAATTCATGTTCGCAATAAGGTTACCCTGGTTGAGTTCATCGGGGCTTGCGTCATCGGCTACGGAAATAAGCCTGCCTTCAGGAGAAAACCGCAGATTGATACGGGTGCTGGTATTCGCCTGGTTCGGCTGGTTTGCCCCTCCGGGAACGTCAATAGTCACCGCGCCCTCAGTATTGGTAATTGCCGCTGACGCTGTCCACTGGTTGGGACTGGTTTTCCAGAAGGTGAGTGTAAGCCGGTGCGGATCACCCTGGTTGTCGTATACATCGATATTGGTCGTTACTCCCGCGGAGGCACGCATCCTTGCGGTGGCATTCGGCGGCACCACGGGCATCCGTGCATCCAGGTTCGACTGATACCGTACAAAGGAGGTTTCACGCGCTTCAACTTTACTGTAAATCGGCACTACGATATCTTCAGGAGTCCCCGAGGTGTTCACAGCCATCTCGCCGTT
>Ga0116164_10002529_pt1 | contig 13029 bp, 10 predicted proteins | sample AD_UKC109_MetaG_FD_89888 | JGI IMG/M metagenome (GOLD analysis project Ga0116164, IMG submission 89888) | Active sludge microbial communities of municipal wastewater-treating anaerobic digesters from Hong Kong - AD_UKC109_MetaG | ecosystem: Engineered > Bioreactor > Anaerobic > Digestate... | reverse complement strand
TACTAGCCTGAATAGTAGCTGTTCCAAGCTGTCCGTTATCGTTAAACTGTGATATGGCAATTCCATCTTCACCGGTTACAGCGGTAGCATCCACACTACCTAAAAATAAACCCAGACTGTCGGCTAACACTTTGAAAGAAACTGTTTCGCCTGTGGCGGGCTGTCCATTTACATCGACTACAGTAGCCCGAATTTCCGAGTAAGTTGTCTCATTATTATCGGGATACAAATAAGTGGGAGAAGCCATTACCGATTGAATATTATAGGAAACGACATTCACAACAACAGATCGCTTTTTTCCACCGATCGAAGCCTGAATCGTAACAGATCCAACTTGACCCTGATCATTGAATTGAGCTATGGCAATACCATTGTCACTGGTGGTAGCTGTTGCCGTAACATTCCCTAAAAACACGCCCTGGTCATCTGCCAGAACTTTAAAAGCAACGGTTTCACCGGAAACGGGTGAATTATCTTCATCCACAACCGTAACGGCAATTTCAGAATAAGTGTTGGTATTGTTGTCCGGGAATATCGCATTTGGAGTAGCGATCATACTTTGGATAAAATATTCCGGAACTTCTACCATTCGCTTATCGCAGCCATTTACAAAAAACATGGCAAGAGCTGACAAAATTAATAGAAGTAGAAAATACTTATGCGTTTTCATTTCCCCTCCTTTTATTCTTGGGATTCATCTGTATTTTTCTGTTGAATCAACTTTCGTTCCAATCTCTCATCTACCTCAAAATCTACGTCCCAATCTGAAATCGTTACAACATGAGGTGTAATTTCGATGATAAGATCGGTGTTATCCACAGAATTTACTTTGTGTTGGAATAATTTGCCGATAAACGGAATGTCACCCAGTAATGGAACTTTACTAACAGTAGTAACAATGTTAGAATTCAAAAGACCACCCACGATAATTCTTTTACCATCGGGTACGGTAACCGTGGAAGTGACTCTTCTTACTTTTGTTCTGGGAACATATCCACCGACTAATTCGATGACAGAACTTACTTCCGGCTCGATCTTAGTTGTGATCTGTCCGTCTTTATTTACATTCGGTTTGATTTTAAGTTTGATTCCGACATCTTCTCTTTCCACCTGTACGGTGTTTTCATCGTCTTCCACTACGAAAGGCACCACTTCACCGATATGAATTTCTGCTTCTTCGCCGTTTAAAGCTGTGATGCGTGTATCGGTAAGTAATTGAGCAGCATTATTTTCCAATAACCAATCGATCGTTACATCGAAAGCATATAACTGACGACTGAAATGGAAAGCATCTTCGAGATCGTCCATACGTTGGAAATACTGATCATCGGGAAGAGCACCAAGTTCGGAAGCATCTCCATAAGCCGTCGTTCCCGTATCGTCTGTAAAATTATAAGGAAGACCGGCGCCGGTAGAAGAAACCGGGTCTTCTGCCAGGATGGTGGTTAACTGATTAATTCTCGACCAATCGATACCGTATTTTTGAGCTTCAGAAACAGAGATTTCGATCAATCTGGCTCTGATTTCGATCTGCTTTTGGGGAATATCGATTTCTTCGATTCTCTTGCTGATTTCGGCAAAAGATTCGGGATTAGCTCGTAACAAAATAGCATTTTGACCAACAATCGGCACAGCTTGTCCGGGCATGATGGAAAGCGCTTCTACGATCTTTTCCACATCTACATAATTCAAAGTGATGATATAAGACCTTTCACCGATTTCTTCTTCGATTCGATCTTTTGTACCCACTAAAAAAGTTTTCTCACCAATCAATCTGTAAGAAAGTCCGATGGATTTAACGACCAAAGCTAAAGCCTGTTCAATCGGAACATCTTTAATATGGATCGTGATCTTTTGTTCTGCCGTATCCGAATCGGTATCCGTAATTCCTATTGCCAAAACGATGTTACAGTCGCTGAGACGTGCCATCGTGGAAATGATAAAGGAAACAGATGCATCTTCGGCATCCAGCGATATCTTTTTGTTTAATAGTTCATTTACGTTTTCCTGAGCAAAAAGTCCGGCAGAAAATACCAGAAACAGAAAAAGCACCGAAATTATTGCTTTCTTTCTAAAATTGAACTTTTTCATACATTCTCCTTTTTATATTACCAATTATATTCTCTTGTAGTTTTGCTTGTTCCCGGTGTTTGCTTGATGGCAGCAGGTTTTTCCGGTAGCTTCTGCAGAGGAAGAGTCAGCGTTTTTCCATTTGCTACATAACTGATCTCACCAGATTTGATTTCAGTTATTTTTCCTTTTGGGAAAGTATCGCCGATAGAATAAATCTTTGTCTCTCCACCATAAGAAATCACGGCATGTTTTTCACCATTTTCAGGAACAATGGTCGATTCCAGTCTTACCATCTTCTCCACTTCTTCTTTCCATTGCAATTCCAGATCTTTTATGGTTTTTACGATCAGGTTTTGCTCCAGTGGATCTTTGGTTACGGTGAAAACAAAATCCTTTCTTTGATTAATAGAATTTTCCAAATCGTGGATCTGATTAAGTAATTGTTCTCCCAATGCCAGTTTTTTGTACTTGGATTCCAGGGGAATCATTCTTGTTTTAGAATTCAGATTCATATCTTTCACAACCAATAGGATGAGGGAAAGAATTATCATGGCTATGACGAAGTCTTTTAAATATTTCGCTTCCATCTAAGCCTCCTTCACGATTTTGAATGTGGAAAGTTCGATCGTCACCTGATAACGGGTAACGGTATCTGCGTTTGCGCCGACTTGTTTTTCAACATTGATCGGGCTTACATCCAGAGTTTTAATCTTAATGATGTTATCGAAGCTTTCCAGCTGGGATATAAACTGGCCCATTTGAATAAAAGTACAATTAAGGACGAGTGTATATTGTTGTTCAATCAGATTTTTATTGGAAGTAGAAACCACTTTGGGGTAAAGTGAGTTTACACCGATCTGATATTGATCTGCCAAAGTTGCCAGTTTCTTGATGAATTCGTTCGTTTCTTCCGGAGTAAATTCGCGAGTGGTGGACATACTCTGGGTTATAACTTTGGAGACTTCCTTAAGTTGTTCATTCAGCACTTTGGCACTATTCAGCTTATCCTGTTCGATTTTGATGGTGTTATCATACTTGGTTATCAATTCAGCTTTCTGCTTCAGAGTATCCGAACTGAAATAGTAGAAAGCCATCATGGATAAAATGATCAGGCACAATAGAATCAAATATTTTTGTCTCATTTTAGACCTCCGCTTTCATCAAACTCCGTAGAGATACAATCGATCTGGAAGCGAATGATTTCCACATCCTTTTCCAAATCTTTTTGTGATTTGACAAATTTAATTTCCGGGAAGTCTTTACTGATCTGCTCATCATTTTTCAACTGATTGATGAAATCATCGATTAAAACGAATTCATTCTGCTCTTTATCCAGCCGCGTGATTCCATATAAACTGAGATTACCGTTTTTAAATGAGAAATGGGTAATCGCGATATTATCGGTGATCATTTCGGAAAGTGCAACCAGTTTCATCGACCAGAAAATACGCTGGGTACTGATGGTGGCTAATCTTTGCAAATCGTTTCTAGAAAGGAATTCGCCGCTTACTTCATAAGTTTTTATTTCTTCTCGAATCGATTTCAGTAAGGTTTTGCGTGTGTTCAGTCTCTGATTCATGTCGGCATTCAATTTAACCACAAAACCAAGAGCCAGAAGAAAGATCAGTATATATGAAAAGAAAGCATAGAGAAAACTGCGTTTTTCGCTTTCGATATGACGTCGTAATTCGCCATACTTATTTAAGTTTATCTTAAAAAATAAATTATTCATAGCACTCTCCTATTCCGGTCTCATTGCCAAGCCCAATGCGAGCGCTAATTGGGGATCTTGTTTATCTTTGAATCTTTCGGGTTTTTCCAGATTGACAAAGGGATTATAAACTTCTGCTTCCAGTTTCAGCTGATCTGTGAGATATTCCGGTAATCCTTTCAATTTGGCTGTTCCGCCGACGAGCAGAATCTTACGGAAATCGCTGTTTCCTGCTTCTTTCACGTAGAAACGCAGAGAACGTTTGACTTCCTGAATTATCATTTCGATTGCTGATTTTTCGGTAATATCCAAAGCCATCAGTGAATCGTCGTTGCTTACTTTCTTTTCGGCAAGAAGTCCATGCTTTATTTTATACTCCTCAGCATCCGCATAATTCATATTTCTTTCTTTCATGATATCTTTGGTGATATGATAGCCACCCCAGCTGATCTCACGAGTAAAGAATTTTACCTGCGGACCATAGATAACCATGTCAGTCTTGAACATACCCATGTTTAGAATGATAAAAATACCCTCTTCCACATAAGTATTGAGTGCAAAACTATTGGCTACTGCCAGCGATTCCAGATCGACGATTCCGGGAGTAAGCCCGGCAGTAGTAAGAATGCTGGAATGTTCGTTGAGTATTTCTTTTGTGCTGGAAGCAAGCAGAATATTCATATTATTAGTTTTTTCTTCCACGCCCAGAACCTGGTAGTCCAAAATCATTTCCGATCCGCTGATTGGCAGATGTTTTTTTGCTTCGAAGAACAAAGCTGATTCGAGTTCTTCATCCGGCAGGAAGATAGTTTTGATCTGTTTGATGCTGGTATTCACGCCACCAATCGATGAAACGATGTGTTTCACTTTCTTGGGGTTTATCTTCAGGGATTTCAGCAATCCCGATATTACTGGCGCAAACCTATCCGGCGTCAAATCGGATTGAACCGGTTCCACCCCCTCCGGTATGGTCGATCGGGTTTCATAATTCAGCAATTTGAAACCTTGATGTAGTTTCTTTAAGTGAACCATCTTCACACTGTGTGAGCCGATATCGAGACCGATGGATTCCTTAAAGTTAACATTTTTCTTTTTTGCCATATAACCTCACATTATATTACATTAACATTTTTTCTAAAATTATCACCATTCCTTGGGTGAAACAAATGACCAGGCATTTTTATAGTAAGTGGCAGAGTACCCTTGTCCTTGATTCGAATAAAGCTGAGGATAGTAAGGTGGCTGAACCACTCTAAATCTATTATCGAAGTAATAATCCTTATCATATCCGGTTGGACTATGGGTACCATCATAATGGAATGTTGTTTCGTCGAGTTCCCATGCATTATTATTAGTAGGATGATTGTATGTATCTGAACCTGATCGGCGCACAAATCCCCTTCTCCTTTGGGCAATTGCTCCCCAGTTATGAATTGTACCACGTAGAAATACTATATTATCCGAAGATTCGGGCCAAACAGGATTATACCAAGGATAATCTGTGCCATAGGGATAAACATAATTGGTTGGATTATCGTTAGGAAAAGAATTCTGATAACCATTTGACTCATAAGGGAAGCCACAGCATGGATAACCGGCGGGAGGCGCATTGCCATGTAGATTAAATCCCATTATATTATTCGGTACATAGCCATTAATCGGGAATATATATTTATGTAAATCCACGTAAGTATATAAAGTATCTTCCAAGGTGTAAGGACTTAATGCTTCAAAGTTAGGTGTAGAGCCATGCGGATGCTGATATTCAAAAGAGAAAATTCCCTCGTAATGACAATTGAATGGTCCATAAAGGGAGACCTCACCATCTCCGATAGCTGCATACGCCCCATATAAGTATATGTCATCGCAATTATCATCGTTTAGGGAATAATTACTATCATGTGGATCATGATTTTTATACTGGATGATGATCCTTTCTTCGGAAACCAATCCAAAATAATCTGATGTATTAGGGTTAGTCGTAAGATCCGGACGTGTTCCCAGAGTAGTACCGGAGTAAGTAATGTCACCTGTTATGTAGATTCTGTTAGCACATCCCCAGGTAAGTTTACCCTGGACAATACCACTTATCCATAATTCACCATCCGGCACATAATAAGCTCTCCCGGCATTAGAAGTACTCAAGACAGGACCTGGTTGCCAAATTGTATCATATATGGTGATTTCATTTGTCCAGATGTTATCGGCATCTTCATACCAATTTCCGCCGTTATTTGTTACGTTGTTAGCAATTGCAGTTCTATCCGGATACCAGCTATACACGTCGAAATCCTGAGTTCCCTCTTCAACGATGAACCCATACATAGTCTGCATACTCGAGCCTTCCATTTTTACACTAACGATATCAACCCCATTACCAATCTGTACAGCATTAGCTTGCAATTCGGAAGCATCAGGTTCAAATATCTCTTCGGGAGCTTCTTCGACCAGTCCGCCTAAGAATATCGATTCCCAGGGCGAAGCGTAAATCGCTCTTTCTCCACCCGGATACACCAGGGCAAATCCATGCGTTTTTACTTCAGCATTAAATGTAGGCCAACCTCCAATGTTTCTTATCCAAATATCATCATTGGAGAAGACGGGACCATCCAGAACGTCTGCACCATAAAACCTGACGACATCATTTCCATTCTCAGAATTCTCTGAAGCTTCAACATCAGTAAAATACTGATACTGTGCGAGGCTCTTATTTTGAACCAGTTTCTCGGTCATTCTTTTAACTGGAGAAACAAACTTCCTGAATTCTCTGAATTTATGTGTAGCCGTGATAAGTGATTTTATTTGCAGGGCTTTTTGGGTAGTAATTCCCATAAAAACCGTAACATCTGTATATTTCGACTTGTTCTCTATTTTGTATTTTGTTACAGGAATCTGTTCAAAATAGATATCATCGGAACGTACGATGGTCATATCTTGATTATCTCTATCCGGCAAAATAAGCATTGTAGAATTATTCAGTTCTACTGTAAGATGCATTCTGGTTGATTCCGAACGTAGAAACAATTCTTCCTGGATAGCGTCCTGATAAAGGTATGACTGTAATTCGGCATCACTTACCAAACCGATTAACGACCAGGCTGATACTGCAGAAACGAGAGTCATGATTAAAGCTATTACCAAAATGTATGCATTACCTTTTTGATTACAAAAGACCTTAAACATAATACCTCCTTCTATTAATCAACATTTCCCAAAAATACTGAAGTTTCATAAATAATTGAACGCGTGTTTTTTGCTATGTCCTCTCTTTCTGACTGTCCGCTTTCTTTGGCTCTATAACGGACCTGCGCTTCCAAACGAATATTGATCAACAGGGGATTACCGGCAGTATCCGTTTTTTCGACAGTCCAGATATCTCTCGGATTTAAGATTTTAAATTGCGGTTCGTTACCGAATTTTACGATATCAGCAACTCTTTCCGTATCTGTAAATCTTGTAAAAGGAAATATCACGATAGGATCGATATATTTTGAATTTCCGTATTTGCTTCTTACTTCCAACTGATCATCATCGTTCACAGAAAAACGTGTCCAATAATTACTTTCCATCGATTCATCAGGAACTAATGGGGTAATTTCGATATAATCTCCATTAGCTGATAAATAGACATCTTTGGCACTAAGTAAGCCAATTAATCTTTCGTCTCCAGTTTGATTCTCATGCGGATAGCCGTATCTCATATACTCAACAGCCCGAAACAAGTCATCTTGCAATTGTAAAAACAATCTTGTTTCCTGATATGTTTTTATAAAATGCAACATGGCCAAAATAAGGGCAGCAAAGATCAATGTGGAAAGCGGAATACCGGCAACCAATTCGATCAAAGAAATTCCTTTCTGATTTATCTTTCGTCTCATTTATTGCCCCACTACATATTGATAAAAATAATCTTCCCGAAGAATGATCATTTTCTGTTTATTCAATACTTTGTATAAATATAAGCGTGGACCATCATACCAAGTTATACGTACATATACTTTATCAAAAAAGACGTTGTTTCCAACTGCTATATCAGCTATTTTACGTTTAACCGTGATAGGATGAATTTTGCCGGTAATTCTATGACCGTTACTTAGTTCATCAAGAGTGAATATACCTGAAGCAATACCCTCAATGTTGACAGGTTGTCTGGAAGTATTGGATCTGTTTTTGTACTTAACTTCTTCTAATTTTTGAGCACCTTTTAAAAGTGCAGCACGATAATGGTAGGTACTGAGAGCTTTATGTTGTGTGATATAGGAAGCCATAAACAAACCTGCGATAGATATAGCTACGATTAATGCTGCGGTAACAACAGAAATCAGTCCAAAGCCATTTTCTGATCTTAGTTTATTCAACATGTTTAGAAACCCATACCGGTTGCAAACATCTTGGGATTATTGGCTATATCTTCAGCCACCTTTCTGTCTAAGTATCCATTCATCACATGACTAAACAAGGATTGGTCGAGAGACTGCATACCTTCTTTCGTCCCGGATTGAATAACAGATGGGATCTGATAGGTCTTCTCTTCACGGATCAGATTTCGAACTGCGGCATTGGCGATCATTATTTCCAAAGCCGGAATTCGGTTGCTTCCATCTTTCATCGGCAATAAAGTCTGAGCAACAACAGCCTGCAAAGATTCGGATAACATAGACCGTACCTGAGCCTGTTGTTCCTTGGGGAACATGTCGATGATTCGATCAATGGATTTTGTAGCACTGCTGGTATGCAACGTAGCTAAAACAAGATGTCCCGTTTCAGCGGCGGTAAGTGCCAGAGATACAGTTTCCAGGTCTCGCATCTCACCCACCAGAATCACATCCGGGTCTTCACGCAGAGCAGAACGAAGAGCTGCGGTAAAAGACCAGGTATCATGTCCGACCTCACGCTGATTAATCAGCGAGTTCTTACTGTAATGTACGAATTCGATCGGATCTTCGATAGTAATGATATGGCAGTTTTTATGCTCATTAATATAGTCGATTATGGTAGCCAGTGTGGTAGATTTTCCACTACCGGTAGGACCGGTTACCAGAATCAAGCCGCGATGACGCATGGCCAATCGTGATAAAATTTCAGGCAGATGCAATTCATCGAAGTCTTTAATGACATTCGGAATAACACGAAATGCCACTCCCAACCCATTCACCTGATGAAAAGCATTAACACGAAAACGTGTATTATCATCAAGTTTGGTTGAAAAGTCTATTTCCAGTTTTTTCTGAAAAATAGCTTTTTGGGAATCATTCATCGTGCTATAAATTAACCTTTCCACTTCTTCAGCACTCATTTTGGGAAGATTCAATTGCTTCATCTTCCCTAAAACGCGTACCATCGGCACAGAACCTGTGCTGATATGTAAATCGGAAGCACCTGCATCTGATGTGAACTGCAGTAATTCTCTAATAGTCAAAAAACACCTCCGAATTAGTCGACTAATTCACTCTCGTCAACTTCTTCGTCGATTCCATAACCATGATAACCAGCGTCGTCGGTATCATACCACACTTGTTTTCCTGCACCTTCGGGGAATTCATCAGTAGAAGTAGCAATGTATTTGGTTGGTGGGTCACCGAGAACTTCAAATTCCCAGTTTTTCAGAGTTCTGGAACCAAGCTGTGTATCTTCGAGTGCATCTTCGATTTTGTAATCCTGGGTAGTACCGTAAGTCTGATACTGTACACGATAAGTACTTCGCAGAGCAGCGATAGCTGTCTGAGCCTCGGTTGAACGAGCCTGACGAACATAACTCATGTAAATTGGAACAGCAACTGCTGCCAAAATAGCGATGATCACAACAACCACTAACAATTCAATTAAACTGAATCCCTTCTGATTTTTACAATTTTTAAACATTTTCTTCCTCCTTAAAAATATAAAGTTTAATCTTTGCAATAATCGTTCCTTTGCCAGCCATTTGTTAAAATAATTAATAAAAATTTCCTGATCAAACGAAATAATTGGGAATCGATAAATCTCCCAAACCAAACGGCGCATTTCTGACAGGAAATTCTTTTTGGCTTTTAAAGAACCTAATTTTCAAATAATTAACCCCTCTTTTTCTGTCTACCTAAAAAAAATATTACCAGCTCTGATCTTATCGTAAATAATTCATTAGAAATTTACGTGTGGAATTTTATAACTAAAGAAATTTCTTGAAGTTGACTATCCCGTGGCAAGTTAAGGGGTATTTCGCCAAATTTATTTCAGCCAGCTGAACAGCGAATTTTCCATATTTCATCCTTCTACCTCCGGCATGCAGAGCTTCTAGGAATTTCCCCAATTAAAAAAATCATTTTTCGTGTTTATTGATACTCTGGATTTTTTTCTATTCTTCAGCTTGATGGAACTTATTACTCTTCAACAAAGTTAGCTGCATTATTCGGAAAAAAAATTAGTGTCACCAAAATTGACAATCCAAAAATCTAATACGAAAAATAAAAGAGCCACAGGCATGAATCTGTGGCTCTTTATAAGAATATTTTTTTTATTTTATCAGGATCATCTTCCTGGTAGCAGTATAATCTCCGCTCTGCAATTTATAGAGATAAATACCGGAAGTCACCGCTTTTTGAGCGTCGTTCAGACCATTCCAGAAGGCGGAATGCCTTCCCGAAGTAAGATGACCACTTACCAATGTTCTCACTTTTTGGCCTTTCAAGTTATAAATGATCAGTTCCGTATTTTCGGAAGTATCTGCTGCCAGTTCAAACGAGATAGTAGTGCTCGGATTGAATGGATTGGGATAATTTCGATACAGTCTGGAAGTTGGCAGAAGATTATTTGTCGGATCGTTATAAACCAGCGTTTTATCGAGTTCTGGCGAGTAGGATGGCAACGACTCCACCCCGTTGGTGTAAACGGAGGTGATAGCAAATTGATAAGTGTTTACAGGCAGGGAAGCCCAGGAAATATCGGTATAGAAAGTATCGGTAACAGCAGCAGCGATCAAATCCCATTCATCCGGTAAATTAATCAAGGCAGACTGGAAGCGGTAAATGTTATAAGCTTCAAATTCACGGTTATTTTCACCGCTTAGTTCTTGTGAAATGATCGTATTTTCGTTTTCATTCGCAGGTCCCATGTTTATACCATAAGCTCTGATCAACATGTTTTTTTGGAATAAACTCGAGATGGTTCCGATATCCGTCCAATTATTGCCGGATTGCCAGTTTTCATTGGAATATTGCGTTCCAAACTGGAAAACCCAGGGTTCGTCTTCACCGTCATCCAAGGCAACAGAGGTGTATAAACCCGGAGTAATTACACCCAGAAAGAAACCTTCGGAAGCTGTAATTTGTTCATCCAGAGTATAAGAATTCCATTCATCATCGACGTTTGAGAGCAAGCCGGATTGGAAATAAATCTGCTGTCCATCCGGAACATTGTCATCATCCAAACCGAGAATAATAAATTTGACCTGCGAATGCGCACCGTAAGTAGAAGTAAGATACCACTGCACTTCCTGAATTACGGCAATATTTGGAAAAACGACGCCGAAAACACCGTTAGCCGGAGTGCTGCCGAATCCAATCTGGAAATCTACTACTCCGTCATCATAACGGAATTCTCCGCCACCCTGACCGGGTGAATTCCAATTTAAATAGGCTTCAGTTTGCTCATCATTTTGGGTAGCAATCACGTTACCGGGTGGCACCGTAATTTCTTCCAAAATCAGCGTACCCAAATCGAGATTGGCAGATTCGACTACTACTTCACCATACAGCGAAGCATAATTTTCGTATGAAACCTGTAAATCATAAGTAACGTTGGTGTAAACACCGGTAATCACAAAATCTCCGTTGGCATCGGTCGTAGCCTGATAGCCGGCAAATCCGCTGAGTTCCACCAACGCGCCTGCCAAACCGGTTTCCGGTGCATCGCTGCCCACTACATGACCACTCACTTCCACTTCGTTTAAAGCAGGTAAATTAAAATTCAGACTGATCGTTTGATCTTCCAAAACTTCTGCTTGTTGAGTTTGCGGAGAATGACCAAATTTGCTGGCAGTGAAATCATGCATTCCCACCAGAACGTTCCCCAAATAATAAAAACCCTGATCATCGGTATAAGAGGTCATATTCAGATCTTCGATTTCTACTTCCGCTCCGGAAAGAGGATTGTTCTGATCATCGTAAACATAGCCTTCCACATTTCCCATGGCACCCTGATAGAATGTAAACAGAATGTTGGGAAATTTTTCAAAGCTGTATCCGTCGGGAGGAGAAGCAGGATCGAGAATCATCGTATTATCACGTTCGTAGCGGGTTCTGTCTTCGTGTTCGGTTGTTTCGGAATGCATAAAATTATCGGTGTTCGTATAACTTTGGGCATCCATCGGACGATGAACCATCATCACCAGATTATTACCTTCATAGAGGAAGGAGGTATCCAGTGTGATCGTCACCTGACTTTGAGTTGTATAAAAGCTGACATTGCCGTCAAAAACCTGAGTTAACTGAGAAGAGGGAATCCAGCCGTTCGTCAGATTTTCCTGAGTCGTCGTTCCCATCCAGATCGTCATCGGTTTATCGGATAAATTATTGGAAAAATCATAGAAGAAAGTGAGTTCGGTGATCATGCCGGTAGTGAAACTCAGTTCATCTTCAAAATACAGCATTTCCGTTAAGCTGTTCAAATATTGGAAGCAAACCGGAGTTCGGTTGTTGAGTTCCGTGCCCGTTCCCACCTGAATTTCAAAGATTCCGGGAGGATATACATACACGCTCAAATTATTTGTTTGATTATTATTGGGATTTTCATCGCCGGTAAGTACTACTTCGCCGTACAAAGAAACCGTTCCCTGCGGTTCATTGGCGGGAATCTGCCAAACCAGGTTATGAACGACAGTCTCGTTCGGTTCGATCGGATCGGTGATGTCGATAGAAGCCAATTCGATGGCAGCAGCTTTGTAGAGTTTTACCGTATAACTGTTTTGCGTATTATTTCCGATATTTTTTACGGATATTTCGTAAGTTTCCGTATTATTGGCGTTCACAATCGTACTGCCGCTTATGGCAAGTGCCGAGAGGTCGTTATCATACGTAATTGCCAGGTCTGCGGTTATTTCCACATTATCGATGACCCACCACCAATCCCATCCGGGTTGCACGGAATCAAATCTGATAAGAACATTACCGAATCCTGTAGCATAATTGGAGATGTCACAGACTTCATGAGATTGACGTACGCTGGTATTCCAGGTAATCACGTTATTCCAGGTGGCGCCGCCATCGTTT
>Ga0116164_10002528_pt1 | contig 13044 bp, 14 predicted proteins | sample AD_UKC109_MetaG_FD_89888 | JGI IMG/M metagenome (GOLD analysis project Ga0116164, IMG submission 89888) | Active sludge microbial communities of municipal wastewater-treating anaerobic digesters from Hong Kong - AD_UKC109_MetaG | ecosystem: Engineered > Bioreactor > Anaerobic > Digestate... | reverse complement strand
TACGCCCGGTTCAAGGACAACTCGGACGTCACTGCGCTCGTGCCGCAGGTCTATCTCCACTATGACCCGCACGATCAGAGAACCCGTAGGACCGCGAAGAAGGGCACTCCTCTCGCCCGCCAGCGGATGGACTTCCTGATGCTCTTCAGCGACCGCAAGCGCGTCGTCATCGAAGTCGACGGCAAGCAGCACTACGCCGCCGGTGAGACCGCCTCCCCGCGGCTCTACTCGGCGATGGTCGCTGAGGACCGGCGGCTCAAGCTCGCCGGGTACAAGGTCTTCCGATTCGGCGGCTACGAACTCGGGCAGGCAGGGGCGGAAGCAATGCTCAACAAGTTCTTCGACGAAGTCCACTCGAGGATGAGCTGAGCGACTGCGAGGAGGCTACCCACGAGGGCAGGCCAGGGCGATCGACTATTCCGTTCCCGCCAGTATCCACAACCGACCTGAACGTAGCTGCCAGCAAGCCCGTTTGAACTGCATTTACGCAATAGTCGCCACGGATCTTCGCCAGGCTGGAGTTGTTCTCGAGTCCAGAAGAGGCGAGCACTGAGTGCGGGTGCAAAAAAACTTCCCTGGAGCTGGTCGAAATGACGAAAGAGGACCGTTTGGCGCTCAAGCTCCGAGCTCGACCTTCGAGGCTCGATCCCGAAGACGGCCTCGACTCTCGCATCGAGATGCGCATGGGCTTCGTTCAGCGCTGGGGTCATGGCCCCGGGTTCATACAGTTGAGCCAGAGTCATGGTGGCAATAAGCCCCCTCGCTTCGAGCACCGCCTTGCCGGCTTGCGCAATCTCGTTTCGGTCTGATGCGCTGAGTCGCGGAAGTGGGAACACCGATCGCCCTGCTGTCGGTGCCAGAGCCTACGGTTGTCGACCATGAAGGGGTTGAGCGCACCATTGGAGATCGCGTGGGTGGCCACGTTCTTCATCTGGATGGTCCTGCTTCTCGTGGGACCGCTGCGCGGCCTTATTGTCGGCATGCAGGGTAACGCTCTAATCGTCGGATATCGCCACTTGCCCATCGCGGAAAGACTGCGTCAGTGGGAGGTGTGGATGGCGCTGCCCTTGATTGCGTACCTCTTGTCGATCCTGTCCGGACTTGGTGTGTCCCTACTGATGGAGCCTCAACCTGGGTGGGGGATGGTATGCCTTGGCAGCGGGGTGATGGTTCTCTACTACTTCGGACTGTTCTGGGGCATGCAGGATCACCGCAAGGAGGTGACGCTGCAGGACGTGACGGATCCCGGGTTCTTCTTGGCCGAGATCAAGGGACGTGCCTTGGCGGGTCGCCTCGAGGCGATCGATCTTTCAGAGGTGCTGCGTCAGCGACCGAATCTCCGACCTACAGATGAGCCCGTCTGGCAGTGCAGGATCCGGCTGGCACTCAGTCGGCGTCATCAACTTCAGCCACTTCCTGGGCCAGCTAGTGGGGTCGGCATCTGGCGAAATGGAGCCGGTGATCGCGTACGGATCAGGGTGGCTTTCATCGCGACGATGCTCGTTCGCCGGTGGTGGTTCTGGGCCGAGATTGTCGTGACTTCGGCCCTGGTGGTCCTTGGCGCGACGATCTACCTCGATCAGCCGCGTGACTCGGTGGATCCCTCGCCGATGAGGATGGTTGCTTTCGACGCGGCCCTAGTTCTGGTGACGATGGCCGTTTCGTGGTCGGCAGCACGAGCAGCGATCATCTACGGCGTCCGTCTCCGGCTCGCTGAGCAAGATCAACTGGCCCAGGTCGATGCGCTTATTCATGGGTCCATGACGCCGGATCCCTCATCCGGCCCCGGTGATTCGCTCTGGCGTGAGCTCCTGCTTGTCGCGGCCAGGCATGTCAACCGGCGCAAGTCGACTTGATTTGCCAGAGACGTATCGATCCTGCACGCCGCCGCCCGCAGGCACGAGGTGTGCAAAGTGCTCCGCACGGAGTCGCGCGGTCTTCGTTGCATCTCGACACTAGATGTCGAGATGCAGCGAAGATGTCACAAACGCGGTTTGTATGAAACATAAACGAAACGTTATGGGCTATCCCCAAATGGATGCTCGACGTTATACATGAAGCCGGTGCAAGAGGTGAGGACCGTGGAGGGATGACGGCAATCGTCAGGCCCGCATGTGACCAGCGCGCCGAGAGGCGCGGGTAGGCGCCGGGATGGCTGGCCAGCGGCCGAGCTCAATGAGCCAGAAACAGCCGATCAAGTGCTCGATGAACGCTGCCAGGGCCGCCCTATGGGTGAACTCGTCAGCAGATCTACGGGTGACACCTTCCTTGCCCACCAGCCAATCGTCGACCGCACGCGAAGTCATGACGCTGCAGGTGTACACGAAGTTCAAGGCGGAGTCTTCGTTGAACTGCACCACAACGTGATCCAGATACCGGGATCCGGCCGTCCCGATAACCCAATAGGACAGGCTGTCCTCGCGGTCGAGCGCGGACTGGAGGAACTCGATCATAGGCGTGTCTACAGTGATGAACACGGGTGCCCAGCCTCGAAAGTCGATGGACCCGTCGGAGGCCTGAAGCGTGTAGAGGGTCGTCATCAACAGGGGCGCGAGTGGCGTCTTACGGATCGATGCCGCGACGATCGAGGGTGGGGCGTCGTCGAAGTCGACCCAGAGCAGGAGGGAAGGCTCGACCCTCCGGTCACATGCCAAGAGGCCCAGCCTTGGTGCAGCCCACTTTTCGGGTACCCCAACCGACTGTTTGCGGAGAACCTCAGGGTGCAGCCATGCCAACACGACGTGCGGCCCCATCTCCTCGTGCGTGCGTGCGAAACTCGCTGGCGTCAAGGACTGTCCCGAGGTCTGAGCCGTGCCCCACTTCAGGGTGAGGCGACCCGCGTGCAGCGTCAGCCGCTCCCTCTGCATTGCTTCGGCGCGGATCTGGCTGGGGTCGCCGGCGGTTGAGTCGACCAATACCATCGCGCGCCCAGGGAGCCTGTTGTATTCATCGATGAACTTGGGCAGCCACGCTTCGTATTCGGCCCAATAATGCAACTGAATGCCCTGCGTTCGAAGCACCTGCGCGGCGGCATCCCAACGTTCCCCGTATGTTCGTTGCTCACGCACGGCTGACAGGAGGCCTGTGAGGGCGGTCTGGTCGCTGAGCGCGCGTCGGAGGTCGCCGAGGGTCTGATCCGGCGTTGCACCGGGATGCAAGGCGGGTTCACAGCCGAGGAGACTGTTGAGGTCGAACTCGAGCAGCCAAGCGGGACTCATAGTCAGCCGGTAGATCAGGTCGGCCGCGGTCACGCGAGTCAGTTCGTGAGTGAGGGGCTCGAGAAGTGCACACGCAGACCGGTAGTACTGCAAGTAGGTGTAGTTGCCCGTCAAGTGGTTCAGCCCGTTGGCCGAGCCTTCCACGGCAGCCAGGGTGGCGAACTGCTCGTGAGTCTGGGTGCAGCCGCGACCCATCCACTCCCACAGGCGATTAGTGGTGGCCGAGCCGCCCGGCGCAGCGGCTAGCCCCAAGACTGTCATTGCCGTGCCCCACGCAGTCGTCTCGTGCAGTGCCTGATGAGACCGCTCATGCAGGGACACGAAGCTTTGGAGCGAGCCCCCCAAGCCGCCCGCCAGGTCCAAGGTCCATGTGTCGACGCCGTCGTGGTAACCGAGCACCCCGTGTTCGACGGGATCCGTGGCGCACCTGAAAGTGCGGGCCTCAGTCAACGAGACGCCATCCATCAGCGTCTTCGATGGCGATGCCGCGCTTGCGAAGCCCGCTGAGAAGGGGCATCACCTTGGCGGCATCCTCTTCGTATGCCGCTTCGATGGTTGAACTTGGAATGGACACTGCGGTGGGGCGACCGTTTGAGAGGCTGGCCATGACGATGGCCAGATCTGCCTCTGCGGTCGAGAGGACCCGCATCAGGCGCAGTGCGCGTTGGAACAACTGCGCGCCCGTGGCGAGTGAGGCAGATCCGGTCAGGACGTAGACGCCAGCGGCTGTCACGGCGTCCCAGCCGATGTCACGCGCCTTCGGCTTGTTGATGAACAGGCGCGTCTTCGGCACGATCATGCCGAGATGCCCTGGCGGGAGCGGTGGGAAGGTGATCTCGACCGTGAGCACGTCTTCGCTCACCGGTTGTGCGGCAATAAGCGAAACCAATTGGGTGTCGTTGACCTTCACCCCCAGGCGGGTGAGGCGAGCCCGCCGTGAGCGCGTAAGAATGCCGTCGCCTGCTATCTCGGTCCAGTCAGCGCCGTGTGCAGAATTCATCGGTGCACCTGACCGCCGGACTTGAGGGCTTCCCATGAGGTGGATGCTGAGCACACGGACTCAGACGCGAGGAGGTACGCCCAAGTCTCGTGGACCTCGTCAGATCCGTTGACTGTGTTTACCCACGCTGCAGCCGCATCGCGCTTGGCGATGACGATTGGCGACGTCATCTCGGAGTCGCGTTTGCCTTCCACGATCCAGTGCACGCCCGCGTCGTCGATGACGATGAAGTCGGGTTCGTACTGTCGCTGCACCGCGCCAGCGAGGTAGGTGATCCGCAAAGGCACGGTCTCGTCGATCCGCACCCACGCCCGCACCGAGCCGGACTTCTCGAACAGGTCGGCCAGGATGAACTCGGTCGAGAAGGCGTCGAAGGTGTTGACCTCGTACACCGACTTCGCGTACCCGGCATACGGGTAGCCGCGGACGAACTCTCGTGATGACGTGACGACTTGGCGATCAGCTGCGGGTCGGGTCTCGAAGCGCTCCGAAGGGTCTGGCCAGCGGACCGGCCGGACCTCGCGCACCTCACGCGCCGGTGAGGAGGTCTGCTTCGCGGAGATCCACTCGGTCAGACGGGCGGTCGCCAACCGGCCGTGCTCGGGTCGCCAGGGTGTTGCCTCCGTGACCTCAGCACCGGCGAGGAAAGCCCGGGCCACAGCGACTGCTGCGTTGAGCTCAGACACGGACGCCTCAACGGCGTTGGTTCGGATGAGCCGCCCCACGAGGTCGTTCTCGATGGTGTCGAAGGGCATGACCGTCTGGGTCGCGACCACCTGCTCGATCGCGTCGCGGATGACCACTCGGGCCTCGCCGGTGGCGTCTCGCTCAGCGTCGATGGCCTTGCGCGTCAACGTCGGAGCGTTGTCCTTGGCGAAGGTCTGCCCGAGTGACTCGACCGAGTCGAGGTTGATCGAGGCCAACGTGAACGGGTCGCGCTCCCAACGCGTCACGACCGACGGGAGGAAGAGCGGGATCGTCACGCCGCCTGGCGTTCGGGGCTTTAGCACCCGCCTTAAGGTCTCCACTGACGCTGCGCCCGCTCCGACCCGGTCATCGAGGGTGGACACCATCAATCCCGTATGTCGTGACGCGCCGTCCGTGTGGGCCTCCCCGTCGACATCGAAGAGAGTGTCTTGGTTCGGGTCCGTGGCCGCAGCCCCCGGCAGGTCGAACTCGACCGTACCCGACGTGGGGAACGAGAAGTCCGTCGGCAGGTCACCCTGCTGACCAACCGCCGCCCCAGCTGCCAACTGGCCGGCCCGTGGATTGACAACTACGGACGCCTCGTCCACCCGGTCGCCAAGGGTCTGTTCGAGCAGCGACTTGGCTTGCTTGAGCAGTGACGCGAAGGAGCGGTGGGAGAGGACCTCCACCGTGTCGAGCATCGGGCTGCCGGTCCGCTGTCCGAACGGCAGCCGCAGCCCGCGGCCGAGGATCTGCTCGGTCAGCAGGTTCGACTCCATCGACCGGACAGAGGCGATGACGTAGATGTTCTTGACGTCCCACCCCTCCTTGAGCATCGAAACCGACACCACAGCACGCACCGGCGAGTCCGGGTCCTCGAGTCGATCGAGCAAAGCCAATGTGGCGTCCGGCTCCTCTGACGTCACGAGGAGCACCTGCTCTGCCGACCCCAACATGTCCGAACCGATCAACAGGTCGCGATACTCCGTCGCCTCATCGATCGTCGACGCGACCAGGAACATCACCGGCTCGGCGAACTTCCGCCCCCGCACCTGTGCGCAGTAGGCCCTCATCGCCTCCCGCTTCGCGTCGAGCAGCGTCAGACCGTCCGCGAGCTGGGTCCGGACGTCATGGATGCCGTCCTGCCTCGTCACGAGCACGGGGATCTTCACCCACCCATCGGCGATCGCCTCCGACAACGGATAGCGGTAGACGACCCTCGACTCCGACGCTGCGTGCGGAGTGGCCGTCAGTCCGATGGTCGCCAGCGGGCACAGCTCGGTGATCGCCGCCTCGAACTTCTTCGCCGAACCCGAGTAGTAGACGTGATGCTCATCCGCGATAACAACCAGGTCATCGGCGGACTCCAAGTAGGTCCGCACCGCAGTGCCCAGCGTCTCGTGTGGCTGGAACGCCCGCCGTCGGTCCTCCTTGTTCGGCCGCAGCAGGGACTGCACCGTGAACACGAACACCTTGAACCGATCCGGGTCCGCCAGTGCCGCACCGACCTCGCCCCGTTCGACGGTGTCGAGGGTGATGACCATCGGCCGCGACTGCAGCCCGCGCAGGTACTTCGGATGCCCCGGAGTCAGGTTGTCGATCGTCTTGCGCTGGATTGTCGACCCCGGCGTCACGATCAGGACGTTCCGCACCCCCGACTCGTAGAGGTAGTCGATCAACCCGCCGGCGATGTAGGTCTTGCCCACGCCTGTGGCAAGGTCGGCGATGAACTCGGCCCCCGGCTCTGCGGTGTCCAGCGCCTTGGCCAAAGCATCGAGGGCCTGCTGGTTCGGCTCGCGAAGGTCCAGGTTGTAGCTCACCTGCTCGACCAGGGCCGGGTCGTAGTCGATGCTCACGACCGCGATCCTTCTGTCGATTCTTCGGTATGCCGTGTGCTCGCCTCGGTGCGCCGCCGCATCCGACGTGCGCCACTGGTCAACAAGTCCCTGGGCGCCTTGCGGATCCGCGATCCCGGGCTGACCTCAGCCAGGATCGACTCAGCCTCCGGCAGAACGGACTTCGCGACGATCGTCACTCGCTCGTTCTCGCCGAGCGCGCCTACGACCTGACGGATCTCCTCCGAGCCGACTGCGCCGTCAACAACAGCGAGCCGCATCCGGCCCCGCACACCGCACAGTGGCGCAGCATCAGCCTGCCACTCGAAACCGAGTTGGCCAGCCACTGCCCGAGCGAATCGACCGTTCGTCGCCCACTCGGCCAACAGCACCCCGAACGGGGTGTCCTCGTACATCGAGGGGCCGACGGCCACGGTCCGGAATCCGCCGCCGCCTTCCCAGGCAACCGCCTTCGTGATCCCACCCGCGTCGTCACCCTTCACGACTTTGGCCAGGCGGGGCAGCGTGAACTGGTCCACCGTCGAGGGCAAGATCTCCGAGGTCACCCAACGACGACCCATCTTTTGCGCGACAGCCGCGGTGGTCCCCGAGCCAGCAAAGCAATCGAGGACGAGGTCACCCGGGTTGGAGCCGATATGGATGACGCGCTCCAACAGCCGCTCCGGCTTCGGCGTAGCGAACGCTCCCGTGGCCCCGAACAAGGCTTTTGACTCGTACTTGGCGATTCTGCTCGAGCCAACATCTTGGTAGTGCCAGAGCGAACGAGGCACCAGATCGCCCACCTCAGACAAGAACGTCTTCTTCATCGGGGCAGCATCACCTGACTTCCCCCAGTAAACTCTGTCGTCGGCGACCAGCTCCAAAAATCGGGCTTCCGGGATGGCCCAGTAGCGCCCATTGGGCGGCTGAAAGGATCGTCCCGTGGGGCCGGTCACAACATACTGGCCTTTGGAATAGGGCTTGGTCGCGGTCAACGGCGAAAGCCTGTAGGGGCCCCGAGGGTCTCTGTCGAGGTTCTTGAAGGCCGCGTTCGTGGCCTCATCACGTGGCAATCTACTCAACTTCAGACGCTGAATGTCCCGGGCGTAAGCGACGATTGTGTCCTGGTCGTTGCTGAGGAACTTGGCGACGGTCCGTGGCACGTCAGCACGCGACCAGACGATCGTTTCCACGAAGTTCTGGCTACCGAACACCTCGTCCATCAGGAGCCGCATCCGGTGCTGTTCGGCGTCGTCGAGGTGAACCCAGACCGAACCATCCGGGGCGAGCAAGTCGCGGATCAGCAGGAGCCGTTCCCTCATGAAGGACAGCCAGGTCGAGTGCTCCATCCAGTCGTCGTAGTGCTCGAACGCCTGCCCGGTGTTGAACGGCGGGTCGATGTAGACGAGCTTGACCTTGCCCCGATAGATCGCCCGGAACTCAGGCACCTCGCACAAGATTCGGAGCACGTCGAGGGAGTCGCCCGTGAAGAGGAGGTTCGCGGCATACGGATCCTCGGGAACCTCGCCCACGAAACCAGTGAAGTCAGCGAGCCGCACCTCGGATGCGGCCGGGTGATGACGCCCGACCCAGACGGGCTTGCCGTCGGCGTCCTTCGGGATGAGAAGGAACTTGTCTTTGCCCGGCCAGACGAGCTCGAGTCGGACCTCACTCACTTGGGATGCCTTTCCGCCTTGAGGAGTCGCGCCTGTTCCTTGTAGGGCAAGGGATAGCGCTCCAGAAGCCACGTGCGGCGGCTCAGTTGGTTGGACAAGTATCTGCGCTCTGCCGGGGCGTCGGTCACGGGTAGGGCTGCTTCGATCTCGGCCACCTCGGCGAGTAGGCGGGCACGTTCGCGCTCGAAGCGCTCCTGACAGCTGCGGGAGCAGAACCGGCTCGGGCGCCCGCCCGCCTTCGGCCAAGCGACGACCTCGTGACACGCGGGAGCCAAACAGCCTGTTTCGTCGACTGGCTGGATGCAGTTCTCCAAGTCCTCGATGAGGTTGTCCGGGCGCGCGGAAGTCGCACGTCGTCCGCGGAGGACTTCCAACGAAGGTCGCACGGTCTTCCTCGTGGAGGGTGAACCATCCTCCGAGGTCGTACGGCTGGTCAGGCCGTTTCGCGTGGGGCTGGTCAGACCCCGTATGGCTTGCTTGCGCTCCCCAGCATACGATCCGCGTAGGTTTCTAGTGCGCTGTCGGCTCATGACGTTGAGGATAGCCCGCATAGTGCTGACCTGCGGCGATGGTCGAGAAGCGGCTAGTTGACCCCTGAGAGTGCCGGAAACCGCCGCCTTTCTTGGTGGCGTCGATGCATGGTTATTCAGTCCGATCCAAGGGGCGTCCTTGGCGTGTCGCAACACACTGTGCGGGCAAACCATTGCGCGGTCACCCGTGCGGGACTAGGGTACGAAGTGGCTCCACAGCAAGTGAGGGCACGCCCTGTTGGTAGCAAGGCGCGCCCTCGTGACCTGGATCGAGAGGACCTACCACCGACGCCGCAGGCAGTCCGCCCTCGGACGATTGACCCCCGTCGAATACGAAGCAATCATGACCACGCCAGCCACTCAGGCTGCGTGACCCACCTGTCACCCGATCGTGCAGCAGTCCCGTTTGCGCCAGTCGGTCAGCCCGGCGGCAGCGATCCGTGGTCCCCTCACCATGTCCATGCGCGATCACGTCAGCGTCCGCTCAGGCGCGCAGGATCTTTCCATCGGGCGTCCCTTGGCCAGCTCGTCGACGAGCTTGTCGAGGTAGCGGATCTGGCGCATCAGCGGGTCCTCGACCTCTTGGATCCTCACCCCGCAGATCGTCCCGGTGATGAGTTCGGCCCTGGGGTTCAGGTCGGCCACCGCGAAGAAGGCCTCGAAGGTCGTGCGCGCGTCGAGGTGTCCCTGAAGGGTCTTCTCGTCGAAGCCGGTGAGCCACCGCATCACCTCGTGGAGCTCGGCGACGGTGCGTCCCTTCTTCTCGACCTTGGTGACGTAGTGCGGGTACACGTCGGCGACGGCGGTCGTGAAGATCCTGCTCATTCGTCCACCCTACGGGCGACCACCGTCCGGACCATGACGCAGTTCTTCCCTTGGGGCGGCGCCGGTGATGGCGATGCGGCGTCCGGCCAGGGCGCGGGTCTTCGAGCGCATGCGGGCCAGTCTGGTCGGGGCCTCGGCGGGCTCGCTCGCCATGCCGGCCACCGGACGGGTGCGTGCCGGGGCGGATTCACGGATCGTGCTCAAACCCCTTCCCGCGCACGATCCGTGAATTCCTCGTGCGCACACACAACCCGCTCTTCTCTCGTCCCGCGCTCCCCTCGCCATCCCATCCGCCGCGACCTGATCCGTATGCCGCGCGGCCGGCCAGGGCCATGGCTGCCCCGTTGCGAGGGGTAGCGACCGAGGGGGGCGCGGCATCCTTGTCATGCTCGCGTAGTCCCTCCAGCCCCATGAGACGTGAACCCTTGCGTCCTGCGCAGCTCAGGGCATCCACCAGCCGGCGACGACTGCGAGGACCACGATGACGAAGAGGCTCTCCACACCGTGGACGGCGATCGACATCCACAGGCTCCGGTAGCGCCGGGCCGCCCAGACGATGCCGAATGAACTCATCACCATCGCCGGCCAGAACCAGATCTTGTGCACGTGGTAGAGCCCGAAGAGCAGCGTGTTGACGACCCAGTCCCACCGTCCGAAGGCCTTCTCCATCCGGGGCAGGAGGATCCCGCGGAAGAAGAGCTCCTCACCGAGCACGTAGTTGAAGGCGGAACTGACGAGGGCGAGACCCACGATCCACCACTGACCGACGAACTCCGGTTGCGCCAGTGCAGTGATGCTGGCCCACGCGGGCTCCTCCAGCCCGGTCAGTCGTGACCACAGGGAGACGAGTGGATCGGCGGCGAAGCCGAGAAGAACGTTGGCTGCGATGGCGGGAACGACCCACCACCACAGGCGTGCGCGTGCCTGACCGGTGCCGGGATCCCGGGGACCGTTGAGCCAGATGCGCTGTCGCACCGCCACCCAGTCCATGGGTCCTTCCCGTCGAAGGAGCATGATCGAGAGGACGCACTGCCACGCCATGCCCACGACCATGAGGATCCAGTGCAGGAGGCCGCGGTGCAGCCCGACATGCGGAGCCATCAAGGGGGCCACGACGAAGGCCAACAGCCCCATCGGTGCGGTGACGGCCGCCCACAGGCCGAGGATGCGGCCCGCCGAGTATTGAGGGATTGTCTCCGGGCGACGGTCTGCGCCCGAACTGTTCTCGCCGAGGCCAGGGGCGGCGGATGGGGACATGAAGCGTTCCTTTCCAGGTATGGGAAGGGAACGCTATGGGCGCCACGCCACGCGAGGTCGGCGATCAGCACCGAGATCCGGGTCGGATCAGGGACCGCTCAGGGTGACCCTGAGTGTTGGACAGGCGCCGTCTTCAGGTCGCGACCGGCCGCAGGCCCACGCGCGTGACGATCGGCTCGCGCTGACCGCCGACGTGCACGACATCCGCCCCGTCGACCGTCACCTGGGTCGCGTGGGCACGCAGTGCCGCCTGCACGCGCGGCAGGTGCCCCGACAGCTCGGTCCACTCCACGAGGGCCGGGTCGCCGACCGCCTCCCGGTCCGGCGGGATGACCTCGACCATCCGTAGGCCGCGATGTGCGCCGCAATCAGCAAGCTGCCGTCCTCTTTGATCCGAACGATCACCTGGGACCAAGGCGCGGAGATGTCCAAGCACGCCGCGTTCACCATCGCCACAGGAATCCCGATCTACTTCTGCGATCCCCACTCGCCCTGGCAGCGGGGGAGCAACGAGAACACCAACGGCCTGCTGCGCCAGTACCTGCCCAAAGGCACCGACCTGAGCACGGTCAGCCGCGAGGAGTTGGACGCGATCCAGGACAGCCTCAACGGACGCCCCCGCAAGACGCTGGGCTATCTGACACCATCAGAGAAGCTCGCAGAGTTCTTTGCGCCCACCGCTTGAATCCGCCATGTGGTTGGCCCGACTCAGTTCACGGTTCTCCCGCTCCAACTCCACCAACCGCTGCGCGTCACTGGTCGTGGTGCCCGCCCGGGTGCCGCCGTCGACCTCGGCTTGCCGGACCCAGTTGCGCAACGTCTCGGGGTGCATACCGAGCTGGCCGGCTACTCGAGAAATCGCACCTGGCCTGGTCGCCGGGTCCTGCCTCAACTCCACAGCCATCCGCGTCGCGCGCTCACGCAACTCATCGCTGTACTTCTTGGGTGCTGCCATGACTCTCATCCTCCATGGATTGAGAGCCTCCACCAGACCCGGGGCGATTCAGATCGAGAAGCCGGTGGCGATGAGCAGCCGCTGAGCCATGGGCACCCGCGGGAGTCGCCCAATGGCCAGCGTGCCGAGGATCCCGCCGCCGACGACGGCCACGACGACGATCAACAGGCCCGGGCCGAGGGCGGCGATCTGTGGAAGAAGAACATGGAGTTCTCCACCGGCAAGGCCGACTCCGTGCCGTTCTCCGTCGTCCAGAACGACTGCGGTAAGTAAGGACCCCTTCCCAAACCAAGACACAAGGCGAGGTATGCCGCGGACTCAGCTCCACGGCATACCTCGCCTTGATCGTTGGGCCGGGTCAGCGGTCGATGACGACCTCCGTGGACCCGCCTCGGCGGTGCCACAGCACCAGCACGACGACTCCGGCCACGGCATACCCGATCGCACTGGTGATCCAGATCGTCGGCGACTCGAAGGCCACCCCCATCAGGGCCCCGGCCAGGTGGGCCAGGTGCATCCCGGCGTGGATGCCGACGGCCGGCCAGATGGACCGGGTCAGCAGGACGAACGCGGCAGCGCAGAAGCCGAAGGCCGTCGGGTTGAGCAGGTAGACCACGCGCTCGCCCGCGGACTCCTGGCCGCCGGACGAGAAGTAGTGCAGGACACCGAAAATGATCGTGGAGACGGCGACGGCGACGAGCGGGCGATCACGCAGGACCTGCATCAGCCAACCGCGCATGACGAGTTCCTCAGGGAAGCCCTGCATGAAGACGCCGCGCACGACGGCCGCCAGAATGCCCACCCAGAGCGGCGACCCGATGTCCTCCACACCGCGCGCACTGCTCTGGAAGGGCAGTGCTGTTGCAAAGGTGACGGCGAAGGAGAGCGCCAGGCCGACCCCGAGGAGTCCGAACGAGGCGCGCGTCCACAGTGCGCCGGCGTCGCGAAGCGGCCGCCCCTGGAGCCGGGTCATGGCCAGCCAGACGAGAAAGAGGGCCGCGACGGTGGGGAAGGCGAGCGTGAGGAGGAGCGGGGCCGAGCCCACCGCATTGGCCGGGTCG
>Ga0116164_10002526_pt1 | contig 13055 bp, 11 predicted proteins | sample AD_UKC109_MetaG_FD_89888 | JGI IMG/M metagenome (GOLD analysis project Ga0116164, IMG submission 89888) | Active sludge microbial communities of municipal wastewater-treating anaerobic digesters from Hong Kong - AD_UKC109_MetaG | ecosystem: Engineered > Bioreactor > Anaerobic > Digestate... | reverse complement strand
TTATTTTGCTTCCCCTTCATAATGTTCCCTTTCTTTTGCAATAAAGCAGTATCACAATTAAGTGATACTGCTTTGCACTATAATTTTCAAGCAAATTGTGCCTTAATAGCCACAGTATTCCTTTCTGTTTTCGAGCTGCACCCAACAAACATCATCGAAACAAGTGAAATAATCAACAAAACGCATACTATTCTTTTTTTCATTTCAACCTCTCCTTTTTTTCTTTTTATTACTTAAAATGTCGCCACTTTAAATACATTGGCAGTCTTCGGTTCCCTTTTGATCGTCCAGCCTTTTCCAGGTACAGCTTGCAGTCATGAATATATTAGTCGATAATCAAACGGTAACTTTATGAAAATATTATAAAACGTAATACATTATCGACCAAATACTCCATGGCTAAGATTATAAACGATCATAGCTTATGTACGATAAATCATCACATCCTTTAAAATTCTTGGTTGTTAATCCAGCACCTTGTGAGCTATTTCAGCAAATTGATCTATGCTGAGCAAATCACCTATCTCAAAGGCTTTAGCCTTTATTTTTTGAACAATCTCCATTTTTGCCTCTTTACTGTCGCATTCCAGTCCAAGTTCATTCAGATAGATATCAACAGTCGGAATACCGCTCATCTTTCCAATCACGACCTTCGCATCCGGATGCCCGGTCAGGCTATATAAATAGGGAGAAAGTTCCAGTGGCGCTACATCCTTGGCGTTATAGAACCAGTCTGCTACAATTCCAGATTCAATTTCATTAATCGTATCTCCTACAATGCCCGTATTAGGACGGATGGGCATGCCGGCCATTTTTCGCATCATTTTCGAGAGCTCATACATTTTCTCATACTTCAAACCGGTGTCTATACCATACATTGTCAGAAGTGCCAGGGCGACTTGTTCATATGGAGTGTTGCCGGCACGTTCACCGATACCCGATATACTCGTATGGCATACTTCCGCTCCTGCGCTTAGACCTGCCAGCGTATTGGCTGCTCCGCAACCATAATCGTCATGGAAATGTAGTTCAACAGGTTTGCTGATGGTTTTCTTGACTTCCTTTACAAGATAAGCGCATGCGGCGGGCGCCAGACCGCCAAACGTATCGACTATGGCAAGCGCGTCCATATGGCCTTCAGTCGATACTCTTTTAATCAGATTCATAAAGACGTCAAGATCCGTGCGGGTACCATCAATGGGGAAGAAAACGGTATACAACCCATTTTCCTTGGCACACAGCGTCGCATCAATAGCGAGTTTAATGGCTTTTTCATATTCCCATTTGTAAGCGTATTTTACGATATGCTCGCTTGCGGGGATTTCAATGACGATTCCCTTAACTCCGCAGTCAACCGCACGCTTAACATCATCACGCATACAGCGGGCAAAAGCAAATATCTCAGGTTCACCCGGGCCCTGGTGACGCTTTGCAATCTCGATGATTGCCTGTTTGTCAGGCTCGGAAACAGCGGGCATACCAGCCTCAATACGGTGCATACCCATTTCAGCCATCTTGTCCGCGAGCGCAATCTTCTGTTCTTTGGTAAAAAGCAGACCTGCCTGTTGCTCACCGTCTCTCAACGTAACATCGTGAAACTTGATTTCGTCCGCGAAATTAAATTCCTTCCTGACTTCTTCTGCAAAATTCCAAGGGCTGGTAAACCATTTTTCCTGATGCCACTGTGTCGATTTCATCCTTAATTCTCCTTTATCATTCAATAACTGGTTTTACTTTTTCAAATCTGTTTATAGTTAATAACCCAAAGCTTTTTTGTTTACAAAGTATTCCGGTTGTCCCTCTTTCAGTGCCATGATTACCTGCTGGCAGGATTTTTGACGCAACTCAATATCGGATCCATCAGAATAAAAAGCCATATGCGGAGTAATAACAACATTATCCATTTGCACCAATGGATGTTTGAGATCGGGATATTCCGACGACAAAACATCCAAACCCGCTCCAGCGATCAGCCCTTCATCTAGAGCTTGGTACAGGTCTTTTTCATTGACCAACAGCCCTCTGGCAGTATTAATAAAAATGGCTGATTTTTTCATCATCTTTAGCTTGTCATAATTAATTATGCCCTGATTTTCTTTTAATAACGGGATGTGTGTTGACAAAACATCGGCGCATGAAAACAATTCGTCTAAATCGTCAATCCGCTTGACATTACACTGAGTAAAAATCTCAGAAGGTATAAACGGGTCGTAAGCTACAACTTTAAAACCGAATGGCTTCGCTTTTTCTGCTAATTTGCGAGCAATGCTACCAAATCCAAATAATGCGAGTGTCAACCCGCGCAATCTCGGAATCGGCCTCGCTTCATTCATGTCCCAAATTCCCTGTTTAATACGTTTATTCATAAAATACGTTTTTCGAAGCAGGGTCAGCGCCAATGCCATTGCGTGATCCGAAACTTCATCGGTACAGTAGTCAAGCACATTAGCTACCATAATTTTCTTTTCCGTAGCAGCTGCAATATCAATGTTATTCACGCCAATGCCTGTTCGGACAATTATCTTGCATTTTTCCATCGAATTTATAACTTCAGCAGGCATATCCGCGAAAGTTACCATCACACCGTCGGCATCTTGGCATTCCTCAATAAGTGTTTTTATGTCCTTTGAACGGGCTATTTCCCATTTGAATCCTGCAGTATTAAATGCCTCTTCTTCTATAGAAGTATCCGGATATAGATGGTCAGTTGAAATTATTTTTCTCATAAAAGTTCCTACACCCTCGATTCAATTATTTTCAAATAAAACTCTTTCGCCTGATTATGATTTGGAATTAGTTAACGAGACCTTTCGTTTCGGATTTTATATTTTTAACTTCGGATCCATTTTGTCGAGCAGAATCACATATTCAATTCAATTGAAAAGCTTACAGAAATAATAACATATAAGTTTTAGTTTGTAAATATACTTTTAATAATAAAATTTTAATTGTTGACTATGCTTTTAATTATTAATCAAAATGGGTTATAAAAAACTAAAACGATTTTATAGTTGTTGTTGATAGCCCTTCACAGACTGTACTCACATTTTTAGTATCTTTTCGCATATAAGTAAACGGATTAATGAACGACTTACCGCTTGATTTTTTTTATTTTTAATATAGAATAAAAGAAAATGCAGAATACACAAAGATTATTCTTGCTTTTGCTGAAAGGTATTGAAAGTTGTATGCGTATAACCTCTGATCAACGTTATAGAAAAAAGATTAAAGCGGCCCATTTGATTTATAAAGAACGATTACCGTTACAGGAAGTCGCACAGAAACTATGCGTATCTCGTCCAACGCTTACTAAATTCATTGATGAAATTCTGGACGAGGGAATCGTCAGCATTCAAATAAATGACCTCAATAATTACCAGCAGATGGTCGAGCTGGGTTGTTCTGTTGCGCATAAATACAATATCCGAGATGCAATAATTGTCGAAGGGGAAACTCAGGATGATATTATTAACAATATTGGAAGCGCCGGCGCCAATTATCTACTGGACAATCTGAAAAACAATTTAAAAATAGGGATATCCGGCGGCCTTACGATAAATGCTCTTTTAACTCAATTAAACCCAACATCACAGTTTAAAAACATACAGGTCGTGGCCTCGTCCGGTGGCTCTCTTTATGCGGATACAAATTATCATCCTAGTATATTGGCACAATATCTGGCTATCATTTTACACGGCGTCAGCCATTACATATATGCACCCACATATGCTGACAACAAAGCACAATATGATATGTTAATTCAAAACACGCAAATTAAAACATCGTTGGACATTTGCAGGTCTGTCGACATCGTACTGGTTGGTATAGGCAGCAAGCAGAATTCGATAGCTTACTTGCCAAAACCTATTGCAGAAGAGCTGCGTGAGAAATCGCTTAACGGCCTGAGCGGCGGTATAAACGCCTTATTATTGGATAAAAACGGTAACCCATTCAAGAGTCCTGTATCCGATCTGTTTATTGGCCTGGATTACGAGGCTTTGAAAAAAACAAAAACAGTGGTAGCGCTGGCAGGTGGTTCAGGAAAACATACTGCAATTAAGGCAGCACTGGAAGGTGGATATGTCCATGTTTTGATAACAGACAAGCAAACGGCGGAGTATCTCCTTGCATAAATAACCAGAGACACCTGTCGCAGACATTTATTTAGATTAGTGCCAGTAATTTTGGTATTGCGTGGGCATAAAACAGCTGATATGCGGAGCAAAAATAATTTAATCCGATTTCATCCAGTTTTTTGCACTGGCGATCACGTCTGCAGCCTCCTCGGCAGAAACGTACCCATTTACACGTTTTACAGATTTCCTCAACACGCATTGAGCTTTCCACAAAGCCAATTTCAATACAACGCCGGCCCAGCTCATCAAAATTATTTTCGTTTAGGTTGCCTATACGAAATTCATCCAACACATAAAAATCGCAGGGATAAACACTTCCATCCGCCTCAATCACGTTTTGGTTTCTGCAAACCCCGGATAAGCCACAGCGTTCAGGAAAACGCCCCAATATCATGCCGGCAAGATTTTCGAAATCCCTGATATATACCTCATTGCCTTTCGCCATATCGCAATACCAAGCATCAAACAGTCTTATCAGGCAATTCCCATAGTTTTGCGGGGTCAACGAATACGGATGCTTCCCTCTATCCTCTCCCAGAGGATCCAAGCATGGAATATATTGCTGGTAGAAAAAACCGTTATGAATTAAAGCGTTATATACCTGATTGATATGGCTTGCAATTTGGTTGGTAATGACAATAAGCACATTGTATTTCACATTATACTTGTTAAAAATATGAGCCGTTTTCATAACACGGCTAAATGTACCGTTCCCAGAGGCGTCTAGGCGATAGGTATCATGGATGCTTTTCACCCCATCCAAAGAAAGGCCGAGTAAAAAATCATTGTTATGGAAAAACTCCGCCCATTCTTCATCAACTTCCAACCCATTTGTTTGCAGCGCGTACTCCACCTTTATTTTCTTTTTATTATGCTTACGCACAAGTTCCACCATGGTCTTATAAAAATCCAGACCAATCAAAGTCGGTTCACCGCCCTGAAACCCAAATGTACAAACACCTTCCGCATAATCAAAAGCTTTTTTTATGATATTTTCAAGCGTTCGTATGGACATGAATTCGTATTGCGCTACAGACCGATGCTTGATTTCATCCGCGTAAAAACAATATGTACAGCGCATGTTGCATCTGCCTGATGCAGGTTTCATCATAATACTTAAGGGTGGCAAAACAATCACCTCTTTTTGTATTGAGCCTGGCTAAAGTTACCAAGTCAGCGTTTATTATAATAAACGCTGACTTGTAAAACAAGGGACAATGTAGAAAGATACTTATTTCAATTGTGCCATTATCTGCGGACAATCAGCGGCCGTGAAGAAAATACATGGTAAACTCACTAAAATCCTTGGTGCTCCGTCCTGTAAATAATCTCATTTTGCGCCTTTTCATCCATATGCGTAAAATACGCATTATAACCTGTCACTCGAACCGTTAAGCCCTTGTATTTTCTCGGCTCAGTCTGGGCTGCACGCAAAATATTTGCATCTACAACCGAAACCTGTAATTGCATTCCTCCCATATCCATATAGGTTTTAAAAAGAGCGGCAATTTTTTCAACGCCATCCGCCCCTGATACAATACTCGGATGTATTTTAATGTTTAACGGGCCGCCGGTTATTTTATTAAATGGTACATTAGCGATTGAGTTTAACAATGCTGTAAGGCCTTTAGTATCAGCTCCTAAGGATGGCGATTGATTCTCACTCAGTGGTTCACCGGCATTTCTTCCATTCGGTGTTGCACCGACATATTTACCTTCCGTTGTGAAATCTCTCAGAGTGGATATTCCCGGCCAGAATTTATTGAGATAATCCCGCTTGTTTTGTTCTTTTATAGCGTTTGTGAAGATGTCTACGACCTTTTTTGCGTATTGATCCACTTCCGAAACATCATTCCCGAACTTATCAAATTTATTTATCAATCTCCTCTGTAGAAGCTTATCCGAAGAAAAATCGCTTTTTAAAATGTCCACCAATTGTGAAAGCGTCATTTCTCCGTCCTGAAACACCAATTTGTTAATGGCGTATAATGAGTCAACAACCGTTGCGAGCCCGCCGCCCTGAACCATTATTGGGTGATATTTTACACTCCCTGTTACCCAATCTTCCGCATTTTCAACCGTTCCATCCAAAAATGCATCTTCAATTCGTATCCGCCCGGCGTTCTCGTTTTTCTCAATAATGCAATCGGCTTCGACCCCTTTTCTATATTCGGACATTAGATATGCGACCTGCTGCCTGTATAACTCAAGAAGATCCTCTATGTTCTTTACATTTGCAATATCGCCAGTATCCACTCCCCAGTAGCCGCTTTCCATCATTCCCAGCATTCTGTCTTTAAGTGGAAACTCACAATCCCTTTTCTTGCGTGGCTTCCCGGTCTCGCAAAAAGGTACGCCGCGATTCAACGCCAGTTCCAATGGGATGGCTAAATTAAACCAAATTTGACGAAGTGACCCCATTTTTTTAGGAATCGTAGGATTGTTGCACGCAAAAAACGCATAATTGGCTGCGTCGTCTGGATCTACGCCATAATCGATAAACGCCGGTATCATGGTGTTATCATTGTATACAAAAACAGACGCATTCTTCGCCATACACTGTGATACTTTTAACCAGAATTCTTTTTCAATACCGTTGAAATAACGAACGATCATCAAAGGCGCTTTTAACATATTCAATTCGGTAATTGCCTCGATAAAAATATATGAAAGATCGTTCGTACACGAATTACCGTTTTCGTCAACCCCTGAAATGATACAATACGTAATATCGTCGCCTGACACATCTATGCGGCTGGTGGTCTCGCAACTTTCATCCGACATGTGATCGACAAGCGCGCCCCCCTCGGCATCTTTAAACAAGAATTCTTCTATCAAATCAAGGGCTGTCTCGCGTGTCAGTGTCCCGTCTTCAATATCTTTCTTATAAAAAGAAAGCAAATACTGATCGATACGTCCAAGACTCAAAGCGGCAAATCCCAGCACCTTTCGGATGGATACGCATATCAGAACAATCAGCTGTAACGCATCCTCCAATGTAGCCGGTGCATTGTTTGCAATCCTTTCCAGCATTTTGTAGCGCGAAAAATCTCCCCGATTTTTCGCAAGCTCCGCATATCTCAATATATAATCCCGTATGCTCTCCACGCAAATGCGAAGTCCGTTCAGATAATCGCATTTTACGGTGTCCGTCTCGTCCTCCAACCGTTTTTCAAGCCTGTCGGAAAAATACTGGATACCATGCGTTATTAGATTTTCCCAATCAAGGGCCATATGCCCCTGGGAAAACATCCAAGGCGGACGAGAAGCGATCCAGTCTCTCTTGTTTTTGTGCATCGAATAGCAAAAATATGCTTGTCTTTGAAATTCCTCATCCGGCATATCCCACCAGCGGGCAAATAAAGCTTTGGCCTCAGCCCTATTTTCATCCGTCAAAAGAATCTCCGGTACATTCCCAATTAAGCGGTGATTCATATCATAATCAACAGTAATATTGTTCAGAATATAACGATAAGCCATCGCGTATTTCATTGCCGGTGTTTTATTTTCAAATAATTCCTCAGCTTCTTTAATGAGAGTAATCCGTTCATAAAAAGAAAGCCTGTAATCCTTATCGAGCCACGCATCAATTCTGGCCTTCATCGCATTATTCATGTCACATCCTCTTTCTTTGCCATTAATACTCGACGCTACAATTAAACGGTACGGCCAACGATTTAAGCAACTCTTTATCCGGCGTCTTAAACTCCACTCCTTCGGTTTTTCCTATAAGAGCCAGCTTCGAATTTCCGTAATTGTGGTAAGGCAGAAACTTCACTTTTTTAATATTATCGTATCCAGAAATAAATTCTGCTGTTTTTTCCATATTAGCAATTGTATCGTTTACGCCGCATATTACCGGTATCCTAATCTCTATGTTAATACCAGCTTCTAACAGTTTTTTTAAATTTTCCAGAATTTGTTTATTGGAAACGCCGGTATATTTTTTATGGATTTCATCGTCCATTACTTTTATATCATAGAGTACCAAATTGCAGACTGGCAATATTGATTCGAATATTGAATAATCAACATTACCTGCCGTATCAATAGCCGTATGAATACCCGCCTGCGAACATCTCAAAAAAAGCTCTTTGACAAACTGTCCTTGCAATAAAGGTTCCCCGCCAGAGACAGTCACTCCGCCTGACGAATTAATATAGTATTGTTTGTCACGCAGAATCAAGGAAAACACATCTTCAGTCGACATATCTTCGCCTATCAAAGTTAATGCATCCTCCGCACATGCCTCAACGCATTTTCCGCAGCATGCACAGCGTTCACGGTCGAATGAGGCGCGTCTCTCTGCAATGGCATTTACAGGGCATACGTCAGCACACCGTCCGCAATGAATACATCTATCCGCCGTAAAACCAATTACGGGTTTAGCATCGATTGCTTCCGGGTTATGGCACCACATACAATGCAAGTTGCATCCTTTTAAATACACGACCGTTCTTATACCAGGGCCGTCTTGGGTGCTCGATCTCACAATATCGACTATTTTGCCGTGCATTTTTCATTTGCCTTTCAATGGATTTAACTGACCCATGAACAACAGTCTCCCGATTCTAATTTGATCTTGCAAGTTCAGTAAAAATATCGTAAAGGGCATAATAAGATTTATCAAACAATTCCAGTTTCTGTTTATATAGAGCATGATTATTAAGATCAGGTTCAATGGTATTTTCAATCTCAATAAAATCGTTTATTCTTTCGAAACTGGAAAACGCACCTATTCCAACACCAGCCGTAACCGCAGCGCCAATGGATGCCGCATCGTCAGACGTTTTAAGCTTGTTTAACGGGATACCAAACACATCCGCCATTATTTGCTGTATAATAGCGCCTTTTGCCATCCCACCAACCAAGCCCATTGAATTAATGGCGACGTCCTTCCTTAAAATATTCATAATAATACAAAGGTTATAGGCAATACCTTCTACAACACTTCTACAAATATCCGCCCGATTATGCTTCATTTTCAAGCCAATGAAGGCCCCATGCGTATCCGGGTTCCATCGCGGGCTTCGTTCTCCCAGTAAATACGGCAGAAATATTAAGCCATTTGAACCCGGCCGGGCCGTTTCTATCAATTGATTTATTTCCTCATATACATTCGTGCTTGACTCTTTTGCACGCTGGGTTTCTAATCCACAAAATTGTTCTATGAACCAATTATAAGTTGAACCCGCATTATGCGAAGGACCCGTTGTTACATAGAAACCCGGAACAATATGCGCCCAGTTGGTCAGCCTAATTTGTTCATCGTATATCGGTTCGCGCACGGTCGCTTGCGCCCAAGCTGAGGTACCCAGGGAAACGTGTCCTTTGCCATAGGAGACATTACCGGCCCCGACGCTTGAGCATCTTCCGTCACCCCCTCCCAATACAACAGGAGTACCTTTTTTCAATCCCAACTCACTTGCTGCTTCAAAACATATTTCACCAACCACATCGGTCGAATTCAATATTTCAGGGAATATATCAAAATCCAATTCTGCAAGTTCAATCACTTTCTCCGACCATCGCCTGTTTATAAGATCATACGCCATTGTCCCGGATGCATCGGAATGATCCGTAACAAACCGGCCAGTCAGGCGATGTACGATATAATCTTTGGTGAGTAAAACTTTATACGTCGCTTCATAGATATCCGGCATATGCTTTTTCATCCACATAAGTTTTGGCAACGTATATGCAGCCGATGGCCGTTGACCGGTGATTGCATGAAATTCTGAAATGGGCATGGAATTCTCTATGATTTTTTTCTCTTCTTCCGCCCGCATGTCTGTCCATATTATAGAGTTGTGTAAAGGGATTCCTTTTTTATCAACACATAAACACCCCATCATATGTCCACAGCAAACAAATGCACGAATGCATTTGTTATCAATATCGTTAGTAAGGTAATTGGTACCCTCTTTGACTGCCTTCCACCAGTCTTCCGGATTCTGCTCTCCCCAGGAAGAATTCGAAAACTCCGTATGGTAGGGTATAGTGATGCTTTTGACTAGTTTTCCGCTAAGCGAAAATAGAGTCGCTTTGTCTCCCGACGTTCCTAAATCATGTGCAACTATATATCCATCCATTCGGTGCTCTTCCTTTTGTAAGAATTTAAAGCAATGATACAATACACCTCTAAAGCGGAAGCTGACTTAGGATCTTCAGAGCTGTGCCTTTGCTCATTCCAAATCTGCTAACTCCTGCTTCTTTCATGCTGAGAACGGTTTCGAGAGTGCGTATGCCTGCGGCCGCTTTAATCTTGATTTCATCCCCAACAAACGATTTAATAAGCTTTATATGTTCTGTTGTGGTCGGTGCAGGTCCGTAACCGGTCCCTGTCTTCACAAAGCTTCCTCCGGCCTTAATAATTATTTCACATACACGCTTAATTTCATCTTCAGTGAGATACGAAACCTCAATAATGAATTTTACCGGCAAACCTGCTGCCGCATCAACAATGGCACGCATTTCATACTCGACCTTATCATACCAATGCGACTTTATAAATCCAATATTACTGGTGATGTCAAGTTCTTTGCAGCCATCTGCTATGCAATCCCGAACGGCGGCAACTTTAGTAAAGGTCTTTTCTCCGCCAGTTGGGAATCCGGCACCACCGACAACAATGATGTCATCTTTTCTATTCATTTTTTCAAGCGTCTCAAAAACAAACGGATTATAACTTTTTACAGTTGCAATAGCAATAAAACGATTTTCAACTGCTTTTTCTACCAAGTCCTTAATGTCTTTGTCTGTTACATTTACCCGCAAATCTACAATGTCTACCATGTTAGCAAACTCTGTTTTTGTCAATTCCAATTTAAACCTCCCAATATAATGCTTTATTTCATGCGATCTCATAAACACAAATAAATAATAGCACAATAATTTTATTATGTAAACATGCTTATAATATTTAAATATTAATTATTGACTATGCTTTTCATTTTTAAATCTCTTCTTTAGAACGGTGTTCTTCGAGTAATCTCGCATGGAGCATCTAGGTGCATACCATAAAAACGAATATCCTGCCTTCAGTTTAATCTTTCATATAGAACACCCTCGGTTTTTTACAATTGAAAAAGGAAGTATTTAAACATAAATCAAAAGCACTCCTAACATATTTACAAGCAAACAACTGATGCTTAATTTGGAACTTTTGTTGTGGGTTGCACAAAGGAGTTTGACCCCATGACAGAGGGCATGTTGAAAATGATGGGTGTATTTGCGGAGATTCCCTGCATACGAAGCGAGAAACCCTGTACGGAAGTCCTCCTTGGGGCTTGTGAGGACTCTCCCGTCGGCTTAGAAGTGATGCTCGGCCTACGCCGGGGCGAAGTGGAGTGTTCCAGAAAAAGTAGTCCACCTGGAATGAGAAAAAATGATAAACTGAAGAAAAGTAAACGGTGGCCGCGATTCAGGAAACACCTTTTACATGAGCTTCTTTGGCATTCCGACAGATTTCAATGAAATCGCGAATGGGTTCCGAGACGAACTTGTCCGCATGGCGGATGATGTAGCAGTTGCGTTTCAATTCGATACCAGGCACCTTGAGCACGGATATGGTATGCGCATTGATTTCTTCCTGCACAAGCCAGTAGGGAAGTACGGCCAGGCCGAGCCCCGCCTTCACCGCGCGGACGATCGCCCGTGTACTGACGCTTTCCCATACGGGCTCGATACGTATATCGTGCAGCGCCATCGTGCTGTCGAACAGTTCTCGCGTGGCGCTTTCCTTTTCGCTCAGGAGAAAGTCGCTTTGCGCAATTTGGTCCGGCGTGATTTGCCCGCCGGCAGCCAGCGGATGGTCGTTTGCGCAGACGATAACGAGTTCGTCCGCCATGAAGACGGACGATGCGATTCTTGTATGGCGCGGCATGGTTTCGATCAGCGCGAGGTCCAGTTCGTTTTCAAGGATCATGCTTTCGATCTTGTCCGAACTGTTGATCGTTACTTTCACGCGCACGCTGCCATGCTCCCGGTGAAACGCAGACACCAAAGCCGTAAGGAAGCGGTCGCCGATCGTAATGCTTGAACCGACACGCAGAACGCCGTTTAACGCCCGGTTGCGAAGGCCCGATTCCATCCGGTCGTATTGATTGATCAGATAGCGCGCCTGGCCGAGCAGTTGCCTGCCGGTTTCTGTCAGAAACAGTTTTCGGGATATCCGGTCGAACAGCTTCACCTGAAATTCAGTTTCGATGTCTTTGACTGCGGCGCTGACGGAAGGCTGTGAAATCGACAGCTTTCGGGAAGCTGCAGTGACACCTCCGCAGTCGCAGACCGCGACGAATATTCTCAGATCCCGCAGGGTCATGGTCCACCTCAACAGATACTCGTATTGCTATTGTTTTATAATATTCATAATATTTTTGTTATTGTTAACGTTTCATTGTCGCGCGCATGCTTACGATATGGATCATACAGGCTTTATCACTTTTCCTTTTCCAGCTCGTCCAGGGCGCTCTTCATCTTTGAATACTCAATGATTCCGACGACCAGTATTGGAAACGCCGCCACGATGAAAACATTCCCGATGATATTGACGATCCCGTCCGACACCAGCTTCACCATCCCGATTCCGCTTGCGATCAGTCCGATAAACGTTCTGGCATAGGCAAGCAGCGTCCTCTTGTTCGCAAGGATGGTACGATCCAGCGCCAGGTAGTCCCGCAGTATCATATCGCCGCAAAATTCTTCGTAGTTTCTTGTGTCTGTTTTTTTCATCCAAGCACTCCCGTCATTGCGCAGACGATCAGCGCCGCCATCACGGTACCCAGACAGGCGCTCACCCGGTCCTTCTCTTTGAAGAACTGGATCAGTACCGCGGGGATCACCGCAAGCAGTCCAACCGCGCAGCCGATGTTTACAACCAGCATCGCCCAGCTGTCCGCGCTCAGAATGTTTTGCAGG
>Ga0116164_10002520_pt1 | contig 13068 bp, 5 predicted proteins | sample AD_UKC109_MetaG_FD_89888 | JGI IMG/M metagenome (GOLD analysis project Ga0116164, IMG submission 89888) | Active sludge microbial communities of municipal wastewater-treating anaerobic digesters from Hong Kong - AD_UKC109_MetaG | ecosystem: Engineered > Bioreactor > Anaerobic > Digestate... | reverse complement strand
GTGATACAGTCCTCAACGGAGTTGTGGCCGATGACAGCCTCACGAAGCACAAGGAGAACCTGGGTTCTCTGGATCCCGGTGAGAACTGTTCCTTCACCACAACGTACACCGTCAGAGCAGCAGATCTTGGCACTTCCATAGTCAACAAAGTCACTGCCAGATGTACCGGTCCCAACGGCGAATCTTATGAGAACTCCAGCACTGCGACGGTGGAGACCGTAGCGCCCGAGACCGTGTCGATGCATCTGATGGTCTTCAACGACGGCGCTCTGGTCTTCAACAAGACTGTAGACGTCGTCGGCGTTAATCCTACCAGCTGGGACGCCATCCAGCAGAGCGGAGCAAGCTACGAGTACACTGACTGGGGCGGGAGTCTTGGAATATTCATCGACCGCCTGGCGGGCGTTGGAGAGAAAGGCTGGGGTCCCTCCTTCTGGCATGACGGCGGGTTCTCGGAGTGGGGTTGCAGCAACTGGCAACTTCACGAAGGAGAGATCGACCAGTGGATAGGTCCGAACTCCCCCTCGCATCTGGCCAGCATCCTCTACCTGGGAGAATGCCCTGAGAAGGTCGATAAAGGCCAGGTTTTCAAGATCAAGATCACTGAGATGCCGGCTTATTCAAGCGTCTATGGCGGAGTTCCGCAACCCTGTGACGGTGCGACAGTTACCGTGGGCTTTGACAAATATAACACGAATTCCAACGGTGAAACGCCAGAAATCTCTCTCAATAAAGACGCCCGTTACTGCGTCTACGCCACAAAAACAGGTTATCTTGCCACCTACTGGCTTGGGGCGAAAAGTCCGATCGACGGAGCCTCTACGATAACATGTGGCGCTGGGGGCCCTCTGATCTGTGATTTGACTGGACAAAAACCGCCGGAGAACCCGAACATCGAAGTGAACAAGACCGCCGACCGAGACTATGCCGACATGGGCGATGTGATTACCTATACAGTCTGGGTGAACAACACTGGTGACGCGGTTCTCAACGAGGTGGTGGCGAAAGATGGTCTCACAGGTGACGAAGAGGAACTTGGTGTATTGGAGGCAGGTGTGAACAAGTCCTTCACCATCACGTATACCGTCACAGAGAGAGATCTGGGCAAAGATATAACCAACACCGTTACAGTCAGTGGTGAAGATTCCGAAGGCGAATCTTATGAAAACTCCAGCACAGCAACCGTGGCAACTCCACGCCTCCCGGTTAAGGTCCAAAAGATCGCATCCCCTAAAGGAGGCCTCCCTCTAACCGAGGTCAGGTTCATCATCGCCATAACTGCCTCGGGTGACGAAGATCTTCGTGACGTCACCGTCGTCGACCATCTGCCAACAGGACTGGATTATGTCTCCGACAACCGTTCGGGAACAGTAGCAGGTGACGAGATCACCTGGAACATTGGAACTCTTGGCAGAGGCGAGTCTGACTTCATAGAGCTGGTGGCTCAGATCCAGAGTGGCGCCTCCGCCATTCTGACCAACGAAGTCAACGTGACTGCGATGAATGAAACGGAGGAAGTTACCCACAGCGATTCTGAAGATGTAACCGTGATCGAAACTGAGACACTGGACTTTGGCGATGCGCCGGATAGCTACTCAACCCTTTTGGCGAAAAACGGTGCCCGTCACGTCAGCATTACCGGGTTCTACCTCGGTTACAGCATCGATGACGAGTCTGACGCTTGGGACTCTTCTGATGCATCAGGCGACAATATACATGATCTGAACGACGAAGACGGCGTGACCATCACAAATTTGATCCCAGGTGAAACCGCGACCATCAACGTCCGTGCCTCAGACGATGGCGGGTACCTGAACGCCTGGATCGATTTTGGAGCCGACGGCAGTTGGACCGATAATATCGACCAGATATTCGTCAACAAGCCCCTGAAGAGAGGTCTTAATCGTCTCACATTCACCGTGCCTTCGGAGGCGAAAGAGGATAGCGAGACCTTTGCCAGATTCAGGTTCAGCGCCGAGAAAGGCCTGTCCTTCACCGGTCTTGCCCATGATGGTGAGGTAGAGGACTACAGATTGACGATCGGAACGAATCCCAAAGTCGTGGTGACGAAGACTGCAGACGAGAGCGAGGTCGATCGCGGCGACGAGATCAACTACACGATCTGCATCAACAACACTTTGTTGGATGTTCCTTTGCACAACGTCGTCGTCAGGGACGTCTTCAACAAGCCGGTCGAGTTCGTCTCGACATCACCGACCCCCGACTCCGACGGCGTCTGGAAGTTCTCTGAGATCGTCGCCGGCACCGGTAAAATCATCACTCTGAGAGTTCGGGTTCCTGAGTCGCAGGACTTCGAGTTCAGCATGGGCCATGGCGTCTCCGGAGAAGGTTTTGTGAAGGTGGCCAACGACTACAGCACGTCCTTTGAGTCCTACACTATAGAAAACTGCGTCTACGTCACCTCTGAGGAGACTGGTGACTCAGTCTTCTCCGACTGCGAAAGCGTAGCAGTCTCGGGCGATCCTGGCACCGAGCTCTCCACCCGGGAACACGGGTCCGGCTCCTACGAGAGCGAGGAGCTTGTCAGGATGATGACCGAGAACAAATCTATCTCGATGGAGAATGATATGGCCGCCACCTACAAGCCCACGACCCTCGGCCTCTACAACAACCGCACCATCGAGTACTCGTCGAAGTGGACGGAGGGTACCAGTGCCAATAACCGTGTGACAGGCGCCTCGATGAGCGAGTACTACCAGCACGCCACCACCATCGACCGCGAGTCCCGCTTCGACCTGGACAAGAACGGCACGACTATGGAGTTCGATACGGAGTTTGAAGGCATGGGCCATATAGGCGTCCTGCAGAAGCCGGACCCTGACTCAACGGTCGGGAGCACCCCCGCTTTCGAGCTTCAGGAGGACTACACCGGCAGCTTCAGGGTCATCGAGAAGGCCGACGAGTACGGATCCAGCGTCACTTCCGAGAAATCCGCATCAGGGTCGGGGTTCGTCTCCGCGGACAAGCGGATTAAAGAGAGCCAGAGGTCCTACGAGTACGGCTCTGGCGACTACGATTCCGAGGAGATCATCACGACCTCCACCAACTACATCGCCAAAGACATCAGCCTCGAATACCGTCCGTCTAGCTTCAAGATCGACGAAGATACCTGGTCCAACCAGTCCCTGAAATGGAAGGAAGTGATCTGGTCCAAGACGCCGGAGACCAGCTTCATAGGCGAAGAGTACACTGGCATCGATCGCCTGGACAAGGATACTGTGGCCAAGGGCTTGAACGAGATGAATACCGAAGCCGAGTTCTCGGGCACTGCCAGGCTCAGGACCATCATGCAAAGCGGCAGTTGGTCGTCGGGTGATGGTCCGATCTACATCAGCAACATAGACCTCGTCGATGAGTGGGTCGAAATAACTAATCGTGGCGACGAAAGTGTAAACATGATCGGCTGGAACCTGTCAGACGATGACGGAAACAGCTGGTACTTCCCATATTTCGTCCTCCATTCCGAACAGTCCGTAAAGGTTCACACATTCGCGGGGACGAATACCTCCACAGATCTGTACATGGGCAAGACCACTTCAATATGGAATGACGAAGGCGACTGTGCCATCCTGACCGATGCCGGCGATAATCTCGTTGATGAGATGTGCACGGGTGAAGATGATGACGCGACTTATAAAATTGAGATCGATGACGAATACATTGGAGACTACTCGATCGAACGACATGTCCTCTTGGAAGGCGTGCCCAAGGTCGATCATCCTCACCTGGCGGTTAGCAAGTCCGGCGACCTTCACTACGAGGGAGATAAGGTTTTTGCGAGGTACAGCATCACCTTGGAGAACGATGGCGACCGATCTCTTGGTCCCATCTACGTAGAGGACATCTTCCCGCCAGGCGCTGAATACGTCAACTCCTCGATTCGTCCTTTCGAGCTGACCTCCACAAGCGCCAACTGGACCCTGACCCACTTGGCGATCGGCGACATATCAGTCATCTATCTCTGGCTCAACGTAGCCAGCTATGCGGGCGACGATCTGGTCAACCGCGTCGAGGCCGGTGGGGCTTACAACGATACGTGGGTTACCGCCACCAACTTCACCGCACTGGAGATCGACTGGCTGGCCTGCAGTCTCGATAGGTCGGTCTCGGTGGCCAAGACTGCGGAGCTGGACCTGAGCCGTTCTGACGTCGTCAGGTACACGCTGACGATCAAAAACCTCGAAGGCGACTCCAAAGTGGCCCGCGTGACCGACCCGCTTCCCGACGGCATGAAGCTTCTGGACGCTTCGGTTCCACCATCCTCGGACGACGATGGCGTTTTGACCTGGAACCTGATCGACCTGGGTCCTTTTGATACGAAGACCATCGTCTATGATGCCGAAGCGTTATGGTCTGGAACCTTCGTGAACCGGGCTGAGGTCGACGTTCGGTCGGTGAACGGCACCAGCGTGCCGATTCAGTACGCCTCCGCCATCATCGATGTGGGCGTATCCGATGAGCAGGAATCTGCACCAGGCTGGCAGCCTCCAGACTGGGGGTTCAACACGACATCATGTGAAGATTGCGAGCTGGGGGACTGATCAGTGCAATCTTTTAGGCAGCTTCTGAGTCATCGATATGCCAAGATGCATATTTTAGTGGTGATCATTCATGAACAAAGTTGAGACAATGGCTCTCTGCATCTCAGTCGTGATATTATCCATTTTCGCCTCTGTTGTGGCTTCTGATTGGCCTCAATTCCAGAGAGATGCAACCCGCTCAGGATTTACCGAAGACGAAATCCCAAAAAATCCCCAAATCCTCTGGTCAAAAGATCTAGTTCGCGTCGACGTTACGCCGATCGTCGCAGATGACGCGATTTACGTTATGGGGGGAAACGGCACCGTCTGGTCTCTCGACAAGAATTCCGGCGATCTCAGATGGAAGGCTCAGATGGACGGCTGGGTTTTTCAGACCTCAACTCCGGCCTGTGATGGCGATAGGATCTTTGCGGCCACAGATTCAGGATATCTGGCAGCGTTTGACACAAGGACCGGTGACGTGATCTGGTCCCGCCACCTCACCGACAAGAGGTTCGAAGTTCCCATAACTTGTCTTGATGGACGGATCTGCCTAGGCGAAGGGAGCGCCTATGGTCGAGTCACAAAGCGGTACTTCTGTTTCGACGAAGATGGAAACGAGGTCTGGAACCTCTCACGAAATACAAGCGGCTACATGTGGTGTGGCGCCTCCGCCGCTGGAGATTATTTGATCTATGGCGATAGCGACGGCATAATCTTGAGCGTTGATAAGATGACTGGCGATCTCAAAGACGCCTTGGACCTCTCCGACGAATCGAGGATCGATTTTGCAAGACCCGATCCCGGCCACATCCGGGCTTCTATATCTTACAAAGACGGCAGCATATACACCTCCTCCGAATTTTCTGCCGAGAAAGGCTACGCCTGGAAGATCGGTTTCGACGAGAAGACCGGGACCTTTGAAAACCGAGGCTGGAGCTCTCCTGTGGGGTTCAGCACTTCAACTCCGGCGGTTTACGGCGAGAGGGTATACCTCGGTGTCGGAGAACACGGCCATACTGGAGCTCTAGCTTGCATCAACGACTCCACCGGCGATCTGATCTGGTTTTATCCAGTCGAAGCCGGTGTGAAGTCTTCGCCGGTGGTCTCTGCCGCAGGAGGCAATCCCCGAATTGTCTTCACTGCCGCCAAAGTCAACGGCTCTGCCTATTGCATCGAAGACGTCGGACTCGAACCCCGCCTCGTCTGGCAGTTTAACCCGCCGGATTACGGCTACATCCTCGCCGGAGCTGCGGTCTCAGATGGGAGCGTCTACATAGGAACCGAGAAGGGTCTTCTCTACTGCCTCTCTGCCCGGTCTCAGCCAGAAGAGGCAACCACTCAACAGTCGAAATCACCTACGATTCAAACAGAAACGACGGGAGGATCTTTAAAATGAAATCCGAGTGCTTGTTAGGAGTTGTCACAATATTTCTCGTATCGATATCCCTGATCGTGCCGGTCTATTGCAGCGAATCTACAAACGGCAATCTGCAAGGAGATAGTGATGCTGGCTGGCATCAGTTCCATCTCAATCCTCAACACACGGGCGCATCTTCAGCTCAGGTGCCCAAGACGAACGAGACCGCCTGGATCAGAGACATAAACACTCAAGCAGGATCTTCAGTCACAGTTGCCGAGGGCAAGGTTTTCGTAAACTGCGTGGATGAAATCGTCTCATTGGACCAATTCTCTGGCGAGACGTTATGGAGCGCGCCTTTTGAGAAGAACAAAGACGTCTGTTGCTCCTGGCACACCCCAGCATATCATGATGGTAATGTATTCTTCACAGGAATGGATACCGTTTGTCTGAACGCAACGACCGGAGAAATGCTTTGGAGCTTTGCTCCCCCTACAGGAAGGGGGGCGGTAGACGGAAGCCCGACCATCTTCGAGGGGAAGGTGATCGTCAGCGACTGGGACGGCAAGCATTACTACTGCCTTGACGAGATGACGGGGGAAGAGCTCTGGAGCTTCGAGGTAGACGGGAATGCTCAGTCGACACCTGTCGTTTCTGACGGTAAGGTGGTCTTCGGCGATTGGGAGTGGGGGCTCGGTGGGCATATTTATTGTGCAGATCTGGCGGAGGGATTTGAGGTATGGAACATCACTACCGAGAATTCGCCGTGTGGATCTGCGACTATCGTTGGAGGGACGGTCTACATGACCACCTATAACTTCGATGGCGAAGGAGACCTGCTGGCTCTATCCCTCGAAGACGGTTCGCTCATCTGGAAGAAGACGGTCGAGCGCACAGACTCCACACCCACCGTCGCCGAGGGCAAGGTCTACGTATGCGGCGGATGTGACGGTTTCAGCTACTCCAAAGCCTATTGCTTCGATTCTGCCTCAGGCGATCAGATCTGGGAGACCGACGAAGCCGACAAGATCGGAGACTGGAGATGCTCCATGGCCTATGCCGATGGAATCGTCTTCGCCGGAAAACCCGACTTCGACGATTTCGGTGGAACCGTTGCTCTAGATGCTGACACCGGCGAAGTGGTCTGGAGCTATCCTGAAGGCGGATCCTCTCCAGCCGCCGCCGATGGAATGGTCTTTACAACCGGCAACGGAAAGATCTACGCATTTGGACCTGAGGCGGTCATAGGATGATATCAAAATCCATAAGACATCAGATCTGGACGTTTGCAGCTCTCCTGCTACTCGTCATATCATGCAGTGCGGCGGATTGGCCCCAGTTCCAGCGATATGCGACCAAATCAGGCATGACTGAGGACCGCTTGCCCGTGGACCCGGTGATTGTCTGGTCTCTAGACCTCCAGAGCGTAGATGTGCAACCGATCATATATTCGGGCACTGTGTACGTCCTGGCTGGGAACGGAACTCTCTGGGCTTTGGACGAGGTGACGGGGGAAGCGATCTGGAAATCTCAGATGGACGGACGGACCTTTCAGACCTCAACCCCGGCCTGTGACGGCGAGAGGATATACGCGGCCACCGATTCCGGTAATCTCGCCGCCTTCGATGCCCAGACAGGTCGGACGATTTGGACCCACCATCTCACCGATATGAGGTTTGAGTGTCCCGTGACCTACGCTGACGGGAATATCTACCTGGGAGAAGGAATCGGCTATGGGAAACAGTTGAAGCGGTACTTCTCTTTTGATCCGGAGGGAAACGAATGTTGGAACGTCACCCGTGAGACGAACGGCTATCTCTGGGACGGGGCGTGTGTGGCTGGCGACTTCGTGGTTTACGGTGACAACGACGGCGTGCTTTTGAGCGTGAACAGAACAGACGGGACCGTCGTCGACGTGCTTGACCTCCGAGACGGATCGAGGATCAGCTTTGCCAAAGAGGATGCAGGCCGCATCCGCGCATCAGTCTCCTACGGGGACGGGTACGTCTACACCTCGTCTGAGTTCTCGCTGGAGATCGGTTATGCCTGGAAGATCGGCTTTGATGAGACGGCCGGTCTATTCGAAGACGATGGTTGGGGCACGGCCGTGGGATTCAGCACCTCCACCCCAGCAGTATACCGGGGCAGAGTCTATCTCGGGGTTGGCGAACACGGCCAACCTGGTGAGCTGGTCTGTTTGGACGACTCCAGTGGCGATGCGATCTGGTCGTATCCGCTGGACGGCGGGGTCAAGTCTTCTCCTGCCCTATCCGAGGATGGTGAACGGGTTCGCATATGTATCGTCACCGCCAAAACCAACACATCTGCATACTGTATCGAGGATGCGGGAGATGAGGGGCAGATGGTCTGGACCTTCAACCCCCCCGACGGTGGATATATCGTGGGAAGTGTAGCCATCTCCGATGGGTCCGTCTATCTGGGGACGGAGAACGGCATCCTTTACCGTCTCTCCGACGAGACGGAGATCGGGAATGACGAAGTGGACGAGGCGAATGGCTGGCCTCAGTTCCATAACGGCCCCACGCATACAGGAGCCACCGATTCTTCGGCTCCTGTTACCAACGAAACCGCCTGGATCAGCGAAGATATCGGCGCCGTGGAGGGGACATCAGTATCAGTCGCTGGTGGTAAAGTTTTTGTAAACTGCAACAGTCAGCTCGTCTGTCTTGACGAGTTCTCTGGTGAGGTTCTCTGGAACGCAACGTTCGAGCCCAACCCCTACGGTTCATGGTCCACTCCAGTTTACGATGACGGCAAGGTCTTCTTCTCGAACTGGGGAACCTTTTGCTTGGATGCTGCAGACGGAAGCGAGATCTGGAGCTTTGTTCCGCCGACGGCTTTGGCGGTGGTCGACGGAAGTCCCGTTGTGGCGGAGAATAAAGTGATCGTCAGCGACTGGGACGGCCATCATTACTACTGTCTCGATGAAAAGACGGGTGACGAGCTCTGGAACTTTTCTGTGGGCGGTGGTTGTGCCCAGTCAACGCCAGCGGTCTTTGCTGAGAGGGTCGTCTTCGGGAGCTGGGAGTGGAACAGCGCCATCGGCGGTAGGATCTACTGCGTGAACCTGGGGGACGGAAGGGAGATCTGGAATATCTCCACGGATGATCATCCATGTGGGTCTGCTGCGATATCCGACGGCTGTGTCTACATGACCTCCTACAACTTCTACGGTGATGGCAACCTTTATGCGATCTCTCTTGAGAACGGCTCTGTCATCTGGAACCAGAGGGTCCAGCGAACAGACTCCACGCCCACCGTCGCCGAGGGCAAGGTCTACGTAAGCGGCGGATGTGACGGCTTCAGCGATCTTCAGACCTACTGTTTCGATGCTGCCACTGGAGATCTCGTCTGGATGACAGAAGGGGTCGAGAAGCTCGGCGAGTGGAGATGTTCTCTTGCTTGCGCGGGAGATATGGTCTTTGTCGGCAAGATAGACTTCGAGACATTCGTAGGGACTTATGCCCTCAACGCCACCTCTGGCGAGCAGATCTGGTTCTATCCTGCGGGCGGTTCTTCTCCTGCGGTTGCAGACGGGATGGTCTTCACCACGGGTGGCGGCAGGGTCTACGCTTTCGGCCAGCCGGGAGCTCATATCCTTTCTTTGGACGAAATGGGAGGGGATAAAAATGAATAATAAATCTTTTATGATTCTTTGGAGCGTTGTATTGATATTGGCAGCATCGATGGTGCCGATTCCAGGTGTGGCATCTGACGGGTCAATCTCGGAGAATGCAGATAGCAATGTGCTATCGCTGCCAGGTGTTGCTGCAGCCGTAGAGTACATATTATCCTGCCAAAACGGCGATGGCGGGTTTGGCAACGGAATCGGTGTTGCCAGTGGCCAGAGGGAGACATGCGAAGCTGTGATGGCGCTGGTTTTGACCGGCGACATCGACCGTGCGGTCAAAAACGGCTCAACTCCGTTTATCTACCTCTCAGCACATCCGCCTTCGTCTGACCTGCCCAACTACGCGGGAGCCTTGGGCCGATACGTGATGGGTGTCGTTGCGGCTGGCGGCAACCCCTATGACCTAGGAGGAACGGACTACGTCACACTCCTCAAGGCCGCCGCAAAGGAAGAGGGCCACAACCCGAACTTCTTCGCGGAAGCTTATGTTCCCCTGGGGCTTGCCGCAGCAGGTGATCCCGGCTGCATTGAGGCTCAGGATAGCATAGCTTACCTGAAAGAGAAGCAAGGGATCAACGGGAACTGGGTAGGAGTCGACGCCACGGGTCTTGTGATCTGCGCTATGATGGCATGTGGTGAAGATCCGTCAACCGAATCGATACCGAATGCGATTGCCTGGCTTTCTTCCATCCAGAATGATGACGGCGGCTTTCCTGCTGATCCCGGAACAGCATCCAACTCCAACAGTGAGACCCTGGCGCTCATGGCCATCCGTGCCTCGGGTGACGATCCGGCGGTCTGGGCCAAGAACGGCCTGACACCCGTCGACCACTTATTGAGATGTCAGCAGGATAACGGCCAGATCTGGTGGAAGCCGGATTCTGAAGGGTCTTTCCCGATCCAGTGTACGGCCTATGGCTCCATAGCTCTTTCAGAAGGATGGCTCCCCACGGCGATCTATGATGTTGAGAGCTCAAGCTCCGGAGGTGTTTCCGAGGAGGCTCTGAGCATCATGTCGACCTCGGAGCCGCTTCCAGGCCTTGCCGAAGCTATAGGCTACGTATTATCCTGTCAGAACCCTGACGGCGGGTTTGCCGATCAGCCGGGCGGAGAAAGCAACCTTAAATGGACCGTCGATGTCGCAGTAGCCCTCGCTCAGACGGGAGATCTCGACCGAGCGACGAAGGGCGATCTTCTCGGCTATCTCGTCGCCAACGCACCTGACGAATCGATCTCGTCTGGCAACCTGGGCAGGTACGTCATGGGCGTTGTTGCAGCGAACGGCAACCCCCACGACGTGAACGGCATCGACTACGTAGATCGTCTCAAAAATGCAGAGCCGATAAACCAGCTCTTTGCTGACTCCCTAATTCTCATGGGACTTACTGCGGCAGGTGATCCCAACTGTCAGGAGGCCCAGGAGCTTGTCACCACTTTCCTGAACAGCCAGGCCGATAACGGTGGATGGGGGTGGGCACCAGGAAGCTCTGATGTCGACACCACCGGCATGATCGTCTCGGCCCTGGTGAAGTCGGGAGTCGACCAGAGCTCCCAGCCGATCCAGGATGCTCTGATCTACCTTCGCGGCGTCCAAGACGATGCAACCGGTGGCTTCTCAATGGGAAGCGCCATGGTCACGTCACCCAACGCTAACAGCTGTGGACTTGCCATAATGGGCATCAACGCTGGTGGTGATAACCCCGTCAACTGGGTCACCTCCTCAGGCAAGAACCCGTTCGACTTCATGCTCACCTGCCAGCAGGATAACGGCGTCTTCTGGTGGAAGCCTGATGCAGCGGGATCGTTTCTCGTCGAGGGAACAGCTTACGGGGCTATCGGGATGGATGGAGGGTTTATGCCTACAGTCATCCGTGAGCCTACGGCATAGGTAGGATCTCAGCATAAAGGTCAATAAGGCCGTGAACTTCATTTTTAACGAATACCCCGCAGCTCTGCTGCGGGGTGTGCCGCCGCAATTTGACTCTGAGATAGGGATGCGAGGGTCAAAAAGTACTCATCCTAGGACTCGGCGATCTCCTGGAATCTGTGGTCCGCTTTTGGGATTATCGCTAAATTCCACGTCGCCATTTCCGCGTTTTCTCAAATACCGAGTGGCTATAGAGAATTTCGACGAATAAACGATAAAACGCCCCCAGATCGGGGGCGGCCCTTGAGGCATCTAGTGCTTCTTCTGGATCTATTCGAGGACAAGATGTTTATTGTAGTCGAGAACCTCTGCGATGGTGTCCAAGCCAGTTATCGATCCTGGGAAATTGGTGAATATCACGCGCTTTGCGTTTATGCCCCTGTCGAGCAGAGCCTCTTCAATTCCTTTGCCGAGCTCCCCAGACTGCATGTTCTCGATAACGTAGGCCACATCCTCATACTTTTCAGGGTTGGCGATGATATCGTCCACGACTTTGTCTGCCGTCTTGGTTCCGTTCATGGCGAACTCTGGAGCAAAGTAATTGACTACGTTCATTCCGAGCCAGTCCTGGACCGGGTCCATCTGCCAGAGCATCACTATGACCTTCGTCTGGTTCAGCTGCTCCCTCTCAGCGTCGGTCGGCTCCACGGCATCAAACGTCTTAAGATATTCATCATACCGCTGCTCATAATAGTCCTCGTTGGCCGGATCGTACTCTACCAGCCATCCCTCAACCTCGGCTGCGAGCAACTTGGCGGTGGTCGGTGTGTTCCATCCCAGGGAAGGGTCTGAGATCTTCTTCCACTCGACGGTTCCAAAGCCGTTCGCTTCCATGAAATCGTTAACGTCTGGCATGTTGTAGTTTTTATCGTTTGAGTCGTTGTACGCCATGAACATGTCGGCGTTCTCGATGAAGTCCATATTGAGCTGTATTCGATTCGGGATTATGTCGGCCTGCAGGTGGGGGCAAAGGGTCGGGTCGGCGATGGATATCGCTTCGACGTTATCGCCGCCTATGAACGTTGCAGGGTCCATGAGAACGCTGGTAGTGCAGACGATTGTAATCTTCTCTGGGGCCTGGTCAGCGATAGACGGGGCGATCGAGAAGATCGCAAGCATCAATATGATCAGGCTGCAAAATCGTTTTATGTCCATGAAGCCAAATAAGTCTTACGAGATATATAAGATTTTTGTATTTCTTATCACATTTAAATATATAATTATAATTTTGACGAATCCTCGCAAATTCTAATCTTTTCTATAATTGATCCTCCTTTTGAACGAAAGAGTCACAGATACTGCGAAGACCCCTGTGAGCAGGAGAGCTACAAGGGGCGCGATGGGCAGGGCGAACTTGAAACCCGCCCAGACGCCGAAAGCGCTCACTGAGAGGGCAACAAGTGGAGCCACCACGAACATGCTCTTGACGTTGAAGCAGAATTGGCTGGCTATGGAAGCGGGCGTCACCAAAAGAACGAATATCAATAGACCGCCCACAATATTGATGGTAAGGGATACGGATATGGCGACTATAAACAATAATATATAATATATGAGTTTGACACGGACCCCTGAGGCCTCCGCTATC
>Ga0116164_10002519_pt1 | contig 13073 bp, 11 predicted proteins | sample AD_UKC109_MetaG_FD_89888 | JGI IMG/M metagenome (GOLD analysis project Ga0116164, IMG submission 89888) | Active sludge microbial communities of municipal wastewater-treating anaerobic digesters from Hong Kong - AD_UKC109_MetaG | ecosystem: Engineered > Bioreactor > Anaerobic > Digestate... | reverse complement strand
TCGAGTAGCCCGCGGACGACAGCAAAGTTGCCGACTGGGGCGACTTCGCCTTCTTCCTGGTCATCGCCGACGACGAATGTTCCGGCGCCTGGTACAACCAGGATCCCGGCACCTCGGGCGATACCGTTGTCACCGGCGACGGCATTTATGAAGTAAAAGCCTCCACCGAATCCATCGGCGTGGCCGAAGGCGCGCAATTCGGTACTCTCAGCGTGCTGCTGGTGGATATCGTGGACTTCGGTTCCGCCATCCTGCAGACCAACGGCTATTCCTACAAGGACACGCAGTATATCTCCTCCACGGATGATGAAAACTGCATACTCACCGTGAACGTCGCGCTCTTTGTGGACGGCGTGAAGATGGGCGTGGATCAGGATCTGGTGGTCTTCGGCAACCTCGAGGGCAACCACCGCCTGCGCATCGAACTGTACAACGTATGGGGCTCCACGGCGGATGCGCCCGCCATCTCCGAATCGGCCTTCGCGCCCACGGATGAAGTCGTCATCGTCTTCTCCATCGAGGGCAGCGGCATCAACACCGGGGCCGATACCGACCTGGACGCCTACTGCGAAGCCAATTATCCCCAGTAAAACCTCCAATCGCTTTCCCCGCCGCCGGACTTGCACTCTTCGGCGGGGAAAGCGTTTTTATGGAAAGGAACGGTTGCCATGAAACGTTTCTGGGTCAGTCTGCTCTGCCTGACGATGCTTATTTCCCTTGCGTCGGCGGACGAAGGCGCGCACCGCACGGGAGAAATCCCGGATGTGACAAGCCTGGAATTCGTCGCGCAACTCGGCGCGGGCTGGAACCTTGGCAACTCGCTGGAATGCACCGGGGGCCCGAGCGAAACGATCGCGGAGTTTGAAACCTCCTGGGGCAACCCCGCGACCACGCAGGAGATCATTGATGTGATCGCCGACATGGGCTACAAAACCGTCCGCATCCCCGTGGCGTGGTCCAACCTCATGGCGGACGACTATACCATCTGCCCGGATCTCATGGACCGCGTCCAGGAAGTTGCGGGCTATTGCCTCAACCGCGATTTATACGTCATCATCAACATCCATTGGGACGGCGGCTGGGACAGCCTGTTTTATACGGATTACGATACCGCCATCGCTAAATTCACCGCGATATGGACGCAGGTGTCCGGGCGCTTCCGCGATTATGACGACCATATCATCTTCGAAGCGCTCAACGAAGTGGGCTGGACGCAGTTCTTCAACTACTACGGCGGCACGGACGCCGTGGACGAGAACCCGGAAAAATCCAAACAGGGCTACGAGTTGCTCCTTCAAATCAACCAGACCTTCGTGGACCTGGTGCGCGCCTCCGGCGGCAATAACGCCGGGCGTTTCCTGCTCATCCCCGGCTACAACACCGATATCGAGCTCACCTGCCATGAGTTTTACACGATGCCCGACGATCCGGCGGAGCATCTGCTGATCTCCGTGCATTACTATCACCCCTGGGATTTCGTGGGCCTTGCGGAGGATGCCAGCTACGCGCCCTTGCGCACCACATGGCCGGCGACCTCCACGGATATTCAGGATCTGAACTACTACTTAAGCAAGATGAAAACCTTCACGGACAAGGGATACGGCGTCGTACTCGGCGAATATTCCGTCTGTGACGGCTTGGAATACAAGGATGCGGCAAGCGTGCGCAAATGGGATACCATGGTCACGCAAACCGCCCTGCGCTACGGCTACTGCCCGCTGTTCTGGGACAACGGATATATTTTACTTGACCGCAGCACGCTTTCGTTCTACGACGAGACGCTCGCCGAAGAACTGTCCGCGCTTGCGCTCTCGGTACAATAAACCCACCCGAGGAGAACTATGAACGACACACTCGCCCAAAAACTGCCGCCGCAACACCGCACAGCCGACAGGACGTATTACCTGCTGCGGATTGCGGCTTTATTTGCCATGGCATTGATGTTCTTTCCCGACGTCAGCCCGGCGAAGGTAACCATCCTCATCAATAAAAGCGTATCGCTGTTTTCCGCCGGTATATCCTACTCCGGCCTGATTTCCGACAGCGCGCGCCCGCTGCGGCTGGAGTGGGTGCAGGCGAGTACTTACCAGATCCTGCATTACGGCTCGCTGACCGCGGTACTTGGCAGCCTTTTGGCCGGCGCGTGCGGCTGCATGTCGCTTGGCAGCCTGCGCCTGAAAAGGCTGGGCAATATATTCGGCATGATCGGCGGCGGCATGCTGATGGCCGGCATGGGCATGACTTACCTTGCCTACCGCCAGTTTGCCGCAATCGTGGAAAAGGCCGACCGCATCGCAGCTACGCTGCCGGACGCGGTCTATATCTACGCGGGACTGGGGCTTTTGTTTGTTTTGCTTTCCGTCGGCGCACAGGGCGTGCTGCCGCGCGCGGAGAAAACCGACCGCTATGAAATGAAGCCCAAATACCGCCTGTTTTTGATGTTTCTGCCCATCATCGTATTGTCGTTTGTGTTCGCGTACCTGCCGCTGGTCGGCTGGCGCTATGCGTTTTACGATTACCAGCCCGGCGGCACGCTCTCGGCGGAGACCTTCGCGGGCTTTAAATACTTCCAGATGCTGTTTCAAAACGAATCGACCCGAAACGATATGATCCGGGTACTCAGAAACACGCTGGTGATGAGCGGGCTTGGCATCGCGACCAGCTGGGTGCCGCTGGTGATCGCCATCCTGATGGCGGAGATCCGCTCCAGATTCTTCTTGCGCTCGGTGCAGACCATCATCACCATCCCCAACTTCATCTCCTGGGTGCTGGTGTACGCGGTAGCGCTGGCAATGTTCAACACCGACGGATTTTTCAACGGCTTCCTTGGGCTGTTGGGGATACAATCCGATACCAACTACCTGATGGGCAACGACAATATATGGCTGAAGATGCTCGCCTGGGGCATGTGGAAGGGCGTGGGGTGGTCGTCCATCATCTACGTGGCTGCGATCACGGGCATCGACGTCTCTCTCTATGAGGCCGCGACCGTGGACGGCGCGGGGCGCTTCCAGAAGATGCGCTACGTTACGCTGCCCGGCCTGATGCCCACCTATACGGTGCTGCTGCTGCTGGCGGTCGCCGCCATCCTTTCCAACGGCATGGACCAGTATTACGTGTTTCAAAACGCGCAGAACACCTCCACCATCGAGGTGCTGGATTTGTACGTGTACAACATCGGCATCGGGGAGGGCACGTCCATACCGCTGTCCACGATCGTGGGCATGTTTAAGACCATTATCAGCGTGATGCTGCTGTTCATCGCCAATCATGTGTCCAAATGGACACGCGGCGAAAGTATCGTGTGAGGGGAGGGAACGGGATGCGAAGAAAAACAAACGAACTCAACCACGCGGGCTTCAGGCGCACTGCAGGCGACCGGATTTTCGACAGCCTGAACACTGTTTTCTTCCTGCTATACCTTTTGTTGTGCCTGTTCCCGTTTTATTACCTGTTCATTAACACGATCTCGAATAACGATCTGGTGGCGCGCGGCGCGATCAACTTCTGGCCGGTCGGGCTGACGCTCTCCAATTACGCCGCGCTTAAAAGCGTAACGGACCTGGGCACCGCCTTCCTGGTGACGCTCGGGCGTACGGTGATCGGCACCGCCACAATGGTCGTCGTATCGGCCTTCGCGGGATACCTGGTCACCAAAAAGGAGATGTGGAACCGCAAGTTCTTCTACCGCATGCTGGTGATCACCATGTACTTCAACGCCGGGCTCATCCCCACGTACCTGAACATCAAAATGCTCGGGCTTACGGACACCTTCTGGGTCTATATCATCCCGGCGCTCGTGATGCCCTTTAACATCATCCTGGTGAAAACCTATATCGAGAGTATCCCGCCGGATCTGGAGGAAAGCGCGCTGATTGACGGCGCAGGCTACATGACGATTTTTTCAAAGATCATCGTTCCGCTGTCGATGCCGATTCTGGCGACGATCGCGATCTTCGGCGCGGTGGGACACTGGAACTCGTTTGTCGATTCCCTGATCTACAACCAGACCGCCATCCAGCTGCACACGCTGCAGCACGTGCTCTACACCTACCTGAACAAAACCTCCAACCTGGCCGCGATGATGAACGCCGGCGCGGATGCGACTGCCGCGGCGCAGGCTGCGCAATCGGCGCTGAACAATAAAGTTATCAAATATACGATTTCCATGGTCACCATTCTCCCCATTCTTTTGGTCTACCCCTTTATGACACGCTACTTCCAGAAAGGCATCATGCTGGGCGCCGTGAAGGGATAGCCGGAACTAAACCGACAACAGGAGGGTTGTACATGAAACCACATCAAAGAATCACCGCGTTGCTGCTTACGGCCGTGCTGGGCCTGATGCTCTTGGCGCCTACAGCCGCCCTGGCGGCGGACGAGCCCATCCAGCTCGTATGCTACAGCCAGCTGGCCAACTACTCCGGCAAACTGACAGGCTGGATCGCCAAGATACTGCTGGACAAATTCAACGTGGAGATCACCATCGTGCCCGATCTGGAAGGCGTATACGAAACACGCATGGAATCCGGCAACCTGGGCGACCTCGTGGTCTGGGGCAACAACGGCCGCGAGTACCTCAACGCCGTGCAGGGCGGATACCTGTTCGACTGGGAGGAGGACGACCTGCTCTACGATTACGCGCCCTACATCGCCGAAAACATGGCCGCGGCGCTGGAGCAGAACCGTGCGATCTCCGGCATGGATACCATCTACGGCTTCGGCCACAACGTGGCGTCCTCGACGCAGGACTACGAGGCCTTCTTCTACACCTGGGACATCCGCTGGGATCTGTACAAGGAGCTGGGATATCCCGAGGTGAACTCGCTTGACGACCTGTTCGACCTGTTCGTGGCGATGAAGGAAATCTGCCCCCTGGACGAAAACGGCAACGAAACCTACGCGTTCTCGCTGTGGCCGGACTGGGACGGCAACATGGTGATGTACATCAAGTCGTTCGCCACCGCCTGGTACGGATACGACGAGTGGTACTTCGGCCACCTCAATTGCGAAACCGGCGAATACTACAGCGCGCTTGAAGACGGCAGCCCCTACCTGGAGATGGTCAAGTTCTTTAACAAGCTGTACCGCGCAGGGCTTTTGGACCCCAACTCCATGACCGCTACCTACGATACGATGACGGAAAAACTGCGCGCTGGCGGCGTGTTCTGCTCCATCTTCAACTACTCCGGTTCCGCCACCTACAACACCGAGGAACACATGGCGGACGGCAAGATCATGCTGTCGCTGGTTCCCGGCGACGCGAGGCCTATCGCCTACGGCATGAGTACGCTGGGCGGCAACCGTATATGGTCCGTCGGCGCCAAATCGGAGTATCCCGAGCTTTGCCTGGAGATCATCAACTGGCTGTGCACGCCCGAAGGCCGCCTGACGATGGATTACGGCCCGCAGGACGTGTGCTGGTACTACGGCGACGACGGGCTCACCTATTTCACGGCGCTTGGCGAAGCCTGCCAGAAGGACCGCAAGACCAACCTGGGCGACAGCCAGTGGGACGAATTCACGGGCGGCGAATGGTCCGGCGAGTTCAACGACGGCTCCTTCCAGATCAACAACACCACCTGGTCCACCAACGCGACCAACCCCGAAACGGGCGAGCGCTACAACAAGGATTTCTGGGCCAGCTACCAGACGGAAGCCATCTATGAAATCGATCAGGATTGGCGCGACTGGGCGGGCGTGGAGACCGTGCAGGACTATATGGCGACCACGAACTATGTCGTCAAGCCCGCGACGGAATACGCCGACCCGACGATGGACGACGATTTGAACCTGATCTGGACGCAGGTGAAAAAGGCGATCACGGACGGCACGTGGAACCTGGTGTACGCCAAGTCGGACGGCGAGTACAACTACCTGCTGACGCAGATCGTGAAAAACGCCGACGGCTACGGCTATGAGACCTGCGAGGCATGGGGCGAAACCGAAGCCGCCAGATGGTGGCAGATGGTGGAAGCGCTCAACGCCGCGCAATAAACCCGAACGGCAGCCGCATACCGCAGCCGCGGATATTATGTATCCGCGGCTGTTGTTTTCTGTTGCCAGAAACCCGGATGAACGGGTTGTTGTTTCTTGTTGTATTCTGGAAAATATAGTATACTGTAGCTACGCAAGCCAAAACCATATTTTGTCAATTAGCATCAACTTATAGAATCCCGCGTTAAAATATCCGCTTTCGGCCTTTGATAGAGCATAAAGGAAGGTTTGACATGGCAGTACCCATGAAAAGAACCCAGATCTTCATTGCGGCAGCTTTCCTTCTTTTCCTGATCAGCATTTTTATTCTGCCCACCGTATTTACCGACTGTATCGCGGTGTTTTGCGATCTGCTCGCGGCCGGCTTGGTTTTTCATGCTATTATAACATCCAAAATGAAAAAGCTGCGCGTCAGCTTCATCCTCGCCGGGATAGCGATACTGTCCTGGGCGGCGGCGGATCTCCTGTGGCTGATCGACGCCCATGTGCTGCGCGCCGATCCGGACGCCAATATGCTGATCTCCGTTTTGTATTTCGGAACGAACGCGTTTCTTCTGCTCGCCACGCTGTCTTTCTCCTTCGTTCGCATCCAAAAATGGGATTCAGTCCGGCTGATCCTGGACGCGGCTACGTTTTCACTGGCAACGCTGTGGTTTTTATGGATCCTGCTGTTTGACAAACAAAACGAAGCATTGGGATATCTGCGCAATCACAGCGCCATGAATGTGATCGCCATCGGGATTGATTTCTTCCTGATCATCATCTCGGGAATCTGGTTCCTGTCCGTCAGTAAAAACGGGGGGCCCTGGTTTTTCAAAGTCGCGCTGGCTTCCATATTCGGCTTTGCTGCAATCGACCTGATTTACTTTTATCTGTATGCGGTCGGCAGCTATGTGCCGGATACGCTCATTGACGCGTGCTATATGGCCGCCCTTTTTGGTATAGCTTTCGGCATCAAAACCTATTATATCAAATACCCCTCCGCCTTTTCAGAAACGGGCGCTCCGCACAACAGCGGCAACGGATTGAGTTACGGCGCGCTTCTTATACTGCTGTATCCGGCGATTATCATCATCGCAAAGGGATTTGTCATCCTCGATCTCGCTATTTTTGCTATATTACTCGGCGCTTATGAATACGGCCGCAGTTTTATCAACAAGGCGGTCAAAGACCGGGAACAGCTCTCCCGGGAACGGAATGCGAACCAACGGCTGGAGCAACTGGTGGCGGAACAAATGCAAAGCCTGAAATCCGCAAACGCCGAATTGCTGCAAAAAAACAAAGACCTGAAATTCGCCAATCTGCACGATCCGCTGACAGGGCTTAACAACCGCGCCTATTTCCTGGATACGCTGGAGACTATGATCCGGAAAGCCTCCGCAAGCCCGGACGCCAGTGTTGCGTTGATTTTATGGAATATTGATAATTTAAAAGGCGTCAACGATACCTACGGGCATTTAACCGGGGATAAAATCCTGATACAGCATACGCAGCGCGTCAGGACGCTCTTGGAAGGCGGCTTCATGCTGGCGCGGCTGGGCGGCGACGAATTTGCCATTATTCTTCGTGGCAATCTGCGGGCAGAAGAGGTTTTCAACATAGCCCGCCGGGTGGTGGATACCTGCAAAGAGCCGTTCCACATCCACGGCTATTCCTTTAACGTGACCATCGGCGTCGGTATCTCCATGTACCCTGAATGCGCAAACGACAGAAGCTCGCTGCTGCGCAACGCCGACGTTGCCATGCACTACGCCAAGGAAAACAAACCGGATGAGCGTATCGCCACCTATATGGACATCGATACGGCCATGACCCGAAAAAATATCATCGGCAACCACTTGAAAACACTGGATTTTGATAAGGATCTCCATTTGCACTTCCAGCCGCAGTTCCGCACGGCAACCCGGCGGCTGATCGGCATGGAAGCCCTGCTGCGGTGGGATTGCCCCGATATCGGCCCCGTATCCCCCGCCGAGTTCATCCCCATCGCGGAGGAGGAAAACCTGATCGTCCCCATCGGCAACTGGGTAATCGAAAACGCCGTCAGCCAAATCGCGAAATGGAACCGCGCCTATCATACCGATCTGCGGATGGGCATCAACATCTCCCCCAAGCAGTTTGACCAGGCCTCGACCTTTGACGTTTTGGACGCGGCCATCAAGCGCCACCGCGCGATGTTTAAATGGATCGACATTGAAATCACCGAAAACGTCGCATTGGATTTTGAGGACAGCGCGGGGAATATCAAACGCTATTTTAAAACCCAACAGCTCACCATCTCCATCGACGATTTCGGCACGGGGTATTCGTCGCTGGGGTATTTGGCCATCCTGTCCTTTGACAGGCTGAAGATCGCCAAGCCGCTGGTGGACAAGATCACCACCGACGAATCCAGCCGCAAGATCGTCACTTCCATCGTCCTGCTGGCGAAATCACTCGACCTGCAAACCATCGCCGAGGGCGTGGAAACCAAGGCGCAGTTCGACCTGCTTAAGAAACTCGGCTGTGACCAAATTCAGGGTTTTTATCTCGGCAGGCCCGTGCCCGCGGAAGAATTTGAAAATACATACATGAAGGAGGCAGACGTATGAAGCTTTGCGGAGTATGCATTCTGACAGACGACGCGCCGAAGCTTGCCGCGTTCTATCGAGCCGTGCTGCAGGAAGCGCCCGTTGTACAGGGTGAACATTTCGGCTTTGCAGGGGCGCAGCTTGCGGTGTACAACCCGGGCGACGCAAGGGTTGTACACGATAAAAACATGTCGCTGATGTACTATGTCCCGGATCTGATGCGGGAGTATACGCGGCTAAAAAAGGAACTGCCGGACATCCGCGTTACGTCTCCGCCGCAGCATCGCCCGTGGGGCGCGTTTTCCTTCTGGTTTTCAGATCCCGACGGCAATACAGTCAGCTTGATCGAAAAAGCGGACGGCAAGCCGTGAGTTATGCCGGGAAATTTCCGTGTCGGCAACCAGGCGAATACACCGGGGGAGGGATATGCGTATGAAGCTGGACGGGTTTGGGATCTTCGTCAGGGATATGGCTGTTATGGTTCGTTTTTACCGCGACGTGCTGGGGTTTGCAATCAAGGAAGACGAGAACGCGACCAATGTATATCTGGAAAAGGACGGAACGTTGTTCCTTCTGTACCGCAGGCGCGACTTTGAAAAAATGACCGGCAGGGCGTTCCATTATGCGGAGAAACCCAACGGCCATTTCGAGCTCGCCCTGAGCGTGGAAACCTACGCGGCGGTCGATGCGGCATACCGGGAAGTTCTCGCAAAAGGCGCGGTTCCGGTGCTTGCGCCGACCACCGAGCCGTGGGGACAGCGTACCTGCTATATCGCTGATCCCGAGGGCAACCTGGTGGAAATCGGCTCTTTTCAGCCGTAGGCGGGAAAGCGCTATGAGCAAGTATAATCCGTTATGGGAGCGCGTGCAGGCGGACGGCAGGGACAGCATGACGCTCAGCTTTTCCGAAATCGAAGAGATTCTGGGCTTCCCGATTGACCATTCTTTTCTGAACTATAAGATAGAATTACGGGAGTACGGGTACAGGGTCGGTAAGATATCCCTGAAAGAGAAAACCGTTAGTTTCCTGAAACAAGTGAAAACATAAGCTTTTCCGCTCAGATATCTCCAAAAAGGAGGGCCAATGTCTGCCCAGGCGCCGATCCCGACCGCCATCCGCGGCGCCGCCGCTGTGCTGCCCTCCGGCATCCGCCGCCTGGATATCGGCATGCGGTTTGGGAAGATCGAGCGCATCGGGGAGGCGCAATAGCGCTACTTGAAAAATATCAGATAGACAAGCAATCCGAACAATCCGATACAGAATAACAAAAGGCTGTAGCTAAGCGAGCGCTTGAGGCGCTTCATCGAGCGGTTGATCACTTCGTTGCCCGCGGCCAGCGCGACCGAAAAGTCGATGGACGCCGGGCGGTTTTTAAGCACGGTTCTATTCAGCAGCGATACGCAGCCGTTCATCAGATCGCCCACGGCGTAGGTGAAGCGGTTGCCGCCGGGCATGGGTACGCGCCAGGCGCGCACATGCAAAAACGCGCGCCGCAGCCCAGCGACCATCGCTTCCGGCAGCAGCGACACCGCCCAGGAAAACCATCCGACAAGCGTCGTCAGCCCCCTGAGCGCCGGGCGGTAAACCATGTCCTCCAGGTTGACGCGCGCGGGGACGGGGTTCATATAGCCGCGCCCGCCCTCCGTTTTCTCGCTGAGCAGGCCGCGGACAACGAGGATATAGATCAGCAGCCCCGCGCCGATCGAATAGGCGGCGCCCAGAAGGTTTTCAGCGCTGAAATACTCAACCGCCTGCGCCTCCGTCCGCAGGAAGTCCGCGCCGGTACGCCCGAGGGCGTCGATGAAAACCGACGGGAAAACGCCCATCAGCAGCGGGAAGACCGCCAGCGAGGACAGCGTAATCGCGGACGCCCTTGAGATATACGGCGTTTTAACGGGTGTTGCTTCCGGGTGCTCCCAGAACAGGCAGATATAAAGCTTGAGCATATAGGCCAGGGTCAGCCCGCCCGAGAGGATGAAGATCCATTCGGCTGCGGAATACAGCCACGTCCCGCCGGACAGGCGGATATACTCCGTCAGGCTTTCGTGCAAAAGCGATTTAGACGCAAAGCCCGAAAACAACGGCACCCCGGCGATCCCGAGCATGCCCGAGAGGAAAAGGATATGCAGCAGCGGCTTTCCCCGGCCGAAGCCCCGCAGGTCGTTTAGATGCCGCTTGCCGACGTTCATCACGATAACGCCCGCGCTTATAAACAGGATCATCTTGAATACCGAATGGTTCACCATGTGCGCGGCCAGGCCCTGCGCGGCGATGCCGCCGTGGCGCGCAAGCATCCCGTACAGCCCGATACCGACGAGAATAAACCCGATCTGGCTCATGCTGGAGTACGCCAGCACGCGCTTGATATTCATCGACAGCAGCGCCCACAGGCCGCCCAAAAGCATCGTGGCGACGCCGATCCAGAAGATCAGCAAGTGCCAGGCGGCGACCTCCCGCATGATATTGACCGATAAAACCAGGATGCCGAACACCCCGGCCTTGGAGAGCACCGCAGACAGCAGCGCCGTTGCGGGCGCGGGCGCGGCGGGATAGGCCTTGGGAAGCCATACGTGCAGCGGGAACGCCCCGGCCTTGGCGCCGAAACCCACAAGCATCAGAATGGCAGGCAGCATCAGGCTTTGCGCGGAGACGCCCGAAGAATCCAGCCCCGCGGAGTAGCGCGCCGCGAGCAGCTCGCCCGGCAGCAGCAGCATGCCCATCATGACGCACAGCCCGCCGATAACGGCGATCCACAGGTAGCTCTGCGCGGCGCGCATGGCCTCCGGGGTTTCGTTGTGCGCGACCAGCGGATAGCTGGCAAGCGACATCACTTCAAAGAATAACACGGTCGTCTGCAGCTGGTCGGACAGGAACAGCCCGACGGCCGCGGACAGGGTAATCAGCGAGAAAAACGCGAAGCGCGGAATGTTTTGCTCCTTTTCCCTGAAATATGAAAAGGAGAATACCGACGCGGCGACCCACAGCAGCGCCGACAGCCACGCGTACAGCGCGCGGAAGCCGTCTGCAAAAAGCGACAGCCCCGCCGTACACAGACCGGCGCTGGTAAACGTGCCCGTCTGCCCGTTTGCGGCCTGCCAAAACAGCACAGACAGCGGAATCAGCGTCGCCAAAGACGCGGCCAGCATGCCCCACAGCGCGTACCTTGCGCGCCTGCGCCCCAAAGCGTACGCAAACACGGCCCCGATCAGGGGCAGCAGCACCGCGATCCACAGCAGGTTATTACTCATCCAGTTTCCTCTCTGATATCAATTCCGAATGTAAGCGCCGGATAGATTGCCGCCGATTTTGGTTGCCGGCGAAGAACGAAACCGAAGTAGCGGCAGCGCTACGTCGGGCATCCGAGGAGAGTGCGCCGCCTGTGGCGGCTTCGGCGCAGCCGAAAGCGAACCGAAGATGGGAGCTTTTACAGAGTACGGCGACTGAGCGAGGGAGCCGGACGACAATAAAAGCGAGTGGGCAGGTGATAAGGTCAGCATACAAAAGCGGCGCAAGATAACGGGGCTTGCGTTTGGAATTGGGATCTCTACCAAAACACCAAATAGCCAAGCAGAAAGAACAGCACGAGGCAGAACAGCAGCAGGCTGTAGCTCATCGAGCGCTTGATCCGCCGCATGGAGTGGCCCAGCTCCTCGTTGCTCGCCGCCAGCACGCAGGTAAAGTCGATGTCAAACGGGCGCCGCCTGCGCACGGTTTTATTCAGCAGCAGCACAAACCCGTTGAGAACCCCGCCCAGCGCGGCTGTGATGCGGTTGCCGCCGGGCATGGGCACGCGCCAGGCGCGCACATGCAGAAGCGCCCGGCGGCCGCCCGCAATCACGAGCTCCGGCAGGGCGGCAATGAACCAAAAGCATACGCCCGCCGCTGCCGTGAGCCCCTTCATCAGCGGGCGGTAGACCAGCTCCTCCAGGTCCATCCACGCGGGTTTCCTGTCGATATACACGCGCCCGTCCGCCGTTTTCTCGCTCAGCCAGAGGCGCACGGCCACCAGGTATACGGCCAGCCCGATGCCGATGGATACCGCCGCGCCGGTCAGGCTTTCGGCGGTGAAGAAGCGCACAACCACGGCCTCCGTTTGGAAGAACCCGGCGCTCAGCTCCCCGATGCCGCCCAGGATGGCCGAGGGAAACAAACCGACTAAAAGCACAGCCGCGGCGCTTGCCAACAGCAGCGCGGCGGACCCTTTGGAAAACAACGCTTCCGGCGCCCTGTCCTCCGCTCCGCGCTCCCGGAACAGGCAAACATAGAGCTTGAGCATGTAGGCGACCGTCAGTCCGCCGGCAAGAACAAACAGCCATTCGGCGGCGGCATAGGCCCACGCCCCGCCGGACAGGCGGATATACTCCGTCAGCGCCTCGTGCAAAAGCGTTTTGCTGGCATACCCCGAAAACAGCGGCACGCCCGCAATCCCGAGCATCCCGGACAGGAACAGGATATGCAGCAGCGGCTTGCCGCGCCCCGCTCCGCGGATGTCGTTGAGGTTCAGG
>Ga0116164_10002518_pt1 | contig 13073 bp, 13 predicted proteins | sample AD_UKC109_MetaG_FD_89888 | JGI IMG/M metagenome (GOLD analysis project Ga0116164, IMG submission 89888) | Active sludge microbial communities of municipal wastewater-treating anaerobic digesters from Hong Kong - AD_UKC109_MetaG | ecosystem: Engineered > Bioreactor > Anaerobic > Digestate... | reverse complement strand
TGAATTTTCAGCAGATGCAGAAGCAAAAATGCTTAAAGAGCAGGCTGAATTCATGCAGAAAAATATTGAAGCATTAAATGAGAGAATCAGGCAGCTTGAATCTCTCTCTGCAGGGAAACAGGAGAAATAACACTGAATAATGTGCCGGTTGTAAAACACGGCTGCAGAGTTCAGGAATTATTACAGGTCTGTCTGAAAAACCAAAAAACAAATTTCATTTTAGGCAGACCCTATCTTAATAATTACGGAGGCTAAAATTGGCCATTATTATTAATACTGATAAATGCACAGGCTGCGGAAGATGCGTTGAAACATGTCCTGCAGAGGCCATCGCCATTAATGAATCAATAAAGAAGGCTGTTGTTGATATCAGCAAATGTACTGAATGCGGAATCTGCATTGAAAGATGTAAAAAAAATGCGATATCACTGGATGAAATAAATATAAAACAATCAATGCATGAAGCCGGATTTGATCCAGAAGCAAACATGAAGGGCATGGGACGTGGTTCAGGTCAGGCTATGGGCAGAGGAATCAGTAAAGGCATGGGACGTGGTTCAGGTCAGGACATAGGTGCCGGACGATATGGGGACATGCAAAAAAATGGTGTTATAGGCCAATGTTTATGCCCTAATTGCCGATTTCCTGAGCCACATATTGCCAGATTACCATGTGCAAATATTAAATGCCCCGCATGCGGGGTTCCAATGGTTAAATCATAAATATATTAATTATAAATTAAAATAATATCAGGAATAAAATGAAACCAACAGTCATACAGTTTACTAAGGATGAAATTGAAATTAATCATAAAATATTTATGGATAGAATGGCTCTTTATAAAAATTACGGCATAGACCATGAAGAGTTAAGAAAAAAAATTATTAACGAATTACCTGAAAACACGAAGTCTGTGCTTGAAATCGGAACAGGAAAAGGATATCTTACAACAATACTTGCTCAGAATTTTGACAGAATTATATCTGTTGATAACGACAGGAATGAAAACCGCATAGCAATGCTTAATGCCGCATATAATAATCTATCTGAAAAAATTGAATTCATTACCGCAGATGCGGGCTCACTTAATTATCCTGACAGAAGTTTTGACGCGGTTGTATCGTCATTTACTTTTCATCACCTGACGCTTCCATTTAAAGTGATAAGAGAAATGACGAGGTTAGCGGTAAATACAATCGTTATTTCTGATTTCAGTACTAAAGGATTTGAAACTATCAGGCTGATACATAATTCTGAAGGAAAAAATCACGAAATAAAGCCAGGGGAATTTGACATAGTCGGTATTTTTTTAAAGGAATTAAATTTCAATGTAAAAGTTATAAAAGATGAATGGCAGATAATTTATTCTGCACAGAGAAAAAAAGCAGGTGAAATTGCATATACACCAGAAATCACCTCTACACTCAACAGATGGAGATAATTCAATGTCCAATAATACGCTATTAGCATGGAACTCATTATGATAACTACACTCGACTGCATACCCTGCCTTCTCAGGCAGACTCTTGAAGCCGCACGCTTCTGTACCTCCAGTAATGAACTTCAGGCGGATATTCTGAAAAAGATTCTGCACGTCATTGCTGAAGCAGATATTGCCCAGTCTCCTCCTCAGGTAGCAAGGGAACTACACAGGCAATTGAAATCATTAACCGGGATTGATGATCCATACAGAAATATAAAAGACCAGTTTAACTCCCTGGCCATTTCCATGCTCGAAACATTAACTGAAGAGATTAATAGAGCGCCTGAGCCTTTAATTGCCACAATAAAACTTTCCATTGCCGGCAATGTAATTGACTGCGGCGCCACAACAGGGATTTCAGAAACAGAAGTTCATACTGCCATTAGCAGATCATGCTCCGAGCCTCTCGCAGGTGATGTTGAAGAATTTCTACAGGCAGTTGAGGGAGCAGAAAAAATTCTATATATAGCAGATAATGCCGGTGAAATTGTCTTTGACCGTCTGCTTATTGAGAAACTCGGCGCAGACAGGATCACTCTTGCTGTACGGGGATTTCCCGTGATAAATGACGCTACGATTATAGATGCCCGCGCGGCAGGTCTTGATAAAATAGTCCCGGTTGTTGAAAACGGCACTGATGTTCCGGGTACAATCATTGAAGAATGCAGCGATGAATTCAGGAAATGCTTTCAGGAAGCTGATCTAATCATTGCTAAAGGTCAGGGTAATTATGAGACTCTCTGTGATGAGAAAAGAAAAAATATTTTTTTTCTGCTCAAAATAAAATGCCCGCTCATTGCTGATCATACAGGTTATCCCACAGGAACACACACAATATTAAAATCCAGACCGAAAATCCCATCAGCCATAAATGTTATTAAAAAAGAACCCGACACTACTGTTGCTTTTTTTCAATGCAAATCAATAGGTATCGTTCACAGCGAACACGTAAATCCATCTGAAACACCGGTCCAATCAATTTACGCAAAAGGCTGCAGCGGTTATATAAAAATTTTTCCGGAATATGCTGATGGTTTAAAAGACATCGAAGGATTTTCACATATTTATGTACTTTTTCACCTTCACCGGTCAGGCAAAGCCGGGCTTCTCGTAAAGCCCTTTCTGGATGATGAAAAAAGGGGAGTTTTCGCAACACGTGCCCCGGCCAGGCCTAATCCGATAGGAATGAGTATCGTTGAATTGATCAAAAGAGAGGGAACTTCACTTTATGTAGATGGCCTTGATATCCTTGATGGTACACCGGTAATTGACATTAAACCGTATACAGCAAGATTCGACCGGATTGAAACCACAAGCAACGGCTGGCAGGACTCTGTTGATGATATTACAGCCGGGAAAAGGGGACTGTGTGATTATAAAAAAGAGGATAATACTTTATGAGAAAGACTACCGTTGATTATTATAGTCTTTTAAATATATCAAAAGATGCCTCCATTGATGAAATAAAAAAATCTTACAGGCTGCTTGCCCATCAATTTCATCCGGATAAAAATTCTGGAGACACGGAAGCAGAGGAAAAATTCAAAGAGATAAACAGGGCATATAACGTGCTCAGTGATCCGCAAAAACGTCTGTTCTATGACAGGACAGGGTCTGAAAGCAATGACAGTATGTACGGGAACATGCAGGGATATGGAAACGGCTGCGGCAGGAAAAAAGGTTTTGGATGCGGGAAATTCCGCAATAAACATGCATGGAATTTTTTCAGGGAAAATCTCGATTTGCATGATATACTTATAACAAAAAAAGAAGCAAAAACAGGGATTGAAATATCGGTCAGCCCTCAAACCGATTCCGAAAATGAAGCCTTTAAAGTAAGGCTTCCGCAGAATATACAAAACGGTTCGGTTTTTCAATGTTTGAATTCAAAAAATGGGGATACTGTTTTTGTAAGAGTAATTTATGCTGATGAATAATGACATGTTATCAGGTATTGCTTTCGGGCCTGTGCCTTCCCGCCGCCTGGGGCGGAGTCTTGGCATAAATAACATACCTCCCAAATACTGTTCCTATTCATGCATTTACTGCCAGCTTGGGCGAAATCAAAAATTAATAAACAAAAGACAGCAGTTTTATGATCCTTATGCCCTTGTGGAAAAAATTAATGAAAAAATTCAGGAAGTGCATAAAAATAACGAGCTTATAGATTACCTCTCTTTTGTGCCGGACGGAGAACCCACTCTGGATATAAATCTCGGGATAACTATAAAACTGCTGAAAAAAACAGGAATTAAAATAGCTGTCATTACCAATTCTTCCATGCTTTCCGATGCGCAGGCCCGTGAGGATCTCATGGATGCCGACTGGGTATCCCTGAAAGTTGATACAGTCCGGGAAAAAACCTGGCATGTAGTTAACAGACCGCACAAATTTCTTGATTTAAAAACAATCCAGAATGGCATGATTAAATTTGCCCGTGATTTCAATGGAATTAAAGCAACCGAAACAATGCTTGTTAACGGATTTAATACAGATAAGGGTGAACTAAAGGATTCAGCGGATTTTATAATGAACTTGAATGCAGATATAAGTTATATTTCAATCCCTATCCGTCCTCCTGCTGAAAAACATGCTGTGTCTCCTGATGAGCGTTGCGTAAACATGGCATATCAGATATTCAGTGATAAGATCCGTAATGTTGAATGCCTTACAGGGCATGAAGGTGACGATTTTGTCCGCACAGGAAATGCAGCAGATGATATCCTGAATATTTCTTCGGTGCACCCCATGCGGGAAGACAGCATAAAAATTCTTTTATCAAAGGCGGGATCTGACTGGAGTGTTATTGAAGAACTTATACGCGAAAATAAACTTTTAGAAATTAAATATAATAGCATAAAATTTTATTTAAGGAGATTTAATAAACTGGTTTAATGGACATTTTCCAGAAAAAAATAAATTTTAAAAAAGAAAATAATTCTCCGGGAAACCAGAATCATTTTAATCATGAATGCCGGACATTACACAAAGCAGATAAAAATTATACCCTGTCAGATGATCATTCATTCCTTAAAAAAATGATTCGATCCGGAGCCCTGCGTTTCGCCGGCTGGTGGTCAATCTTCGCCGGTATTCTGGCAATAAACAGTGTCTGCCCTATCTGTGGCAGCGCTGCCTGCCCTGTTGGAATCGGCACAACCGGTATTATCGCAGGCTTTTTTGCCGCAATTAAACAGTGGGGCGGAAAACTTTTTAATCCAGCGAAAGAAAAATTGATTCTGCTGCTTAACTTCCTTAGAATAACCCATCAAAATACACTGAAAAAATAAGAAAATTAATTTGACAAAAATATACCGATCGGTATATTTAACTCATGAAAAATGATGACAAATCCAAATCACAAAAAACAAAACATTTTATCATAGAAAAAACAGCCCCCCTTTTTAATAAAAAAGGATATGCCGGAACTGGTTTATCCGACATGGAACAGGCAACCGGCCTGACAAAGGGCAGCATCTATGGTAATTTTAAAAATAAAGATGATGTAGCCCTTCATGCCTTCAGGCATAATGTACAATTCATTAATAACGCATTCGAAAATGAAATAAAAAACTCAGTTACATACATTGACAAGCTCCATGCATACTCCCGCGTATACAGATCAATTTACAGACAGGTGGAGATGAATGGCGGCTGCCCAATTGCCAACACCATTGTGGAAGCTGATGATACAAATCCAGACCTTAACAAATGGGCTGTTTCTGTTCTCGAACAATGGAAGAACAGGATAATAAAATTTATATCCAAGGGAATAATTGCCGGGGAGATTAAGGAAGACACTAACGGCTTGAGTATAGCAACCATAATCATTTCCATTATCGAGGGAAGCAACATAGTGGCAAAAGCAACATGCGATGTAAGCTATATTCTGAATTCGCTGGACCATATTGATGGATTAATTGAATCAATCCGAAAAAAATAAGGAGGCAGTGCTATGAACAAAAACAGAATCAGGGATTATGTCCTGGATTTTCCCGTTGATGATATAGGCTTCGCTTCAGTGGATTCATATAAAAGCGGAAATTCACCTGACATAAAAAGTTTCTTCCCGGAAGCAAAAACCATTATAGTCATGGCATATAACGAGCTTGAATCCATGGACAGCCCGAGTATGGAGATCGCCATGAACGGCAGGCTTGATATAATGTCCCATGCAAGATCATGCAACTTTAAACTCATGCGCTTTCTAAAGAAAGAATTCAATGCAAAATCAGTTTCAGCACCAATGTCTTATCCCATGAAATTTGACAGAGATACAAAAATGGGGCTGATCAGTGTATTTTCGATGCGTCATGCGGCATATGCCGCGGGACTCGGAGTTTTCGGGAGGCACAATTTAATCCTTCACCCGAAGTTCGGTTCAAGGATTCTCTTTAGCGCGATACTTTCAGACATGAAAATTGAACCTGATAATCCTCTTAAGGACGAACTGTGTACAAACTGCAACATCTGCGTCGATAACTGTCCATCACAGGCACTTGAAAAAGAAGGCATAACTGACATGTTTAAATGTCTAAAATCCTCGCAGCCGTATGGCATGGGGGGAAGCATGCAGTTCTGGCAGAAATTTATTGATGCTCCAAAGGAAGATCAGAAAAAAATGTTTATGACACCGGAATATTTCAGACTGTACCAGGCACAGGGTCTGATCAACCAGTACTTCTGTTTCGAATGCATAAAGAACTGCCCCATAGGAAAATAACATGTTCCCGAACCTTTTCAGCCCGATAAAAATCAATACCCTTGAAATTAAAAACAGGATTAACTACCCTGCACTCGCCCTGGTCTATTCATATGACAGGAAGCTCAATGACAGGTACATAAACTTTTTCAGGGAAAGGGCAAGAGGTGGTGCAGGAATCGTCACTGTAGGCCCTGTTGGCATAGACTTCATCGGTTCAGGACACGGCCTCCTTGCCATTGACAGTGACGAATACATAGATTCCTTTTCCGTCCTTACGAAAACAATTAAAGACGAAGGAGCACGCGCATGGATACAGCTATATCACGCAGGCGCATATGCCCTTCCTATAATGATCGGGAATAAAAAGGCCATTGCCCCATCCGCTGTTTTTAACAGTTATACCAGGGAAACTCCCAGGGAGATAACGATTGATGAAATAAAAAAAGTTCAGGGTGCTTTTGTCCGTGCGGCAGAAAGGGCGAAAGAGGCGGGATTTGACGGAGTTGAAATCATAGGTTCAGCTGGCTACCTTATCACGCAGTTCCTCTCTCCACTAAGAAACAAAAGGACAGATGAATATGGCGGAAGCCTCGAAAACAGGACAAGGTTCCCCAGGCAAATTATAGAAATGATGCGAAAAAGTCTCGGCCCTGATTATCCAATAACCATACGTATGGCCGGTAACGATTTCGTTTCAGGAAGCAATACTGACATGGAAACGCCGCTTTTTGCACGGATATATGAAAAGGCCGGAATAAATGCAATAAATGTCACAGGAGGATGGCACGAATCCCGCGTACCTCAGCTTTCTATGGAACTTCCGCGTGGCGCGTTTACATACCTTTCGCAGAACATAAAAAATGCTGTATCCGTTCCCGTTATGGCATCAAACAGGATCAATGATCCATTTACGGCAGAACAGGTGGTTGTTGACGGATTAGCTGACATTATTAACCTCGGTAGAGTTCTCATTGCCGATCCGTACTGGCCGCAGAAAGCAATGGAGGGAAGAGTTAGTGAAATAAGACCGTGTATTTCATGCAACCAGGGATGTATGGATGAAATTTTCAACGGAAGACCTGTTTTCTGTCTTGCTAACTGTGAGGCGGGATTTGAACAGTCCAGGAAGATAAAAAGATCAGCATTACCGAAGAAAATTATGGTCATCGGTGCCGGCCCAGGAGGACTTGAGGCAGCGGTCAGAGCTTCGGAAGCCGGACACAATGTTTCTGTATATGAAAAGTCCGGCTGCATAGGCGGCCAGTTGTGGATTGCGGGAACTCCTCCCTACAAAAACGAATTATGGGAACTCATACGTTACTACGAGGCCATGCTTGATAAAAACAATATTGAAGTCCACCTTAACACCGAAGCTGATATAGATCTGATAAAAAAAGAAAAACCCGATTTCATTATAGCAGCTGAAGGAGCTGAACCTGCCGAACCTCCAATTGAGGGAATTGATGATCCGCTTGTTTACAATGCATGGGATGTTCTGGCTAATGATCCTAAATTGGGGGAAAAAATTGCGGTTATTGGTGGAGGAGCCGTGGGGCTCGAAACAGCTCATTTCCTGGCTATGAAAGGAACAATCTCCCCAGAAACTCTTTATTTCCTTTTAAAGTACAACGCTGAACCTGTTGAAAGGCTCCATGATCTTATAACAAAAGGTAATAAGGAAATAACCGTTTTTGAAATGACCATGAAAGCCGGAACCGGTGTAGGTAAATCCAGCAAATGGATTCTGATGGCAAATATTGATATGCATAATATTAAAATTGTCTACAAAGCTAAAGTCACATCTCTCAAAAACGCTCTTGTACAATATGAGCAGGCAGGAAAGGAACATTCCATACAGTTTAATAATGTTGTAACAGCCATAGGATCAAGACCTGTCAGAAAAATTGCAGACGCCCTGGAAGGACTTGCTATCCCATATAAAATTATCGGTGATAGTGCTATAATTGGACAGATAAACAATGCTATTCATGATGGCTATCTTGCAGTAATGGAGATAAAATAGGAGAACCTTTAAGGGAATCTTTCTATATATAGAAAAAAAAGAAAGCTGCATATAAATGCAGCTTTTTAATTGCCTGTTACCTTAGTAATATGCAAGGTAATTTGATGTGTCAAAATTGACATATAAAATTACCTGTGTCAAGGTTTTTTATATATTTTTTAAAAATTTTTCTTTTTAATTAACAGACTCTGAATTTACCTATTTCCTTATCACCTTCAACTACATGTATTGCACAGGCAAGACACGGGTCAAATGACCTTACAATTCTTGCTGCTTCAATAGGATTTTTAGAATCAGAAATAGGAGTTCCGATAAGAGCCTGCTCAACCGGTCCTCTTACTCCCTTATCGTCTTTAGGGCTGCAGAACCATGTTGTTGGAACAACAGCCTGATAGTTGGCAATTTTCTTGTCTTTTACTACTATCCAGTGCCCAAGAGCTCCCCTTGGAGCTTCAACAAGACCTTCACCCTCACCGGTATCAGGTATTGTATAACTGGTTCTTGTTTTTTCGTGTGCATCAATATCATCTACCCAGTTTCCGAGCTCTGCTGCAATAAGTTTACATTCAATTGCTCTTGAAGCATGTCTTCCCAGGGCAGAGAAAGCAGCCGGCACTTCAGAGTTAAATATTTTAAGAACTGCATCCAGTTCCTTTTTAACGGCCTTATTTCCTGAAAGATAAGCAACAGCAACCCTTGCAAGTGCACCAACTTCCATAGGTTTGTCAGCATATCTTGGAGCTTTAACAAAAGTATACGCATCTCTTTTTTCAGGATCAGCAACCGTTTCCCCTTTAAGAGGATGGAGGTTAGAGCCTGATTTATACCTTGCGTATTTAACCTGTTCCCTGATCTTTGACGAATCAAATTTTTCCGCTTTCCCTCCTGTATAAACTCCCTGCTCAAACATAAAACTTTTACGGTCTTCATCTTTGTCAAAAAGTCCATAGGAAAGAAAACTGTCATATTTACCGAGTTTGAAATAATCAGGATAAGCCTTAGCTACCGCAATTACATGAGGAATATAAGTTTCATTTACAAACTTTTCTGTTTCTTTAAGATATTTTTTAATTATCTTAATTCTTTCTTTTGTGGGCTCGGTTGTTACTCCACCAGGAACTAATGCTATCGGGTGAGGAGCTCTTCCTCCGAAAGCAGCAACCATCTGGTGAGTCTTCTGCCTGATATCAAGAGCCTTTACATAACCGGCAATTGCCGAAATATTTGTATCCACATCTTTAATATAAAAATCCTTACCTTCATATCTGGGGAGGAAAGGACCTGCGGCAGTCATTTCATCAGGACGGCCCTTTTTGACTTTCAGTTCATTATTAACCCAGTCTTTAAGCCTTACAAGCGCATCATCTGATCCTTTGTATTTGAGTATTGCAGTAATATCCACATAATCAAGCGCTGCAAGATGATAAAAATGAAGTATATGTGACTGGAGATAGTTAGATCCCAGGATGATGTTTCTCATCAGGCGACCGTTTTTTGTCGGCTTGATTTTAAATGCATCATCGAGACATCTGCTTGATGCCTGTCCATGAGCAACAGGGCATACTCCACATATCCTCATAACTATCTGGTTTGCATCAACGGGATTTCTGCCCTGAAGTATGGACTCATACCCTCTGTACATATCGCCCCTGCATTTGGCATCCACAACCTTGCCATTCTGGACATCCATTTCTATAGAAAGATGCCCCTCTATCCTTGTAAGGGGATCAATTAATACCTTTTCACTAGCCATTTATAATACCTCCGATACCATTCTTCCCGGCGGCAACAGCGCTCTTAACCGGATTTTCATCATTTGATGCATGAAGACTCTGATATATCCCTCTCTTACCATAATCCGGGAAAGCCTTCTCTGTACAGCCGATACAACCTGAACCGCAGTCTGTACATGAATTCGCTCCGTTATTCCATTTCCTTACGGGAATATCGCATCCTGAATCCATTCCGAGGCATCCGAGGTTATAAAGACATCCTTTATCTCCCCATTCTTTAGCAAAAATTCCTCTTTTGTAATAATATAGTCTTTCGCAGTTTTCATGTACTGTCTTTCCATAGTACATTTTCGGTCTGCCGTATTCATCAAGTTCCGGAAGTCCCTTGAGAAGTACATGAAGCAATGTACCAACCATCCAGTCCGGATGAGGAGGGCAGCCCGGAATATTAAGTACCAGTTTACTTCCTTTAAACAGTTCAGCTACTGAAATTGCACCTGTGGGATTCTCACCTGTTCTCTGATTAACCCCTGCAGGAATCCCGCCGTATGCAGCGCATGTTCCTATGCTTACTATTGCCTTAGCGTTTTTACCAAGCTCTTCAACCCAGTATTTCACTCCTATCCCGCGTTTTGTGTGCTCGTTTTCCCCGATTGTACAATACAGATCGTTTTTTGTGGGAATTGCTCCTTCAATAAGAAGTATAAAATCTTTTCTCTGTTTCTTCACTGCATCTTCAAGTACTCTTGTTGCGGATTCGCCTGTTCCTCCCTGAATAACGCCCTGATAGTTAAGACTGATATGTTCCGTTATTACGGTTACTATATCAGGATTAAGCTTGTTTAAAAGCGATACGGAACATCCTGAACAGGACTGGCCTTCAAGCCATATTATGTTTGTTCTTTCCGCAGCTTTTTCCAGCGCTTTTTTACAACCCTGAATCATTACACCGGGAAAAGCAAGGGCAGCAGTAGTTCCACCCATAAGTTTCAGGAACTCTCGTCTGTTCATTACAATATAATCCTCCTTCAAATTAGTGAGCCGTGGCTTCCAGAACGCATTCCACGGCTTTCGGTATTGACTTTTTTACTGATTCACTGATGCCGATCTCAAGTGAACGGATATCCTCAGGCACTATCCCAATTATCTCTATCTCCGGGTTATGCCCCATCAGTTTGAGCATATCGATAATCTTTTTTACTCCTACTTCGTGAAGAGAAAGCATGCTGCCGCCGCCTTTAAGATGTTTCGCCGGGAACCTGTAAATACTGCCCGGGACGTCATCTGTTTTTAATGCGTCAACAATCACAATTTTTTCTCTTCCTGTTAAAAGCGGCAGAAGATCAAGACCCATTATCCCGCCATCAAGTATTTCCACATTGTCAGGGAGATTTTTTTTAGATGCCATTATTTCATTAACAACATGTACGCCGGCACCGTCATCTTTACAGAGGATGTTGCCGATCCCCAGAATGAGAATACTTTTTTTTACTTTTGAGCTTTTCATTACTTAAACGTTAATGGCACTCCATGCATTTTTGAGGCCCTTTGCCTTTTTTAATATGACAGTCAACGCAGAGTCCATGCATCCTGTCATAACCTTCCTTGCCATTATGGCACGGGGCACACTGCTTAATCCTGTCATCATTATTCGCCTTATGATGGCAATCAAAGCATTTGATACCCTGATCTTCATGCACTTTATGCGACATTACAACAGCTCCTACCTGACCTTTGTATGGAGAAACCCCATCCGCCTGTTTCCCGTAAGCGGTAACCTTGGTTATCGTTACTTTATCAGTATCAACAGGATTTCCTCCGCTGATCCACGGATCAGGTTTGCATGCCGAAAGTACAAGAAAAAGCAGGCATAAAAATGCAGGGAAAAGTTTTAAAATTTTCACACCACTTCTCCTTTATTTAATTTTTTATAGATAAATAAAACCGACATATAAATAATATTTTTTTATTACGTTTTATATTATTTATTTTATTGAACTAAAATTAATCCCGTCATTAATATCAATAATTTTTTTACTTTATATTAATATAATTGATAAATATGAACGGAATTTTTTAATTGGTCATTTTGGGCATATTGAAAGAAATCAGTCAAACCTATTTTTTTTATTCAGCTAAAGATTTTATTGTATAGCTTTAAGTATTTATACAAAAATGTAGATTTTATCCAAATTGTGATTTTCATATATTAAAAGGATACAATTATACATTTTACCGGACTTAATAAAACAGTCCGGTAAAATGCATTCAGTTAAATTTTTTCAACATTTACTGCGCATGCCTTGTATTCGGGTGTTTTGGTTATTCTGTCAGAGGCATTGTTAGTAAGCCAGTTACAGTTTCCTTCCCTGTAATGGAAGGTCATCCAGACCATCCCCCTGGGCACTTCATCTGTTACGCGTGCAGGAACATGTACTTCTCCGCGTTTTGATTTAATACGAACCATTGCGCCATCTTCAACACCAAGATTTTTCGCGTCCTCAAGGGAAATATCAGCTGTTTCACGTTTATAGATCAGATCCATCCCGCTTCTTCCTGTCTGTGTTCGTGTATGGTACTGGGACAGTCTTCTTCCAGTACTGAGAATAAACGGATACTGCGCATCTTCAACTTCAGCAGGAGGAGTCCATTCAATTCCTTTAAGTATACCTTTACCGTGAGTAAAGTTTCCATTTTGATGCAGAACAAATGAACCTGGATGATTTTCATCCGGACAGGGCCACTGGAGCCCGTTTTCCTGTATTCTGCCGAACTTTATCCCCGCATAAGCAGGAGCCAGAGCGGCCACCTCATTATCCCAGATTTCCCTTCCGCTGTTTGAAGTCCAGTTGTGTCCCATTTTTCGGGCAACTTCTTTAAATATCCACCAGTTCGGTTTTGCCTGTCCCGGAGCTTCTTTAATTTTCCTCACAAGGCTGACACGCCTTTCAGCACTTGTAAATGTGCCTTCATCCTCGCACCACGCTGCCGCAGGAAGTATTACATGCGCAAAGCGTGTTGTTTCTGTGTGAAAAATATCATTACATACAAGAAATTCCGCTGAAACGAGGCATTTTTCAGTATGAGTGATATTCGGTTCCGCGTTTGCAAGATTTTCGCCGAATATCC
>Ga0116164_10002517_pt1 | contig 13079 bp, 9 predicted proteins | sample AD_UKC109_MetaG_FD_89888 | JGI IMG/M metagenome (GOLD analysis project Ga0116164, IMG submission 89888) | Active sludge microbial communities of municipal wastewater-treating anaerobic digesters from Hong Kong - AD_UKC109_MetaG | ecosystem: Engineered > Bioreactor > Anaerobic > Digestate... | reverse complement strand
GCCGATGAATTTCCTGATGTCCCTTGAAAAGCGTTTTGTCAGAAGGGTAAAGAGGAAAAAAGCGGAAAGTCCGAAAATGGCCCGGATAAGGTTGGATGTGATCACAGACAGGCCGTCGGCCATACCCATTTTTGAAAGGACCATCCCCAGGGCCTGACCCAGGGCGCCGCCCAGGGCAAAAAGCAGTCCTTTCAGCTCATGGGGCTCTTCTTCCCCGTTTTCTTTTTTCTTTTTCTCGCTGACGACCCACCCCACAGCTCCGGCTGCGGTGATAATGGCGATGAGTTCCAGGGGGGAGGGCTTTTCATTGAGCATCAGACGCGAAAGCGCTGTGCCGATGACAGGCGCCAGGCTCATGATAAGCATGGTCAGCCGCGGGCCCAGAAGGACAAACGCCTCAAACAGGAGGATATCCCCCAGAAAAAAACCGATAAACCCTGAAAGGCCCAGATAAAACCAGCTGGATCCGGAGACAAGGCTGAGAGGAGCCCCCGCAAAGAGGAGATGGAGGAGGATGAGGAAGGGGAGGGCGATCCACATACGGATGTGGGATACGGTAAAAGAGCCTATGCGCTTTCCTGCTTTTCCGAAAAAGACAGCGTTATAGGCCCAGCAGAGTGCTGCTCCAAGTCCCGCCAGTTCACCTGTCATGTCTCACCTCCAGAGAGAAAAATAACAGAATTCAGCAAGATGTCAAACATTTCCCTTTACGAAATATAAAGGTCTTGAAAAAGAGAGTATCCTCCTTCATAATGGGAAAAATGGAGGGATTATGGGGAATGAGCCGGTGAAAAAGAGAATAGAGAGACTCCGTGAACTGATAAATCACCATAATCGCCTCTATTATCAGGAAAATTCTCCGGAGATCTCCGATTTTGAATATGATGCCCTGGCCCGTGAGCTTCAGGAACTGGAGGCAGAATATTCCGAAGAGGGTCTCTCGGCTTCTCCTGCAGAAAGAGTGGGAAGTGACCTGACGGGAAAATTTCCGGAGTTCTTCCACGCCGTTCCCATGCTTTCCATTGACAATACCTATAATTTCAATGAAATAACCGAGTTTTTCGCCCGGCTGAAAAAGAGTGCCGGTGAAGAGGCCGCTGAGACCGTCTGTGAGCATAAGATCGACGGTGTAAGCATGAGCCTCGTCTATGAAGAGGGTGTGTTGAAACACGCTGTCACCCGGGGCAACGGCGAAAAGGGAGAAGATGTCCTCGCCAATGTCCTCACCATATCCTCTGTCCCGAAAAAGATTTCCCTGCCGGGGCGCAGTGAGGTCAGGGGGGAGGTCTATCTCTCGCTCTCAGATTTCCGGCGGATCAACAGCCTCAGGGAGGAAAAGGGTGAAGAACCCTTTGCCAACCCCCGTAATCTTGCCTCGGGGACGCTGAAGCTTCTTGACCCCTCCCTGGTGAAAAAGAGACATCTCAGTTTTTATGCTTACGGGAAAGGGGAGATCGATGCACAAATCCCGTCTACCCAGCGGGAGTTTCTCTCTTTCCTGGCTGAACTGGGATTCCCGGTAAATCCCCATATCTCTCTCTGCAGGGGGGAAAAAGAGGTCTGGGAATATTGTTCCCGGTGGCAAAAAGAGCGCTCCTCCCTCGATTATATCATCGACGGGATCGTGATCAAGGTCAACAGATTCGATCTTCAGGAGGCTTTGGGGGCTACCATGAAAGCCCCGCGATGGGTGATCGCCTATAAGTTCCCCGCTGAACAGGCCAGGACCCGTATCAGGGATATTGTCGTTCAGGTGGGGAGGACCGGGATCCTGACCCCGGTGGCCGAAATGGATCCTGTCTTCCTTGCCGGGACGACGGTCAGGAGGGCGACTCTCCATAACATGGATGAGATCAGGCGGAAAGACATCCGTGTTGGTGACTTGGTCATCGTGGAAAAAGGGGGGGATATCATCCCTAAGGTGTCAGCGGTGGTCAAAGAGGCCCGTTCGGGGGACGAGACAGCCTTTTCCATGCCTTCCGTGTGTCCTGTATGCAAAAGCCCCGTAGAGCAGCTTCCCGGAGAAGTAGCCTGGCGCTGCGTCAATATCGCCTGTCCCGCACAAGTCCGCGGTCGGCTGGAGAACTTTGTCTCCAAAGCCGGCCTTGATATGGACAATATAGGCCCGCGTCTGCTGGAAGTCCTTGTGGAAAGCGGGATGGTACGCCATTTTTCCGACCTCTTCCATCTGGATTATGCTGTTTTGGCCCGCATGGAAGGGATGGGAGAGAAATCAGCGGATAATATCCGGGCCAGCGTGGAAAAGAGCCGCAGAGTCCCGTTGGATGCCTTTCTCACAGCTCTCGGGATCCCTTTTGTCGGGAAAAAGGGCGCACGGCTGCTGGCTGCCAGGTTTGGAGGGATCCCTCCCCTTATGGAGGCCACGGAGGAAGATCTGACCGGGATCGAAGGCATCGGGGAAAAGACAGCTCGCAGCATCCTCTCTTTTTTCCGGAATCCTGCCAACCGTGAAGAGGTCCGAAGACTTTTGGATGAAGTGGCCTTCTCGGGAGGAGTCCCGGGACAGGAAGGTGTCTTTGCCGGGAAAAAATTTGTGATCACAGGGACTCTCCGGTCCATGAGCCGGCAGGAGGCCGAAAAAAGAATCGTCAACGGAGGAGGAGAGGTCACTTCCTCTGTCAGCGCGAAGACGTCGGCTCTCATTGTGGGGGAGAATCCGGGGTCAAAGCTGGATAAGGCCCGGAAACTGGAGATCCCCCTGTGGGATGAAGAGACATTTTTAAAGGCAGCCCGGGGCCGGGGAGAAGAGAGTTTATGACGATCCTCTATATTATTACCAAACTTGAGCTTGGCGGAGCGCAGAAGGTCTGTCTGACTCTGGCACGGAATCTCGCACAGGAGCACGATGTCTATGTGATGGCTGGCCCCGGAGGAGACCTTAACGAAGAAGCTGAGAGCTTTTTGGGGAAACGCCTGGTCATCAACCCATGGCTCATTCGTCAGATAAATCCCTTTCAGGACATCAGGGCCTACTTTTTCATCAGGAAGTTTATCCGAGAACATGCCGTGGATATTGTCCATACCCATTCTTCCAAAGCGGGGATCCTGGGGCGATTGGCTGCGTTTCGGTCACAGGTACCCAGGATATTCCATACGATTCACGGTTTTCCCTTTAACCGGTTCCGGTCCTTTGCCGCCAACCTGGTCTATCTCACCCTGGAAAGACTCTGCGCGCCTCTGGCCAGCCGCCTCATCTGTGTGACAGCAGAAGATGTCGCTCTGGGAAAAGAGAAGAGAGTGGGCCGTCCCGGGCAGTATGCGGTCATACGTGCCGCTGCCGATATTGAGGCCTTCAGCTCCTATGTGCCTGACGACGAAACTTTCAGACAGACGTGGCAGATCCCCCGTGATGCTCCTGTCGTGGTACAGGTCTCCTGTCTGAAACCTCAGAAAAATCCCGTAGATTTTGTGGATATGGCCCGGAAAGTCAATGAAAACCGCCCTCAGAAGGCTTTTTTTATCCTGGTAGGCGACGGGATCCTCCGTCAGGAAGTGGAAGAGCATATCAAAAAGGACGGGAGTGCATCCTATATACGGCTGGCTGGCTGGCAGATGGATGTGCGCCCCTTTTTATCAGCAGCTGATATCGTGACTCTCACATCTCTCTGGGAAGGGCTTCCCATTGCCATTATTGAAGCATTCGCCATGAAAAAAAGTTTAGTCGCCACGGCCATCAATGGAAATCGTGAAGTGATCCGGCATGGCGAAAACGGTTATCTTTATGAGCCCCGGGACATCGAAACCGGGGCCCGTTACATCAGAGAGCTGCTGGATCACCCCCTCAAGAGAAAAATGATGGGAAACGCCGGTTATGGGATGATTTTAAGGGAGTTTTCGATAGAAAAGATGGTCGAAGACACGAAAAAGCTTTATTTTTCAACGTAGACACGTCATACTTGTGATATTGACACTTATGCAAACTGTGGTATAGTATAAAGTAAAGAAAAGGAGAGCCGCCATGGATTTCAAAAAAGATATCTACCAGGATCCGGATATCAAGAAATATGTCAAAATAATCGCACGGGATCCCCGGGCCTTTGCGTCCCTGGCCAATGCCCTTCTTAATAAAGGATATGTGGACGAGGCCATCAGTGTCTGCGAGGAGGGATTGGAAGACGATCCTGATTTTATCGCCGGACGCGCTGTCCTGGGAAAGTGTTATGTAAAAGACGGAAAGATCGACAAAGCCCAGGAGGAGTTTGAGGCTATTCTTGAACAGAATCATGATAATGTCGTAGCCCTCATCGGGCTGGGTGAGATCTACTACTCCATGGAGGAGTACAGCAGCGCCCTGGAGATGTATGAACGGCTTCTTTTTATCGACCCGATGAACGAAGAGTTCCAGGAGATGGTGGAAAAGATCAAGGGGCTCCAAAGCGGAGCGATCCCTGCTCCCCCGAAAGAGCCTGCCCCTGAGGAAGAGGAGGCCGGTGTCGAAGAGGAAGAGAAGAGCGGGGCTGTCGAAGAGCCCGGGGAGATGGAGGTGCCCGGGATCGAAGAAGAGATGCCTGAAGCATCGTCGACCCCGGAGATTCTGGCCACAGCCGAAAGCGTCGGCTCCCTTCTCACATTGGCTGATAAAACGGTCCGCAAAGCCAGAGAAGTTCTGGAACGGGGTTTTGATGAGAGCAATCAGCTTCTTTTCAATCGGCTTGCTTCAGCGATGAATATTCCTGTCTGGGAAGAGATCAACCGCAGGTTCGACTCCTATTTAAGTCACGAAGCCGGCGAGGGAGAGATCGTTCCCATAGAAAGGGGTGTATCTCCCCATAAATCGGAGGAGATCCAGATCGACGGAACGGAAAATATCGGCATTGCCAGTAAACAGGAAGTCAAAATAGATCAAAATATTGTCTCCTACGACAGTATCGTCTCCAATGACCAGATCGCCTATGAGAGTGTGAATCAGAACACTCCTGAAGGAGAAGAGGAGGAACCCTTTTCTGAAGAAGGGATCCCCGATACGACTCTTAAAGAGGGCGGTGCTCTGGATATGGATCTTCAGGATAGCGGAGAAGCTCCTGAAGAGGACCTGATTCCCGAAAATTCTCTGGATGAGGATATCCCCGAAGAAGAGGAGCCTGCCCCAGAAGTAGAAGATTTACCGGTTTCTCCTCCTCAGGAGGATGCCGGCCTGATGGAAGAGGAGATCCTGGAGGAAGAAGAGGAAATCCTTGAAGAGGAAGAAGAGATCCTGGATGAAGGCCTGGAAGAGGCGGGAGAAGAGCTGTCTGCCGAACCCCCTGAAGTGACGGCGGAGCCCCTTCTCTCCCCGGATGTTTCGCAGGGCACTGAAGAGCTGCCGACCTTTGACGGGGAGGAAGACGGACTTGCCGGAGATGAGGAAGAGGGTTTCCGGGAGGATTCCTACCCCTCTCTGGAGGAAGACCTCAGTCATCCTCAGGATCTGAACGCCCTCATGGCTGAAGCTGAAAAAAGCCTGTCAGGAGCCGGCATCGAGACAGATGAAGGGCTTGATGAGGATATCATGGATGAGCTGGAAGCGGAGACCCGTTCCCTTCAGGATGCCAAAAGCCGGGAAGCCTTTTCGGGAGAGTCGCTGGTCCACCTGGATACAGAGAGTACCCTCGAGGGAGGGGATGAAGATAAGTTCGCCGGCCATCAGGAGATCGATGTGGGAGCCGTGGAGCCTTCCGGCGAGACAGAGGAGAGCAGGTTTCAGGGACAGGATGAGCTGGAGATGACAGAATCATCTCTGCCCCGGACATCAGCTCCCCGGCCCACTTCAGAACAGATGGAACCCCCTTCTGACCTGGACCTGAAAGAGGAGCCTTTTGCAGCCCCGGCAGCAGAGGAGGGGGAGATTTCCATTGACGAGGCCCGAAAAGACAATGATAATGCTGATGAGCTGGTCGATGCCGACGATGAGACCCTGGACGATATCGGTAAATGGCTCAATGACCTTTAAGCTGAGGAGTTTGTATGGATTATAAAGTGATGCTCGACGGAACATTAAAAAAGGTTGAAGGGGCCCTTACAGTGAGCTTCTGCGGAGTGGATGGTTTGGGGATAGCCAATTCGACCTATCCCGTGTTGCCGCCTAATCTGGAAATAGGTGATGCTCAGGTAGCCACTTATATTGTGCACAAGAGGGATTCACTGAAACAAATCGGCGTAGAAGGATTTGCTGAGGATATTACCATTGCCGGGCGATATGTCGTCCTGATCAGAATGGTAAGCGAAGACTATTTTGTGAGCATGATCTGCTCGCAGCTGATCAATGTTAAAAAAGCGCGCTACCATCTTTATCTTCTGGCTGAACAGCTCAAGAGAGAAATCACATAGGAAACAAGGAGGAAACATGGCCATTATCGGGATCAATGATTTACGCAATGGAATGGCTCTTGAAAAGGACGGCAAGCTTTACTGGGTTGTCAAGGCGGAACATGTCAAACCGGGGAAAGGAAACGCCTTCTGCAGAGCGAAACTGAAAGAAGTGGAAACAGGCAAAGTAGTAACAGAGACGTTCAAGTCTGCGGACAAGCTGAACGAAGTCCGTTTGGAGATGAAGGAGTGCCAATACTTATATAACGATGAACATAACTTCTTCTTTATGAATATGGAGACTTTTGAGCAGTTCGGCCTTTCGGCTGATTCTCTTGAAGAAGAAAAGAAGTTCCTGAAAGAGGACATGATCGTCTATATCCTCATGTACGGAGACAAACCCGTGGGAATCAACCTTCCTAACTTTGTGGAGCTCCAGATCGTCGAGACAGAGCCTGCCATCAAAGGGGACACGGTTTCCGGGGCCACCAAGACAGCGGTTCTGGAGACGGGTCATGTCATACAGGTTCCTCTTTTTGTCAATCAGGATGAGATGATCAGAATCGACACAAGGACCGGGGAGTATCTGGAAAGGGTCAAATAATGCAGCTTTTCGACATGTTGCAGAAAATGGTGGAGAACGAGGCTTCCGACCTTCATTTCAAGGTGGGGAGCCCTCCCATGATGCGCCTGGACGGTGTCCTGCAGCCTGTGGGAGATTTTAAACTTTCCCCTGAACAGACGCTGGCCATTGCCAAACAGTTCATGAACGATAATCAGTTCGCCCGTTTTGAAGAGGAACATGAGCTTGATTTTTCTGTGGGGATACGGGGAATGGGACGCTTCCGTATCAACTGTTTTATTGCCCGGGGAGCCGTAGCCATAGCCCTGAGGCGTATCTCCACTCAGATCCTCTCCATCGACGACCTGAATCTTCCCGACAAGCTGAAGGATATTGCCCTTCTGCCGCGGGGGATGGTTCTTGTGACAGGGACCACCGGAAGCGGGAAATCGACTACTCTGGCGGGGATGATCGATTTCATCAACTCCATGGAACGAAAACATATTATTACAGTTGAAGATCCCATCGAATATCTTTTTTCCGATAAAAAGAGCATTGTCAATCAAAGGGAGATCGGTTCGGATACAGAAAGCTTTTCTCAGGCGCTCAGACGTATCCTCCGGCAGGACCCCGATGTCATCATGATCGGAGAAATGAGGGATCTGGAAACTATTCAGACAGCCATCACCGCTGCCGATACAGGACATCTGGTGATGAGCACCCTGCATACCACAAACGCCATGCAGACGATCAACCGGATCATATCCCATTACCCGCCGCATCAGCACGATCAGATCAGAATCCAGCTGGCTTCCACACTCCAGGCCATTATCTCTCTGCGCCTGATCCCTAAAGCAACAGGGTTCGGACGAGTGCCGGCTGTGGAGATCCTTGTGAACACGCCCTATATCTCTGAGCTGATCACAGACCAGACCCAGACTTTTCTAGTGTCAGAAGCCATTGAAAAGGGGGAGCAGTACGGGATGCAAAGCTTTGACCAATCCATAATGAAGCTCTACAGGAGCGGACTGATCACCCTGGAAGAGGCTTTGAAACGATGCAGCAATCCCGATGATTTCAAGTTGAAGATCCAGGGGATCGATTCGTCAAGCGTGTCCGATATGTGGAATATGTAGGGGTGAATAATGGCTGCCGATCTCGACAAAAAACTATTACAGGTCTCAAAATTCATTCAGAAGGGGCAGCTTGAGCGGGCCGTAAAAGAGTATCAGAAATTGGCCACGCTGCATAAACGAGACCCCAAGATCCTCAATTCACTCGGAGATACCTATATCAAACTGAAACAGGTCGACAATGCCCTGGAAGTCTTTAACGATGTTGCGGACAAGTACATCAAAGACGGCTTTTATCCCAATGCCATAGCAATTTACAGAAAGATGCTTCGGTTTAAACCTGATGAGATCGATGTCAAGCTTAAGTTAGCCGATCTCTATGTCAAAGTAGGGATGTTTTCAGATGCGGAGTTTTACTATAATCAGTTTGCGGATCATTTTGTGCATCGTGGCGAGATCATCAAGGCCATCCCCGCGTTTGAAAAGATCTGCTCCATCAACCCGGAAAATATCGAACTACGGAAGACTCTGGCCGGACTCTACTTCCGTGTGGAGAACATCGACAAGATGTTCGCCATGTATAAGGAGGTCTTTGACTATCTCATGTCCAAAAAGGATAATGAGGGCCTGGCCGATGTCTTTAATACCGTCACAGCCATCTCCAACAAAAACAACCTTCTGACCAACCCCACCTACTTCACCATCTTTGAGGAGTATATTACCTATCTCTACCGGATGAACCAGGGGAGCCTGGCAAAAAAGAGTGCCATGGATATGGCCGGCATCTATCTCGAGCTGGGAAACCCGAGATGGGCCCAGGCTCTTTACAATAAAGTCCTGGAACTGGACCCGGGAGAGATGAGTGCCCGCATCAAGCTGATCGAATTGTATAAAAAACAGGGAGAATCGTCCCTGCTTGTCCAGGAATATCTCAATATGGCCGAATACCTGAAAGAGAGCGACCCTGCCCGGGCCAAAGTCATCTATTCGGAAGTCCTTCAGCTGGATCCGGAGAATATCGAAGCCCGGACAGCCCTTCACGGCGAGGAGAAGGCCGCTCCGACGAAAAAAGAGGCTCCACCCCAGGAGAAACCATCTCCGAAAGAAGAGAAGGCTCCGTCCATGGTGGAATCTCCCGATGTAGAGAGCCATGTCTATGGAGAAGAGGAGACGGGAGAAGAGATCGATATCTCTCTGGGAGATGTGACCGTCTCCACAGGTGAAGAGTTCAAAGACAAACTCAAATCGGTGGATCTGGGAGAGGGGGAAGAAGAGGAGGAGCCCGAGATCTCCGTGGAGATCGAGTCCGAAGAGACTGAAGAAGCGGCTGTCAAAACCACTGAGGAAGAGGCTCCTGCCGTTGAGGAGAAAAAAGGTTTCTTCGATGATGATGAAGAGATGAATATCGAGTTTGAAGTCGAAGTCGGTGCCGGGGGAAACATGGAAGTCAAAGAGAAGCCTCCCCAGAAAGAGAATCTTGAGACTGCCCTGGCGGATATCTTTTCCCAATACAGTGAAAAGCTGGGAGACCAGCAGAGTCTTTTATCCAATATCAATGACCTGGACAGCGAAGAGTTTATCCCTTCAGTGGATGAGATCGTCAACACATTTAAAAAAGGGCTTGAAGAACAGCTGGGAGGAGATCCCCAGGCTCATTATGATATGGGGATCGCCTATAAAGAGATGGGGCTCTATGACAGTGCCATCGGAGAATTCAGAAAGCTCTCTCTGCTGCCCCAGTACCGCTTTAAGAGCCTGAACCTTTTAGCTCAGACATTGGTGGAAAGGGGGGACTATCAGGAAGCTGTCGAAGAGTTTCTGGAAGTCCTTGGAGATGAAAACCTGACTGAAGAAGAGAAAGACGGTGTCCTCTATAACATTGTCGTCGCTTATTACCGGGGAGAACGTTATCCGGAAGCTTTCGAATATTACAATCGGATCAGCAGTCATCAGATATTCAAGAAGGATGAACTTTTCAATGAGATCCGCAAAAAATTCCACTCCCTCTTCCCTGAAGAAGCCGGTGACGAAGAGGAAGCCCGGGCCCCGGACAATGGGACCGACTGGGGAGATGATGCGACTCTCTCCATTGAGCATGAGGAGAGTCCCTTCGCCGATGTGACGGTGGAAGAAGAAGAGAAAGAGCATGCTCCCGGAGAAACCCCTGAAATATCCTTTTCCGGCGAGGGTGAATCGGAGCCTGCATATGCTCCGCCGGCTGCCGTAGAACATCTTCTTTCAGAGATCGAGGAGTTGAAAGACTCCGTTGCTACAAATGAAGATCTGATCAAGGATAATTCCGAACTGATCACCCTCCTTTTGCAATCCCGGGAAGAGACACAGCAGCTGAAAAACGGATGGGAGGCTCTTGAAGAGAGGATCCGCCGCCTTGAGAGATGGGACGAAAAGCTGGAAGCGCTTGAAAAAAGGATGGATGCGCTGGAAGAGTCCCGTGAGAGCGGTGAAGGGGACGATGTCATTACCCTCGAAGAGAAACGGCTCCTTGTCCGGGATCTGAAAAATTTCAAAGAAGAGACCATGGCTCCCGCTTTCCGGGAAGCCTTGGACTTTATCAGGAATCTGTCCCGTGAAGGGGAGCAAGGCCTTCTGCACCGGATTAAGGATGAGACAACTTCATTGAAGGGGACCCTGACTGAAGCCGAACAGAAAAAGGATAAGGCTCAAAAGGAAGAAGCTCCTTCAGAAGAAGCTCAGGAGCCCTTGATCCGGCAGGAAGAGGAAGAACTCTTGCCCGGCCCGGGAGAATTGCTGGAACCTCCCTCCGGAGAAGAGAACACGGAAGAGGAAGAGAAGGACGATGACGACAAGATCTCATATTTTTAACAAGGGAGTGCTGTGAGCTACGAATCATTTTACGGGATGAAAGAGCCCCCCTTTTTCAATATTCCCGATGAAAGGTATTTTTTTACTTATCCGCAGAATGAAAGGGCGATCTTCAAGATCATCCATACAGTAAAACGGAGGATGGGATTGGCTGTGGTTACTGCCGGAATCGGGACGGGAAAGACCATGCTCAGCCGTAAGATCTTGGAGATGCTCAACACTGAGTTTTTCGAGACCTCTCTCATCGTTATGGTCCACAATCAGGTAGAACCGTTATGGTTTCTCCGAAAACTGGTGATCCAGTTCGGTGGCGATCCCGGTCAGGCCGACAAGATGAAGCTTCTCAATATTCTTTACAAAAGACTGATGGAGGTCTCTGCTCAGGGGAAGATCCCTGTTGTGATGATAGATGAGGCCAATATGATCCAGAACAAAGAGTTTTTTGAGGAGATCAGGGGGCTTTTGAACTTCGAACATAAGACCGGAAAGCTTATCAATTTTGTTTTTTTCGGACTGCCTGAACTCCGGGAGAACCTGAGAATGGATATGCCTCTGACCCAGCGCATCGCCACAGCTATCGAATTACGCCCCATGGATGAGAAGACGACCATCCAGTATATCCGGCATCGTCTGATCGTGGCAGGAGCCAAGAGGATGATGTTTGACCAGGATGCTATTATGATGATCTACAAATATTCCGGGGGAATCCCCCGGCTTATCAACACCATCGCCGATAATGCCCTTTTGGAAGGGTTTATTGAAAAGAGTGAGGTCATCAATAACCGCATTGTAAACAATACTCTGGTGGACCTGGGAATGATCACCACCGCCCGGTGAAATGACCTTTGCCGACCTCCATCTTCACACACTTTTTTCCGACGGACAAATGGCTCCGGATCAGTTGGATTCCCTGCTGGACGGCCGGGGTATTAAAACGGCGGCCCTGACAGATCACGATTGTCTTACCCCTTTGCCGGAGACGGCAAGCTCCGTCAAATGGATAAGGGGGATCGAACTGAGTACCACATACGGACAGAGTGAAGTCCATCTCCTGGGCTATGAGCCTGATCCTTCCGCTCCCCGCCTTTTGTCGGCCCTGGAAGAGATCAGCTGTCAGAGGCGTGAGAGGTTTACACGGATGGTATCAGGAGCCGCCGCCATGAACCTGTTCAAGGAGGAGCCGGACCTCTCCTTTCTGGAAGGTACCCGGGCTCCGGGACGTTACCATATGGCCAGGCTGCTCAAAGAGTATGGGGCGGTCCGGACCATGCGGGAGGCCTTCACCTCATTTCTAGGAGAAGGGAAGCCCCTTTACGAACCTGTCCGCCTTCTGGATGTCTATGAGGGGTTGGATCTTTTGAAAGAAAGCGGAGCCCTGGTCTCCTTTGCCCATCCCCAGAGGACAAAGAAAGACGAGCTGATCAAAAAACTGGCCGGCCGGGGGCTGGATGCCCTGGAAGCGTATTACCCGTTCCATGATCCGCTGATCACAAAGTACTACTTGAATCTTGCTCAAAAGTATCATATGCTTGCAACAGGAGGAAGTGATTATCACTACGGGACCTATGGATTTCAATTATCAGAGACGTCAGTGGCTCCTTTTCTTGCTGCTCTTCAGTCTCGTTAGCCTCTCGTCTGCCCAGCCTCTCTTTTTCAACCGCGGTCCGATGATGTACGCTTTTTCCCGTGGATTGTATAATTACAGGCTGGAAGGGATCCCTCTGGAACTGGTCTATGCCGAGGCCTCCCCTGTGATCTTTCACAATATCCTCTATCAGGCTCTTCCGGGAGAAGAGGGTATCGAATTTTATTTCCCGTCAGGATCCAGGATCATTGATAACAGTCTTGTGGGTGTTGAGGCATCAGGCCGCTACGAAAACTACTTTTTTTTCCTTAACAAGAAAAAAGTTTCGTTTTTGGGAGATTACTATACCCATCTTTCTGTGGATGACGGTTATTGGAAAGGCAAGAATTACCTGGCCCGTTATGAGGCAGGAGCCCAAAAACTATTTTTCTTCATCTCGGACCATGACCTCATCGGAGAATCAGAAGAGAAAGAGTATGTCTACAGCCTGATCCGCGGGGAGACAGAGATCGGGCCTGTAACTGTCCACGGGAAAAGGGAATATATCAAAAAGACGGATGATACATCTCTGGCCTTGTATGAAGGAGGGCTGGCCTGGAAAGGGTTCTCCTGTTCAGGAGCCATTATCCCGGAAGAGGAACTTTTCAGGATAGGAGCCGAGTATAAGGGAAGAGTGGGCGGGACCGATGTCTGGATGAACCCTTTTATC
>Ga0116164_10002516_pt1 | contig 13081 bp, 13 predicted proteins | sample AD_UKC109_MetaG_FD_89888 | JGI IMG/M metagenome (GOLD analysis project Ga0116164, IMG submission 89888) | Active sludge microbial communities of municipal wastewater-treating anaerobic digesters from Hong Kong - AD_UKC109_MetaG | ecosystem: Engineered > Bioreactor > Anaerobic > Digestate... | reverse complement strand
ACTTTGTTCCATAGAGATCCTCCTCCGGATGTTTTGCTTTAACTAATCATTATTAGTTTAACACACGAGGTTGATCTCTTTTTTTATTTATCTTCAAAATCCCCACAATTATTTTACACTAACTATCAACTGATTTCTGTGGTTATATAAACTCCGGGCTTAGCTGCTTTCCGTTGTTTTATAAATTCCGGGGTTGACCGATTTCCGTTGTTTCACAAACCCCGGGCTTGGCTGATTTCCTTTGTTTCCTAAAAATCAGGTTTTTGTAAATCCGATCTGTTTGCTTTGAGTTTTCTTATTGCCGGGTCTTTATAGCCTCTGTTATTTTGTTTGATTTATTTTTGTCCGGGTATAGGATAAACATATTAAAATTTTTAAAGCGGAGGTATTAATAATGATGGACAAAAAAGTAATAGATTTAATGAACGATCAAATAAACAAAGAGTTTTATTCTGCATATCTTTACCTGGATTTTGCGAATTACTATACTGATGAAGGGCTTGACGGATTTGCCAACTGGTACAAGGTACAGGCCCAGGAAGAAAGAGATCATGCCATGCTTTTTGCAGAGTTTCTGCAGAACAATGGCATAAAGGTTTCACTGAAAGCCATTGGGGAGCCTGATGTACCTATGAAAAAACATGCTGATGCCCTTAAGGCATCTTTCAAGCATGAGCAGTATGTAACGGCCCTTATCCACAAAATATATGATGTGGCTTTTTCTAAAAAAGATTATCGCAGTATGCAGTTTCTTGACTGGTTCGTAAAGGAGCAGGGAGAAGAAGAAAAAAACGCAGAAGAAATGATCAGGAAGTACGAGCTTTACGGATCTGATGCAAAGGGGCTGTATGCTCTCAATGAAGAGCTTAAGAGCAGGGTCTACACTCCTCCAAGTCTTGTACTTGACTAAAGCTTTTGACATTGAATCAAGCATATAATATGAAAAAGCAGACAAGCGAAAAAATTGTCTGCTTTTATATTTGTCTGATCAGTATTTTTAATGACCTACTTGGTTTTTATTTCCTGATATTTCAGTATCAGCTCTGTACATCCGCCGAGGCTGATATCACTGCTGTTTATGCAAAGATGGTAGTTTTCGGGTCTGCCCCATTCCTGTCCCGTATGATACTTATAGTAGTTCGCCCTTGCCTTGTCCACATCTCTAAGACCCTTTTCAGCATCTTCTCTGGAAAGTCCGTACTCGTTTACTATCCGCTTGAACTTCTGCTGTTTGTCCGCATAAATAAAAACATTGGTGACAAAAGGCATCTCCCTAAGCACATAGTCCGCACATCTTCCTACTATTACACATGAACCTTCTTTTGCGATCCTTCTTATATAATCGAATTGAGCAAGAAAAAATTTTTCGTTTATGGAAATGTAATCCGGTCCTGTTCCCGCACTGCCGAAAGCAGTAGTAAGGCTGTACAGCAAACTGTTTTTTGCGCGTTTCTCGTCCTCTTCCATCATCTCAACTGAATAGCCTTTTTCTTCTGCGATCCGGTCCAGTATACTTTTGTCATAATAAGGCACATCCATTTTTTCGGCGAGCACTTTCCCCACCAGATGGCCTCCGCTGCCGAACTCACGGCTGATGGTTATTATCTGCTTTTTCATAACCCTGTCCTCCAATATTTTTCCCTTGTATCCCTATATCTTAAACAAGTTTGAGTATATATATTATACACTATTTTTATCTTCTGTGATACAATTATTACTGAAAATATTTTGCAGCATCCGACGCATAGCTTCTGAAGTGTCCGGCAAAAAACATGTCAATTCCCGTATATTAAGATATGAAGAATCTTTCCGGTACGATACAAAAGGGTGTGCGCAAGATCATACATAGAGTTGCTCCAGGTTAAGACCGCTCCAATATCAAGAAAGGAAACATCCATGACAAAATACTCGGGAATATTCGAGAGTCCATTTGGCCCGATAGGTATTATTTGCTCCAATGATTTTGTAATTGAAATTTCATGGCTCAATCAAAGAGATGTTTCAATATCGGAAAATCGCCATTCTCTTGTCCGTAGTGCCGCTACTCAACTGGATGAATATTTTTCGGGAAAAAGAAGCTCTTTTGACCTTCCTCTTTTTATTGATGATTCTCTATTTGTTAAAGACCCTGTATTTATTGATGATCCTTTATTTGCTAATGACCCCCGGTATAAATCATTCGGAGGAACTCCCTTTCAGAGAAGGGTCTGGAAAGCTCTTTGCGATATCCCCTATGGCAAAACTGAAACTTACGGCCAGCTGGCAAACCGTATAGGGTGCCCCGGCGGAGCAAGAGCTGTTGGTTCTGCCAATGCCAAAAATCCGGTTTCTATAGTTGTACCGTGCCACAGGGTAATAGCCTCCGGAGGCAGGCCCGGTGAGATCTCCCGAAAAAATCTTGGTGGCTACAGTGCTTTTGGGAACGGTCCAAAAAGTCAAAAGGGTCTTGCTCTCAAACAAAATCTTCTTGAACATGAAATGAAAAACAAACAAAATAATATGAGGTAATATCCGGCAAGAACAGGAAAACACAAATGCAATACTTTTTAGAAGGTCTTTTGATGGGTCTGGCCTATGTGGCTCCCATCGGCCTGCAGAATCTTTTTGTAATAAATACGGCCATAAGCCAGAAACGCAGTCGCGTTTATGCGACTGCGTTAATAGTTATATTTTTTGATGTTACGCTGGCCCTTGCCTGTTTCTTCGGCATCGGTGCTATAATGGAGCAGTCCCACCTGCTGGAAATGATCATTCTTCTTGTGGGCAGCATTATAGTTGTAAAAATAGGGGTGGGACTGCTTCTTCCCGATAAAAAAACGGAGGAAAGCGGTGATGTTGACATCCCCATTCTGAAAGTCATTTTAACGGCATGTGTAGTGACGTGGTTCAATCCTCAGGCTCTTATCGACGGTTCCATGATGCTCGGAGCTTTCAATGCAACTCTTCCTCCTGAAGAAAGTTCAAAATTCATCATTGGTGTGGCCTGTGCCAGCTGTCTCTGGTTCCTAAGTATCTCTACAATTCTAACTTTCATAGGAGCAAAGATCACCGACAAGATCCTCCGCATAATAAATGTCGTGTGCGGTGTCATTATTATTTTTTACGGTATTAAACTCTTTATAAACTTCATCCAGCTTATTTTTACCCTAATATAGCTTTTCCTGTTTTGCCCTTGTCAGTTTTCAATATTTGGTATTTGGTTTTTCTTCTCTGATCTGCAATTGTCCGGCTTTTATTTTTAGTTATAGTTTCCCCAAGGCTCATCACTTGTAAGATCCTGCTGAAAATTCTCCATCTGTACTGCCTCGAATGTAACATTAACTTTTGGGGTTTTCCCTATTTCTGTTTCATTCCAGTCATCAGGTATTTGAACACCTGTGAAAAGAACTGTTTTTGAAATATCCTGTCCTGTCAGTCCATTGTTCAAGTAATAGTATATCGTTCCCGGATCAGCTGTATTCTTCACCGTCCAAGTGCTATCCGGTATCCCCAGAAGAGCACTTTGATCCAAAGATGTTTTTTCTGCGCTCAGGTTCTCCGGCTGTGTAAACTCAACTTTCGCTCTGACCCAGCAATCCAATGAGTTTTCCGATACTTTTCCCACTTGAGGGATCTTGGAAACAATGTCTCCCGGCAAAACACCTGCAGGATCCTCATACTGTATCAGCGAACCCTCATTGCCGATTTCACTGCTTGCCATCATTTCTTCAGCAGATATATCTACCGTTAGATTTGACATTCCAAAGACATTTTGAAATGTTTCACTGTCGGAAAGCAGTGCGATCACGCCGCCTGCAATCAACATCAGCATCAGCGCAAATGCCGGTATGAATCTGGATTTTTTCTTTTTAGTCCTGCTTCTTTCTAAAGTTTTGATTTCTTTTTCATCTTCTTTTCTTTTCATGCTTTTCCTCCTTTGTGATCATTTTTATTTGTTGATCCTTTTGTGCTGAGCCACTGCTTTTTGGTCAAAGTCTGCCGGCAGAAATACGGATCAGTTTATTCTTTTCCACATATAACAGGTGATATAGGGTTGCAGATTGTTGTGCGCATCACCTAAGCCGGATGGCCCTGTGTTTCCGTTTCCTGCAGCTGCCGTTGCAGTCCCTCCGTACCATACGTCACTGCCGCCCGATAATATCTGTGCCAGCTTCTGGCCACTGCCTTCAATAGCACCAACGGTTTCAGCTGATAATGTTCCGGTATAATTCAAGAATCTTGCTCCGGAGCCGGGTCCATGAGTGTGCAAAGGACCTGTGTGATAATGGGGACCGTTTTCTGCCGCTGTCAATTTGTGGCTTTTTTCCCCGCCTGTTTTTTCGGCAGTATCAAAGTCCGTATCCAGCGCGTCGACTCCAACGGGAACCTTTCCGCTTCCCCATGATACCCACTCTCCTCCCAATGTATCTTCCGGATTTTGGTTGTTTGCACTCATATATATACTGCCCACAGGGAATATATTATTCAGGCAAGGTTCTGTATGGATATTGACTCCTCCCTCTCCATCAGAAGTAACAGATGTTGTCCCGGTTCCGGACAAAGTTATTCTATTTATGCTTTGATCCGTTCCGTTAAGAATGATTTCCCCTTCATTGTTATTCTCCGAAGTAGCCAGCGTATATCTCGTGTCCGCATCCGCATCGACCCGGAAAGAATTAGTGAAGCCCTCGGCATCTATAAGCCATGCTCCAACACTGATCAAAATCGTAATAACTGCAGTGATCACCAGAGATATAAAAATAATATTTATGCTCTTATTATGTCCCATTTTTTCTCCTTGCTGTATCGGCTTATCAGAAAATCATTTAAACATATTCTGTATGAATAAGATGGGATACCCTGCAGCAGGTATATGAAAAACCACTTTGCTTTTTATCCTGATCCAGGGTATCCTCCCATCTACTGCATTACTGTTATCTCCTTTGGTGACCACTCCGTCTTCTTCTATACTGCATATTCTGTGCATGATGGGCATAGTAGTTTTTGAAGAAGAAAAAATGATCACATCATCTTTCTTCAATTTCTGTTTGGGTTCTTCTGTAATAATCGTAAAGACAATCGACCCAAAGGGAACTGCGGGTTCCATGCTTTTTCCCGCAACACAGTAGGCACGAAGACCAAGGACGATTAAAAAGAAAACAATAATCAAAATCATTGATGCTATAAATATGTAGATTTTCGTTTTCCTTTTTCTGATAATCATTTCGGCCCCTTTTGACTTGCCATAATTGTCTGATGGTGAAATAAATTATTTGGTATCGTTATGTTTCTGTTGGTATCTGTTTGTACTTTTATTTTGCCTTTGGTATGGTTATGGTAGCATTACTGGAAATATTTGTCAACCATTATTTGTAAATTATGTTATTTTTTTTCTTTTATGTTTTGGATATCCGCCATACAGTCTCCGGTTGATTCCAAATAAAGCAAAAAACAGACTTGTTTAGGATTTTTAACCCTTTTATCTCAATTCTTAAGGCTTCAGGGTTAAAAATTTCTGTTTTCTGTTTCCAGTCTTTCCAAAATCGCCCTTTATTTTTTTTATTATGCTGTTTTAATGCCAATATGTACGGATTTCAGCTATACAAATTGATTTTTTATTCTGAAATGACCAAAAAACCCTGCTTTTCTACAAAAAATTAACCCTCGACCTCTCAAAAACGAGGTCAAAGGGTTAAAAAATAGAATTTGCTATTATTTTGCCGTGTTTCTCTTTTGGATCCCGAGGATCACTGTTGCCGGGGCGGCTTTTCCAAGGGGCTCGATTCCCACGGGCGGCGTTTGCCGGGAAAAGTGTTCCGGCTCCCACGTTTACCGCACTCTCCATTTTCCGGGAAAAGTGTTCCGAAACAGCTTATTTGGGTGGTGTAATAAGGCCGATGTCGTTTCTGTACTGCATTCCCTCAAAACTTATCTTCTCTATGTTTTCATATGCTTTTTTCCTTGCCTCTTCATGGGTCTCTCCAAGAGCCGTAACCCCCAGGACTCTTCCCCCTGCAGTAACAAAAGCCTGCCCGCAGTAACTTCCGTGACATATGTGATCCATGGCAGTCCCCGCATGGAATACTACTGCATCGGAGCCATAGATCTGGCCATTTTTTGCCAAACCCTTTATCTCTATGCCCTTCAGGTATTCTCCGGGATATCCGCCGGATGCGGCAACCACGCAAACAGCCTTTTTCTCGCTCCACCTTATCTTTATATCAGACAAACGGTTCTTGCATACGGCAAGCAAAACATCCGTAAGATCGGTCTCCATCCGGGGCAGGATCGACTGGGCTTCAGGATCCCCAAATCTGTTGTTGAATTCAATGACCTTGGGAGACCCGTCCTCCTCTATCATAAGCCCTATAAAAAGTACACCTTTGAAATCAAGACCGTCGGCGCGAAATCCTTCCAATGTGGGGTCAAGTATTTCCCGGCGTATCCTTTTTTCCAGTTTTTCATCAAACACCAGTGAAGGGGAATATGTACCCATGCCCCCGGTGTTGGGTCCTTCATCTCCCGAAAATATCCTCTTATAATCCTGAGCCGATTCCATTGGAACAATGGTTTTCTCATCCACAAAACAAAGCACGGATGCCTCAACCCCTCTTAAAAATTCCTCAACTACCACCTTGTCTCCCGCAGTGCCAAAATCACGACTTCCCATAAGGGCTTCTATACCTTTTCTCGCTTCCTCTTCATTTGCTGCTATTATGACACCTTTTCCTGCAGCCAGCCCATCTGCCTTCAGCACCATTGGGAATCCGAATATCCCTATGTTTTCTAAAAGCTCCTGCTTGTCTGTGAACTCTCTGTATCCTGCGGTGGGTATTTTATGCTTTGTAAGAAAATCCTTTGTGAAAGATTTGCTGGCCTCCAGCTGTGAGCATTTTTTGTTGGGTCCGAAACCCATTATCTCTTTCCCTGCTTTTTTGCCGGCATCTTCCAGTGCATCGACCATTCCCATGGCCAGGGGCACCTCGGGACCTATGACCGCCATGTCTATTTCTGCCGAGACGGCAAAGTCGCACATGCCTTCAATGTCATCGTCTTTTACAGGCACACACTCAACATTATTTGCTATACCGGCATTGCCGGGAGCGCAGTAAAGTTTTGTCACTTTTTCGCTTTCTGCCAGTTTCCATGCTATGGCATGTTCACGACCTCCGCCGCCTATTATCAGTATCCTCATATTATTTCTCCGTTCTATTAATATGTATTTGTCCAGGTTTATGCTATATGAACCCGGGTCGAGCCTTGATATTTCCCCACGTTTCAGTGCTTGAAATGTCTCATTCCGGAAAATACCATTGATATGCCCAGCTCATCGGCTTTTTCGATGGATTCCTTATCTCTTATGGATCCGCCGGGCTGTATGATTGCCGTCGCACCGGCTTCTGCGGCAGCTTCTACACAGTCGCTGAAAGGAAAGAATGCGTCTGAAGCCATAACGGAGCCTTTCATATCTGAAAGGCATCTTTTTATACAGTTTTCCACAGCCCATATCCTGTTTGTCTGTCCGGGCCCGATGGCTATGGTTTTGCCATCCTTTACAAAAACGATACCGTTGGATTTTGTATGCTTGACCACTTTCATGGCTATTTCCATGTCCCGCAGCTCCGCTTCCGTGGGAGATTTCTTTGTTGCCACCATCAGCTGATCATCATATACCAGATTGCCGGCTGAAGAAGCCCGATTATTTCCTTCTGCCTTAACTTGGCCTTGGGGTTTATCTCCGGTTTGGTCTCCGGCTTTGTCTGCTGCCTGGTCTTTTATTTGGCTTTCGGGTTTGCCTCCGGATGCAGGCTGATCAGGTCTTGGTGCATTTTTGACATCAAAAAGGCCACGGTCTTTGCTCTGTACCAGTATTCCTCCCGAAACTTTCTTGATGTCGATTTCCCATGCGGGCGTAGCTTCGCATATACCGGGTAGCTTGAGCAGTCTTACATTTGACTTCTGCTTCAGGATCTCAAGAGCATCTTCGTCGAAGTCCGGCGCGATTATTATCTCAAGAAATATCTTGTTCATTTCAAGGGCCGTTTCCTTGTCGACAGGCCTGTTGAGTGCTACTATTCCCCCGAAAATCGAAACCGGATCACAGTCGTGAGCTTTCCTGTATGCCTCAAAAATTGTTTTTCCCGTTGCGACACCGCAGGGATTTGCATGCTTGACTGCTACCGCCGCAGGCACTTCCTCCGGAAATTCCTTGAGACATTCCAGTGCTCCATTCGTATCATTTATATTATTGAAGGAAAGTTCCTTCCCGTGAAGTTTTTGGGCTTTTACCAGTGATCCTTCAGACGGCTTTATTTCTCTGTAATAAAAAGCTTCCTGATGGGGATTTTCTCCGTAACGCAGAGTTTGTATCTTTTCGAAAGTCAGAGTAAGGTCATCGGGAAGTTCCGCTCCCGTTTTGTCACTGGATAGTTTCTTTTCGTTGGGCAGCTGCTTTCTCAGGTGATCTGCTATCATGGCATCGTATGCGGCTGTATGCCGGAAAACTTTGAGGGCCAGCCTGTATTTTGTTTCAAGTGAAACTTCTCCGCTTTTTGCCAGCTCTTCCGTCACTTTTTTGTAATCCGCAGGGTCGCATATAACCACCACGTCTTTATGATTTTTGGCCGAGGCCCTTAACATTGCCGGGCCGCCTATGTCGATATTCTCTATGGCATCTTCTAAAGTAACATCGGGTTTCATTATAGTTTTCTTAAAAGGATAGAGATTTATCGCCACTATATCTATAGGGCTGATATGGAGTTCTTTCAATTTTTGCATATGGGAAGGAATGTCCCTCCTGGCCAGTATACCTCCGTGCACTGCAGGATGAAGAGTCTTCACTCTTCCGTCCAGACATTCCGGGAACCCTGTTATTTCCTCCACACCTTTGACGGCAAGTCCGGCCTCTTCAAGCTTTCGTTTTGTGCCGCCGGTGGATATGATTTCCGTCCCCATTTTGGCAAGTTCACGGGCAAAGTCAACGATGCCGGTTTTATCGGATACGCTTATAATGGCTCTCATTGCTACTCCTTTCATTTTTATAAATTATTATTTTGCTTTTGATTCATTTTCATTTTCTGATTGCTTTTGTTTGTCGCTTTTGTTTGTCATTTTTGTTTATAGCTTTTGTTTCTCTCTTTTTGTCGGATCATTTATAATCATTTTTCATAAAACATTTCTCATTCACACATTTTTCAATGATGCAGTTTTCTCATGTTTGATGCCATCACTCTTTTCCGTTCCAGCAGTAGGTGCACAACTTGCATCTGTCCACCTGAACGGACTCTATTACATCTTCCAGTGTCTGGAACCGGAGGCTGTCAAAATTGAGTTTCTTTTCGATCAGGCTCACCATTTTTCTGTGCCTTTCACTGGATGCATCGGCATATTCCAACAATACCTCAGGCGGTATGTCCGACTGCTTCTCACTATCAGACCCCGCCGGATTTCCGGATGCCTCATTCACACCGGCGGCTTCATCCATGCCCTCCAGTTCTCTTATGCATCGCCTGGTTATGAGCTCCATATCGCTGACGGATCTGGAAAAGTTCAGGTACTTGCAGCCGTACATTATGGGTGGACAGGCAGATCTTACGTGTATCTCTCTGGCACCGTTTTCTATGAGATATGCCACCGTCTCGGAAAGCTGAGTTCCTCTGACTATGGAATCATCTATAAGAACAAATCTTTTGTCCTTTATTATCTGAAAAACCGGTACCAGTTTCATTTTTGCGATAAGATTCCTTGCCTTCTGGTTCTGGGGCATAAAGCTCCTGGGCCATGTGGGTGTGTATTTTATAAGGGGTCTCGAGTAAGGGATCCGGGATGCGTTTGAATATCCAAGAGCATGGGCTATCCCGCTGTCGGGAACTCCCGCAACATAATCCACCTCCAGATCTCTGTCTCCGCGAGCCAGTATCCCACCGTTTCTATTTCTTACTTTTTCTACATTTTTCCCTTCATATATGGAAGTGGTGTAGCCGAAATAAGTCCAAAGAAAAGTACATATTCGCATTTTATCCCCGGGAGGAGATATGGTCCTTTCCTCCGTGGAAGTAAGAAAAGCTATTTCGCCGGGTCCCAGTTCACGCTTATATTTGTATCCTATGTTTATAAAGGCGAAGGATTCTGAAGCGGCACAATAACTGTCTCCGCATTTCTTGCCGATAATAAGGGGGGTCCTGCCCAGCTTGTCCCTGGCCGCATAAAGGCCTTCCTTGGTCAGGATCATCATGGTCACGGAACCTTCTATTCTTTTTTGAGCGTTTTTTATTCCTTCTTCTATATTCTTGCCCTGGGAAACAAGGGCCGCCACCAGCTCGGTGTTATTTATGCCTCCTCCACTCATTGACATAAACTGTCCGTGTCCATCCGATATGAGCTCTTTTACAAGATCCGCTTTGTTGTTTATTCTGCCCACTGTGGTTATGGCATAGTCCCCCTGTCTGCTCAGTACAGTAAGAGGCTGGGGGTCTCCGTCACTTATGGCTCCTATGCCGGCTTTCCCCCTCATCTCTGTTATATCATCTTCGAATTTGCTCCTGAAAGGAGTGTTTTCGATATTGTGTATAGTTCTGTTGAAACCACTATCCCCAAGTATGCACATCCCACCTTTTTTTGTTCCGAGATGTGAGTGATAATCGGTGCCGAAAAATATGTCCATTACACAATCTTCGTTTGATACTATCCCGAATATTCCACCCATTTAACGTTTCTCCTTCCATTCTGCTATGACTTCTTTCACAGCCAGAGGCAATATCTCATGTTCAGTTTCAAGGACTCGCGCCGCCAGTTCTTCCGGTGTATCACAGGGCATCACAGGAACTTTTCTCTGCAGGATTATTTCTCCCGTGTCAACTCCCTCATCCACATAATGCACCGTCGCTCCGCTTTCTTTTTCTCCGGCTTTGATGACTGCCCTGTGCACATTCAGTCCGTACATATCATGCCCTCCGAATTTGGGCAAAAGTGCCGGATGTATGTTTATTATTCTTCTTTTGTAAGCACTTATTATTTCGGGATCAAGTATCTTCAGGTATCCCGCCAGCACCACCAGATCCGTTTCCGCTTCTTCAAGAAGCTTTAATATTTCTGCCGGATCCTTTGTGTCTTTGATCACCTTTGACGGGATCCCCAGGGTCTTTGCTCTTTGAAGTGCGAAGGCCTTTTCGCTGCCGGATATGAGCCTGACTATTTCTGCATTTTCTATGGATCCGTTTTTGACTGCTTCTGCCAGTGCCTGAAAATTTGTGCCGCCGCCGGATACAATTACAGAGATCTTGGTTTTTTTCATTTGATGCTCTCCTCCCCTGCCTGTCCTTCTGTCATTTCAGAGTCGCCTCTTTTGCCTGTCCTGCTATCATTTCAGAGTCACCTCATCTGTCTGTTTTTTTACAACTTTGCCGATGATAGCCGCATCTTCGCCTTTCTCTTTGAGAGCCGTTAGTATCTTACCGGCATCTTCACTGCCCGCAAAAAACATCATGCCGATTCCCATATTGAATGTTGAAAACATTTCTCTTTCTTCCATATGTCCGAGTTTTTTTATCAACCGAAATATGGCGGCTGGCTCCCATGCCGTCGTATCAAATTCCGCAGAAAGATCCTTTGGCAGTACTCTGGGAACATTTTCAAAAAAACCGCCGCCTGTTATATGTACTATTCCTTTTATATCAAAATCACAAACCGCCCTGCAGGCTTTTGAGTATATCCTGGTTGGTCTGAGCAGGGCTTCGGAAAGGGTCTCTCCCAGTTCCGGGATCTGATCCTGAAGTTTGAATCCATTTTCATCAAAAAATACTTTTCGTACAAGGGAGTATCCGTTGCTGTGTATGCCGCTGGAAAAAAGACCTATTATCCTGTCGCCCTCGGATATTTTTTCCCCCGTTATTATTTTTTTCTTGTCAACTATTCCAACACAAAAACCCGCCATGTCGTATTCGTCGTCAGCATAAAACCCGGGCATTTCCGCAGTCTCTCCACCGATGAGGGCGCACCCCGCTTCACGGCATCCGTCTGCTATCCCCCCGACGATTTCTGCGATTTTCTCCGCTTCCACTTTCCCCGTGGCTATATAGTCAAGAAAAAACAAAGGTCTGGCTCCCTGACAAAGCACATCATTGACGCACATGGCTACACAGTCCTGTCCCACCGTGCTGTGATTTCCCGTCATGAAAGCCAGTTTCAGTTTTGTACCGACTCCGTCAGTACCGCTGACCAGCACGGGCTCGGAACCCTCTTTGATGTCTGCACCTTTAAGTTCATATAATCCGCCGAAACTTCCCAGGTCTGCCAGCACGTTCTCATCAAAGGTTTTTCTGACATGCTCCTTCATCAGACTTACGGCTCTCTGCCCCTCCAGGGTATCGACTCCCGCATCCCTGTACGTCAGCTTTTCAGATGATTTCATAAAAGATCCTTTCTACTTCTTTATCCTCTCCATGACTTCTTTGTACGTCTGCTCCAAATTTCCCAGATCCCGCCGGAAGCGGTCCTTGTCCATTTTTTCGTTTGTTACAGCATCCCAAAGCCTGCATGTGTCAGGTGATATTTCATCTGCCAGGATTATATCTCCCGGCTCATCATCTTCATCTCCGGCGATACACTTTCCGAATTCTATCTTGAAGTCGATAAGCTTAAGTCCCTTTTCCAGGAAAAATTCTTTTAGGGCATCGTTGACCATAAATGCGTATCCTCTTACGGTATCAAGATCTTCGAATGTGGCCAGCTTCAGTGCCAGTATGTGATCGTCATTTATTAGGGGGTCTCCCAGCTCGTCACTTTTATAGGAAAATTCCAGTACGGTCTTTGCCAGAGGCGTACCTTCTTCCACTCCGTATCTTTTGGAAAAAGAACCCGCCGCTACATTTCTTATTATTACCTCCAAGGGAAGTATGTTGACTGCACGGACAAGAGTGTCCGTTTCTGATATCTGTTCAACATAATGTGTCGGTATGCCGTGTTCTTCCAGCATCTGAAAAATTATATTGCTCATGGAGTTATTAATAGCTCCCTTGCCTGCGATGGTTCCTTTTTTTTCGCCGTTGAAAGCAGTCGCATCATCCTTATAGGAAACTATAAGATGATCAGGATCATCTGTTTT
>Ga0116164_10002514_pt1 | contig 13085 bp, 10 predicted proteins | sample AD_UKC109_MetaG_FD_89888 | JGI IMG/M metagenome (GOLD analysis project Ga0116164, IMG submission 89888) | Active sludge microbial communities of municipal wastewater-treating anaerobic digesters from Hong Kong - AD_UKC109_MetaG | ecosystem: Engineered > Bioreactor > Anaerobic > Digestate... | reverse complement strand
TCTCTCCATTCAAATTCCTTCCGCGTCGCCGAGGCGCTGCATAACCGCCGCGAAAATATCCTCCGCCAGCGCGTCCACCGGCTTTTCGCCGTCCACCGTGATAAAGCGCTTGGGAGTGTCCCGCATCAGCCGGTCGTACGCCTCCTGCGTGCGTGCGTAGAATGCGTCCGGCTGGCTTTCCAGCCGGTCCGGCTTGGATGCGCTGCGGCGGCGGACGATCGCTTTTAGATAATCGATCCGCAGATAAATGGTCGCGTCGGGAATCATCTCCCGGATCGCAAACGCGTTGATCTGCCCCACCGGTTCGATCCCCAATTCCCTTCCGCCGCCCTGATAGGCGATGGAGCTGTCCACAAACCGGTCGCACAGCACCAGCTTGCCCGCCTTCACCGCGGGACGGATCACCTCGTGCACATGCTGCGCGCGCGACGCCGCATATAAAAGCGCCTCGCAGGATGCCGACATCTCCATGTTTTCCGTCGTCAGCACGAGATCGCGGATTTTCTCGCTGATCCTGCAGCCGCCGGGTTCGCGGGTCTGCACCAAATCGTATCCGTACTGGGTCAGGCGCGCGGCCAGCCTGTTGATCTGCGTCGTTTTTCCGCTGCCGTCCATTCCTTCCACGGTCAGGAAAAATCCGCGCGGCGGCTCGCAATCGGGGCAGAGCATACGGAATAAATCTTCCGTCGTCTCCGCGATCATCGTCGCGCCCGCGGCCTCCAGCTCCCCTTCCGGCGCATAGCCGTATCCGGCGCCGATCGAATCGATTCCATTGGCCTTCGCGCCTTCGATATCGAATTTCCGGTCGCCGACCATTACGGCCCTGCGATAGGTTTCCGGCAGCGCCCGCTTGATCATCTTCGCCTTGCCGAGTTGGTTATCGTTGCTCAGCTCGCCGATGACGCAGTCGAAATACCGGTCCATGTAATAATGCTTAAACAGCCGCATCGTTCGCTCAATGGGCTTGGATGTGGCGACGGCCAGATAAACGCCCCGCTTTTTCAGCGTGGACAGGATGCACCGGATATGCGGAAACACGCTGTACAGGTAAATGCCTTCCCGGTCGTAGTGCGTGATGTAATGCCGGATGGCTTCGTCCGTCTGCTCCGGCGTAAACCCAATCTGTTTGAAGGAATCGCGCAGCGGCGGGCCGATAAACCGTTTCAGCTCGTTGTATTCCGTTGCGGCCGCACCCATCTTCCGCAGCGCGTATTGGAGGGACGAGATAATGCCGTCCTCCGATCGCGTCAGCGTTCCGTCCAGATCGAATACGACCGCATCATAGGGTAGATTTTGCATTTCGTCTCTCCTTATTTTACGCAGCGTATGCCGCCGTCCAAGCCGAATACGCGATGTCCAGGCGTGGTTTTTATCATCTCCGCGATCTCTTCCGAAACGACTTCGCCGGCGGTCAGCCAGGCGACGCCGGGCGGATAGATACCGACGTTCACGGCGCTGATTCGTCCGACCGCATCGGACGGCCCCATGACCTCTGATTCAGCAAACACGGCTTCGGACAGCGGCATCATCCGCTTGGGCCATACGGCAGGGTGCAGCCGCAGGGGCTTAAGTATGTGCGGCTCCCCCGCATCGTCCGCAGCAATGCGCGCAAGCGCTGTCAGCAGCGCGTCCAGCCGCGCTTCGCCGTCCAGCAGCGACAGGATGCAGACGATATGGTCCGTATCGCACATCTCCACATCAATCCCCATCGCCTGCAGCTTCTCCTGCAGCCATTCCCCGCCCTGCGGCGCGCGCAGCACGAGCCGCAGCCCGTCTGTCGGAATCCCTTTCCGGTCGTCCGTAAAGCCCAGCGCGTCGGCCTTTGCGTAGAATATCCGTATAGCGGTCAGCAGCCGGTCGCAGGCTTCCCGCCCGTGCCCGTCCATCCAGGCGCGTGCGTCGTCCATCGATTGCATCAGCGCAAACGAAGGGCTGGAGGTCTGCACCATGCGCAGGATCGCACGCAGCCTGCTGCTGTCGATCCCCTCCATCGCATGCAGCCAGGCCGCGGCGTTTACGGAGGGAAGCGTCTTGTGCGCCGACTGTACGAACAAATCCGCGCCGCGCGCTCCCGCGTTTTGCACGTCCGCACGCCAGTTGAAATACGCGCCGTGCGCCTCGTCACACAGCAGCAGCCTGCCCTTTGCGTGCACGGCTTGCGCAATCGCGGGCAGATCGCACAGCAGGCCGAAATAATCGCTGCTGACCGCGAGCGCCGCTTTGGCGCGCGGATGCTCTTCCAGCGCCCTGGCGTAGGCTTCGGGCATCGTGCATACCCATCCCCCGGGCGTCTCCGTCAGATCGGCGAATACCGGTTCGATTCCCGCGACGGCGCAGATGTTCAGGGCGCTCAGGTGTACGTTGCGCGGCAGGATGACCGGTTCGCCGCGCCTGCAGGCGTATAAAAGCATCGCGTGCACACCGGCCGTCGATCCGCCCTGCAGCATGAAGGACGCCCTTGCCCCGGCGCTTTTGGCAAGCAGCTGCTCCGCCTCGGCGATCGCGCCCGTCGGATGAAACAGGTCGTCGGTCACAGGCAGCTCGGTCGTTTCCAGGAGGCTCAAGTCCGTCTCCCCGAAAAGCCGCTGTCCCTGCGAGGCGGGCATATGGAGTGAAAGCCGTTCGGATACCGTTTGCAGCATTTCATGCATCGGCCGTCGCACACCGCTCGCCTCCTTGGGTTCCGTCCACCGCTAGAATAACAAAATTCCCCTTCTTGCGCAAGCGCGGGCGCGCAGTTCCGCTGTGCAACAAGCGGTAATTATCATACGATTTTTACACATTTTTACCTTAAATGTAAACCGCGTCAAAACGCTATTGCATCTTCACCCGGAATGCGCTAGAATGACTTGCATCTCAGCGATGCTACCCCCTTGCTGAACTCCCGCAAACCAGCGGAGGACATGGTTATGAGCGCCAGGCAAAACTACCCGAAATTCCGCTTGCATTTCTTCAAGGACGAAGGAATGGGCGAACAGCTTCGTAAAAACCTGTACTGGGTGATATGGTCGGTCACCTTCGGCCAGATCGGCTTCATCATCACCACCGGCCCGATCTGGAGCGCGTTTCAGCGCCAGGTACTCGGCGCAAACGATTTTCAAATCGGCATAATCTCCGCCATACCCGTCGCCACCTGCGTGCTGCAGGTGTTTATCAGCTACTATATGGAAAAGAAGCGTAACCGACGCTTTATTTTTCTGCTGCTCGGCCTGACCGGACGTTCGCTTTGGATTCTGGTGGCACTGGTTCCTTATCTGTTCCCCATGTTTTCCGTCGATCTGCGCATTTGGCTTGTGATCGTGTTTGTGGTTCTCATCTCCAGCGGCAACAGCGGAGTCAACCTTGCGTTCGGCAGCCTGATGGGCGATCTGGTACCCATCAATATCCGCGGTTCCTATTTCAGCGTTCGCCAGCGGATCAGCCTGATTTCCGGCGTCACCACGGGCTTGCTGCTCTCCCTGATTATCGACAGGGTAGGTTTGATCGGCTATACCATCGCGCTGCTGGTCGCGGGCGTTACGATGGTGATCGACGTCGCCAGTTACTTTTTCGTCAAATGGCCGGAAATGGAAGAATCGCATCTGCCTTCCCTGTGGAAGCTGCTCAAGGAGGTATTCTCCAACAAGCGCTTCCTGAAAGTCCTCATCTTTTATTCGATGTGGCTGTTCTCCGTGAATATCGCGGGACCTTTCTGGAATATCCACATGTTGGAATATCTGCAGATGAACTTTATCCAGATGACCTTGTATACGCAGGTTGTCTCGGGATTTTCCACCATCCTCTTCGTGACCCGCTGGGGCAGGCTCATCGACCGTTACGGAAACAAGCCCATGCTGCAGATGGCCGCAATGTGCGTTGTTCTTTCCCCGCTCCCCTGGCTGTTTGCCACGCACAATACGGCGTATATCATCATCATTTCCAACGTCATCTCGGGCGTGTTCTGGCCGATCGTTGATCTCAGCCAGCAGAACCTCTACCTGTCGCAATCTCCCAGAACGCATCGCTCGATGTATATCGCCGTATTCTTCGCCAGCATCAACCTGTTCGGCATCGCGCTTGCAAACGCCGTCGGCGGCTACCTGATGCAGAATCCGTTCGCTTATCTCGCCGAAACGATACCGGTGGTGTTCGGACTCGATTTTTCCAAAATGCACTGGATGATCATCACATCCATCATCCTGAGGGCCGTCGTACTGATGATCTTCCTGCCGCGCATCAACGAAGACGGTGCGGAAACCTTTTCCGGTACAATGAAAAGCATCGCCAAAGACAGGTCGGATCAAATGCGCCGCCATGTCTCCTCCATCCGCACATCGGCTCTGCGCAAACGAATCCGCAGGCGTTTGCAGCGGGAAGCCGCCGGTTTGCCGGGCGAGAGCGAATAGGCGCGCAAATACAGGAATATTTTAATTTTTCGCGAATAATATCATCGGATTGTAATCATTGGACGGGAGGCGACGGCTTGAAGTGCTCTGAGTGCGGACGGTGGAACCGCGCATCCTTGCCGCGCTGCCAGTACTGCGGCACGCCGCTGGAACCGTCGGACGGTTTTTATTCACCCTCGTCGCCCTCGTGGCAGGATGAGCTGAAGGACACGCCCAAGCAGTATGTCCTTGTGGACGAGCTTGGCGAAACGGAAACCAAAGCGGAATACCGCGATACGCTCGCGGATGAAATGGTCAGCCTGAGCCGCCGCAAGCGCGAAGGGGAGGCGCGGCAGAAGGAGCTGCGCACGCGCGCCGCCAAGCACGGCTATGCCCCCTCCTCGCGCACGGTGCGCACCACCAGCAACCGCGGCACGTTTTTTTCCAAATTGCAGGATAATCCGGACGCCACGCTGCGGCCCGTGGATTCGCGTCTGGTGGAGGACGGTTCCCCGCTCTCCGCGGACGCCAAGCTTGTGCGCACCACGACGTACCAAAAGGTCGGCGCAAAGTCCGGCGACAGGCAGGCGGCCGAAGATACGGATCCGTACGGAAACCGCCAGGTATACGACAGCTTTGACGATGTGGAGGATTACGTCCCCGAGTATCAGCGGACCGACGAATACGTACACCATAAAAGCCCCACAGCCACCATCCCGCAGCGCGTTTTGAAAAAGAAGACGCGGCACCGGCGCACGCTTTTGCTGCTCCTGATCGCCGCATGTCTTGCGCTGATCGGCTACGTTGGGGTGAAGGTTATTCTGCCGATTGTTAACGTGGCAGGCAAAGCCGATGAAACGGTCGTCACCATCACGCCGACCATCCGCGACGACCTGGCCGCGCATACCATTACCATCTCCGGCAACGACGGCGACCGCATTTCGCTGCGTGAGCTCAGAACATCCGCCATCGTGATGGACGGCGTCGCGACGTTTGACATCATGGATTACAGCTGGTACGACGACTCCGATACGACGCTGGGAGAAAGCATGGACGTGACCCTGACCCCGTATCTGATTGCCGAATCCGGAAAGCAGACGCCGCTTCCCGAAATCAACTACACCGTCGATATCCCGCTGTCCTATATCGAGCTGTACGACCCGTCAAACCCCTATACGGTGGTCAGCACGGCGCTGTACACGATCGTATTCTACGTCAGCGAAGGCAGCAAGGTGTATATCAACGATGAGGATTATTCGGACCTGGTCACCAAAACGACCGGCAAGGTCAGCTATAACGCGACCGTACAGCCCATCGGAGAAAACACGTTTGATATCGTCGTCAGAAGCCCGCATTGCCGCGAGAACTCCATGACGATCACGCTGTACCGCGAAAAACAGGAAATTCCGCTCGACCTTTCCAGCGACATTTCCAGCGTCAGCAATTACGACGTGATGACCATCCGCGCAACCACCATCCCGGGCGCGGTCATCCATGTCCTGTCCTCCTATACCGATCTGGATATCACCGATACCGATCTTGACGGATCGTTCACCTTCAAGGCCGTGTTCGATACCATCGGCGACAATACCATCATCATCACCGCGGACTACCCCGGCAAGACCCAGACAAGGCTGGAATACACCGTGTACTATGTGCCCTCGGTGGATGTATACAGCCGCAAGGCGTGGGATATCGTCAGCCAGTACACCGACCTGATGGACAATATGACTCTGCGCAAGAACAACAACCAGATCTATGTGTGCATCGGGGAGATTCTTTCCATCGAAACCACGCGCCCGCAGCGCGCCTTTATGGAATGCTCCAATGCATCCGGCACCGTGACCGTATACGTGGAAAACCAGACCAAAACCACCTGGGTGGCCGGCGAATCCTATCGGCTCTACGGCGACGCCTACGGTATGTACAGCCAGGTACCCTGGCTGGTTGTACGCTATACATACGATCCATGATATAAGAAGGGCCGGGCATCTGATCGCCCGGCCCTTATCATTAGAATTCCTTTCCCTGAAACGCGTCCCGGATATGCTGCACACCGTCCGCCGTCACCTCGACGACATCGAAGCGGATGGGGCCGTCATGGTCGTGTTCCGCCAGATAGTACAGCGCGGTTTTCACGATCCGGCGCTGTTTCTTCCGGGTAACGGCCATCAGGCCTTCGCCGCTTGCGCCGGTGCCCCGCAGCTTGACTTCCACAAACACCAGCGTGTCGCCCTCGCGCATCACCACGTCAATCTCGCCGCCCGGCACGCGGTATCGCTTGCGGACAAGCTCCATGCCCTGTTTTTCAAGATATTGAACGGCCTGGTTTTCACCAGCCAGGCCTTTATCGTATGTTCTGTCAGTCATTGGGGAAGGTTTCGTAAAGCGGGAAACTCCTCATCATTTCCTTCACGTCCGCTTCCACGCCCGGACAGGCGGCTTCGCCGCCCTTGATGACGCGGGCGATGAAATCCGCGATTTTTTCCATATCGCTCTCCACCATACCGCGGGTGGTGACCGCGGGCGTGCCTATGCGGATGCCGCTGGTGATGGTCGGCTTGCGCTTCTCGCCGGGTACGGTATTTTTATTGGTGGTAATCCGGCACTGGCCGAGCAGCGTTTCCAAATCCTTGCCGGTCATCTCGGTATCGGACAGATCAATCAGGATCAGGTGATTGTCCGTTCCGTCCGAAACCATCTTCACCCCGTTTTTACGCAGCGCGTTTTCCAGCGCCTTGGCGTTCTTCACAATCTGGTGCTGATAGGTTTTAAACTCCGGCTGCAGCGCCTCATGGAAGCAAACGGCCTTGGCCGCGATCACATGCATCAGGGGACCGCCCTGCGTGCCGGGGAAGATGGCTTTATCGATCGCCTTGGCGTATTCCTCCTTGCACAAAATCATGCCGCCGCGCGGGCCGCGCAGGGTTTTATGCGTGGTGGTGGTTACGAAATCGGCATACGGCACGGGGCTTTCGTGGTCGCCCGCCGCGATCAGCCCGGCGATGTGCGCCATATCCACCATCAGCAGGGCTCCGGCTTCGTCTGCAATTTCCTTGAACTTCTTGAAATCAATCGCGCGCGGATAGGCAGAAGCACCCGCGACGATCATCCTGGGCTTGTGCTCGATCGCCAGGCTGCGCAGCGTATCGTAATCAATGCGCCCGGTCTGCTCGTCCACACCGTAGGGAATGAAGTTGAAATACTTGCCGGAGATGTTGATCTTCATGCCGTGCGTCAAATGGCCGCCGTGGCTTAGGTTCATGCCCAGCACCGTATCGCCGGGATTGAGCATGGCAAAGTATACGGCGGTATTCGCCTGCGCGCCGCTGTGGGGCTGCACGTTTACGTGCTCGGCGCCGAAGATCCGCCTGGCGCGGTCGCGCGCCAGATCCTCGGTTACGTCCACAAATTGGCAGCCGCCGTAGTAGCGGTGGCCGGGATACCCTTCGGCATATTTATTGGTCAGGGGGGAACCCATCGCTTCCATCACGGCGGGGCTGACAAAGTTTTCCGAGGCGATCAGCTCGATATGCGCGCGTTGGCGTTTGACCTCGTCCTCGATGGTTTTGAACAGTTCCGGATCGCTTTGCATCACATGGCTGAAATTCAATGGCATCTCCCCCAATCTTTCAATTGAAAACCGTATGCACTCCGGCTGAGCGGCCCCGCAGCACATTCCAGAAAGCGCTTACTGCTGCTACCTTCCGGTCCTGACAGGATTCACGCCATGAAATCGCACGGGACTCAGTCGTCATCGTACACACGGCCATGCCATTATACAATGCGCCCGATAAAATTGCAATCGAGGCGGGATTGTTATCAACCGCATTTCCCCGGGAATTTACTTTGCATTTTTCCGTTATCCATGGTAATTTATCCTGGAAAGAGTTAAAACCGATCAATTTCCGAAAGGCCGGTTGCATGAAACAAAAAGCGCTGCTGATGGCGGTGATCACCACCCTGCTGTGGTCCGGCTCCTATATCCTGAACAAATTCGCGTTTCAGGACGGGGTCGGTCCGCTGACGCTCTCGGGGCTTCGCTACCTGCTTGCGGGTCTTTTTCTGTTTTGTCTGGACGGGCGGAAGAAGCAAACGCAGGCACAGCGGAAGCCGCCCCTTGGGATGATCGTCCTGCTCGGCGTGCTGGGCTACGCCGTGGCGCAGGGCCTGCAATACGTGGGCCAGACAACCCTGACCCCGACGCAATCCTCCCTGTTCTTAAGCGTCGGCAATACGCTGCTCGTCATTGTAATCGACAGGGTCTGGCTGCGGGAAAACCAGACCAAAGGGGATTTCATCAAGTTTTTATTTCTGGCCGCGGGAATCACGATGTATTACTATCCGTGGGGCGGCACGGCATTTTCCGTCGCCGGGATGATTTTCATGCTGCTGTCCTCGGTGGGATACGCGGTGCACATGACCCTGATCCGCCGTATGCGGATGACAAGCCAGTATTCCACCGGAACGCTGGTCGCCCGGCCGATGCTGGCCGGTTCCGCCCTGCTGCTGATCGCCGGGCTTGCCACCGAGGGCATGCCGACCTTCACGCCCGGCCTTGTGCTCATTCTCGGATACCTGAGCCTTGTCAGCGGTGCGCTGGCCTTCTATCTGTGGACGTGGAGCCAGAAGGAGCTGACCGCGTTTGAAAGTAGCAGCATCAACAACCTGATGCTCATCGAAATTGCGCTGATGGATTTCATCGTCTTCCACCGCACCTTCAGCGTGATCCAGCTGATCGCCGTCACCGTCGTGTTCGGTTCGATCGTATCCATTCAGCGCAAAAAAGCGTCTGTTTAGCTTTTACAGAATAAAGCGTTTGGCGTCGTAGGCCGCCTCGTCCTTGCGGAGGTGCTCCAGCACATAATCCTCCGTAATGTTCAGATCGACCTCCGGCATATCGTCGCCGCCCGCGTGGTAGGAGATATCCTCCAGCAGCTTTTCAAACACGGCAAGCAGGCGGCGCGCGCCGATATCTTCCTTGTTTTCGTTGATGATGAACGCCGCGTGCGCGATGGCGGCGATCGCCTTATCCTCAAAGGTCAGGTTGACCTTATCCACCTTCAGCAGCGCCTCGTACTGGCGTGTCAGCGCGTTATCCGGCTGGGTGAGGATAAGCTTGAAGTCATCCTGCGACAGGCTTGAAAGCGTGACGTGCACAGGGAAACGGCCCTGCAGCTCGGGAATCAGATCCGTGACCTTCGACACGTGGAACGCGCCCGCCGCGATGAACAGGATGAAATCCGTCTGCACCGCGCCGTACTTGGTATTCACGGTCGAGCCTTCCACGATGGGCAGGATATCGCGCTGCACGCCCTCGCGGCTGACGTCGGGTCCGCCGTAGCCGGACGAGCGGCCGGCGATTTTATCGATTTCGTCGATGAACACAATTCCGTGCTGCTCCACGCGCTCGATGGCCTGGGACTGCACCTCGTCGTCGTCGATCAGCTTGGCGGCTTCCTCCTCAAAGAGGATCTTGCGCGCTTCCTTCACCTTCACGCGGCGGATCTTGGTTTTCTTGGGCAGCATGCCGCCCATCATATCGCCGATGTTGATGGAGTTGCCGCCCACCTCGAGCTGCGGCGTGCTTTCCTCCACCTCGACCTCGATCTCCCGGTCCTCCAGCAGCCCCTTTTGCAGCTGATCGCGGATTTCCTCCCGCTTGCCTCTGATCTTCTGCTGCTCGTCGGGCGGGACCTCCGGCTCCTTCTTTCCGCCCAGCAGCGCCTCAAACGGGTTGCCGCTGCTCTTTTTGGGCGGGGAAACCAGCAGGGTGACCAGCCTGTCCTCCGCCATCACCTTGGCGCGGATCTCGACCTTTTTCTTGAATTCGTCGCGCACCAGGCGCACGGCGTTTTCCATCAGGTCGCGGATGATGCTCTCTACGTCGCGCCCCACATAGCCGACCTCGGTAAACTTCGTGGCCTCCACCTTCACGAAAGGCGCGTCCACCAGCTTGGCAAGCCTGCGCGCGATCTCGGTTTTGCCCACGCCGGTGGGTCCGATCATCAGGATATTCTTCGGGTTGATTTCGTTACGCATTTCTTCCGGCAGCTGCGCGCGGCGGTAGCGGTTGCGAAGCGCGATGGCGACGGCGCGCTTGGCCTCGTCCTGCCCGATGATATAGCGGTCCAGTTCTTTTACGATCTCCCGTGGCGTTAATTCTTTCATGCTGTCACTCCCCCACGGTTTCCACGTTGATATTGGTATTGGTGTACACGCAGATCGACGCGGCGATCTCCAGCGCTTTTCTGGCGATTTCCGCCGCGGTCAGTTCGGTGTTGAGCACCAGCGCCCTTGCGGCGGCCAGCGCATAGTTTCCGCCGGAGCCCACGGCCGCCACGCCGTCGTCCGGGTCGATCACCTCGCCGTTTCCGCTGAGAACCAGCAGGCTTTCCTTGTCCGCGACGATCAGCATGCTTTCCAGCTTGCGCATCATCTTGTCGCTGCGCCAGTCCTGCGCCAAATTCACGGCGGCGCGCTCCAGATTACCGCCGCACTGGGTGAGCTTTTCCTCAAAGCGCTCGCACAGCGCGAAGCTGTCGGCGACCGAGCCCGCAAAGCCCGCGATGACCTTGTCTTCGTATAATCTCCGCACCTTCTTGGCGGTGGACTTAAATACGGTATGCTCTCCCATGGTTACCTGGCCGTCTCCGGCGATGGCAACCTGGCCACCGCGCCGCACCGCGCATATGGTTGTTCCCTGCATCAAAAATCACTCCTGTTCCATACGATCGTATCACCGATTCGCCGATGCTGTCCAGTGTTCCTGTTCCATCTGTCGCCGGATGGCGTCGACTTCCGCCAAAGCGCGCTCCGCGATCCTTTGATACCGCGCCTGTTTGTCCCGGATTTTTTTCTCTCCCGGTGCGTATAGCAGCGGGTCGATCAGCCCAAACGCGCAGTTCATCGGCTGGAATCGTTTGTTGGGCGCAGACACGTACCGGCCCATCGCGCCGATGGCCGTCTCCCCCGAAAAATGCGGCGGTTCCAGCCCCCGCAGGCGGTACGCCATGCTCAGGCCCGCCAGCAGGCCGCTCGCCGCGCTTTCCACATAACCCTCCACGCCCGTGATCTGCCCCGCAAAGCAGAGCTGCGGGCGGCTGAGCACGCGGAAGGTGTCATTCAGAAATCCCGGGCTGTTCAAAAAGGTGTTGCGGTGCATCACGCCCAGACGGGCGAACTCCGCGTTCTGAAGCCCCGGGATCATACGGAACACGCGCCGCTGCTCGGGAAAGGTAAGCCGTGTCTGGAAACCGACTATATTATACAACGAAGCGGAAGCGTTATCCTGCCGCAGCTGCACCACGGCCCAGGGACGCCTGCCCGTGCGCGGATCGGAAAGCCCCACGGGCTTCAGCGGTCCGTATGAGATGGCCTGATCGCCGCGCTTGGCCATGCTTTCGATCGGCATGCAGCCCTCGAAAACCGCCGATTCCTCAAAGCCCTTCACCGGCACGGTTTCCGCCGTCTGCAGCGCGTGAACAAAGGCCTCGTATTCGTCCCTGTCCATCGGGCAGTTCAGATAATCCTCGCCGCGGTTGTAGCGGGACATGGTGAAGACCTTGTCCATATCCAGCGATTCGGATGTGACGATCGGCGCGGCGGCATCGTAGAAATGCAGGGTGGAAAGCCCGTCCATTTGCGCGATACTTTCACTCAGTGCGTCGCTGGTCAGCGGTCCCGTGGCGACGATCACATTCCCGTCCGGAATTTCCGTGATTTCCTTCCGTTCCACGGTAATGTTCTCGTGGCCCCGGATTGCCTGTTCCACGCCTGCGGAAAATCCTTCCCGGTCCACGGCCAGCGCGCCGCCGGCCGGCACTCTGGTTTCATCCGCAATTTTCAGGATCACGGAATCAAGCCGGCGCATTTCCTCCTTCAGCAGACCGACGGCGTTGGTCAGCCTGTCCGACCGTAGGCTGTTGGAGCATACGAGCTCGGCCATCGTATCCAGGCTCTGCGCGGGTGTTTTCCTGTCCGGCTTCATCTCGTACAGCGTTACCCGTACGCCGCGGTTGGCCAGCTGCCAGGCCGCCTCGCAGCCCGCCAGTCCGCCGCCGATTACGATGGCGTTCATTCGCTTTTATCAGCCGCCTTTTTCTCACGGTAGCGGCACGATTCGTTGGCGCACAGCAAAATCCGCTCGCCCTTTTTATTGCGCTTCTCGGTCATATAGCTTCCGCACTTCGGGCACTTCTCTTTGGCGGGCAGCTCCCAGCTGACGAAATCGCATTCGGGGTATTTTTCACAGCCGTAGAACTTGCGGTTCTTTTTAGAGATCTTCTCCATCAGGCGCGCGCCGCACTTGGGGCAGGGCGTGTCGATGTACTTGATAATCGGCTTGGTATTGCGGCATTCGGGAAAATTCGGGCAGGCAAGAAACTTACCATACCGCCCCATCTTGTACACCATCATCGCGCCACACTTGTCGCAGGGCACGTCGCTGACCTCGTCCTTGACCTCGATCTTTTCGATCTGCTCCTCGGCGACGGTCAGCATCTTCTCAAACGGCGGATAGAACTCGCGCAGAATGGCGCGCCATTCCTCCTTGCCCTCTTCCACGTTATCCAGCTGGTCTTCCATCTGGGCGGTAAACTCCGTATCCACGATCGGCGCGAAGTACTCAAGCATCATGCTGGTCACCATGCGGCCGAGCTCGGTCGGATAAAGTCTGCGCTTTTCCCGCGCCACGTAGCCGCGCGAGATGATGGTGGTAAT
>Ga0116164_10002512_pt1 | contig 13091 bp, 12 predicted proteins | sample AD_UKC109_MetaG_FD_89888 | JGI IMG/M metagenome (GOLD analysis project Ga0116164, IMG submission 89888) | Active sludge microbial communities of municipal wastewater-treating anaerobic digesters from Hong Kong - AD_UKC109_MetaG | ecosystem: Engineered > Bioreactor > Anaerobic > Digestate... | reverse complement strand
CGGCATTGGCCCTGCAGAAGATCTGGAACTCCCCGGACCTGACCTGGCTCACCTGGACGGGTATCCCCTTCTCCTTGTATATCTGCTCGACGCCGGGGGCCACCTTGCCTGCATTGACGTTGATCACGTTGATCCTGATGAGCACCGCCGCGACAAAGAGTACAGCAGCCCCGATGATCACGACCTTCTTCATGGTATGAGCGACCCTCCATGTCTGTGGCATGGTGAAATGACGACGCCTGAAACCCTCCAGCGATGAATAAAACCACGGCCTGAGAGAGATTGTCAATGGCGTTGTTGTCTGACGGTATGACCAGGCATGATTCCTTTTCATGGCGTCTTGCCGGAATGCATGCTCTTGTATGTAAAGCGTATTACGAAGGTTTCTTTATATAGTTGCACCTCTGCGGTGGTCATGCGAGTGTACCGCAGAGGTGCCATATTCGATCGAAAAGCTTCTGCACTCCAAGGATTGCCTCACTCCTCCCAGTACCGTATGGAGGAGTCATATTCATACTCCCCGTCGCCATCCTCATCCACCTCTACCATGTACGTAGAGGAAGAAAGGGCTATCAGTCTTGCACTGGTGCCGGCCGCCCCCGTTGCCAGCAGAATCCCGTGAGAAGGAAAATCATCGTCGTGATAAAACGTGAGGGGTTCCTCGGTCGAAAGGGTGACATACCCGTAATCTGAACTGTAGAAACGCCCGGATATATCCATTTCCTCCTCTTCATAGTCGTAACTGTAGGAGGAATATATCTGATAGTTGTTCAGCCAGTGGGTATCCCCCGAGCTGTTGTCCCTGAGATACATGTTCATGGTAACATCATCGGAATATTCCGACGAGATCATATGAATGCCGCCGCTCAGGAAGACATCCAGGCCCATGTCCTCAGACACCTCCGTCAAGCTGCTGAAGGTCATGGTGAGATCGAACTCTTCCGAATACGGACCGACAGTTCCCTCGATGGTGATTGTCCCGTTCATGACAAGGCCCATCTCGCAGTAATCTCTGAACGTGATACTTCCCGTCGCGGCTCCCGTATTGTCATCGATGCGCAAAGAGCCGGTCACAGTTCCCCCACAGCTCCCAGGCTCGTTGATGGTCTCGGTCACAACGGCGCTCGCTGAAGGATCGAATGCAACGCCTCGACCACCCGCCGCCATAGCGGGAATCTCATGGACTACTTCAATGAAATTCCTGAGAAACGGGTTTTTGCAGCCGCTGAAACGGGAGGCCCCCACTGCCGACAGAGGGGAGAGAAGACCCGATCCCGAAATGACCCCAAGCACGGCTTCTTCCATTATCTGCGCTGCATTATCCTGGGACAGCAGAACAGGGGTAGTTGTTCCTGAATACGAGATCCCGGACGAGGATCCTCCACCACCCCCGCCACCGCCTCCACAGGCAAAGAGGACCATGAGAGAAACCACGCTCACTACAATAGGAAGAAACGTTGTTCTGTAATTCATAATCCCTCCTCTGTGATAATCGGATTTGGATTCATGCCGCAACCACGATAGTGCTACACTATTATAACACTCAAACCCATCCGTCCATTCAGGAAATGTAATGCCCGTGCATCCTTCACGACAGGGACGGATAGTTCATATGAGAAGGAGGGTAGTAAAGAACGCAGTCATCACTATCAGGGCAGAAATATCCTTCCCGCGCACCTTCATCACCTTCATCCGTGTCCTGGTGATCCCCGGCCTGTACCCTCGCAGGGTCAGGGCCACGGCCAGGTCGTCGGCGCGGCGGAACACGCTGTGCAGCAGGGGCAGGAGGACCGGGATCAGGGCGCGCACCTTCCTCGCGAGCCCCCCCGATTCGAGGTCGACCCCGCGTGCCTTCTGGGCCTTGATGATGCGGTCAGTCTCCTCGAAGAGCAGCGGGATGAACCGGATGGCGAGCATCACGGCCAGAGCGATCTCTTCGGTGGGAACGCTCATGTACTTCAGGGGCTTCATGTACCATTGGAGGGCCCAGACCATGTCGAGGGGGCTCGTGGTCAGGGTGGTCAGCGTGGACACCCATATGGCCATCACGAGCTGGCAGCCCACCCGGATGCCCCCGAGCAGGCCCTGCTTCGTGGCATACGGTATGGGCAGGGGATCTCCGGGGGTCATGAACACGTGGAGCAGCGCCGTGATCCCGAACAGCCAGAGAAACGGCGCCAGGCCGGACGCGATACTTTTCACCGGAATCCGTGACAGCCACGTGATGAAGGCGAGCGACAGGGCGAAGGCCGCCAGCGAGAACGGATTGTCGAGGTTGAACGACACCCCGATGCCCGCTCCCATGAGAAGGAGCTTGACCCTGGGGTCCAGGCCGTGGACCACTGAATCGCGGGGAAGGTAGTGGCCCACGGTCATCTTCATGCCTTTTCCAGCCCCCTGCCGGTGCCTGTCATCCTAAAGTGCCGGTTCGGAGCAGGTGTTCAGCGATCTGCACGGCATTGAGCGCCGAGCCCTTGCGGATGTTGTCGCATACGGCCCAGAGCGCGATACCGTTGTCATGGCCGAGATCTTCCCTGATCCTGCCTACCAGGCATTCATCCGTGCCTGCCGCCTGCACCTGCGTGGGGAAGACGCCCGCCGCTGGCTCGTCCTGGACGGCTATGCCCGGGGCCTTCTCGAGGATTTCCCTGGCCTCCCCGGGGCCGATCTTCCGTTCGGTCTCCACGATCATTGTGACCCCGTGGGAGTAGAAAACCGGCACCCGAACACAGGTGACACTCATCCTGAGGGCCTGGTCCCGGAGGATCTTCCGGGTCTCCATGGTCATGACGAGTTCTTCTTCCGTGTATCCGCCCTCGGTGAGGGTACTGACGAGGGGGATCATGTTGAACGCCATCTGCCCGGGAAAAACACCTGCGCTGACCTCCCGGAAGCTGAAGATGTCCCGGACCTGTCCGGTGAGCTCGTCCATGGCTTGCCCGCCGAGCTCGGAGACCGGATGGAAGGAAGTCGCAAAGACCCTCCTGACCCGTGCAGCATTGTGGATGGGGGCCAGGGCCAGTACCAGCTCCACGGTCGCGGCCCTCGGGCACGAGATGATGCCCTGGCCCTTGCCGAGAACGTCAGCATTGACCTCGGGCACCACCAGGGGGACCGAGTCCATGAGTGCATGCCGCGAGCTGAGGTCGATGACCGTCGTTCTGGAGGCCCGGGCCGTTCCCGTCAGTCCTTCGCTCATGGTTCTGTCACACGAGAAGAAGGCCAGGTCAACACCCTCGAACGATGCCCCGTCGGCCGCTCTCACCGAAATGCGGACGCCCCGGTACTCCACCTGCTCGCCCGCGCTCCTGCGGCCGCCCAGCAGGACGAGCTCGGCCAGCGGAAAGCTGCGCTCCTCGAGAAGCCTGATGATCTCGGTACCCACCAGATCGGTCGGTTCGATGACGGCGACGCTCAATCCTGACGGCATGGTGAGATGTTCTTAGCAGAAAATGGCCGCCGGCACTATATGAAATGGGGTCACTGGCTGCAGCGCTTGAAGTCAACGGGTGACCTGCATTATGATATGCACGTCCTTGACATGATGGTTAAGGCTCCAGCCGGGGAGGTTCCATGAAGGGAGTCTGGTTCGCACTGGGTCTCACCCTCTTCGCGGGGATGGCCACAGGCATCGGCAGCATCGTCGCGTTCACCGCAAGAAGGACGGACTACCGCTTCCTTTCGGTCGCCACGGGTTTCTCCGCAGGGGTCATGCTCTATGTCTCGTTCGTGGAGATCTTCCTGAAGGGCGTGGAGCACCTCACGGACCGGTATGGCGACTACTGGGGCCCCTGGGCGAATGCAGCGGCATTCTTCGGCGGCATGCTCCTCATCGGGCTGATCGACAACCTGGTCCCGGCTGCCGAGAATCCGCACGAGACCCATACGGAAGAAGAGACCGCCCCCCTTCACGATACGTCGGCCCCCATACCGGCTTCCTATCGTGCCGCCGGACATGCCGCGGTCGGTTCTGAGCCCCTGGAGCACGATCACGGCGTCCGGCGCGGGAAGCTCATGCGCCTGGGACTGTTCACGGCCCTGGCGATTGCCATCCACAACTTCCCCGAAGGCCTCGCCACGTTCCTGGCGGCCCTCCAGGACCCGGCCATCGGCATCGCCATAGCCTTCGCCGTGGCGCTGCACAACATCCCCGAGGGGATCAGCGTTTCCGTGCCGATCTTCTATGCCACCGGTGACCGGAAGAAGGCCTTCGTGTATTCATTCCTGAGCGGCCTGGCCGAGCCATTCGGGGCCGGGATCGCCTACCTGTTCCTGCTCATGTTCACGGGCGGAGAAGCCGGGGGTATCCCTCCCCAGGTGACGGGCGTTCTCTTCGGTGGTGTGGCAGGCATCATGGTCTATATCAGCCTGGACGAACTGCTGCCGACGAGCAGGGCCTACGGCAGGGGCGACGACAGCCTGTTCGGCCTCGTGGCAGGGATGCTCGTCATGGCCTTCAGCCTGCTGCTGATGAAGTGACACCTTTTTCTTATTGCAGCATTATTGCAGGTTTTCCAGTTTCTGTCGTAATACCTAGCAGTTAGAATGTTTTCCAACGATCGAAACCTTCCCCTTCCCCTCGCCTCCATTCTGTACTAGGATATTGCGGTTCAGAGAGAAACCTATGCGTAATCCACTCCACCAAGGACGAATGGACGGGCTGTGCGGGATCTATGCCCTCGTGAACGGCATATCGGTCCTGGTGCAGAACCGCCTCTCCACCACGGACCTGTCCGACCTGTTCAAGGACCTCGTCAGGGCGCTCTACAGGCGGAACCACAGAAAGAAAACGAGAAACGGGACCCCCATCGAGTTCATCTGGGAGGGCACCAATGTGCACGACATCTCGCTGCTGCTCAGGACGAGCCGTGCCTTTCTCGCCCGCCACGGCCTGACCCTGACCTGGTCACGGCCGCTGCAGGGGGCCGGCCGTCCGGCCACGCTGAACCAATACTGGGACCGTCTGAAGAGCCGATTCGACGAGTGCGAAAACAGGTGCGTGGCCATCATCGACTACAACTTCGACGGGGTCGACGGGGAAGAAGGCCACTGGACCTGTGTCGAGAGGGTCACCGCCAGGACCATGAAGCTCCTCGACTCTTCGTTGAGCATCCACAGCCCCCGCGGGGTGATCCGGAAAGGATTGTGCACCCTCAGCGAGAAGACGCCGAAGCGGCCTTACCAGCTGTTCGGCCACAATGTCTACCTCGTGCAGATCCGTCCGGTGGAGTAGATCGCGGCTCGCTAGATGCTCCCACGCTTCCTGATGTGCTCCATGAGACCGCCGTCGGCGATGAGCTCCTGCATGAAGGCCGGGATGGGTCGCGCCTGGAACTGTCTGCCCGTGGTCAGATCCCTGATCACGCCGCTGTCCGCGTCCACCTCCACCGTGTCCCCCCCGTCGATGGCACGGACAGCCTCGTCGGATTCGAAGATGGGGAGCCCCATGTTGAAGCTGTTGCGGAAGAAGATTCGTGCAAAGCTCGACGCGATGACGCAGCTCACGCCCGAGGCCTTGATGGCGATGGGCGCATGCTCGCGGGACGAACCGCACCCGAAGTTCTTGCCCGCCACAATGACGTCGCCGGGCTGAACCTTGCCCGGGAACTCGGGATCGGCGTCCTCCATGCAGTGGTTCTTCAGCACCTCCGGGTCCGACGTGCTGAGGTACCGGGCCGGTATGATGGCGTCCGTGTCCACGTCGTTGCCGAACTTGTGTGCCCTGCCCCTGAAGGTCATCGTGCCACCTCCTGAGGGGCTGTGATCACACCGGTGACTGCGGAGGCCGCCGCCACGGCCGGCCCGCAGAGATACACCTCGCTGGACGGGTCGCCCATCCTGCCGACAAAGTTGCGGTTCGTGGTGGCGAGCGCCTTCTCGCCCCTTGCCAGGATGCCCATGTGGCCGCCCAGGCATGGACCGCACGTGGGCGGGCCCACGATGGCCCCTGCCTCGAGGAAGATATCTATGAGCCCCTCCTTCACGGCCTGGCGGAACACTGCAGGGGTTGCAGGCAGGATCAGGCAGCGCAGGCCCCGTGCCACCCTCTTTCCCTTCATGATCCCGGCCGCTGTCCGCAGGTCCTCGATGCGGCCGTTGGTGCAGGACCCGATGACGACCTGATCTATCTTCACGTCCCCGGCCTCGCCCACGGGCCTGGCGTTTTCCGGCAGGTGCGGGAAGGCCACCTGGGGCTCTATGTCACCGCAGTCAAAGGTGGTGACCGACTCGTACACGGCATCCTGGTCGCTGGTATAGATCGTATAAGGTCTGGCGGCCCTCGGCTTCACGTAGGCCTCGGTTGTGTCGTCCGCCGCAATGATGCCGGCCTTGCCGCCGGCCTCGATGGCCATGTTGGACATGCTCATCCGGTCAGCCATCGACAGGGCCGAGATGGCCGGACCAGCGATCTCCATGACCTTGTAGAGCGCGCCGTCCACCCCGATCCTGCCGATCAGGTACAGGACGAGGTCCTTGCCTCCCACCCAGGGTCTGAGCGTACCCGTGAACACGAACCTCATGGTGGCGGGCACCTTGATCCATGCCTGGCCCGTCATCATGGCGGCGGCCAGGTCCGTGCTCCCCACGCCTGTGGCGAAGGCACCCAGGGCCCCATAGGTGCAGGTGTGGCTGTCCGCGCCGATAACCAGGTCGCCCGGCAGCACCAGCCCTTTTTCCGGCAGCAGGGCGTGTTCGACGCCCGCCTCGCCGCCGTCGAAAAAGTGCTCCATGCCGTGTTCGAGGGCGAAGTCGCGCACGTACTTGCACTGGTTGGCCGATGCGATATCCTTGGCGGGCGTGAAATGGTCCAGCACGAAGACGACCCGGTCCGCATGGGCCATGGACGGGACCCCTGCCTTCCTGAACTCCTGGATGGCTATGGGGGCCGTGATGTCATTGGCAAGCGCGACGTCCACATCTACCTTGATGATGTCTCCCGACTGGAATCCCTTTGTCTGCGAGTGTGCAGCCAGGATCTTCTCGGCAATGGTCATTCCCACGTCTCGCCGCTCCTAGAGATGGGGGGCGCTGGTGATCTTCCTGGTCTTGAGAAACTCCATGCGGTTCATGGCGTTCACCAGGGCGCTGGCGCATGCGACGAGGATATCGGGGTCGGACCCCTGGCCCACCGCCGTCTTCCCCTTGTCGGTGAGCTCGATGGTCACCTCGCCCTGGGCGTCGGTGCCTCCCGTGATGGCCTTGACCGTGAAGCTCTTGAGCTCCACGTCGAACCCTGCCATCCTGATGATGGTCTTGTACAGGGCGTCCACAGGCCCGTTGCCGAACCCGGCCTCCTGGATGACCTTGTTGTCCACGGCGAGCTGCACCGTGGCAGTGGGCACCACCACCGTACCCGAGTTCACCACGACGTTCCTGAGCACGTACTTGTCGGGCACTCGGTAGATCTCTTCCAGCACCATGGCCTCGATATCCTCGTCGAAGATCTCCTTCTTCTTGTCCGCGATCTCCTTGAAGCGTTTGAACACCTTCCTGACGTCCTTGTCGTCGAGGCGGTAACCGAGCTGCTCGAGCCGTTTGGTCAACGCGTGCTTGCCCGAGTGCTTGCCCAGGACCAGGCTGCTCGTGCCCAGACCCACGGTCTCGGGGGTCATGATCTCGTAGGTGGAGCGTTCCTTGAGGTACCCGTCCTGGTGGATGCCCGACTCGTGGGCAAAGGCGTTGGCCCCCACGATGGCCTTGTTCGGCTGCACGGGTATGCCGGTGATGTGGGTCACAAGCCTGCTCGTCGGGAAGATCTGGGTGGTGTCGATGCCGGATGTCACGCCGTAGAGATCCTTGCGGACATTGAAGATCATCACCACCTCCTCCAGCGAGGTGTTGCCGGCCCGCTCGCCGATGCCGTTGATGGTGCACTCGATCTGGCGTGCGCCGGCCATGACCGCGGAGACGGAGTTGGCCACCGCCATGCCCAGGTCGTTGTGGCAGTGCACGCTGATCACCGCCTGCTCGATGCCCTTGACCTTCTTCTTCAGGTGGGTGATGAGGTTGAAGAACTCCTGGGGGTTCGTGTAGCCCACCGTGTCGGGTACGTTGATGGTGGTGGCCCCCGATGCGAGGGCAACGGTATAGACATCGGCAAGAAAATCCCAGTCCGAGCGGGTGGCGTCCATGGCGGAGAACTCGACGTCGGCGCACAGGGACTTGCACTGGCCCACCGAGTGCTCCACGGACTTGATCACCTCGTCCCTGCTCATGCGGAGCTGGTACTTCAGATGGATGTCAGAGGTGGCGATGAAGGTGTGGATGCACGGCATCTTCGCCTCCCTGACAGCGTCCCAGGCGGCCTGGATGTCCTCGTCCCTGGCCCTGCACAGGCCTACGATGGACGACCGTTCGACCTCGCCCGCGATGGCCTGCACCGCGTCGAAATCCCCGGGGGAAGTAATGGGGAAACCGGCCTCGATCTTGTCCACACCGAGTATCTCGAGCTGCTTCGCCACCAGCACCTTCTCGTGAACATCCATGCTGGCTCCCGGGGACTGCTCCCCGTCCCGCAGCGTCGTGTCAAATATGATGATCCTGTCCTGTGATACCTTCATCCGCTCTCCTCTTAATGTCTTTCTTCTGACGTCTGACCTCGACGGCATGGGCGATCCAGCTCCAGACGGCCCCCCCCACGATGAATGTCATGGCGAGGGTGAAGAGCATGATCTCCGGCGCCATCGCCACCACCATGAGCAGCAGGACGCCTGCCACGAGCAGCTGGAACGGGTGCGCCTTGATGTACGCCACATGCTTGAAACTCGGGTACGGTACGGTGCTCACCATGAGGAAGGACAGCACATAGACCCCGAGCAGAACGGCCACCGGCGTCATTGACGGCAGGGAACCCATCATCCGGACAAGCTCCTCGGTGAGCAGGTAGGTGCACACCACGCCTGCGGCGGCCACCGGAATCGGCAGTCCGGTGAAGTTGGTCATGGAGCCCGCGGTGTCGATGTTGAAACGGGCGAGACGCAGCGCCCCGCAGGCAACGAACAGGAAGGTGGCGATGAAGCCCAGCTTGCCGAAGGCATTGAGCTGCCAGAGGTAGACCATGAGCGCCGGAGCCACGCCGAAGGCTATGACGTCCGAAAGCGAGTCGTACTGCTTGCCGAACTCGGAGGTAGTCCCGGTCATGCGGGCCACCCGCCCGTCCAGGCCGTCGATGAAACCGGCTATGAGGATGAGGATGGCAGCCCAGTGAAAATCCCTCCTCAGAGAGAACATGATGGAGTAGAACCCGCAGAACAGGCTCATGGTGGTGATGAAGTTCGGCAGGAACGGAACCGAGCGCTTCTGCTTCTCTTCACTGGCTTCGCGTCTTCTCCTCATGAGACCTTCCTCCCGATCACGCTTTCCCCTGCATGAACCGTCTGGCCTCGCTCGCACGCCGGGGTGAATCCTTTGGGGAGCCAGCATTCCAGGAGCGATCCGAACCTTATGAGCCCGAAACGCTCGCCCTGGACGGCCCGATCCCCGGGGTTCAGCCAGCATGAGATCCTGCGGGCCACGAGCCCGGCCACCTGATCCACCCTGAACATCCCATGCTCGGTTTCGATATAGATGATCATGCGCTCGTTGGCCTCGGTCTTCTTGCCCATGCTCGCGACGTGAAAGGTTCCCGGTCTGTACCGTACGTCGACGACCGTCCCGGAGACAGGCACCCGGTTCACGTGAACGCTGAACACGGACATGAAGATTGCCACCTTGGTGCAGGGACCGACCTTCTCTTCTGCGGTCTCGGACACCTCGATCACCTTGCCGTCGGCGGGCGAGACCACGATCCCCTCGCCCTGGGGCACGGTGCGCTCAGGATCCCGGAAAAACCATGTGACGAAGAGCACCGGGACGATGGCGGCAAGTCGCAGGAGCAGACCTCCGGCGAGGAACATCAGGCCGAACGCGGCCGACGCGATGGCTATGAAGGGGTACCCTTCCTTGCGTATCTTCACGACTTCTCCCTTTTCAGTTCAGCTTCTTGTCGACCTTTCTGTCCTTTCCTATCCAGGGCATCATGGAGCGGAGCTTGGCGCCGACTCTCTCGATGAGGTGTTCCTCGCCCATCCTCGTCAGCGCGTTGAAACACGGCCTGCCCGCCATGTTCTCCAGGATCCATTCCCTGGCGAAGCTGCCGTCCTGGATGTCGGCGAGGATATCCCGCATCCGGTCCTTCACCTCCTCGTCTATGAGGAGCGGGCCGCGGGTGATGTCTCCGTACTGTGCCGTGTTGCTGATGGAGTACCGCATGTTCGATATGCCGCCCTCGTAGATGAGGTCCACGATGAGCTTGAGCTCGTGCAGGCACTCGAAGTAGGCCATCTCGGGCGAGTATCCCGCCTCGACCAGGGTCTCGAACCCTGCCTGGATGAGCGCGGTGGTGCCTCCGCAGAGCACGGCCTGCTCGCCGAAGAGGTCGGTCTCGGTCTCTTCCCTGAAGGTGGTCTCCAGGATGCCCGCCTTCCCTCCCCCCATGGCTTTCGCGTAGGACAGCGCCAGTTTCCTCGTGTCTCCCGAGGGGTCGGCATGGACGGCGATGAGCATGGGCACACCGCGACCCTGGGTGTACTCGTACCTGACCATGTGCCCCGGCGACTTGGGCGCCACCATGAAGCAGTTCACGCCCTCGGGCGGGGTTATCTGACCGTAATGGACGTTGAAACCATGGGCGAACACCAGGTAGTTGCCCTTCTTCATGTGCTGTGCGATCTCGCCTCTATACACGCCCGCCTGGAGCTCGTCAGGTATGAGCATCATGACCACGTCGGCCCACTTCGCGGCCTCTGACGGCGTCATGACCTTGAGTCCGGCCTTCTTCGCCTTGGCGGCGGAGGGACTTCCCTCGCGCAGGCCCACGGCCACGTTCACACCCGAGTCCTTCAGGTTGTTGGCATGGGCGAATCCCTGGGAGCCGTAGCCCATGATGGCGACCTTCTTGGATCTGATCAGCTTGATGTCGGCGTCCTTGTCATAGTATACCTTCATGAATCACTCCTCCTCTTTGCCTGCATTTCTCGTTCCATGACGATGGTGCCGGTGCGGATGAAATCGATGATCCCCACCGGGGTCAGCAGCTCGATGAAGGCCTTGAGCTTTCCCTGGTCACCGGTGAGCGCCAGCGTGTAGGATGCCGGTGACACGTCGACCACCCGGGCCCTGAAAATATCGGCTATGCGCAGCACCTCGGCGCGCGACTGCTCCTTGGCCTTGACCTTGACGAGGATCATCTCCCGCTCGACGTAATCCTTGTCCACGTAGTCCACCACCTTGATCACGTTGATTATCTTGTTGAGCTGCTTCTTGATCTGCTCGAGCACCTGCTCGTTGCCGGTGGTGGTGATGACCATCTTCGACTTGGTGGGGTCCAGCGTCGGGGCCACGGAGAGCGACTCGATGTTGAACCCCCTGCCGGAGAACAGGCCCACGACCCGTGAGAGTACCCCGGCCTTGTTGTCCACAAGAATGGATATGGCGTGTCTCATGCTCATGGGCGACCTCACACGAGAAGCATGTTGTTGATGGGCGCCCCGGCGGGCACCATGGGATAGACGTCCTCCTCCGGCTCCACCCGGAAGTCCACGAAGACCGGCCCCGTGATGGCCAGCGCCCGGCGTATGGCGTCCTCGACGTCCTCGGTCTTCTCCACCCGGATGCCGTGGGCGCCGTAGGCCTCTGCCAGTTTCACGAAGTCCGGGGACACCGCCATGGAGGTGTGGGAATACGTGCCCTTGTAGAAGAGCCCCTGCCACTGTCTCACCATGCCGAGATAGCCGTTGTTGATGATCATGACCTTGACCGGCAGGTTGTACTGGACCGCCGTGGCGAGCTCCTGGATGTTCATCTGGATCGATCCGTCCCCGGCGATGTCTATGACGGTGCGACCCGGGAAGGCCACCTGGGCCCCGATGGCGGCGGGGAATCCGTACCCCATGGTGCCCAGGCCGCCCGAGGTGAGGAAGAGCCGCGGGGCCTTGAACCGGTAGTACTGAGCCGTCCACATCTGGTTCTGCCCGACCTCGGTGGAGATGATGGTGTCGTCCGGCGCGATCTCGTCGATCTTCTCGATGACATACTGCGGTTTGAGACCCGGCCCCTTCTCGTATCGCAGGGGCTTGTCCCGCTTCCACTGCTCCAGGCGCTCGAGCCAGGGCTCGGTGGCATGATGCAGCTCGGATACCTCGGCCTGCTTGTCCTCGATTTCCTTGAGCATGTCGCACAGGACGTTGCAGCAGTCACCCACCACGGGGAGATGGACCTGCACGTTCTTGCTGATGGACGTCGGGTCGATGTCGATATGGATGATCCTCGCCCTGGGGGCGAACTCGTCGATCTTGCCGGTGACCCGGTCATCGAAGCGCGCCCCGATGGCGATGAGGCAGTCCGACTCGGTGACGGCCATGTTGGCGGCATAGGTGCCGTGCATGCCCAGCATGCCGAGCCAGAGCGGGTCGTCGGCGGGGAAGGCGCCCAGGCCCATGAGCGTGGTGGTCACGGGAATGTGCATGCGCCTGGCCAGGTCTGCGAGTTCCCCGGAGGCATTGGAAAGGACGACCCCGCCGCCGGCATAGATGACCGGGTGCCTGCTCTTGAGGATGGTGCCCAGGATGCGCTTGATCTGCCCGAGGTGCCCCCGGTACGTGGGGCAGTAGCCCTCGAGGTCGACCTTTTCCGGGTACTTGAAGGTTATGAGCCCCCTCATGACGTCCTTGGGGATGTCCACGAGCACCGGGCCGGGTCTTCCGGTGGACGCTATGTAGAAGGCCTCCTTGATGACCTTGGGGAGTTCCTCGCAGTCCTTGACGAGGTAGTTGTGCTTGGTGCAGGGCCTCGTGATGCCCACCGTGTCGGCCTCCTGGAAGGCGTCGTTGCCGATGAGGTTCGTGGACACCTGGCCGGAGAACACCACGATAGGGATGGAGTCCATGCAGGCGGTGGCGATGCCGGTCACCGTGTTCGTGGCCCCCGGGCCCGAGGTGACCAGGGCCACGCCCACCTTGCCGCTGGCCCGGGCGTACCCGTCCGCGGCATGCACCGCACCCTGCTCGTGCCTGGAAAGGATGAACTGGATATCCGGCGCGTCCATGATGGCG
>Ga0116164_10002511_pt1 | contig 13092 bp, 9 predicted proteins | sample AD_UKC109_MetaG_FD_89888 | JGI IMG/M metagenome (GOLD analysis project Ga0116164, IMG submission 89888) | Active sludge microbial communities of municipal wastewater-treating anaerobic digesters from Hong Kong - AD_UKC109_MetaG | ecosystem: Engineered > Bioreactor > Anaerobic > Digestate... | reverse complement strand
TCACATGCGATCCCGATCTTGTCCAGGTTCAGAGCATCCAGTGCAGGTTTTCTGCCCACAGTAGCCAATATCTTCTCAGCCTTGACCGTCTGCTCTTTTCCATCGATCTCATAGGTGACAACATTTTCGCCTTTTTTCTTGTTGACGATCTTTTTTACGTTGGCATTGTTGAAAATCCTCACTCCCGTCGCTTCCAGAGATTTATGGAGTATTGAACTGAGGCCTGTATCCATGCCCGGAATGATGTTCGGCATGAGTTCTAATATTGTAACATCCGATCCCATGGTACTGAGAATCTGGGCGAACTCACAGCTGATTACCCCGCCCCCGATGATAACGGCTGATTTCGGCAGGCTCTCCATGGCAAGTGCACCGGTACTGTCCAGTACATCAGGGCCGTCGATCCCCTCTATAGGAAGTACGATGGGTTTAGACCCCGTTGAAATGAGGATTGCATCAGAAGTAACTTTCTCCCCTGTCTCCTGGATCTGGACAGTTTTATTGTCAACAAGCGTTGCGGTCCCCTTGATGACCTTGACCTTTTTTGTCCCCAGAAGTGCCTGTACCCCGCCGCAGAGCTGCTTGCTCACGGCTGCCTTTCTGTTCATGGCAGCCTTGAAATCAAGATCGTAGCCCTTACAGGAAACGCCGAACACCTCTGAAGTCTTCATGGTACTTATGACACGTGCCGTCTGAAGCAGTGCCTTTGTCGGGATACATCCTCTGTTGAGACAGACGCCGCCGAGCAGGTCCTTCTCGATGAGGGTGACCTCTGCGCCAAGGCGTGCTGCACGGATCGCTGCAGGATACCCACCGGTTCCTCCGCCGATAATAGTAAGTTTCACCTTCCCTGCAGGTTTCTTTGGCGGAGTGCTTGCAGCAGGCGCTGCCGGGGCGCTCGGTTTTGCAGGCTCGGCAGAAGCCCCCAGTATATCTGCAGCAGATTCCCCCGCCCTCAAAAGATATGCGACGACAGCACCAACAGGAACTGTCTCCTGTTCTTGTACAACGATCTTGCCAAGCACCCCGTCTTCGGGCGCCTCGACATCATAGGTGACCTTCTCCGTTTCCAGGACAAAAAGGATGTCTCCCTTCTTGACCTCATCACCTTCCTTTACTTTCCACTCTACGATCAGCCCCTCTTCCATGGTTAATCCAAGCTTGGGCATCACTACATCTACTGGCATCTCTCTCTTCCTCTCTCGTCAGCTGTCTTTTTTATTGGTTTATTGTACGTCTTCCCATCAGCATCACGGTCCCTCTACTGGGCCAGCATGGGATTCTCGATCATCTCCTTGAGCGTCCGCATAAACTTTCCGGCCTCGGCTCCGTCAATGGTCCTGTGGTCATAGGTGAGCGACACGTTCATCATGGGCCTGATGACGACCTCTCCGTTTAGGGCAACAGGCTTGTCGAGAATCGCTGCCACGGCAAGGATTGCGTTTTCCGGCTGGTTTACGATTGCAGTAAAGTGTTCCAGGCCGAACATCCCCATAGCTGACAGGGTGAATGTGCCTCCCTTGATGTCATCAGGGGTGTATGTTCCCTCTTTGCCTTTCTTGATCAGCGCAACGCGGTCTTGTGCGATCTGGCCGAAACTCTTCTTGTTGATGTTCCTGATTACCGGCACGATCAGGCCGTCGCCAAGGGCCATTGCCATACCCATATGGACGTCTTCCAGGTAAAGAACACCATTATCGGTCCACCGGGTGTTCAGGACAGGATGTTCGCGGATGGCAGCTGCGGTGATCTTCATCATGATGTCGGTAATGGTGATGCGCACATCATGCTTCTTCTCAATGTAGGGCAGCAGCGTTTCGCGCAATTCCTGTATCTTTGTCGCATCAACACAGTTGGTCATGTAGGCAAGCGCTGCCTGTGTCTTGCTGGCCATCATGTTCTTGGCGATTGCACGTCTCATTCCGGTGAACTTGACCACATCTCCTTCAGGAGAAGCCCCTGCCTGTGCAGCAGGAGTCGGGGTCTGTGCAGGAGCTGGAGCAGGAGCCGCGGCAACTTCTTTGGATACCGATTCTTTTGCTTTCTCTACGTCTTCTCTGATGATTCTGCCGCCAGGGCCGCTGCCCGTTATTGTGTCAATACTGATGTTGTATTCCCTGGCAATCTTTTTCGCCAGGGGTGTCGCTTTGACCCTGGTATCAGAAGATATAGATTGAGGTGATCTGGATGAGGATCCTTCGGCATTTGCCTCTTGCTCAGAGGCCTCGGTGCGGGGTTTTTCCACCGCGGCTCCTGCTATATCGGATGCACTTTCTCCCGGTTTCAGGAGATATGCAACGACAGCTCCAACAGGAACTGTTTCCTGTTCTTGTACAACGATCTTTCCCAGCACCCCGTCTTCGGGCGCCTCGACATCATAGGTGACCTTCTCTGTCTCCAGGACAAAAAGGATATCACCCTTCTTGACCTCATCACCTTCATTCTTCTTCCACTCTACTATCAGCCCCTCTTCCATGGTTAATCCGAGTTTGGGCATCACTACATCTACTGGCATCTCTGTCTTCCTCTCTATTTCGTGTTATGTCCTTTGACTATTTCCCCTGGAAATTCGGCTTGCGCTTTTCTATGAATGCGCTGGTCCCTTCCTTCATGTCCTCGGTGCTGAAACAGGTGATACAGTTTTTCTGGGAGTACTGGACGGCCTGTTCCAGTGGGAGATCCATACCAATTTCAACTGCATCCTTGCAGAGCTCCACTGCGATCGGACCGTTGTTCATGATCTTTCTCGCCATCTCCTGGGCTGCCTTTACCGCCTCGCCCTTTGGCACGACCTTGTTCACCAGACCGATCTCGCGGGCCTCCTCTGCGGTTATCACATCTCCGGTCAGGAGCAGTTCATATGCCCTGCCTTTGCCGATGATGCGCGGCAGGCGCTGGGTCCCACCGGTACCGGGGATAATTCCCAGCTTGACTTCGGGAAGTGCCAGTTTGGCACCCTCTACGGCAATGCGGAGCGTGCAGGATATTGCCAGTTCCAATCCGCCACCCATGGCGAGACCGTTCATGGCGGCAATAACCGGCTGCCGAAGTTTCTCGATAGCGGCATGATTGCGCACGACACCTTCGTTCCAGCGCAGAATGCTCATGGGCGTCATGGTGCTGAGTTCCTTGATATCAGCTCCGGCCTGAAAGCCTTTACCGGCACCGGTAATGATGAGGACCTTGATTTCTTCGTCTTTATTGACGGTTGCAAGGGCATCGCTGACTTCATCGATCAGCTCCTGGCTGATGGCGTTAAAGACCTCGGGACGGTTCAGAGTGAGGTATCCGATCCCCTCTTCTTTCTCCAGTATGATTGTCTTGTATTCTTTCATTGTGCATTCCTCCTTCTGGTAAAAACGAATCACCAGCAGGTTTGTCCGCCATCGATGATAACCGCTGATCCGGTCATGAAGTTTGACGCCTCGGAAGCAAGATAAACGGCCAGGCCCTTCATCTCATCCTGCTGTCCTAGTCTTCCCACAGGGATGTTCTTCTTGATGATCTTCTTGCCGATTTCCGTGGCAAAGAAATGCGTGTTCATCGGCGTTTCAATGTATCCGGGCAGGATTGCATTTGCCTGAATATTGTATCGCGCCCACTCCAGAGCCATAACCTTGGTAAGCTGGATAACCCCGCCTTTGCTGGCACAGTAAGCGGACATGTTCGGGAAAACGAGCTCTCCCCCGATGGATGCGACATTGATCACCTTTCCCCCGTTGCCCTGCTCGACCATTTGTCTTGCGACAGCCTGACTCAGCACAAAAATCCCTCTGAGATCCGTGGCAACGGTAAAATCCCAATCGTCTTCGGTCATATCCAGGATGGGTTTCTCGCTTCCCCCGACTCCGGCATTGTTCACGAGGATATCAATATGACCGAACTCATTGATCACATCCTTGACAAGGATATTGATCTCCTCGGTCGAAGTGATATCCAGACGGTGTGGATAGGTCTTTACCCCTGTTCTTTCTGTAATCTCCCGGCATGCCTCTTCCAGCACATTGACCCTTCTCGCGCACAGAACGATGCTTGCACCAGCATCAGCCAGTCCGTCTGAAAGGCCTCTTCCTATTCCGGTGGCACCACCGGTGATAACTGCAACTTTTCCAGTCAGATCAAAATATGGTACATTCACAGCCCGCCTCCTATGGGTGTACTAGTATTTTCACGTGTCTGTCAGGATGTTCCCTGAGCTCTTTAATGCCGCCATCCACCAGGTCATCCAGGTCGATATGGCCTGTTATGAGATGATCAACATTGACCCGGCCGTCTTCCATATAGGCAACTGCAGCCTGGAACTCGTCCTGATACCCGCTGCTGAAGATGATCCGTTTTTCATGTCCCCAGAGACGGATAAAGGGGACTTCGATGGGCTTCAACGCCAGACCTACCACACAGATTGTAGCCCTGCGGCCGGTTACTTTCACTGCGGTATCGAAAGACTGCTGGATACCCACACAGTCAAATGCGATATCTGCCCGCAGGCCATCGGTCAGTTTCCCTATCTCTTTTCCCGCATCCACTGCGGTGGGATCGAACACTGCGGAGGCCCCTGTTTTCGCAGCAGTTTCAGCACGGGCCTTCATGGGTTCCACGACATAGACATGTCCGGCACCTGCCGCTTTACATGCCTGCTGGACAAAGAGACCGATAGGACCGGCACCGATAATCGCGACATTATCGCCGATCTTCATCCCGCTTCTGTTCACGGCATGAATGGCAGCTGCCAACGGTTCCACTGCGGCGCCCATATCATCTGTCACGGCATCCGGAAGCTTGATAAGAGAGTACTCGGGGAAGAGACCATACTGTGCAAATGCACCATCCCAGGCAAAACCGACTGTGCCGAGCTTGGAACACATGATATGTTCGCCTCGTCTGCAGAAATGGCACTGTCCGCAATAAATGAGCGGATTGACGGTTATCCTGTCACCAACGGCAAACCGCCTCACATCATTGGCCACTTCGACTACTTCTCCTGAGAACTCATGTCCGAGAATAAGCGGACCGCCGGATCTTCCGGTCAAGGGATGCGGTTTTGAAGGAATGATGAATGGGCCGCTGTAATACTCATGCAGGTCTGAACCGCAGATCCCGCATGCCTTGATCTTTACCTTGACATGGCCCGGTGAAATTTCAGGTTCAGGTATCTCCTCTATCCGGATATCTTCTTTTTCATACCACACAGCTGCCTTCATGGTTGCCTACTCCTTTTTTAAAAACTGCCTTCCAGGGTTTTCTTCACAGCGGCTGCAACGTCGTCTGCGCTTGGGACATAGAACTTTTCCAGGCTGTAGGATGCCGGGGCAAACGGTGCACCTACCCGCATGATCGGAGCGTCAAGCTCGTCCAGGATCTCCTCTGCAACAGCAGCTGAGATCTCTGCACCAAATCCGAACTGTTTCACTGCCTCATGAGCAACAACCAGTCTGTGGGTTTTGGAGATTGAGTTGAACACAGTCTCACGGTCCCACGGCTGTATGGTCATGAGGTCAACGACTTCAACGTCTATACCTTCGGATGCCAGGGTATCTGCTGCTTTTAAGGATTCATGCACCATCCTCGATGCAGTAACGACCGTGACATCACTCCCTTCACGTTTCACATCGGCCTTGCCCAGAGGCAGGACCACATCTTCCGCTGCCTCTGCAGCCGGTCCTTTCCTCGCGTGGAGGGTCTTGTTTTCAATGAAGATGACAGGATTGTCATCCCTGATGGACGCCTTTAACAGGGCCTTCACATCATAAGGGGTTGCCGCCATGACGACCTTGAGTCCCGGCACATGAGCAAACCATGCCTCGAGACACTGTGAATGCTGTGGGCCGGCATTGAGCCCCCCGCCTTCAGGCATTCTGACCACGACGGGCATGGTATACTGGTTCCCGAACATGAAGCGCATTTTGGCGATCTGGTTGACAATGCTGTCCATTGCGCAGGTCACAAAATCCATAAACATGATCTCGACAATCGGCCTGAGTCCGCAGCTCGCTGCCCCTGCCGCCAGTGAGGTAAAACCGAGTTCACTTATCGGGGTATCGACTATCCGCTCCGGGCCGAACTTTTCGTAGAGCCCCTTACTTGCCCCGAAAGAACCACCTGCAAGCCCCACGTCTTCGCCGATGAGAAAGACATTCTCATCGCGCTCCATCTCTTCTTCCATTGCCTCTTTGATGGCAAAAATATATCTGGTATCTTTCATTTCATGCTCCTTGACTCTCTATTCAGGGACATCCGGCCACTATACGTACAGCCCTTCCACCATCTCCGAGACATCAGGAAACGGGCACTGCCGGGCGAAATTGACAGCCTCTTCAACCTGCGCATCTACCTGCGCATGAATCTTTTCCACATCCTGCTTGGAAAAGACCTTTTTCTTGAGAAGTTCGTTTTCAAAGTTGAGGATGCAGTCTTTTGCCATGGCCTGATCGACCAGTTCCTTGCCGCGGTACTGTTGGGCATCGCCCACGTAATGGCCGTACCAGCGGTCGCTCCTGATCTCCAAAAGGGTCGGTCCATCGCCTTTTCTGGCCTTTTCGATCGCCTTTCCGGCTTCTTCGTAGATTGCGAGCACATCATTGGGCATGGAAACAGTCGGCATGTCATATGCCGCGGCACGGGATGTGACACTTTCTACGGGCATATGGATCTTCCGGGGCGAGAACTCGGCCCAGCCGTTATTCTCACAGACAAAGATTATGGGCAGCTTTCTGATGGCAGCGAAATTCAACGTCTCGTGAAACGCACCTTCACCGGTGGCACCTTCTCCAAATGTCGCAACCGCCACCTGGTCTGTCTTCCTGTACTGAGCGGTAAAAGCGGCGCCGGCAGCTATGGGGATCCCGCCGCCAACGATTCCGTTTGCTCCCATGATCCCGATACTGGCGTCTGCAAGGTGCATGGAACCTGATCTCCCGAGACAGAAGCCCTCTTTCTTGCCGAACAATTCTGCCATAGCCCGATTGAGCTCTATACCTTTGGCAACAGCCCACCCGTGTCCTCTATGGGTAGTGCTGATAAAATCGGTGGCATGCAAGTGAGCGCATACCCCCACTGGCGCAGCTTCCTGACCGATGCTCACATGGAGAAACCCCAATATCTCTCCGGTGGAGAATACTTCCATCAGTTTCTCCTCAACCTTACGAATCCTCACCATTGTCGAGTAAAACTCGATCAGCTTTGCCTTAGACGGTTTTTTCATGCCGCTGCTCCCTCTTTCATTTTTACTTTTTTCTCTCTCTTACTCTCAGACGAATTGTTTGAGCCGCTCCTGAGCCCTTCTCTCGTATCCTCCATTAAGCTTCCACCAAACGTGGGTTCGTTCCATAAATCAGCAAAATCATCAAACTCCTGATCTATTCCTGAAAGGTATCTTGCCAGCCTCTTCCTCGTCTCGTAATCGTACTCCTGGTTGAGTGCTATGGTTTCCATGATTGGAGAACCACCGCCATGGACTCCTGCGATCTCGTACCAGGCTGTCATTGAGGACGTGCTGACGTTTTCGATAAATTTCCAGATCTTGAAAGAAACCTCCGGAGAGAGGTTGTTGTTTCTGACAATGAACCGTTCGAGATCGCTCCGTGTGTCTTGTGCAATGAAGTCTTCTTGGAACGGCAGGGTTACCGCTATGCCGCCGGCTATCTCGGTCAACAGATTGTACTCATGATAAATGAGTGTGCCGGTCAATCTCCTTCCCACGTTTGCATATTTCAGGTTCGGGAAGAAAACCCCTGCCGAGGTCATTTCTCCGTACATGGCTGCGGCGATACCCGCAGCATAGGCAAGTTCTGCAATCCCTGCGAATTCAGAGAGTTTCTCCCGCACATGGGGGACCTTCTCGACATTATTGGCTTCAGCTGCCAGTGATGCCGCCCCGCACAGGATATCTGAGACTGCCGGCTTGCAACCGCAGTAGCTGTGTCTGTGTGAGTCGGCAAAGAGCAGGGCAAGACGCCTGCCGAACTCCCACTCTCTGCACATGAACACCCGTTCTTTCGGTACAAAGACATTATCAAATACAATGACAGAGTCGGAAACGCCGTATCTGCACAGAGGCATGCATTCCGGATCATCTTTTTCTCTCAACCAGACAGGCCGCGTAATCAGCCTGATTCCCTCCCAGTCGGCAGGAATCGCAAATGCTACGGCGTAATCTCTGTCATCTTCCTTGAGCGCCCTGGTGGGAATAACAATGATCTCATCAGCATAGGCAGCCTGGGTGATAGACATCTTGATTCCGCTGACTACGATCCCATCATTTCTTTCTTCCACTACGTGGACATAGGCATCGGGATTTGCCTGTTCGCTCGGCCTCTTGAGCCGGTCACCCTTGCTGTCTGTCTGAGCACAGCAGCTGTCGATATCATTCTTGTGGATATAGTGAAGGTATTTGATGAACCGCGAATAGTAATCCGTGCCTTTTGTCAGGTCCATCTCCTTGGTACATATGGCAAGGGCGTTGAGGGCATCATGTCCCATACATCGTTGAATACAGCCCCCCACCCTTCTTGAAGCCAGACGGATCAGCTTCTGTTTCTGCAGCAGGTCATAGGGATTCTGCGGAAGATGCGCCCACCGGTTTATCTCCTCTCCGGTAAGGGTGGACTGTGCCGTAGCAAGACCTTTCCATGATGAACTATGTGCCACATCATAGGTAAAACCCAGAACATTGATACCCGGCTTCAGCCTGGGATCCTCTCTGCCAACCTTTTCTCCCCCGATATAGATATTGGGTTCCATATTGAAAAGAGCATCCAGGTACTGTTCCTTGGTCCTGAGCATATTCCACCCTCCTATGTAGATAAGTTTGCTGCTGGTGCTGCCTCTGGCGCATCAAACATGAAAAGTGCAGTCCATTGTTCCGTCATAGGTTCTCCGGTGTCGGCTCTAGAAAAGTCCAAGGCAACAGACTTCCCAGTACCTCTCAAAACGGCGGCAATCACTCTTGAGCCGATCAAACCCGCGAACGCCTTGCCGTACCAAAGATTCAAGGATCTCCCTGCGTTCCAGCCTAATCATTTCTTTCACCCCGCTTCTCATCATGTTTCTCCATTAAAGATCATTCTCCCCATGCTGAACCCCTTTTGAGCAAATAGCGTACCAAGGCCCCCTACAAGTTATTTATGCTTTTAATATCAATGATCTATGATGTTTTCCTGTCTCGCGGCGAAATGTTCGGGCTTGGAGTGTTTCTCAAGATGGGACAAATAAAGTGTTGCAATTTGGGACAAGATCTGTATTATGACACTCCAGCGGAGTATAGATTTTTATTTTCACTCTCAGACGACAATTCGCTCATATGCCAGTTCTCATATTCATCCTATAGCTTCTCCATGACAACAAAGATTTAGGGGAAGACAAGGAGGGGAAGATATGGAGAATCACCATGAGAGATTCTGCAAGATCAGGGAGGAGTGGAAAAAGTTCATATCAGGTGCTCCAGCAGACCAGATTGACTCCACCATTGTTTCTAAAGCCATTTTACAATCCTGGGAAAGATCCAGAGAATATGGGATCGATCCATATCTGAAAAAGATCTCCATTGTATTGAACGGGCCTGAGCTCGACATGCTCCTGGGAAAGAATGCAGAACTGATTCGCACGAGCGAGCCGTTTATTGAACAGCTGTACCAATGCATGAAGGGTTCCCGTTTTGTCTGCACGCTCTGTGATCACGAGGGATACATCCTCAAGATCGTTGGAGATGAAGACATCATCAATCGCGTAAGAGAAGGCAACTTCATTGTGGGGGCTCTGACCAGTGAAAACAGCATAGGACCGAACGGTATCGGTGCTGTTTTGATCCAGGACAAACCTATCCAGCTCTTTGCTACAGAGCACTACTGCATATCCTTCCACAAGTACACCTGCTCCGGAGCGCCGATACACGATCACGAAGGCAATATAATAGGTGTACTCAATATGACAGGGCCATATCTGGAAGCAAATCCCCATACACTGGGAATGGTTGTAGCAGCAGCCCATGCAATCGAGAACCTCCTTCATCTGAAGGCGGCCTTCAACGAGTGCCAGATTGCAGAGAGCTTTCAGAAGACCGTTATCTCCTCGATCCCTGAAGCGCTCATTGTGGTGGACCAGAAGGGGGATATCAACCTCATCAACAAAAATGCCCAGAAGATGCTCGGACTCGATCCCGGGGTTGCACTTGGCAAACATATTCGTGATGTGATGGGCAGCAACAATGAGAGCTTCCTTAACAAGGTGTGCCACAATAAATGCCTGACCGATGAGGAAGTGAGGATCTACAATGACGACGGTGAGTTCTCCGATTATACCCTCACGTTTAACCTTATCCTCACCCCATTAAAACATATTATCGGGAAAATCATTATCCTCAACGAGATCAAACGGGCAAGGACCCTTGTCACAAAGATGACAGGTGCAAAGGCAAAGATCACATTCAATGATATTACCGGACAGAACAGCGATTTTCAGGAAACCATACGGCTCGCCCGGATAGCATCACAGAGCACGTCAAATGTTCTTCTGCTCGGTGAGAGTGGAACCGGCAAAGACGTATTCGCCCAGGCGATACATAACAACAGCGAACGAAGAAACGGCCCATACGTGGTCATTAACTGTGCAGCGATCCCCCGCGAGCTTATTGCTAGTGAACTCTTCGGCTATGATGAAGGAGCCTTTACCGGATCCAAGAGAGGGGGGAATCCGGGAAAATTCGAGATAGCCGACGGAGGCACCATCTTCCTCGATGAGATCGGGGAAATGCCGCTGGAATTGCAGACCTCTCTCCTGAGAGTCATAGAAAACAAGGAGTTGATGAGAATCGGGGGAAAAAGAGTACGGTCGATAAATGTGCGGATACTGGCTGCAACCAACAAGGATCTTGTTGAAGATGTCTCCAAGGGTAATTTCCGCGAGGATCTTTACTACCGCCTCAATGTGTTTACCATACGGCTGCATCCGTTACGGGAACGCAGGGATGATATCCCCTACCTCGTTGACCGTTTCGTGAAAGATATCTGCGCTACCATGGCGAAAAAGATCACAGCGGTGGATGACAATGTCCTCCAGATCCTCATGAGCTATTCCTGGCCTGGAAATGTCAGGGAACTGCAGAATGTACTCGAGCGGGCAATCAATATTGCCCCCGGCGATAAACTCACGGCGAATCTGCTTTCAGAAGAGGTCACCCGTGCGCCCAGGAAACCGCAGTATGCTCATGACAATTATTCGCTGAAGGATATTGAACGCCAGATGATAGAAAACATGATCAAGTCCAATGTCTCAAAAGCGGACATTGCAAAGAAGATGAACATCTCCCGAAGCACACTCTATCGTAAGTTGGAGCTGTACGGCATGGTATAGCATCCTTGAGGTATGAGCTCTTCTGACGAGCTGAGGGAGGAAGTTTCTGTTAAGAGGGACCTGTTTTGGGACAAACCATCGAAGCAGGTCCGATTAATTCTCCTTCTTGTCTGCCGCGGGCAATAAAAAAACAGTACAGGATTCCCACAATCGGACACCCTGACACGGCCTGTCTTATTCTGGAACATCTTCCAGGGTGAAGGCCATGGTATCCGTGATACACATTTATCCATGCAACGTGTTAATTCAAATAGGTTTTATAATTGCATGCTCCCTTTGGCCCAATCCTTGCTCTTATAGAGGCACAAAGAGATCCTATTACCACACTCCTTCTGGAGTGAAACCCTCCTTAACTGGTGGAACCCTTAAATCCACCAGTTTTTTTTTGCTTCTTTTTCCTTCCGTCACCCTTTCACATAAAACCTGATCACTGTGATGTTGTACTTAAAATGAGTCTGAACGGAAAGAGCCCGGGTGCTCTTGATACTTCATACCACGCGAGATCAACGCACCCGAAAGAATACCTCTAATAAAACGCATAGCAGCCGGGTATACTGTTTGCCACCACTCGTCGTATTATGAGACAATGGTGTCTCACTCTCATACATGCAAAAAAGTCCCATCCAACCATTCATTTCACAACCTTTTGCAATGATTTGTCTTTCTCTCCAGACAGGTGAAGATGTCTCACCTGGTACGCTCATTGCTTATATAAGATCAGGGAATATCCTCATTCATAACTACATTACCTCCTAATTGAAGCTGGTGTGGAGGCAAAAGCAGGCACACCAGCTTTTATTTTACTGAAACATTATCAAAGAGGATGAGTACAACAGGCTTAAGGTCGCCGGTGCCGGAGAGATCATCCGGTCGGACAATAAGGGGGCATGGTATGCGAAAAAAACATCTTTCCGATCTCAAGATAGGAGACATCACCACCTTTGAAAAAACCATCACAGACGCGGACATCTTTGCCTTCACCGGCATCTCCGGCGACTTCAACCCACTGCATGTAAGCGAGGCCTATGCAAAGAACACCCGGTTCAAGGGCCGCCTTGCCCATGGAATGCTCAGCGCCTGTCTTATCGATTATACCCTGACCGATATGATCGGATCAGGGGGAATTCATATCTCCCAGTTTGTGAAATTCAAGGCGCCGGTGATGGTGGGCGACACGATCTTGGTAACATCCAGGATCAAGGAGATTATTCCGGTGAGAAGCAGGGTAAAGATCGAATCCACACTCACCAACCAGAAAGGCGATATCGTGATAACCGGGCTGGCGGAAGTGAAGCTTGCGGATTGATCCACCCCCAGCACTGCAAAAACCAGCATGATCTTCGACCGGCTGGGGGGTTAAAAATTCAGTCTCCGGGATACATCTGTGCAATGATGCCGGCATACTTCTCGTTGATCACCTTGCGCTTTATCTTCAGGGTGGGTGTGAGTTCTTCCTCCTCGATACTCAGTTCGCGCGGAAGCAGGGTAAACTTCCTGAGCTGTTCCACATTGGCATAATCCTTCATGAGGTGCTTGACCCTCTCATCATAGAATGCAATCACTTTCGGGTCGGCTATCAGCTCCTGATTATCTGTGGCGCTTATCCCCTGTTGCGCTGCATATTCCATCAGGTCATTGAATGCAGGTATCACAAGGGCGCTCAGGTACTTTCTCCCGTCCCCGATCACCACTGCCTGCTCGATATACTGGTCGGAGACCAGGGTGTTCTCGATATTCTGCGGGGAG
>Ga0116164_10002510_pt1 | contig 13101 bp, 8 predicted proteins | sample AD_UKC109_MetaG_FD_89888 | JGI IMG/M metagenome (GOLD analysis project Ga0116164, IMG submission 89888) | Active sludge microbial communities of municipal wastewater-treating anaerobic digesters from Hong Kong - AD_UKC109_MetaG | ecosystem: Engineered > Bioreactor > Anaerobic > Digestate... | reverse complement strand
GATTCGGGTGATGTGACCTTTAATGATATTATAGCACCTGAATACAAGGAAAGCGTTTGGACCAATCGTAAGCAGGCCGCAGAAAACAAGGAAAAATTAAATTTCGAATATGAAATCACTACAATCGATTCAAAACGCAAATGGGTACTTGAAATGGGCGAATGTGTATATGATGAAAAAGGTGATGTTATTGCACTTGAGGGAATCATACTAGACATCACTGACAGAAAAAATATAGAAGATCATCTGAAATATATTAGTGAGCATGATGCTTTGACAGGTTTATATAATAGTTACTATTTAGATTTGCTTCTTGAAAAAGACAGCAAGAAAAAGTACGAACGAAAGAGAGCCGCTATAAGTATCAATTTGAATACATTTTATCTGCTAACGGCATATTCCGGTTATCAGTACACGCAAGATATGATAAAAAATGTTGCTTTTGCACTGAGCGAATATTGCACTGACAAACGTTTATTGTTCAAAACCAGTGAAGGGCGTTTTGTTTTTTACCTGAGAGATTACAAGGACAAAAACGAGTTGATTGATTTCACTGAGACTATATTGGGATTGTTAAGAACTTTGTTTATTCAGGACAGAGTGTCCGGAGGAGTCGGCGTTGTTGAAATTGAGCAAGACCAAAATAACTTTGATATTGATATGATTCGCAGAAAACTGATTATTGCTACTGAAAACTCAATTGGTATATTCGATAAGGACTTCAAAGCCTGTTTTTATAACAAAGAACTGGAACTTGAAAAAAACCGTGAAAAAGAAATAAGAAAAGCCTTATCCACGATAGCGGTAAATGATCAGGGCGGTGAACTGTTTTTACAGTATCAACCAATTTTAGACTTGGAAACAGAATCTATCTGCGCTTTTGAGGCTTTAGCCAGATTAAAAACTGATGAACTGGGATCAGTTTCACCTGCTGAATTTATTCCCATAGCTGAAAAAAGCAAACTGATTATTCCCATCGGAGAAAAAATCATTCTCCGTGCCCTTGACTTCCAGAAAAAACTTGAAGAAAAGGGATTTGAAGGGATAATTATTGCGATCAACATATCCGTTATTCAGCTTTTAACACCGGGCTTCGCAGAAATGCTGATTGAAATTATTCATAAAAAGAAAATAAATCCGAAAAATGTCGTCATTGAAATTACAGAGTCCATTTTCGAATATGACTTTGATTTTATAAATAGTGTACTCGTTGAACTCAAAAAAAGCGGTCTTGCTCTGGCCATAGACGACTTCGGTTCGGGATACTCCTCTCTTGCACGGGAAATGAATTTGAACGTAAACTACATAAAAATCGATAAATTTTTTATCGATCATATACTGGCTGCCGACAGACCCATAACCGGTCATATTATTGAAATGGCTCACAAGCAAGGACACTACGTTGTAGCCGAAGGTGTTGAAAATATCAAACAGATCCAATACTTAAAAGAGCATGGTTGTGACAAAGTCCAGGGATTTCTTATCAGCAAACCGCTGGATGAAAATGCAGCGGTCAAATTTATAAATGAATATGTAAATAATTATTGATCGTTTTGCGTATTGCTCAATAAAAGTACTTCTTGACTTTTTTACTTTTTTTCATTGTTTTAAGACACTTTCTCCTTTATCTCTTGCGTAAAAACCCATGATTTGATAAAGTTATATATATGATATTATTTAGTGTGTATTTTTAGATCAATGAAAAGAGGTGAAAAAAATGAAATTCCTGGAAAACAAGCTGGCAGAGTTCAACAAGACCCTGCCGCAGATCCCCGAAAATGGCAAAAGTGTTATTGCGAACATTTTGTGGATCCTGATCATTATAAGCATTGTTTTTAACATTATTGGAATAATAACCCTTTTGGGAGTTGGATCCTTCGGTTTTTCAGTGTTGGCCGGATTTGGTTTGGGCTTCCATTCAATGGCAATATGGGGAATAGTCATATTCGGTGTTATAGGAATGGCTATCGTAGTAGTTCTTGAGATAATAGCCATCAAACCTTTGAAAAACAAAAGCTATCTGGGTTGGCGCCTGGCATTTTATGTTATTTGGATACAGCTGATTTTTTCTGTACTTAATGACATCTTCATGGGAAGCATAGGTGGCTTGATAGGTGTTATTATAGGCACCATAATTGCACTGTTCTTCCTTATGCAGGTGCGTGACTATTTCATTCCTGATACTGAAAAGTCCTGAGAGCTTAAATCTTTTGAAATATAACAGGGAGGTGACAACTATGGGTAATGATTGACGCAAAAAACAGTACATTGCAAACGAAGCTATGAAATACAATTAAATTTTATTAAGATATCCTCCTATGGCAAATGAAAAAACGCAGGAGGATATCTTTGTTTATGAAGTTTCGCTTTTTTGTCCTGTTTTATGCTTTATAAAAAGGGTATAATTATTTGTAAATAAATCATGAAACGCAGCCCTGTCATAATAGGAGGTAGAAAATGGATCATAATAAGTACGATACAATAATAATCGGCGGAGGTCCCGGCGGATATTCTGCTGCTTTATACTGTGCCAGAGCGAACCTCAAAACACTGATAATAGAAAAGCTTTATCCCGGCGGACAAATGGCTACAACCAGCATGATAGACAATTATCCCGGATTTGACATGGGGATAGACGGAGTTGAACTGGCCGGCAAAATGAAATCGGGTGCAGACCGTTTCGGTGCCGAAACAATTTTCGCAGAAGTTACAGAAGTGGACATGAAAGGTCCGGACAAAACCATAAAACTGGCCGACGGTAAAGTGCTGCACACAAAGACCATAGTCATCGCAACCGGTGCGGCTCCCAGAAATCTGGGACTGCCCTACGAAAAACAACTTACCGGCAACGGCATATCATACTGTGCCACATGTGACGGAATGTTTTACAAGGAAAAGAAGGTCGTGATCGTAGGGGGCGGCAATTCGGCTGCAGCTGACGCACTCATACTTTCTAAGATATGCAAAAAAGTTTACCTGGTTCACAGGCATGACACCTTGAAAGCTTCCCCCACTTATATGGCTCCGTTGGAAAATGCTTCAAATCTTACTTTTGTCTGGGATTCAAAGATCAAAGAAGTAATGCATGACAATAAAGTTACAGGCGTAAAAGTTGAAAACCTGAAGGACGGCTCTGTTTCTGAAATAGCCTGTGACGGTGTTTTCATAGCCATAGGCAGGATGCCCAACACTGAGATTTTTCATAAAAAAATAGAAATGAACCCGGAAGGGTATATAGTCGCAGACGAAACCACAAGAACCAGCGAACCCGGAGTTTTTGCTGTCGGAGATCTCAGGGAAAAACCACTGCGTCAGGTTGTTACAGCCACATCAGACGGTGCCGTTGCATCAAAATTCATTGAAGACTATATAACACACGGGTTTTGGAAAGACTGAGATCCTCAGGGATATCTCAATCAATAATATGATAATTTGATTTGCCGCTCTTTTTGACTTCATAAAGAGCGGTATCTGCTTTTGCCATCAGTTCTTTAATTGTTCTGCCATGCCTCGGATATAGAGAGACTCCTATGCTGCATCCGACTTCAAGGGAAAGTTTATTTTCTTCATTTAGATCTTGAAACCTGTAATTGGTGGATATTTTATCGAATATCCTTTTTACAAGATCCTCTGTGTTTTCTTCGCTTTTTATATCGTGAAAATAAATAAGGAATTCGTCTCCTCCGGTCCTTATAAGAAGATCTTTTTCTCTGAGTTCTTTTTTTGCTCTGGAAGCAAGATATTTAAGTACGCTGTCTCCCACATCATGACCATAGGTATCATTTATCATTTTGAATCCATCTATATCAATGATACAGATGCAACTTACAAGATCATTATCTTCGGCCTCGTTCAATCTGTCTATAAGAACTGTTTCAAGGGCGTGACGGTTGAATGTTTTTGTCAGAGCATCTCTTTCAGCCATATTTTTTAAAATATCTTCTTCTTTCTTCCTCTCCGTTATATCGTCAACAACCATATGAGCGCCGCTTACTTCTTCTTCTGTTTTGAACGGTTTGTAGTAAACTCTTAGCCAGGTTTTTTTGCCCCACAGACTTCTATATCCCATTTCATATGTAATTTCACGATTCTTTTCCATGCATTCTACGAGTTTGTCAGAAAACCCTTCTTTCTTAAGAGGAACAAATTCAATTAAATTGATGGATTTTGTGGCTTCGTAGGAAGGCGAATCCATTATTTCAAGTAGTTTTTTATTTGCATAAGTTATATTGCCTTTCCTGTCGCAGGCCATGAATCCGATAGGTGCATATTCTGCCAGGGTGAAAAATCTTTTCTGGCTCCTGAAAAGAGATCTTTCCAGTCTTGTTTTTTCGATAAAAAGTCCTGTCTGCAGCAGAAAAAGTTTGAAAAGATCATGATTGATACGGCTTTTGCCTTTTTTGAAAAACAGAGTAAAATCACCGATAACTTTTCTTTCTTTTGTTATTTTTGCCACCACCACATCGCCTATATCATAGTCTCTCTCGATTTGCATCACTGTTTCCTGAGGAATTACTTCTCCCGTAAGATCATGCAGATTTTCAAAAACCGTTATATCGTTTCTGCCGGTCTTTTGTTCTTTCACAGGATCATGAGCCCATTTTCTTTTAAGAAGATGCCTTTTGATGAGTTCCAGATTTTTATTGAAAATTTCTGTCTCTCCATATATGGATACTGTTTTAAAATCCTTTCCGTTTTTATCGAAAAGGTTGAATGCAACATACTGCGCTCCCGATACCTCATACGCAAATTCTGTTAGTTTGTCATAATCTATATGTCCTCCCATATTGTCTATGAAAAACCTTGCTATTTCCTGAACTTTTTTCTCAAAGGTTCTGTTCACAAAGAGAGTAACAAAGTGTTTCTCATCTGTGGGGTAAGCGATTATATCAAAATTTCTTCTGTATTCTTTTGCATACTCTTCAAAACGATCTTCCTTTTGTTCAGCAATGACCTTTGCATATCTTTGTACCCATTCTGCTGCATGCTCTTTGTCCAGCGCGATCTCATCCGCAAATCTTTTGCCGATTATATCTTCTTTTTTCAGTCCAGTATATTTTTCAAATACAGGGTTCATGTCAATAAAAATATAATCTATCATTCTCCCGCTGTCATCGAAAACTCCTTTATGATAAGCAAATGCGACAATGCTTTTTTGTATGGCTTCTTCATATATTTTTTTGTCCATTTCTTTCCACCTCCTTTTCCCCCTTTTCTCCGGTCTGAAGGCACTATTCCCATCCCATATTTTTTTGTTCTTTCAGAAGTTCGATAGCCACGTTTTCATCAAGGGGCCTGCTTACAAGATATCCCTGTATCTTGTCACACCCATGTTCCTTCAGATATTCAAACTGCATCTCATATTCCACACCTTCGGCTACAACGCCGTGTCCCAGCTTGTGCGCCATTGATATTATATCCCCTGTTATGGTTTCCTTGGATTCAAGTACCATTATCTTATCTATAAAGAATTTGTCGATTTTCAGATAATCAATATTGAGTTCCCGTTCCCTTGCAAAGGATGAATAGCCTGTGCCGAAATCATCTATTGCCGTTTTTATTCCATATGACCTCAGTTTTTTCAAAACCTCGTTTATATAATCGAAATCCGAAGAAAACATTGATTCCGTGAACTCCAGCGCCACGTTCCCATGAGTTATGCCCATTTCATCCACAACAGAAATCAGGTTTTCCGCAAAGCCTTCTCTTAATAACTGTATTGCGGAAATATTGATAGATACACTTATGTCCTTGTGGCCGTTTGCCTCCAGCTTTTTCATAAACTCAAGGGATTTTTGTATTATATGATCCCCCAGGGGTACTATCAGCTTGGTTTTTTCTGCTATTGGTATGAACTCCAGTGGGGGAATGAGTTTGGGATTATCGCTTTTCATTCTGGCCAGTGCTTCGAAACAGCATATCTTTTTTGAATCAAGATCCATTATGGGCTGGAACTGAAGAAACAGCCTTTCAGTTCTTTCACCGGCGGCGATCTGAGAAAGCTCTCTGCTTATCTCTTCATCACGGAATACCTGCTGTTTCATTTCATCATCGAAAAATGATATCCCTATTTCTTTATTCATTGTATTCAGAGCTTTCTCTGACACAGTCATAAGATCCTTGAGGATCGTATCGATATCATCCCGGTTGTCTTTGTCTATTTCCATCACACCTATGCCCGCTCCGAGCCTTTCGATTTCAAGGACTCTCTCCAGTTTCTCCGAAATGTTCTGGCAAAGTGCTAATACTTCTTTTCCGGTTTTATAGCCTCTTACATAGAAAACAAGATGGGTCTCATCTGTAATAAACAAACTGTGATATTTGTCACAAAACACTTTCAGGGACCCGGTTATCCTCTTCATAAGCTGATACTTGTATTCGAATCCATAGGTGAGAGTCAGATTGTTCATAGTGCTTAAGTTTAAGCATATCAAAGCTCTGTACTCTTTCTCGTCCTTCTTTATTTCTTTTCTTAACACTTCCTCAAGATAAATGCGGTTGTGAAGTCCTGTTGCTTCATCATGCATACTCTGGTACTCAAGCCTTTGTTCCAGTTTCTTTCTGTCGGTTATATCAAGTATTATTCCTTCAACTGATTTTATTTTCTCTTTTTCGTCATATACGGCCTGTGCCATCATCAGGACCCATTTTACCTCTCCTTCGGCTGTTATTATCTCATATTCATATTTAAGCGGCATTTTGTTCCCTAATGTTTTTTCTGCTTCCTGCCACAGGATATCTCTGTATTCGGGCATCACGATCTCATTAAAGGCAATTTTACTGTTGTTGACAAGACTATCGGATTCATACCCTGTAAGGCCATAGCATCCATCGGATACGAATTCCATTGTCCAGTTCCTGTCATATTTGCATATGAAAGCCATTCCCGGAAGATTTGAAAAAAGTACTGCTTTGTTCCGTTCAGTTTCTTTGAGTGTTTCTGCGATTTCCTTACGTTCTGTTATGTCCTCGATAAGGCACAAATGCAATGGCCTTTTGTCTTCGCTGAAAATGAAAGGAGAAATCGTCATCCTTACCCAAATCACACTTCCATCCGGTTTAATAAATCGTTTCTCCATGCTGTACCCCTTGATTTCGCCACTCTTGAATTGCCTAAACTTCTCAACATCTTCCGCCAGATCTTCGGGGTAAGTTATGTCCATCCAATTAAGGTTTTTAAGCTGATCTCTTGTCCTTCCCATTATATCCTCGAACTTTTGGTTAATATTTATTTTTTTGAATTCACTGCCGAAATACCAGTTTGTGTCGTTCATTACTGACACTCCTATGGGCATCTGTTCAAAAAGGCCTTTATAGAGAGCCTCGTCAACTGCAAGTCTTCTGGTAAGCTTTCTTAATACTTCCTGCTGATTCCATGTGTGCATCAGAACCATTGAAAGAGCAAAAAAACAAATAACAATGATGATATCCGGTATCATCTTTTTCCACAGGCGAACATTCCATTCTAATGCATCATAATCGATACCGAAACTGGCGATTACCTTGCCGGTCTTTTCATCTTCAATGGGTACCAGAGTACTTATCCATGTCCCCCATCTGTCCGATACAGGTTTTGTCAGCACGGTCTTTTCTCCACGGAAAGGTTCCCAGTCTTCATCGGTGGCTTCTTCATATATTTGTCCGGGAGGAGAATAATCGGGAGAATCAGGAGGCTCTGAATCCAATAAAAATAGCATTTTGCCGTCTTTTACTGACATTATATAGGCAAAATGCAACCAGTTATCTTCCTGTATCACTCTGATAAGGCTCTGCTTTGTACTTTTATAGTCTATGCTGCTTGTATCTCCCGGATCTCCGGAAAGTTCTTTAATGTGTTCAGTATCAAGAAGAGAGCAAAGGGACTCTCCCAGCATTATGGCTTCAGAAGACATCGTATTGCTGTGTCTGTTATAGGCAAAACTCAAATAAACTGCACACATAAGTATTACAATAAGAAGCACTATTGCATGTATCTGCTTGCGTCTTTTTATATTTGGATCATCCCCTGATTTTTCTGTTGTCTCTGTATTAAGGAGCATAATGACCCACCCTTTCGGTCACTTATTGTGACATTGGTGTGAAAATCTTTTTTGGGTTTTATTTTTCTAAAGAAAGGTAACTTCCCTGCATACTGTTTTTTTCAAACAGCACCCCATTTAATGATATTATACTCGCAGATACACCTATAATCAACAAAAAAAGCGGGCAGAAAAATTTTCTGTCCGCTTACATTGATTCGATATATCCTGTTTTTGTCCGGCAATAATGATCTTTTCTTTCTGCCATATCTTTTTTTGTTTGCCTTTAAGCGTGGTGATCAGGGCTATGCCTCTCTCCCGGTTTTTGAAATACTTTTTGTTTATTAAAAACATAAAAAAAGACCCCCGCAGTAAAATTATGCAGAGGTGCTTTATCATCGATGGTGGAGCATAGGGGGATCGAACCCCTGGCCTCGTGATTGCGAACCACGCGCTCTCCCGGCTGAGCTAATGCCCCATTATCCAATACAGATGGCCCGGCAAGAAACCGGGTCATCTGTATTTTCTTGTTTCTTTATGTAGATCGATATTATTTTTCCGGCAACGGATCCGGATCCGGGGCCTCAACTATTATGATAGTTATTGGTTTTGATATTGTTGTTCCGTTAAAACCTCTATATGTGATTGTTGCCGTCACTTCGTCTCCTGTTATATAATTTTCTCCCTCATTGAGTATCGGGGACAGTGAAATAAAGTTTTTGTAATTCAGAACAGTATTCAGCATCTTATCGCTTCTTGTTCCGGCGGCATTTACATCCCGGATTCTGATTATTGTTCCGATTTCTTCTTTGAGTTTGTCTGCGGTAATATAATCAACGGTCTCCGGTTCCACCGCCTGTTCCTGTGCCGGGATCATGATCATGCCGCTGTCGGGATCAACAGTGATTGTTTCAGGCAGAGGATCTGTTAAGCTCATTACCGCATCTCCGTAACAGCGAACTGCAATTGTTCTGACTGCCTTTTTATATGGCTTGTAAGTATTCCTGACGGAGTAAGTTATGGTATATACGCCTTCCCTGCTAAGTACATATCCTCTTGCCTGGGCATATGACATGGTTCTGCTGCCCTGAGGTCCTGTGACTGTAACGGTCATTGCTGCTGTTCTGCTTGTGCCGTCTGCCTGTTTTGCGGATACTCCTGTTACAGCGGTGCTGAGTCCCGGCTTTGTTGTTCTGTTATAGGCATAGATCACAGGTGCCTTTTTATCCACCACCTTTACAACAAAAGATTTTTTCGCCGTTCCCCTTTTCCCGCAGTATTTATCCCGTACTTTATATGTTATCTTATATTTCCCCAGGGATCTGGTGGTGAATTTTTTTACTTTTTTCCATTTGCCGCTCTTCCACTTCTTGACTGAAGAAACCTTCAGCTTGGAAGTAAGGCTCTGGTTTGCATTCGTATTTTTGGCCGTCACCTTGGACTTCAGACTGTATGAATTTCCAAACTGTACGGTCGCAGGCTTCTTTTTTGATATTTTAATTACCGGTCTTCTCATGTTGAACCCGGGATTTTTTGGATTAGGATCTGTGGGATCCCATCCGTAGACCTTTACGCCCACTCTTTTGGGTTTGCCCAGGGGTCCCGCTTTTTTGCTGCTGTAAACTGTGACTTTGGTCCCTCTGGGGCAATTTTCGTATATCCATTTGGCATCCATGACACAAAGTCTGACGCAGCCGTGGGAACCTTTACTCCCCAGTCTGTAGAACTGTCCGCTGGCCTGGGAAGACGGACTGTTTTTTTTGTTATAAAAAACCGAATGAAAAAGTATACTGCCCCTTATTTGAGAACAGTACTGGGCATATACTTCTTCCATCATTTCTCCCCAACGCATTTTGATCCCTATCCGGAAATTGCCGCCGGGAGTGATACACCACATCTTTTCCTTGGCATACCAGGCATTTGTACCGGTGGTCACCAGCATCGCCCTTATGGGTTTCCACTTGCTTCCGGATCTTTTGTATACAGTTGCCACATTTGCCTGTTTGTTGACTTTGATCCAGTATGTACGTGAACTGGCAGCATCCGCTTTGTCTGTGTCTATTGCGATCACAGAAACAGCCAGAGCCAAAACTACTACCCATGACAGTATTCTTTTTCTCAGCCTCATTCTCCTTTTCTCCTTTTACTCAATAAATGCCTTGTATATCGCTTTTATGGATTTTTCAAAATCTTTATTGCTTACTCCTACGATTATATTCATTTCGCTGGAACCCTGATCGATCATTCTTATGTTCACTCCGGCATCGGCAAGGGCCGTAAACAGCCTGGCCGCAACACCGGGTGTAAATGACATGCCGCATCCCACAGTGGCGATAAGTGCCATGTCCTCAAATATCTCCATGGTATCGGGTTTCAGCTGCTGTTCAAATTCGTCCATTATGTCATCCAGTTTTCCATTGACATTTTTCTTTGAAACAACCACAGAAAGAGTATCAATGCCGCTGGGCATATGTTCCAGGGGAACATCGTTATCCTCCAGTATGCCCGCCAGTTTCCTGACAAAACCCCTTTCGGTGGCCAGGTGGTTCTTGTTTATACCTATTACCGCAAAATCCCTGCTTCCTGCTATGCCGGTAACTGTCCTGTCATTTGCTTCTTCGCAGGGCTCTGCAGTTATCATGGTTCCGGGATTATCCGGTTCATTGGTGTTCCTTATGTTTATGGGTATGTTCGCAACACGGGCGGGATAAATGGCCTCTTCATGCAAAACAGAAGCTCCCATATATGAAAGTTCTCTTAATTCCATGTATGAAATAGTGCTTATTGGTTTCGGGTCCTTTATTATCCTGGGATCCGCCACCATAAATCCTGAAACATCAGTCCAGTTTTCGTAGACGTCTGCCTTCATGGCACTTGCCACAAGCGCTCCGGTTATGTCTGAGCCTCCTCTTGGAAAGGTCTTGATGCTGCCGTCGGGCTTGCTTCCGTAAAATCCGGGTATGACTGCTCTTTCGTGGTTTTTGAGACTGTCTTTGATGGCTTCTTCCGTATTCTCTTCCAGAAGTCTTCCCTTTTTGTCAAATTTAATGATATCTGCCGCGTCAACAAAATCATATCCGATATATTCGGCTATCATTTTCCCACTTAAAAACTCCCCTCTGCTGGCCATATAATCCAGTGATGCCCCATTTTGAAATTTCTCCTTGATATCCGCCAAAACAGCCTTCATATTTACATTTATCCCAAGATTCATTTCCATGGCATAGAACCTGTCGCATATGACCTGAAAAAGCTGTTCATATGGTACGTTCTGTTCCCTGCTGGAAAAGCAGGAATAAAGTATGTCGGTTATTTTGCTGTCCTGGTCAAACCTTCTGCCCGGAGCGGAAACGACTACATACCTTCTGCTTTTGTCTGTTTCGACTATGTTTTTTATTTTTGCGATTTGGATATCATCAGCTGCTGACGATCCTCCGAATTTTATAACTTTCATTTTTTCAATTCTTTCTTCAGTGCTTCCGCTTTGTCTGTTCTCTCCCACGGCAGATCCAGATCGGATCTTCCGAAATGGCCATATGCCGCCACCTGTCTGTAGATGGGTTTTCTCAGATCAAGATTTCTCATTATTGATTTGGGGCGAAGATCGAAATGCTTGACTACTATGTCAGCCAGTTTTTCATCGGGTACCCTGCCGGTCCCGAAAGTATCGACCATGACAGAAACGGGCTCCGCCACACCGATGGCATATGCCAGCTGTATCTCGCATTTGTTTGCAAGCCCTGCCGCAACTATGTTCTTTGCCACATATCTGGCTGCATATGTGGCTGATCTGTCAACTTTCGTGGGGTCCTTGCCGCTGAAACACCCTCCCCCATGATGTCCGTATCCACCGTAAGTATCAACTATTATCTTTCTCCCCGTAAGACCGGAATCTCCGTGAGGTCCGCCTATTACGAACCTTCCGGTGGGATTGACCAGTATCTTTGTGTCTTTGTCCATGAGTTTTTTGGGTATCACAGGCTTTATCACAAATTCCACAAGGTCCCTTTTTATTGCCGAAAGTTTCACATCCGAATCATGCTGGGTGGATATCAGAACAGTATCTATTCTTTTTACTTTATCCCCGTCATACTCCACTGTTACCTGGGTTTTGCCGTCGGGTCTCAGATACTTGATTTTCCCGTTTTTCCTTACCTTTGCCAGTTGTCTTGCCAGTTTATGAGAAAGAGATATGGGCATGGGCATAAGTTCCTTTGTTTCATTGCATGCGTAACCGAACATTATTCCCTGATCCCCGGCACCGCCGGGATCCACTCCCATGGCTATATCTCCAGACTGTTCATCTATGGATGTCATTACTGCACATGTGTCTCCGTCAAATCCGTATTCGCTTTTTGTATATCCTATCTCACAAATGACCTGTCTTACTATCTTGGGTATATCAATATAACATTTGGTGCTTATCTCCCCCATGACCATGGCATATCCCGTATTGACACTTGTCTCTGCCGCCACTCTCCCCTTTGGATCACTTGCCAGTATGGCATCCACTATGGCATCGGATATCTGGTCGCATATCTTGTCCGGATGCCCTTCTGTAACAGATTCTGATGTGAACAGTTTTTTCATCTTGCCTTTTCCTCCTCCGGCAGTAAATACCGCCTTCTTCATGTTTTTTTTGATTCACTTAAGTCAAAATCCCTTTTTAAGAAAACCTCTTCTTTGCAGAAGAGGCAGATAACATCTTATCTTTTCCTCATCTTCCGGACTTGAATGTGTTTGTGATACAGTCCGTAGGAATTGGCACCTTTGTCTGTCTGCAACTTCTCTATAAGGTTTGCAGACATCCAGGTTGCCGGGCTTCACAGGGCCTATTCCCTCAGCCTCTCTGAATAAGGATTTTGTAACTTTTACGATGATAATTATATATGTTTTTTTGGCTCATTGCAAGCCTTGAAAGGCTTTTTTGGCTGTTGCTTGTTTTTTCTTTTATATAATGTATACTTTTAATATGAATAAACCTGCACTCAGAATAATCGAAGGCGGACTGCCTCCTTTGTGGAAGGCCGAAAAATATTTTGTTTCAGCCTATGTTACAGATACCCGTCTGATGGGAGCCATG
>Ga0116164_10002508_pt1 | contig 13108 bp, 10 predicted proteins | sample AD_UKC109_MetaG_FD_89888 | JGI IMG/M metagenome (GOLD analysis project Ga0116164, IMG submission 89888) | Active sludge microbial communities of municipal wastewater-treating anaerobic digesters from Hong Kong - AD_UKC109_MetaG | ecosystem: Engineered > Bioreactor > Anaerobic > Digestate... | reverse complement strand
TAGATCCATTCTATCTTTCATGGAAAGCACGGGAATACGACTTCTCCACACGTTTCATCCACCTAGCGGGAGAGATAAACACCTCCATGCCCTATTATGTTATAGAAAGGACGGTGGAAGCCCTGAACAGGAATGGAAAAAGCATGAAAGGAAGCCGCATACTGGTATTGGGCATGGCATACAAAAAGAATGTCGATGATGAGAGGGAATCCCCCGGTTATGTCATTATGAAAATGCTTCTGGAAAAGGATGCTGAAGTATTTTATAACGACCCTTGGATACCGTATCTCAAACCGACGAGAAAGCACGACTTCCAGATGAAGTCAACCCCGCTCACACCCGAAACGCTTGCGTCAATGGACGCTGTCATCATTGTCACGGACCATTCGGATTATGATTTTGCGGATATTGTCAAACACTCCCATCTCGTAATCGATACACGAAACGCAACAAAGGGTATTGATGATGCGGGTAAAAAGATAGTGATGGCGTGAAGAAGTTCGAAAGGATCCACGAGAGGGAGCAGGACCGAATATGATAGCCGTTGTCCAGAGGGTTGACTCTGCAGAAGTTACCGTTGATGATCGTACAATCGGACAGATACAGAAGGGGCTCCTCGTTTTTCTCGGTGTTGCCGTCGGTGATAGGAAGGAAGATGCCGATTATCTAGCGGATAAGATAGTGAATCTCCGGATATTTGATGATCCAGATGGAAAGATGAACCTCTCTTTGCTTGATATATCTGGTGAAATGCTTGTGGTATCACAATTTACACTACTCGCTGACTGTCGAAAGGGAAGGCGTCCATCGTTCACCGGTGCCGCCGCTCCCGAGGAGGCCGATGAATTGTACACATATTTTACTGAGAGGGCACGCAGGTACGTCGGAAAGGTTGCCAACGGTCAGTTTCGGGCCATGATGAAGGTCGGTCTCGTAAACGACGGACCCGTAACAATGATTCTAGATAGCGCAAAAGGATAGAAAACGATGGGAATAACGCGTGAAGATGAAATACCTTTTCTGCCCATCAGAATAGACAAAGAAGGTGTATGGCACTATAAAGGGGCAAGGATGTTCAGAAAGGATATCCTCATACTCTTTTTCGAAAATTTGAAACAAGATGTCCTGGGAAGGTACGTAATAGAATTAGAGGGTGATAGATGCCTGGTAGAGGTTGAAGACACACCCTTCGTCGTGAGGGCAGTTAGCAAACACGGTCGGAAAGACCAGCAAACCGAATTCGTAGAGATCCTTCTCAGTAATTTCAATCTGGAGAGGCTCGATCCGTCAACCCTGCAGGTTGGTACGGACAATGTACTCTACTGCAATATTATGAACGGAAAATTCAAAGCCAGATTTTCACGGCCGGGATACTATCAGATCGCGGAACTGATAGAATATGATGTAGAAAAAGATGCATATTATATGCCCCTTAACGATAAAAATTATTACATTGAAACATAGATATCCGGAGGTACACAATGTTAGAAAAAGGTAATATTGAAGACGGACTCACCTTTGATGATCTCCTTCTCGTGCCGGCAAAGTCCAGCATCCTGCCCCACGAGGTAGATACATCTGTACTGCTCACAGGCAACATATCTTTGAGTATCCCCATCGTCAGTGCGGCAATGGACACGGTGACGGAATCGAGAGTTGCCGTATGTATGGCTCAAGAGGGGGGCATCGGTATTATCCACAGAAATATGAGCATAGAAAATCAGGCCCTCGAAGTAGACAAGGTTAAGAAATCAGAGAGCGGCATGGTAGTCGATCCCATAACAATAGAACCGGAGCAGAAGGTCAAAGACGCTCTCCTGTTGATGAGTAAGTACAGGATATCGGGCGTTCCTGTAATTAAAGGACGCAAACTAGTCGGGATCCTTACGAATCGCGACCTCCGGTTTGAGACAAACCTCGATCAACCGGTTTCGGCCGTCATGACAAAAGAGAACTTGATAACCGTTTCCTCGGACATTACCTTGGAGGATTCAAAGAAGATACTCCATACACACCGGATAGAGAAGCTTCTCGTTGTTGACGATGAATACAACCTGAAGGGTCTAATAACCATAAAAGATATTGAGAAGATTAAAAAATATCCCTATGCCTGCAAAGATTCCCTCGGCAGATTGCGAGTCGGAGCAGCCGTAGGAATCATCAACCGAGAGGAAAGAATAGACGCGCTTCTTAAGGCAGGTGTCGACGTAATAGTGATCGATACCTCGCATGGACATACAGCGAGCGTTATCGACGCGGTTAAAAGCACAAAATCGAACTTCCCCAATTGTGAGCTCATAGCAGGTAATGTGGCTACATTCGAAGGGGCTGAAGCCCTTATGAAGGCGGGGGTGGACGCTGTAAAGATAGGGGTGGGACCCGGTTCCATCTGCACGACGAGAATTGTGGCGGGCGTTGGAGTACCGCAAATTACGGCCATAATCAACTGTTTTAAAGCCTCGGAAAAGTATGGCATTCCACTGATAGCCGACGGCGGCGTCAAATTTTCAGGCGATGTTGTCAAGGCACTCGGCGCAGGAGCACACACGGTGATGATTGGCGGTCTCTTCGCGGGAACGGAAGAAAGTCCTGGAGAAACCGTCCTCTTCCAGGGGAGAAGTTACAAGGTGTACAGGGGAATGGGTTCTCTCGAAGCGATGAAGGCGGGGAGTATGGATCGATATTATCTGGAGGATGAGATCGAGAATGAGAGGACACTTGTTCCAGAGGGAATCGTGGGGCGCGTTCCATTCCGTGGAGCCCTTTCCGCTAGTATTCACCAGCTGGTAGGGGGGATCAAGGCAGGTATGGGTTATGTGGGCTGCAGAACCATAGATGAACTGAGAAAGAATGCCAAGTTTATAAAAATAACCCCTGCGGGTTTACGTGAGAGCCATGTCCACGATGTAATCATCACGAAAGAAGCGCCCAACTACTGGTTGGATTAGTATTGGCCGTTTCGTAGAAGATTCTCCATGTCATTCCAAGACAGCATGGTGGAGCTTTTACGAAACCATCATTTCCGTACCATTGTCACCGCCATGGGAAGCTTCATGTAGTCTTCTTATAAAGATAAGGTTCATATAATGCAATACGCTGATTTTATTCACCTCCATCTGCATACACAGTACAGTCTTCTAGACGGTGCTATACGCCTTGATGATCTCTTTGCAAAAGCAAAGGAGTATCAAATGTCTTCCATCGCCATGACCGACCATGGCAACATGTTCGGAACGGTGGATTTCTATCAGAAGGCCTACAATTCAGGCATAAAACCCATTATAGGATCGGAACTGTACGTGGCCCCCGGAAGCCGATTCGACAAGAATGAAGGATCGCGTCACCTCGTGGTTCTCGCTAAAAACACACACGGTTACCGAAACTTGATGAAGCTCACTTCTGCTGGATATTTGGAGGGATTCTACTACAAACCGCGCGTTGACAAGGAGCTGCTGTCCCGTCATACCGAGGGACTTATCTGCATGAGCGCATGCCTTAACGGGGAGGTAGCTCATCTCTTGTTGAACGAAAACAGAGTTGCAGCTGAAAGAGTTGCCGCCGAGTATCGAGATATGTTCGGAGAGGGTAATTACTACCTTGAAATCATGGAGAACGGACTCGACGAACAGAAGTTAGTCAATCAACAGTTGATCGAAATAGGTGCGAAGCTGTCCATTCCCATGGTTGCGACCAACGATTGTCACTACCTGAATCGTGAAGACGCAGAAGCACATGAGGTTCTCTTGTGTATACAAACGGGAACGACGATGGAAGACGAAAAGAGGATGCGTTTCAGGACGAATGAGTTTTACCTGAAATCCCCCGATGAAATGAAGAAAAGCTTTGAATATTGCCCAGAAGCCATTGCAAATACAGTTGAAATAGCTGAAAAATGCAATCTAACTCTGGACTTGGGACATCTGTTTTTCCTTCCCAAGTATGAAACCGAAAAGGGACTTTCACAGGAAGAATACCTCGCCAAACTGGCCCGTGAGGGTTTGGAGCGCCTGCTGCCCGTAATTGTCGGGAAGGATGATAATTTCGATGAAACCAGAAAAATATATGAAAAAAGACTGGAGCAGGAACTGGAGATAATCAACTCCATGGAATTCCCTGGATATTTTCTTATCGTTTCCGATTTTGTCAACTATTCGAAGAAGAAGAATATTCCGGTTGGACCCGGCAGAGGATCCGCCGCCGGCAGTCTCGTGGCGTACGCACTGGGTATTACCAATATAGACCCGATCCGCTATGGCCTGTTTTTTGAACGATTCCTGAATCCCAGCAGAAAGAGCATGCCGGATATAGACATAGATTTCTGTATGGAGGGAAGGGACGAGATTATCAGGTACGTAACCGAAAAATACGGGAACGATCAAGTTTCCCAGATTATCACCTTCGGTACCATGCAGGCAAAAGGTGTTGTCCGGGATGTCGGCAGGGCACTTAACATGCCCTATGGAGAGGTGGACAGGATCGCAAAGATGATACCCTCTACCTTAGGGATCACCCTCAAGCAGGCGATTAAAGACGAACCTCGCCTCTTTGAGGAACAAAAGAACAATCCGAATGTCAAGAAACTCCTCGATCTTTCCCAGTCTCTTGAAGGCCTGAACCGTCACGCTTCCACGCATGCGGCTGGCGTGGTTATCTCCGATGTACCGCTCGTAGAGAGGGTCCCCCTGTACAAAAGTCCCAAAAATGATGATATCGTCACGCAATACTCCATGAATGATCTCCAGGTAGTCGGTCTGACGAAATTTGATTTCTTGGGTCTCAGAACCCTTACCGTTATCAGAGATGCCTTGCAATTTATCAGAGAGGTGAGGGGAGAAACCGATTTCTCAATCGAATCCATTCCCCTTGACGATGAGGCAACGTACCGACTGCTCTCAAAGGGACAAACGGATGGAGTCTTCCAGCTCGAAAGCGCCGGTATGAAAGACCTGCTCATCAATATAAAACCGGATTGCATCGAGGATATTATCGCCCTCATATCACTCTACCGTCCGGGCCCCATGACTATGATCCCCGACTTTATAGCAAGAAAACAGGGCAGGCAGGAAATTCTTTACGAAGATCCGCGCCTCGAAGACATATTGAAGGAAACCTACGGAACTATCATCTACCAGGAACAGGTAATGCAGATCGCCGGTGCTGTGGGCGGGTACACCATGGCGGATGCCGATAACCTCCGGAGGGCTATGAGTAAAAAGAAAGCCTCCGCGATGGAAAAAGAAAGCCCCAAATTTCTTGCCGGAGCAAAGAAGAACAAAATCTCTGAGGCCAAGGCAAAAAAGATTTGGGATCAGATGGAGACATTTGCCGGGTATGGCTTTAACAAATCTCACAGCACCGCCTACACAATAATCTCCTTCCAGACCGCTTATCTCAAGGCCCATTATCCGGTTGAATTCATGACGGCGCTGCTTACCAGCGAGAAAAACAACAGAGACAATATTATAAAATATATCAGTAGCTGCAGGGATATGGGAATCAATGTGCTGCCCCCGGATATCAATGAATCGTTCACCGATTTCAGCATCGCGGGAGATAATATTAGATTCGGCCTTTCTGCAGTGAAAAATGTCGGCAGCGGCGCCGTTGATTCGATAATACACGTAAGGACTTCAGGAGGAAAGTTCTCTTCATTCTTTGAGTTCTGCGATAGGGTTGACATGCACAAGGTCAACAAGAAAGTCATAGAGAGTCTGATAAAATGCGGAGCATTTGACTCCCTTGAAAAAAACAGGTGCCGTCTGATGGAAGGGTATGAAGACATTGCCCTTGTTGCACAGAAAAGAAATATGGATCGAATGAACGGTCAGACCAACCTTTTCGATCAGCCCGAGATCGAGGATACGACACAGCCGCAGCTACCAAATGTCCCCGAGTGGGATCACGATATCCTCCTCTCCTATGAAAAAGAAATGCTCGGTTTCTATGTAACCGGCCACCCCCTCCTGAAATATGCGGACAGGCTTAATACTATCGTAGACTGCGATTCACAGACCATATACGAGAAAAAGGATGGAAACATGGTGTCTGTCGCCGGCGTAGTAAGTAACATAAAGGAAGTTGTTACAAAGAAAAAAGACAAGATGGCTTATGTAACCATTGAAGACCTGAAAGGATTTATTACCCTCATCGTTTTTGCAGATCTATACAGAGACAGTACTCCCATCATTAATAGTGAAGAACCGCTTCATATCAAAGGAAAACTTGATATTGGTGACGAAGGGGTAAAAGTCGTGGCTTCCGAGATTAGCACTGTTGAAGAGGCCGTGAAAACACCCTTTTCCTCCGTGCACTTCATGATCGATACCGATAAATCAGATGGAAAAACCCTTGAATCCCTTAAGACATTACTTAACAGGAGAAAGGGTAACCATAAAGGATATATACATTTGTTATCATCGAGCGGCACCGAAACAATTATCTCACTTGGTGATGGCTTGGGGATTGAAATCTCTGAAGACACCAAGAGAGAGGCCGATGAGATCCTCGGTTCTGACGCAACACGATTTATGTAGATTTCTTTATTTGAATGAAATACCAGAAAAGAACCTACAGAAACAGGATTTCAAAAAAGGATCTTGTTTCCTTTCAGGTTACAATAAAGGAAACGGATCTCTACATCGGTGCGGATATTGATTGCAAGGACCCTGCTGTGCAATCGGTCCACAAACACCGTGAATCAATAGAACAATACATCAGACATAATCCTTCTTTCCTTAATTCGATGATACCGGTTAGAGTGGATGCATTTGCTCCCTCCATAATACGGGAAATGATTGAAGCATCCGTCCATTGTGGTGTTGGTCCGATGGCATCCGTTGCCGGAGCAATAGCGCGGAATGTCGGTCTCGATCTATTGAAATATTCTGACAACATTATAATAGAAAATGGTGGCGACATTTTCTTACTGCTGCAACATAAAGACATCATTGTCGGAATTTTCGCTGGAGACTCTCCAGTCAGCTATAAGGTTGGAATCAAGATACCGTGTCTTGGGTTCCCTGTCGGTGTCTGCACCTCATCAGGAACGGTCGGACATTCTTTGAGCCTCGGTAAGGCGGATGCGGTATGTGTTATATCCGAATCGTCAACACTTTCCGATGCCGCTGCGACGTCCATTTGTAACCGTGTTCAGAGGGTAGGGGACATTAAGAGCGCATTAGACTTCGGCTTACATATCGAGGGTATCACAGGCGTATTAATCATTATGGGAGACAAACTCGGAATGTTAGGAGATATTGAATTGATATCATTGAACTAATTTTATTATTGGGTACTGATATGAAAAAGAAAATCGGCCTTGCACTCGGTAGCGGTTCGGCTCGGGGATTGTCCCACATAGGTGTGATACAGGGTCTCATTGAAGAAAAGATTTCCGTCGATATTGTTTGTGGAACGTCGATTGGCGCGGTCGTTGGCGGTTCTTTTGCCGCCGGAGCACTCGAACAACTTGATGTGTGGGTACGTGAGCTTTCTTTTTGGGATATTATTGGATTTATGGATGGTATGTTTCCCCGTTCCGGTTTCATCGAGGGTGAAAAGATAATAAAATTTTTCAAAGAAAATATAGCTGATCCCAACATCGAAGATCTTACCATTCCTTTCGCGGCCGTTGCCACAGATCTTATATCCGGACGTGAGGTATGGCTTAGAAAAGGGTCCCTTATGGATGCAGTTCGAGCGAGCATTTCTTTGCCGGGCATCTTTGTTCCTTTTAAGCAGGGCACCCAATTATTTGTAGACGGTGGTCTTGTTAATCCCGTACCAGTATCTCTCTGCAGGGCGATGGGAGCCGATATCGTTATCGCCGTCAATCTCAACTCTGAGTTGATTTCCAAACAAAGAATTATGAAGAGTTCGCGGAAAAACCTTTCTGCTCAAAATATCGCTAAGACGAAAACCGTAAAGAAAGGGAATTTGCTTGATCAGTTGTCATCGTATCTCGATAGTACCGTTAAACGCGGCAAGTCTTTTATTCCAGAAAGTTTTGGAAACTCTGCTTCCGAACGCGGACCATCGATCTTCGAAGTGATGGCAACGTCATCAAACATAATGCAGGACCTGATAACTCGTCAACGACTCGCCGGAGATCCCCCGGATATTATGATTTCCCCTAAACTGGGACACATCGGTCTTCTGGAATTCAACCGAGCCGAAGAAACCATACGTGAGGGGAGACGTTCACTCGATCTCATACTCCCGCTGTTGAGAGATATTATTGAATAAATCAAATTGAATATAAAGTTTACATAACATATCTTATCAGACGTTACAATATCGGGCGATTTTGCCGCGTAGAACTTGCGACTTCAGAAAAAGTTACACATCACCCTTGCTAATTCATTAGCTGATATCTTTAATAATCGTAGAGATACTTAGAAATGGATCCTGAAATGACACGAAAGATCGATGCGATCCTTTCCAGGATAACAGATCCTGAGAGCGGGCTTCCTCTAGATCGTTTGGGAGTCGTAACTCGAATCCGCTATAATGCAGAAAAAAAGGAGATATACCTATTTACCGATTTTTCAAGTCATCTCCCGAGTTGCGCCACGTGTCGCGGTATCGCCGGGGCGATTATCTCATCGCTCATGAGAAAGTTGAAAGAAGAATTCGAGAAAGAATTCCCTGAAATTACAATTGAATTTGTCTGATTAAATCAATCCCTCCCCTGCACAGACAAAATTCGATTTGCAACCGACCGTTCTACAAACAGGATAAACCTACAGGCCTTCATCGGCAAGTGATTGTATCAGCTGCGACTGTTTTTCAGTAAGTTTTTTAGGTACTTCGACAGTGAACCGTACATATCCGTCCCCTCTGCTGGTTTTCTTAAACTTAGGAAAGCCGAATTCCTTCATCCGGATCTTGGTATTTGCCTGAGTTCCCGCAGGTACCTTGATCCGTTTGGTCTCACCATCCGGCAGCCGTATATCCATAGATGTTCCAAGTGCCGCCTGTGGAAAGGTAATAGATTTATTGATATAGAGATCATTTCCATCCCTCGTAAAATCAGGATGAGGGGCAACGGTGATATTGATGAACATATCCCCTGCGGGGCCGCCATTGAGGCCCGGAAGACCCCTGCCGGCAAGCCTGAGTTTCTTGCCGGTATCGATACCCTTCGGTATCTTTATGGTCATTTCATTTAATCTACCATCTTCGTTTTTAAAAGATATCCTCTTTTCTCCGCCTGAATAGGCGTCTTCAATCGTAATTGCAAGATTATATTCGAGGTTTTGTCCTTTTCGTGGTACCTGTTGTTGATACTGCTGTCCGCCAAAGAGTTGGGAAAACAGATCGTCATTTTCGAATGTACGACTCTGTCTCCTGCCTCGTGTTCCACTCAAGCCACCGAGGTCTCTCAAAATTTCGTTCAGATCGAAACCTCTGAATATGTCTTCCCGCGAAAAATTACGGTTGAATGCCTCTTGTGATCCGAAACTGTCATATTGTTTGCGTTTCTCAGTATCTCCCAAGACGGCGTATGCCTCACTAATCTTCTTGAATTTTTCCTCCGCCTCTTTGTCGCCGGGATTCTTATCGGGATGATATTTGAGCGCAAGTTTCCGATATGCCTTTTTTAACTCTTCGCTGGATGCCTTTTTATCGACTCCAAGTATTTTATAATAATCTTCTGCCATAGTGCCCTTATTCTATTAACTTCGCGGTATTTGTCAAGATCAACTCTGTGATAGATTAAAACCACTTTAGAATATATTTGTCAATGATATTAATAATCAAGGTCTGTGGTATCATGAGTGGCATAAACAGCATATGGAAATAATAAAAACTTCGGATATATTAAAAAGCATTACGAAAAAATACCTCGGACAAAACGTACCGTTTATACATAATAATATTTCGTGTCCCGCATAAAATGGAATAAAAAAACTTGAATGATTAGAAAAACAAGAATAAAGAGGGGAAAAATACAGATTTTCGATTTATGATGATTGAGCATTGTTATCTTTTGCTATAACTCATAAGAAATAATGGAGGATACCGGTAGTGGCACCAACCCGAAATCGGTCCGAAAGCACGAGGACAGCCCTTGTCATTACACAGGACCGGTCGGCTTTTCATACAGTGTGTAACAGTTTCCGTGGCAGGCGAGCTGTCGATGAGGCGAACAATATCGATACGGCGCTTGAGCTGCTCCGCAGTCGACATTATGATTTTCTTTTTATTGATCTCGATATCCTCCGTGACCAAACCGGGGGTAACGGATATAAAACCGCCTTGCAACCGCTCTGGCTTGCGGCACCCGATGTCGAGATCATCGTCATGTCACCTCCGGAAACGATCCGAGAGGCCGTCATGGCCGTCAAGGCCGGGGCAAGTAACTATCTCACCTACCCTCTTGATCCCGATGAGGTAAAATACGTTGCGGACAGCATCTACGATTCAATCGTCATGCAGTCCGAATTCGAGTACCTCCGGGACAAGTTCTGGGAGGGCGATTCTCTTGAACTGGTCCAGACAAAAAGCCCTGCCATGAAACAGGTGTTTGAAAAGGTCCGTTTGGTAGCCACCACCAACAGCACTGTCCTGCTCAGCGGAGATACGGGAACCGGAAAGAGCGTTCTTGCTAAACTGATTCACCGGCACAGTAATCGCAAGAATGGCCCGTTTATAAGTCTCCACTGTGGAGCGATACCCGAAACACTTTTGGAGAGTGAACTCTTCGGACACGAAAAAGGCGCTTTTACGGGAGCTGTGAGAAGGCAATTGGGAAAGTTTGAGATCGCGAAGGGAGGAACCATCTTTCTTGATGAAATCGGTACTATCACTCCATCTGCGCAGATAAAACTGCTTCAGATTCTACAGGAGGGCATCTTCCAGCGGGTAGGAGGAGAGGAAATAATTAATGCCGATGTCCGTGTTATCGCAGCGACCAACACAGACCTGAAAAAGATGACCGATACCGGTGAGTTCAGAAGGGATCTCTATTATCGCTTGAATGTCTTTCCCATCGAGATACCGGCATTGAGCGAACGTAGGGAGGATATTCGACTCTTTGTTGAGATATTCTTAAAGAAATTGAGTCAGTTTTCGAGTAAGGAAATTCGCGACATTCACCCGGATGTTCTGAAGGCCTTCATGAAATACCCATGGCCGGGAAACATCCGCGAACTGCAAAATCTGATTGAACGGGCCCATATTATCGAACAATCATCAGTACTGACACCAGAGAGCTTCCCAGGTGAACTTTTCGAAAGTCAGACCGGTTCCGGTGCTATACGTATCGACTCATCGCTGACACTTAAAGAACTCCGTCAAGCAGGTGTTGACCAGATGGAACGGCTCTACATCAAAGAAATCCTGACCGAGGAGCGCGGGAGTATCAGCAGTACAGCCAAAAGAGCGGGGATCACAACCCGTCAGCTCTCAAAACTAATGAACAAATATGGCCTTCACAAGGAAGATTTCAAGGTTCCCAAAACCATCTTGCAGGAGTGAGCTTTTAAAGGCTTGGAAATTTTATTTCTATCTTTTTCTCATACCGAGAACTTTTACTAATCCATATTATCGGAACTGATTATTCCTGTTTATACTCAACAGGAATAATCAATTCCTCCTATTATTATCCATATAATATCTGATAGTTATATTATGATTGACCCAATAGATCTCCTTCCCGCTAAGAAAATAAGAACTAATAATTCCTGTTCTTTTAGCCCACCATGTCATATTGTTCTATAATCACAAATAGTTATTATTAAGGCATACTATTTGCTTAAGGTAATTCATCAAAGTAAATGGAGGTTTTACAATGTCTCTAAAAATTCGACACACTGTATGTGTGGGATTAACATTGGCTATGGCCATCCTCTTAATCACCGGTATCACCTATGCAGGCGACAAGATAACCCTACTTGGTGAGATTAATGATGATTTTCAACTCATAACAGATGATGATCAGATCCTGGAGATCGTACAAGACGATCAAGGTGAAGAACTGGTTGGTCAGGCCGGAGAAAGAGTGGAGGTCGTCGGAGAGATCGTTGAGGAAGGATCGACACGTTTGATCAAGGTATTGTCTTACAAGTTGATGGACCAATAAAATCCAGAAAAACTGAATCATATATACCTGATACAGAATAGCAGTATAAGTTAGTGGATCATTATTTCAAGAAGGAGAAAATACGTAGCGATGGATAAACAGAATATATGCCTGGATGATGGGGAGCCTCCTGACGGTAGTCGTCTACAAACAACACTTGAGACAGTAGACACGGACACTCGAAGGGGCGAAGTGGGAAAGGTAAACCGTTTAATAGACCCGAAACGTGCAAATGTTTCGGGCTTTTTAACGAACTCCAGAAGCCTTCAATTTCGAAGAAAGTTTTTTAGAGATGTCAGCACCATCGAATGGAATGACTGGCACTGGCAACTTCGCCACAGAATTACCTCACTGAGTGAACTGGAAAATATGTTTCACCTCAGTGACGATGAAAGAAGCGCTCTCAGCGGGCATGGCTCATCATTTCCCGTTGCGATAACTCCTTATTATGCGAGTCTTATTGATCCAGATGATCCAATGCAACCACTACGACGAACGGTTATACCCGTTTCCGTGGAAAAAATTAAAAGTCTTGGAGAAAATGAAGACCCCCTGGGGGAGGAAAAAGATACTATTGTCCCCGGTCTTGTACACCGCTATCCCGACAGGGTACTTTTTCTCTTAACCAATACCTGTTCAACCTATTGCAGGTACTGTACGCGCTCACGGTCGGTAGGAGGTCATACAGACACAGATCTGCCAACAGACAGATGGAACAAGGCAATCGAGTATATAGAATCAAATCCTTCGATTCGCGATGTACTGTTATCGGGTGGAGATCCATTGACCCTTCCGGATAATACCCTGGAATCACTGCTATCAAGGTTACGTAGTATTCCTCACGTTGAGGTATTGAGAATCGGAACCAAGGCGCCGGTTGTCATGCCACAGCGAATTACCCCCGCCCTGTGCAGGATGCTTGGCCACTTCCATCCTCTCTGGATGAATATCCATTTCACCCATCCTGAGGAACTTACTCAAGAAGTGCGAAGGGCCTGTGAAAATCTCGCAAATGCCGGCATT
>Ga0116164_10002507_pt1 | contig 13120 bp, 12 predicted proteins | sample AD_UKC109_MetaG_FD_89888 | JGI IMG/M metagenome (GOLD analysis project Ga0116164, IMG submission 89888) | Active sludge microbial communities of municipal wastewater-treating anaerobic digesters from Hong Kong - AD_UKC109_MetaG | ecosystem: Engineered > Bioreactor > Anaerobic > Digestate... | reverse complement strand
GGCGACCACAAGAACACCGCCAAGCTCCTCTCCCCCTTCATCAAGATGACTGCCGCAAGGAACAGCGGAGACTCAAACAGCGATGTTGATGAGGAACTCAGAGAGACGATGTCCCGCATTCAAATCATCGCCACACCTTACCAGGCCAAAAAGTATGGGGTTAACATGGCCGACCTTGGATATCAACGACCCCTTAACCCAGATGAGATTCATGGAGAGATCTCAGATCCAAGGCTTCCGAGGAGAGAACCTAAACCTAAGGATGAAAAGGGAGGAAACTCCTCTGAGAAGACAGAGGAAAAGTAAACACCTGTTTTTCGGGGCGATAAGCCCCATTGTGAGCAAGAGGGAGAAAACAGGCCCTGTGACCCTATGATTGAGGAGAACGAGCTTTGAGTGCCTTCTCACGCTTCCTAAGACGGTATTCCTGACTGAAGAAAGCACAACCACAGGACTTGGTCTTCCCATGGAGAAGGTCATCAACCCTGGGATGGCAAATCCTCCCGCATTCGCACTGGCATTTCACCCTGCTTCTCCCCTTGGAATCAACCCAGGGATGCCCCAGAACATGAAGCTTCCCCTGAACCATCCCAGGCTCAATAACAGTGGGACATCCACAGCTTCTGGAGAGGCCCGAACGGAGGTTGCTAACGAATACCCTCTTCTCTCTGCCGCAACTGCATCTGCAGAGAACCTTACCGTGCCGCTTGTGAGGATTCTTTTCTAGGACGGTCCACTTGCCGAAGGTGGCTCCGGGCTTGATGGTAAACTCGTCAACCATACTCTGAGAGCATTTGCTAAGACTCATCCACACCCCCAACAACGGTAAGCTTACTGGGAAGAGAACTAGTCAGCAAGCTTTCCCCTTGCATACGACAGGTCATCAATGTAAGTTTTTGCACTATGCCGGCCTGATGAGGAATTGAAAACGCAAGAATGGCGCGGTGAAAGAGGGAGGCAAATGGACGCTGATTTTCCCGAGACAAAAACTAAAGTTGAGGCAGGATCAGTAAATCCGCTCCTGGCTTCTGACAAAGGGAAAGATGAAAAGAAGTGGGTACATGGATTTAACTGCGTATACCATGATGAAAAAGAAAAGGGTAAGTACAGAGTGGGAATATTGACTACTACTGGCTGGAAGCATTACGGATCCTTCAAGAGTCTTGGTACGGCATCATATGTTGCTAATATTGCCATTCTTGTTGAGGAATCCGATTTCACCTACGACTTGAACAAGGTAGAGCACAAAGACTCCCAGGAAATAAAGCAGTGGCGCAGTATCAGTGTGAATAAGACAAAGGAGAACCTGGCGAGGGAAAGGCTCCCTCAGTATAAGAGTGCGAGAAAGAGACGGATAGAAGAAGAAAGAAAGAGAGAGATAGAGTACCGGGAGCAGAAAAGAGCTCTGAAGATAAAAGAGGATTTGGAGCAACGGATTGAGCAGCAGAAGAAAAAAGAGGAAAGAAAAGAAACTGAAAGAAAAAGAGAGGAGGAGAAACTCCAACAACTACAAGCTGAAAAGGATAGGCTCTCAAAACTGTCAGTAAAAGAACTACTTAACCTCTCTGAACAGCAACACCTATCAGGTAGAGAGCACCGAGCAATCCGGAAGGAACTGGATAAACGAAGAGAGAAGTATACAAACCAAGATTTCGTTAAACGCCGGAGATGAAAATGGACAAGAATCCTGAAGAGTTCATGTATGAGTGCCCTAACTGCTCTGAGTGCTTCATCATGAGCTATGCAGAGGTCTTTGATGGCAACATGTATACCTGTCAACACTGTGGTGAAGAGATCAGATTCTCTGTTTCAGGAGTTGGAGAGGTCGCCGGAAACAATCTCAATCAGCTAACTATGGAATGTCCCCAGTGCGGAGGCAGTTTTACTTTGAACCTAAATCCACAATCCGATGGAAACTATTCTGTTTGCGACGAATGTGGAGCAGAGATTGAGTTCACAGACGAAATCCTCCAGCAGCTGCGGGATGACATACATGGTATCGAAAAACGTAATGTCATCGATGAAGTAGATTAACCCTATGTGCTTACGCTGATTCAGCTTTCTTGCTTTTTACTCTCGTATACTTTTTGCACGATCTGCCAATTCTCTCCAAGTACCTTACGTCTTTCCCTGCAAATCAGCAGTTCCTTCAGTGACATACTGGATAAGTTCTTGAGGTCTTCCTCCTCATTCTTAATCTTCTCTTCCTCCTCCTGTTTTTTTAGATCAGCATGCTTCATTCGAGCAATACTCTCTAGTTTTTCGTTTTCAGGATCTCGCCTCCAAGCTTGGAGCTCCTTCGAGTCAATATCTCGGACCTTGTTCAAATCGTAATCAACTAACGCGTTTTCTGTGGAAAGAATCGCCACATTAGCAACATATGCAGCAGTCCCGAGATTACAAAACTCACCGAAGTGCTTCCATCCAACCTCAGTACAAAGTGCTACTCTGTATTCACTCCCGCATTTGCTGGTTCTATATACACAGTTCATGCCTGGAACTAGTTTTCTCGAACTACGGGGATTGCCAGGTTTGCTTTCATTCGACAGCAGTGGACTGTACTGTCCTTTCTTTACCTTAATCTTCACAGGATTCTCCTCTCAATCCCGACCAAGAAACACCAACCGCTTCAAGAAAACCACAATATATGTGCTCCCCTATGAAGCCCAAATCCCATCAATACTTTGCTTCATCTAGTTTCGGGGTGTAGTGTCTCGTAAGCTGGATGGAAGCTTTACGAATGGCCTCATCCCTTTTGTAGGCATATCCGATTTCCAATTTGAAGGCGAATAAAGGGCCAGATTGGTAACAACCCGGAGTTCTGCAAATTGGTCAGGATTGGCTCGACTCTTGCCAACAGCGTACAGAAAGGAGCGGTTGTGTACAGCCTAACTCAGAGCTGAGCGATTCCTCAGGGACTAGATATCGATTTCATCACCCGTAAGTTCAGCGAGAGCTTCGCAAACAGCATTCCAGTAGTTACCCCTTCTGCATGAGAACGCTATGTCGATTGCCTGCTTGATCGTATCCAGGGAATAGCGTCTTGAGAAAAGGCGTAGCTGTGGTTCTCGAAGGTAACCACTCCCACTACTCTGACTCCTGAAGTAATACCTTGCCTTATTGAATACCTCATCTGAGGGGTCACCAGATTTTGAGCGTATCTTGTTGTGGCAAATACCGCAGAAATACTTGAACCTTGCTTCGATCTTATCGATGCTGAATCTCTCAGCAGCGATTTCCATGGCGTCAATTACCTCGTCTCTGCCTAGGGCCTCAGCAAACTTAGCAAGTGACTTTCTTGCACTATACTTGAGAGTGTACTGGTTATCGCAAAGGTGTTTCCAGTGCTCATGCAGTTCTTCTACTAAGTCCCCATTTGGAAGGGGGGCAGATTGCTTGTCCATCCTGTCAAACCTTTCTCCATCTACTAATCAAGGCATTGAGTGTCATGTGTACTGTGCTGTGCGAAGATAGAAGTCTCTTCACCACAAACCTAGAACATTATAAGCCAACGTCCGATTGCTTGCTATGGCCATAGAATAGCCATCTCATCTGGTGCTAGCACTGGCTATTGAGCCACCATTTCACTATTGATGATGAATACGATTTTGAGAAAGATTATTGCTTTACTGGAGGGACTATGCCCAACAAGAATAAGAAGAAATCATCAAGTGCAGCCAACCTAGGCTTCGAAGCCACCCTCTGGCAGGCAGCAGATGCCCTTAGAAGTAACATGGATGCCGCGGAATACAAACATGTGGTCCTTGGTCTGATCTTCCTGAAGTACATCTCTGACGCTTTCGAGGAGAAGCATTCCCAGCTTGAGGCAGAAAAGGAACAGGGAGCAGACCCAGAGGATCCAGACGAGTACAGGGCAGACAGAATCTTCTGGGTGCCAAAGGAAGCCCGTTGGACTAACCTTAAGGCTCAGGCAAAGCTCCCCGGTATCGGCCAGGCTGTTGATGATGCCATGACTGCCATCGAGAGGGATAACACTACACTCAAGGGAGTTCTTCCGAAGCAGTATGCCCGACCGGCTCTGGACAAGCAACGTTTGGGACAACTTATTGATCTTGTCTCCAACATTGGTCTTGGTGACGCTGAGAGCCGTTCGAAGGATATCCTTGGCCGGGTGTACGAATACTTCCTCTCCCAGTTCGCAAGTGCTGAAGGTAAGAAGGGCGGTCAATTCTATACTCCTCGGTGTGTAGTTCGGACACTAGTGGAGATGCTGGCTCCCTATGAGGGAAGAGTATACGATCCTTGTTGCGGTTCAGGCGGAATGTTCGTCCAGTCAGAGGAGTTCATTGAAGCCCATGGTGGGCACATTGGACAGATAAGCATCTACGGGCAGGAATCCAATCACACCACATGGAGACTGGCGAAGATGAATCTGGCAATCCGTGGAGTGGATGCCCAGATAGGTCTTGGGGACACCTTTCACAAGGACACCCATCCAGACCTGAAGGCTGATTATGTACTGGCCAATCCTCCCTTCAACGATAAGAACTGGCGGGGTGACCAGCTCAGGGAAGATGTCCGCTGGAAGTACGGAACACCACCGGAAAGAAACGCGAACTTTGCCTGGGTACAGCATTTCATACATCACCTTTCCCCTACTGGTATCGCCGGGTTCGTTCTAGCCAACGGATCCATGTCCTCGAACCAGTCTGGAGAGGGAGAGATTCGGCAAAACATCATCGAAGCAGACCTTGTTGACTGCATGGTTGCTCTTCCAGGACAGCTTTTTTACTCGACCCAGATACCTGTATGTCTCTGGTTCCTTGCCAGGGACAGGAGGAATGGAAGGTTCCGGGACAGACGAGGAGAGATCCTCTTCATTGATGCCCGTAAGATGGGAACCATGATAGACCGTGTTCATCGGGAACTTACCGATGAAGACCTTGAGAAGATAGCGGGAACTTACCATGCATGGCGAGGTGATGCTGACTCTGGTGAATATGAGGATGTACCTGGATTCTGCAAGAGCGCATCCCTGGAAGAAGTGGAAAAGCATCGGTTCGTTCTTACGCCGGGAAGATATGTCGGAGCTGAAGAGCAGGAAGAAGACGACGAACCATTCGAGGAGAAGATGGAGAGACTCACAGCCCAGCTCAGGGAGCAGATGGAAGAAGGAAGAAGACTGGATGCTGCCATAGAGGAGAATTTGAAGGGGCTTGGGTATGGGGAGTAATTGGAGGGAAGCAACCATTGAAGAAGTCTCCCACAAAGTCGCGATGGGACCATTTGGATCATCAATCAAGGTAGAAACCTTTGTCCCTGAGGGTATACCCGTGATAAGTGGTCAACACCTATGGGGAATGAAACTCAATGATCAACCAGGATTCAATTTCATCACTGAGGAGCATGCCCAGCGCTTGAAGAATGCGAATGTTCAAAGAGGAGATGTGATCTTCACCCATGCTGGGAGTATTGGTCAGGCAGCTTACATTCCAAACTCGTCAGCTTACGAAAGGTATATCATCTCGCAGAGGCAGTTCTATATGCGCTGTGATACCGATGTAGTAATACCTGAATATGTTGTAGCCTTCTTCAAAACACCTGAAGGCCAGCACAAGCTTCTCGCAAATGCTGTTCAAACAGGAGTACCATCTATTGCTCAGCCCGTTTCCTATCTTAGAACAATTATGATACCAGTTCCTCCATTATCTGAGCAAAAAGCCATCACCCACATCCTCGGAACCCTGGACGACAAGATCGAACTCAACCGCAAGAAGAGCGAAACCCTGGAAGCCATGGCCCGTGCCCTCTTCAAGTCCTGGTTCGTGGATTTCGACCCGGTGATTGCCAAGATGGAGGGGCGCTGGAAACAGGGTGAATCCCTGCCCGGAATGCCTGCTGGCCTCTGGGATCTGTTCCCTGACAAGCTTGTGGATTCAGAGCTCGGGGAGATTCCGGAGGGGTGGAAAACAGGTTTTCTTGGCGATATTGCATCTTCCGCTAGGGATAATGTAATGGCTGAGGATATCGGTCAGGATACACCTTACATTGGTCTCGAGCATATGCCCAAGCACTGCATTGCTTTGTCAGACTGGGGGCAAGGAGAATCGGTAGAAAGCAACAAACATAGATTCCAAAAAGGAGATATTCTCTTTGGAAAGCTCAGACCCTACTTCCATAAAGTCGGCATTGCCCCTGTTGATGGAGTCTGCTCAACTGATATCGTAGTTGTCAGACCAAGGATTTCCAGCTTCTTTGGTGTCACGCTGGGATTTACCTCGAGCAATGAGTTTGTTGATTTTACCAATATGACATCGACCGGAACACGAATGCCAAGAACCAGTTGGACGTCAATGGCTAATTACGAACTAGCGATACCCTCTATTGCGCTTGCAGAAAGCTACAACTGTTTTGTTACTCCTCTTCTTGATCGGATACTAGCGAATACCTTTGAGTTACATACTCTAAGTGAGTTGCGCGACGCCCTCCTCCCCAAGCTAATCTCAGGAGAGCTCAGAGTAAAGGGTGCTGAGAAGCTACTTGATAAGGCGGGAGTATGAGCGATTCTAAATTCGCCGAATCCGTGGTCGAGGAAGCCGCTCTTCAGTGGTTTGAATCACTCGGCTACAGCTACGTTCCGGGTGCTTCCCTCGCTCCCGGTGAAATCGGCTCTGAAAGAGTCGACTACAACAGGATCGTACTTGAAGACCGTCTGCGACAAGCTCTGTTCAATCTGAACAGGGATATCCCCGCTCAAGCTCTTGAAGATGCTCTGCGACGTATCCTCAATGTGGACGGACCCTCTATGGAACTCAGGAACAGGGCTTTCCACAGGATGATCGTAGACGGGGTCAATGTGGAATACTCCCGTCTCGATGGCTCCATCGCCGGAGCTCAGGCCAAACTTGTTGATTTCTCTAATCCAGAGAACAACGACTGGCTGGTGGTCAACCAGTACACCATCGTGGAGAATAAGCATAACCGCAGACCCGACCTTGTAGTATTCTTGAATGGTATCCCCCTTGTGGTCATAGAGCTGAAGAACGCCGCCGACGAGAACACAACCATCTGGAGTGCCTTCAACCAGCTTCAGACCTATGAGAAGGACATCCCCAGTCTCTTCACATACAATGCTTTCGAGGTCATCTCAGACGGGGTACAGGCAAGACTGGGTACTCTCACATCTGGCAAGGAATGGTTCAAGCCCTGGAAAACCATTGAGGGTGACGACCTGGCTTCATCCTTCATGACAGAGCTGCAGGTTCTTATTCAAGGAGTCTTCGAGAAGAGAAGGTTCCTGGACCTGATCCGGTACTTCATTGTGTTTGATGAATCTCCCAGTGGGATCTCAAAGAAGATGGCTGGATACCACCAGTTCCATGCTGTGAATGTTGCTCTTGAGGAAACTCTCCGCGCCTGTGTACCACCTTCATCAGAGTGGGCAGACAACAAGGCTGCTGAATCTATCAATCAGGGCTTTGACTTCAAGCACAAGAGACAGCCTGAAAGCGAACAGGGAGACCGTAGAGTTGGAGTGGTCTGGCATACCCAGGGTTCAGGTAAGAGTCTTACAATGGCCTTCTATGCAGGAAGAGTAATACTCCATCCTCTGATGGAGAATCCCACCATAGTTGTAATCACAGACAGGAATGATCTGGATGACCAGCTCTTCAGCACCTTTGCCCGGTGCAGTGACCTTCTCAGACAACCTCCGGAGCAGGTAGAAAGCCGTGCTGATCTCCGGCAGAAACTCACCCGTGATTCAGGTGGAGTCATCTTCACCACCATCCAGAAGTTCTTTCCAGAGGAAAAAGGAGACCAGCATCCAATCCTCTCGGAGCGGAGAAACATCGTTGTGATCGCTGACGAGGCTCACAGGAGCCAGTACGCCTTCATAGACGGCTTTGCCAGACACATGAGGGATGCAATGCCCAATGCTTCCTTCATTGGCTTCACAGGTACTCCCATTGAGCTTACAGACAGAAATACCAGAGCAGTCTTCGGCAACTACATCAGTGTATATGACATCCAGCAGGCTGTAGAGGATGGCGCAACGGTTCCCATCTACTACGAAAGCAGACTGGCAAGACTTGCCCTCTCCGAGGATGAGAAGCCCAACATCGATATTGAGTTCGAGGAAGTCACCGAGGGTGAAGAAACCGAACGAAAAGAAAAGCTGAAGACCAAGTGGGCACAGCTTGAAGCCATCGTTGGAACAGAGAGAAGAATCAAGCTCATCGCCAATGATATCGTCAACCACTTCGAGAGCCGTCTGGATGTAATGGACGGCAAGGGAATGATCGTTGCCATGAGCAGGCGTATTGCTGTAGACCTGCATAATGCCCTGAAAGAGATCAGACCTGAGTGGTACAGCGAGAATGACTCCAAGGGTTTCATGAAGGTCATCATGACAGGTTCCGCTTCAGATGAACTTGAGTGGCAGGAACACATCCGCAACAAGGCAAAGAGGGAAGCCCTGGCTAAAAGGTTCAGAGATCCGGATGATCCCTTGAAACTCGTCATCGTCAGAGACATGTGGCTTACAGGCTTCGATGCTCCATGCCTGCACACAATGTATGTAGACAAGCCAATGCGTTCCCATGGGCTCATGCAGGCAATAGCCAGGGTAAACCGGGTATTCAAGGACAAGCCAGGTGGACTCATCGTTGATTACCTTGGCCTTGCTGATGAACTCCGACGAGCACTGGCGACCTACACTGAAAGCGGAGGCCGTGGATCTACTGCAATCGATCAGGAACAGGCAGTCGGCATCATGCAGGAGAAGTACGAAGTCTGTGAGGGGATCTTCCATGGCTTCGACTACTCAAGGTGGACAACAGGTGAACCTGCAGAACGCCTCAGTCTCCTCCCTGCAGCACAGGAGCATGTACTGGCACAGGCTGACGGTAAGGATAGAACACTCAGGGCCGTCACTGAACTCACACAGGCTTTCGCCCTTGCAGTTCCCCATGAGAAGGCGATCGCCATCAGAGATGACCTGGGCTTCTTCCAGGCAGTGAGATCAGTGCTGGCCAAGAGTGTCTCCGAGGAGAAGAAAACCAACGAAGAACTCAACCATGCCATCAAGCAGATCGTCTCAAAGGCGGTTGCATCTGATGAAGTCATCGACATTTTCCAGGCAGCAGGGCTGAAGAAACCAGATGTCTCCATTCTGTCAGATGACTTCCTCGCTGAAGTAAAGGGAATGCCCCAGAAGAACCTCGCTGTCGAACTCCTGAAGAAACTCCTTCAGGGTGAGATCAAGACACGGAAACGGAAGAATGTCGTGCAGGCTCGTTCCTTCTCTGAGATGCTGGAGCAGTCCATTCTTAGATACCAGAACAGGGCCATTGAGACAGCCCAGGTGATAGAGGAACTGCTCAAGCTCGCCAAGGAAGTGCGGGAATCTGCACGCCGTGGGGAGAAGCTAGGTCTCACTGAAGACGAACTTGCTTTCTACGATGCTCTGGAAACCAACGACAGCGCTGTCCAGGTGTTGGGAGACGATACCCTGAGAACAATAGCACATGAGCTGGCCGAGAAGGTCAGAAACAATGTCACAATCGACTGGAAAATCCGGGAGAATGTCCGGGCTAAGCTCCGCGTGCTTGTGAAAAGAATCCTTCGGAAATACGGCTATCCACCTGACATGCAGGAAAAAGCCACACAGACTGTTTTGGAACAGGCAGAGGTACTATCTGAATTCTGGGCTGATTGAGTTGATTCAATACAAAGGAGCTGACAGATGAAGCTGAATTGCAGAGAACTTGTGCGCTTTTTTGATGAAGATGGGGAAGCCCGTGTTCACTCCAATGCTATCAAGACTCTATCTGGTGAAGAATTGGCCTTTGCATTAATGATTGACTACTTCAGAAGAAGCAACGCTGAAGCAGAGAAACTACCTGGCTCATGTACTACTGGAGAAAGAAAGGGACCAAGACTTGATGGATGGCTAAAAGTAGTGGAGAAAAGCCAGACAGCTTTGTATCAGGTAGAAGTTAAATGCTGGTCATTCCACGGTTTCAATAGTGGTAAGCCTTTTCCTTTACAGCTCGATCAAGACGAAAAGAAGAAGTTGAGAATAAGTAAATGGAACCGCTACTGGGATACAGACGCAAAGTCTATTTACGCAAAAAGCCTTCTTGCCAAAGTACTCGTTCCTATGAAATTCCGAGGGACTCCTGAAGCAGATATCAGACCAATGGCATGTATCTGGGACGCTGTTCATCCACAGGGAGATGATTCCCCGTTTTTCTCCGTACCTCTTGCCGAGAAAGAGAAGTTTGAAAAGCTGTACGTCTTCTCTATGTCAGCATATCTGAGGCATGTAATTAACACGCTGGGCAAGAATGAGTTAGAACTTTTCCTTCCAGTAACAGAGAAAAGGCTCGAGTACCTAAGCAGAATCTTCAATATCAACATCCAGGTATAGGAGGAAAGGGCGGGGCAACTCCTTTCCTCCAGTCATGAGCCAAATAGCCTTGGAGCAGCAGAGAGATTAGCGATCATCTACTTGCGGGGTTCTCCAGAATGTTCTTCACAGTGGATGCGTACCATATCCCTCCTCTCTTCGCTGGAATACCTGCCACATTTAGATCTGCAGCAATGGCCCTGAGACTCATTCCTCTCCTTTTCTTGCGGATGATATCTACAATGACCCTCTGCTCGCTTTCACAGGGAACCAGCTTATCTCCATCTCTCTTGAACCCGTAAGGGATAGGAGAATAGACCTCGCACTTGGCCTTCTTGTGTTGAAGAATGGCACTGGTTCTTTCAGAAATCTGATCTCTCTCAAACTCGTTCAACACTGCCAGCATCCTGAAGACCATCTTCCCTGCGGCTGTGGTGGTATCAATCCGCTCAGAAAGGCTTACAAGGTCGGCTCCTGCCTTGTCCAGCTTGTCTGCCACCATGAGAGTGTCTCTGGTGCTCCTGGAGAGCCGTGAGAGGCTGTAGACTACCAGAACAGCCTTCTTGTCACATGTGGCTTCTATAGCCCGTCTGAGGCCGTCTCTGTTCCTGATGAGCTTACCGGAGATCCCAGCATCCTCAGAGATGAAGAGGAGTTCTCCATCAAGGGCTTCAGTCCAGGCTTTGATCTTGTGTTTCTGGGCTTCGAGGCTGATACCCTCACGGGCCTGCTCCTCGGTGGAGACTCTTACATATCCGATAACTTTCATGGTTCAACACCTCCTCTCCAGAGGTGGGAATGAGAAAAGGGCAGCGGTTTTGATGCCTACTGCCCCAGCGTTTCTTGTGATGTGGTGTACAGAAAGGGTCTTGGATTTTAGGGTGGAACGAAAGGTTCGGTCGTGTACAGTAATGACGCTGCCGACATCATAACGTCACGCAGCTCTTTGCCTGGGCACATGAATGAGACCAATCTCTCTCCAAAGGCTCATACGAGAAAGTTGCAGAGTCTTTTCAAGGGCTGCCCAAGATAGCCAGGCAAACCAAGTGACAAACCAAGTGGCAAACCAAGCGACAAACCGACGACAAACCAGATGCAAATCGAATGTACTGACTGGCAATAAGATATGCTCATTTAGGACATGCATTAAGCAGACCGGCGACAAACCAAGCAGCAAACCAAGCAGCAAACCAAACGGCGAACCAAACGACAAACCGATGACAAACCGATGACAAACCGGGGGAGTTGAGGTGCCCTTTTGGCACTTCACAATTTGCGAGAAGCGCAAAGTAAGTAAGATTCGGTTGCTTCAGTGATCTGTGTACTTGCAGCCTCTTGGTAAAATCAGGGCCGCCATTACCACAGCGGCCCTTTTCCTCTCCTTGTGTTCAGCTCGCTTCCCTCAAAGCCACCCTGATGCAGTCCACGATCTCCCCGAAAGCCTCACAGGTCGTCGGCTTCAGGACGATGACGGATCCTGCCCAGTTCACTGCCTTAGGTTCCCGGAGGAGCTTGGCGATTGCCTTGGCGTTGGTCTTATTGAGGATCAACTCCTTCTCGGTCTCCTTGAACCGAAGGATGTACTTCTCTGTAACGGCTCCGTTGGTCATTCTGACCTGGTCCCGGAATACCTGCTTGATGGTCAGGGACATGGGCTTCTCCTGAAGGTCCGCTGCCTTCAGGTAACGGCTCGGGAACATGAGATCGACGTGGAAACTTGGGTTATCCTGCTTCACGGGCATCATCCACTCCTTCAAAGTCTATGGCCTCTTCTGTGCCTGTTGACGTCGCCCACGCAGGAGCAGACAGTTCACTCTCTACGGGCTCAGGACCAGGCCAAACGCCGGTTTCTGTGCAGTCCCTGACCTTTTCCAGCCAGGAAAGGTATTCTTCGTGTGCTCTCTCCAGAGACTCTTCTTCCAACCAGAACAGCCTGCAGGCGTAGGGTGGTTTCTTCTCCACAGCAATAATCCCGAAGGGAAGAACGATCCCCCTGCTTGAGGAAACCGCAAATCCTTCACGGTACATGGCTGCCTGGTGGAAGTACTTCAGCTTCCACGCCTGCTGGGAGAACCAGCCCTCATCTACGCTGGTGGTAGTTTTGAGATCCAGGATGGCTGACCTTCCAGCTATCCAGTCCAGCCTACCCTTACACTCGATACCGGTCTGAGGATTACGCCAGAACAGGCTTATCTCAGGTCTGCCGTTCTCAAGGAGTTCGTCAACAGGAGGAGTGCCTCTTACAGAGTCTCTGATGGCCATTACGGCCTCGTATTCATCGTCCTTGAGCACTGACCTGCCCTGGGCTTCACATTCCTCAGCGAACTCCTTGTAGGCATTGGTCCGGCGGGAATCAGACCAGACAGCGAACTCCAGCTGGAAACGCTTGGGTTCGAAGACAGCAGTATGTGTTGCCCTTCCCAGAAGCATTGCCACAGAGTCTTCCTTAGGGCTTTCAAGGGCATGCTTGTAGTGCTTCGGACTTGTTGCCATGTGCTTCAGTGTTGAGAAGTTGCAGCCTGGCGAAGCGGAGTATTCTGAGAACTTGATGCTTACTCCAGGATCAAGGGTTCGTGTTTTGCCCATGATTAGCCTCCTTTCTACGATGAATTCCCTGTTAAGCTTGATGGTGATTGTGCTGCTATAGCGCTGGCAGATTTGGTTATAGGTCTTTCTTCCTATTCTGTCGGGAGATCGTGCTTGGGAAGTCCAACGAAAATGCGTACACTTCTATCAGGAGGTAGAAAT
>Ga0116164_10002506_pt1 | contig 13123 bp, 8 predicted proteins | sample AD_UKC109_MetaG_FD_89888 | JGI IMG/M metagenome (GOLD analysis project Ga0116164, IMG submission 89888) | Active sludge microbial communities of municipal wastewater-treating anaerobic digesters from Hong Kong - AD_UKC109_MetaG | ecosystem: Engineered > Bioreactor > Anaerobic > Digestate... | reverse complement strand
GGATTCAATACGAACATAAACATAAACAAGGTTGCCGGCGGCTGTTCAATAATAGTAACAGAGCCCACGGTGGACAACATACTGAACGCAATAAATCAGCATGAACCGAACTACTATTCCGCAGTACCGGCCATGATCTTCGGGCTTAACCAGCACCCTGCAACGCCTGAATCGAAGATAAAGTCGATCAAGGGTATGATATGCGGATCATCACCTCTGGCCGTTGAGGTAATGAAGAAGTTCGAGGAACTTTCAGGCGCAAAGATAACAGAGGGTTATGGACTTTCCGAGACATCTAACGTACTTACATGCACACCTTTCGGAAAAAGAAAACCGGGAAGTGTGGGGCTCGCATGGCCTGACATAGATATAAGGATAGTGGACATAGACACAGGGACAAAGGATATGCCTGTGGGAGAGCCTGGTGAACTTATAGCCCGCGGCCCGAATATCATGTCAGGGTACTGGAAAAACGAGGACGAAACAGCGAACGCCCTGCGGGACGGATGGCTCTATACCGGGGACCTGGCGTACATGGATGAGGACGGGTTCTTTTTTATCGTGGACAGGAAAAAGGACATGATACTCTCAAGCGGATTTAATGTATATCCCCGTGAGGTAGATGAAGTGATATATGAGCTTCCTCAGGTGTTTAAGACATGCGCCATAGGCGTGCCTGACCCGAAACGGGGTGAGTCAGTAAAGGCATTTATAGTACTCAATCCCGGTGCGGCACTTACAGAGGAGGAGGTGCTGAAGCACTGCAGGGAGAAACTTTCAGCGTACAAGGTGCCGAAATTCGTTGAATTTATAGATGAACTGCCGTTAACTGCTGTTGGGAAGCCTATGAGAAACGAACTGCGGAACAGGGAGAAGGCAAAGAGCTGAAGGTGTGACTCAACAAAACAGGGGGTGTCAACCCCCTGTTTTTTATAAACGCATATTAAAAAAGCTTCAGCTGAACATCAGATTCAGCTTTTTTTCTGTCATCAAAAACAGTCCTCCCCCCAAGGTCCTTTGCAATACTTCTTTCATGCCTGATAAGTTTTTCCACGTCAGCTTCAGGAGAAAAGTCGGTTTCAATATGGCGCACAAGGAGATCGAGTTTCCGCATGGCATCAAGCCTTTCGCTGTTTCCAAGTTTTGCACTCTTTACAGCCTTTTTCAGAGTGGAGATAGATTCGTCAAAAACCTTGAGAGGTACAGGTGCCGGGTGTCCGTCCTTACCGCCATGGGCGAAGGAGAACCGCGCGGGATCGGAAAACCTTGAAGGCGCTCCGTAGATTACCTCTGACACAAGGGCAAGGGCCTGAATCGTGCGCGGCCCCACACCTTCAAGAAGTAGCGCGTCAGTAAAATCTCTGAACTGCATGTCATAGGCAGCGGCAAGAACCGCACCAAGTCTTTTCCTGTTAATGTTTGCCGGTCTTACATCGTGGTGTGACGGCAATGTCAGTTCTCTGGAGGAGAGTACAGCCTCGATCTCTGAACTCTGCCTGTCAGGGTGGAGCGCCATAAACCCGAGGATTCCTCTGCGTGATTCTTCAGCCCTTGAGTCGCTGAGGTTGAGAATCTCGCCCTGGTTTTCTCCCACAATGGCGCTGTGAGGGTCATCAACAAAAGAGGCAATATCTTCAGAGTGCCAGTGGTACCTGCGGGCCATGCCGTTATTATTGTTCATCCCCTGCTGCACAACGGCCCACTTCCCGTCAGAGGTGAGGATGAAATTGTGGAGGTAGAGCTGGTAACCGTCCTGTATGCAGGTGTTGTCGATCTTCGCCGATAATCTTGAACAGAGCACAAGCCTGTCGCCGTCAAGCCCGGTCTTCATTGAAACTTCGGTCAGCTCGGCAGGCGTGTTGCGTGAATGCTTTCCCCTCCCGCCGAGGATGTAAATACCGGTTTCATGCGACAGCGGGTTAAGCCCTTTGCGGAGAGCCCCCATAACGCTTGTTGTGATCCCGGAAGAGTGCCAGTCCATACCCATAACAGCCCCCAGGGCCTGGAACCAGAAAGGGTCTGAAATGCGGCGCAGAAATTCATCCCTGCCGAAGCTTTCAATAATGGCAAGGGTAATCTCTCTTCCCATCTCCCTCATCCTGTCCGCAAGCCACTTCGGCACATGGCCGTAGTGAAGAGGGAGGTTTGCTGTACCTGAACGTTTCATAAAAATAAAATACCGAACTACTAAATATTTGTAAAGTATATTTCATTCACCCCTTCGGGATTGGAAAAACCGCTTTTTATTCCGGGCGGCCCCTCCGCTTCGCTCCGGGCCGGGCTCTCGGTTTCTATCCCTGGCGTGTGGAGGGGTTCCCGCTGAATTTCCGTCCCGTGTATAAATATATCGAAACCGAGCCCGCTGCGGGATAACGCCTCCATCCCTGCCGCGTAGACATTTTCTATGTATAACCCTTACGTAAATGCACAACGGGCCGTTCACATGAACCGGAATCCTCATCCCGCAAAACAGATTGTTATGTGCCTGAATAAAATGGTTGAAATAAATGAACATGCAGGTGAGAATAGATGCTGTTAACTCAAAACAGTTTGTGTCAGCAGAATATATAAATAAAACTCACGGCTTCAGATAAACATACACCCGGAAATTGAGACCGGAGGGTACCTGCATGAATATTGAAGATGTGAAAAAGATAGCTGTAATCGGTTCAGGCGCAATGGGGCACGGCATAGCACAGGTATGTGCAGTGGCAGGGTATTCAGTGTATATGACAGACCTGAAGCAGGAGTATCTTGACAGTGCCCTGTTAAAGGTGAGTGAAAGCCTTGATGTCATGGTGAAAAAGGGGAAGCTTACTCCCGAGGGTAAAGAGAAAGCTTTTAACAGCAACCTGAAAACAACACTTGATCTCAATGAAGCGGTGAATGGAGCTGCTGTTGTAATTGAAGCTGTGCCTGAAATAATGGATCTTAAAAAGCAGGTGTTTAAGAACCTGTCCGATATCGCTGCGCCTGATGCAATCCTGGCAACCAACACTTCGACCATGAGTATTTCTGAAATTTCATCCGTTGTAAAAAACCCCGGACGTTTTGCGGGTATGCATTTTTTCAATCCCGTTACAATAATGAAGCTTGTGGAGATAATATATGGCGAAAAGAGCAACGGCGATGCGGTTGAACTTCTCTGTGAAATATCGCGGAAGTGCGGCAAGGTCCCTGTTAAAGTATTAAAAGACCGCCCCGGATTCATTGTGAACAGGATAAGCGCACCAAACCAGGCCCTCCTTAGTGCGATTCTTGATGAGGGTGAAATCAGTCCTGATGAGGTGGATTCTGTTATGAAAAAAATAGGTGTAAAGATGGCGCCCTTTGAAACAGCGGATTTCGTAGGGCTCGATGTGTTCTCTCACACACTGGAATACTATTCAGAGACCCTTTCCCCGCAGTATAAACCGGGCAGATACCTTAATGAGAAGATCAGTAAAAATGAACTGGGGATGAAAACAGGGAAGGGGATCTACGACTGGAGTTCAGGTAAAGCGGCAATAGACACCTCCGCCGAAAGCAAGGTTATATCACCGGTTCATTTTCTTTCCGTGCAGATAAATGAGGCTGTCAGGGTATATAAAGAGGGTATTGCATCCTCAAAGCAGGATATCGATGACGCGGTAAAATTCGGTATGAATGCCTTTGCCGGGCCCTTTGCCCTTGCCGCAGGGATGGAACCATCTCAGATATCCGATGCCCTTAACTTCCTGGCAGAACGGTTCGGTCTTACCATCCTTAAACCTGAACCTGAGATACTGGACGGATCATTCAAGAGTATGTAAATTTCAAAGTGCAGACATGGACTCTGCAGCTTCCTCCAGACTGTGGTAGTAGGCCCTGAGCTCGTCAGGCTGAAGGGGCGGGCTGTAGAGAAATCCCTGGAAGAGATGACATCCAAGCCGCACCAGCTCACGCTGCTGCGGCTCTGTGTCAACATATTCCGCAATTACGTTAATATTCATTGACCGGCCGAGCTGAATAATAGAACTGATTATTTCTCCGCATTTTTCGTTTGTAAGTACTTCGTGCACCAGGGCCCCGTCAAGTTTTATCGTGTCAAGGCTGAGTTCTTTCAGGTACATAAGTGAACTGTGGCCCATGCCGAAATCATCCATTGCAAGCTTTATTCCCAGGCCTTTCAATTCGTTCAGCCTGCCCAGCCGTTCAAGGCCGCCAAGGGCCGCCTGTTCAGTTATTTCAATTTCAAGCGATGAGGGCTTGACCCCTGTGGTATCAAGTATTGATTTCACCTTTGATATAAGTGACGGGTCATCAAGTTGATATGGTGAGAGGTTTATCGACATGGAAAAGTTTTTAAGGCCGGCCCTGTTCCAGATGTTCATCTGCATGCAGGCTGTCCTTATTATCCAGGTGCCAAGATCGTATATAAAGGGGCTCTCTTCAGCAAGCGCGATCGTTACAGGTGGAGGTATAGGCCCGAAATCATTATGTTTCCAGCGCAGAAGGGCCTCCATGCCGAACATGCGGTTGTCAGAGTTTACCTGCGGCTGGTATACCAGCGATATTCTGCCGGAATTGAGGTCCCGTTCAAGGTCGGAGGAGAGGAGCCTTGCAAGGTTGCCGATGTTATCATTCCTGTTGAGGAGTATCAGTTCCTTTTTTTCATCAAGGTGCTGGACCTCTTTAAGGAGACTGTTCATAAGCTCCTCCTGCCCCTTTTCAAGCCCTTTTTCATGCATGCGTATAAAGGGGAGATATACGATTACACCGACAATAAGGTTGAATATCTGCAGCAGTGAACCTGCAAATGACCCTGTTGCCGTATAGCCGCCGATTATTACAGGTGTTGTCCATTCAACAGACGCGATTGTGAGAGGGACAAGTCCGAGAGACATGGCAGTGTATGTAATCAGCGTCAGTATGACCGGGAGAATTATGAAGGGTATTAAAAGATAAAAATTAAGAATAACCGGCACTCCGAAAATCATTATTTCATTTACGTTTATTAATGCGGGGGGAGTTGAAATCACTGCGATCTGTTTTGTATTGCTTCTCCGTGTGCCTGCCAGAAGGGCAATGATAAGGCAGAGTGTGGCGCCCGATCCGCCAAGCAGCACAAAAACGTCAAAAAACTGTTTTGTGAAAATTTCCGTGGGATTCAGCCCCTTTAAGAAAAGATTACGGTTTACCTCAAGTGCCGGGACAAAAAGGCTTTGCGTTACCGGTTCAAGTACGTTGCTCCCGTGAATTCCGAAAAACCAGAATATGTGTATGAGACTTATAAATATTACTGCAGTGAAAAGGGATGAAGACATTCCGCTGAAAAGATCCTGCAGCCCGCTGTTCATGGCCTCATGAAGATCTTCAATTCCCGAAAGGGCAAGTGAAAGATGCAGCAGCGCGAAGATCGAGACTGTTGCCAGCGCCGGGAAAAGGGCTGAAATTGACTGGGTAAGCGTCTGGTCTGCGGCATTACTGTACATCCGCAGTTTAAGTTTCGGGACTGATGAGAAGAAAATAAACAGAGGTGTGGCTGTGCAGGCCACGATAATAGCGATAAAAACACCGAGCGGCCCCATGCAGCTGAATTTCAGGAACCCCTCCTGTATATGCATAAGAGAAAAGAAGGATGCAAGTGATATGATTGATGCTGTTGCCGGGTTTACATGGTGGTTCCTGGCTTTTATGGAATTGACGGCCATTGAATGGCTGATTGTAAGCAGCATCCCCGCGGCCATTATGGCAAAAGTTCCTCTGTGGATATATATTCCCAGGTTTTCCCATCCCGGGCCGAAGAGGCCGAGCATGAATTCCTGGTATGCGTCAACCGGAATATTGTTGAAGAAAAGAGCAAACGAGCCTATCATCATAACCGGGATCATAAGCGTCAGTCCCTGGCGGATAGATCTCATGACCAGGGTGCTGCTGATTTTTTTTATGAATGATGATATTACACTCTTTATAACGGCCATTATATCTCCGAGATGTGAGAAGGGTTGCTGAACAGACCATATTATATATATTACAGATCGGGCTGTGTCAAGCATGTAATGGCTGCCGGGGATTAATTGGATTGAGGTGACAATGCTTTATAAAATTTTATGTCTCTTTCTCTGTGATTAATTTTTATGACGGCATCAGCGAAATCCGGTACAATCTGCTGTCCGGAATTTCAACGATGCCTGGAGTTGATAATGGTATGTCGGGTTATAGTTTTCCGTTATTTCTAAGTGCAAATACCACCATTTTCCGGTATAGCTTTTCTCTGAAAGATGCCGGCTTATCAAGCTCCATCCTTTCCAGGTGACGTTCTGCTGATTGAGGCACGGGCCTGAAAAATTCGGCAATAAGACCGGTAAACATTCTGACTTTAGATGACTCACCCAGGGCTTTCATCATTTTGAGAGAGCTCCCCAGAGCGACATCATCATCTGTCAGGTCAGTGCCGAAGGGGAAGGGGGTGAAATAGCCCCTGTCCTGGTAGGGTTTGAGAAGGGCCGATATCTTTTCCGGGTAGTTGTTTCTGTATTCTGCCGGGATCTGATAATCGGGTTCAATTTTGCCGGCTTTTTTTGCCTGCTCCATAAGCTGCTTCTGAAACCTTGAATCAGCAATATTAAGCATCCTTTTTATTACTTCACTTTCAGGCATGTCGCGGATATCGGCGATGCCATATTCTGTAACAATAATATCCCGGCTGTGTTTCGGTATAGTGCAGCTCCCGTAAGAAAAAACAATATTGGACTCAAGGCTTTTACCTGAACCTTTTGTGCTTTTAATCATAAGGATAAAACGTCCGTCGGGAAGAGCATGTGCCATTGCATTGAAGTTGTACTGCCCTCCGACTCCGCTCACAACTGCACCGTTATCAAGCTGATCAGCAATAACGGCTCCGAAAAGAGTCGCCTTCATCCCCGCGTTGATAAAACGGCCTTCCTTTCTCTGTAAAGAACGCAGTGTTTCATCGCCGTAAAGCTGGTTGACCTTTCCGACTCCCGCCATGCCGAACTGGCTCCGCTCCTCTTCAGTCATGTCGTTAAGGGCCTGGTAGAATGATTTTGGTCCTAAAAAGAATGCGGCAAGGAGCACCTGCCCGTTAAGAAGCCTGCTGCCGAGAATATTTCTTATTGCCTTAAGGTTTGTCTCGTCATGCAGTTTTGAAGAGTACACCTTCTCTCCATCAATGATGTCCCCGTCTTTAAATTCAAGTCCCGGTTTAAGTATACCGAAGTAAGAGAGGTGCTCAAAGTCCTCCTGATTCAGGGTGGAGTGTATTGCTTTCATTTCAATCAGGGTTTCGATAATATTTTCAGAAATATGGTCCTCTTTCAGTTCGCCGCTGTTAAGCAGTTCCATGAGAGGCGCGCTGTCATATACTTTTCTTTTCAGAATCTTATTTTTATACATCTGCATAAAGGGATCAACAAACATCTCTGATGCCCCGTAGAGCCCTTTATTGAAAGTACCGGTTTCACCCCAGTTTCTGATCAGGTCCCTGTTCCTTTGCAGCAGGCCGGAACTTTCAAGTATTTCATAATACTCCCTGTTATGTTCGTTGCGCATAATAAGGCCGGCAACGATGGCGTCCCCCAGCGCACCGATACCCACCTGGATCGTTCCCCCGTCTTTTACAAGGGGGCTGACGTTAAGGCCTATCATGTGATCTGTCAGGGCCACGGGGTCTTTCGGAGGGGCGAATAAAGGATAGTTATAATCCTCACCATGTAAGATGGCATCAAAATCCTCAGGGTGCATTACCGCGTCACCGTACATGAAGGGCATATTTTTATTTGCCTCTGCAATAATAGCTACTTTCTCCCCTTTTTCCCTTGCTTCCGTGAGATTGGCGTGGGATTCAAGGGTTATGTCAGGATTGCATGCGGCTGAGTAGATCCTTTTCCCCTCTATCTCCCTGCATGCCAGAAGCATTGTGCCCACGTTGCATTTCAGGGCTTTCGCGCATCGGGGAACGTGAGTGTAATGGTTTGCCAGGTGATTCATCTGGTAATAACGGTTGTTAAGGTTGCTTCCCGCTTTACAGTAGAACTCGTATATATGCACGTTTGGGGGAAGGGTGCCGTTCCGGAAATCCTTCATGTAATCAAAATCCGGCACTCCCCCGAAGATCCTTTTGTTAAGGTCCCTGACAAAACGTGCTTCCAGTTCAGACTTTCCCTGCGGCTTTTCCAGGGAAAGAGCTGTTATAATTTTAAGGCTGAGTTCAGGGTCCTCCTTTGCTCTCCTGTAGAATTCGTTAAGAATTTTTACAGGCTTACCCAGGGCCAGCGTAACTCCAAGTACAATATCCTTCCCTACATAATTGATTGTATCATTTACAATTTTTTTTACGTCATTTTCAATTGTGCCGGTATTATGTGTTATTCCGGTGGTGTAGTTCATTTCTGTCTAATCCTCCCCTTGAAATAGTTGCTCGATTTTTTGTATATTGCTGTTTTTTATCTATATAACGATAATCGATTATAGATTTTTGGTATTTTTTAACAGTGGATGTAAACCGGTCAATAATTATTTAACTTGCAATCCGGAATTTTAATCTGATTTTCAGGCGGCATTGTTTTTTTTCGCCGGCATCTATCCTTTTATTGTTCTGCCAGGGTATTTTATGGTTGTGTCAGGGATAATAAAAGGGGACGCACTGCCGTGCGTCCCCGGAGTAACCTGTGGTTTTATCCTGTAAAATTATCCTATTTTGTTTGTCCTTGTCCAGATTTTGTTCTCCTCGGCTGCCTTTATAAGATCCTCCCTGAAATCGGGGTGGGCGATTGAAATCAGTTTTTCAGTCCTCATCCACATGGGGCAGAGTTTGAGGTTAACACATCCATATTCAGTGGCAACAAACTGTACTGTCTGACGCGGGATGGTTACTGCTGTGCCCGGCTTGAATGACGGAACAATACGTGAAATTGTTTTTCCGTCAGGAAGGGTGTATGTGGAAGGTATGCATATGAAACTTTTTCCGCCCTTTGACCAGAATGAGCCGAGTACAAAGTCGAGCATTCCGCCGTTGCCCGAGATCTGCTGGAAGCCGTTACTCTCCGCATTGACCTGTCCCATGATGTCTACTTCAATAGCGGAATTTATTGATACGAAATTATCGATCGCTTTAATTACATCAAAATTGTTGGCGTATCCGACGTTATATGAAGCAAGTGAAGGGTTGTTGTGTATCCAGTCGTACAGTTTTCTGCTTCCCAGTGCGAAAGTGTAGACTGTTTTCCACCTGTCAATATCCTTCTTTGAGTTGTTCAGTCTTCCGGAGAGTTCCATCTCCATGAAGGCGTCAACGAGCATTTCTGTATGGCCGCTCAGGTTTTTCAGGTCACTCTGGGCTATCATGTGCCCCAGAGTATTGGGCATACCTCCGATTCCCAGCTGTAAACAGCATCCGTCATAGAGGTATTTGAATACATGCTCCGCGATTTTTTTTTCAACTTCAGTTGCTTCTATATTCGGCAGTTCAAAAAGCGGTTCATTGTCGCCTTCAACAATATAGTCTATCTGTGAAACGTGGATCGATTCTCTTGTTCCTCCCAGAGCAACAGGCATATTTTTATTAACTTCAACAATTACCTTGTGCGCCCTGCACCAGCCCAGCATACATGCGTTGCTTATCCCGAAGTTGAAGTAGCCGTTTTCATCCATGGGGGCGACTCTCATTATATGTACATCCTGCAGTCTTATCCCTGTTTTAAAAGGGTCATTATTGTAGTAATTGTCATTTGAGAGTATGGTCTGCCAGTCTATATTGTCTTTCATTTTAAGAGAAATATCGTCCTGGCTGACCAGGTGTTCACATTGCCAGTCTGTCTCGCCGAAATGAAGCGGACAGTATGTAACCCTGTCAGGGAACTGCATCTTCATAATTCTTGTGAGGAGTGAAAAGTGAAAGTCTCCATACCTGAAAGTTTCTCCTTCAGGATCGTTTGTAAGAATAGCCGGAATTGGCGGGATAGTAACAGCTCCGTATACATCTACATTTTTGAGTTCCCCTTTGCGTTTGGCAAGTGCAGTGTCACACGCCACAGGCTTACCGTTAAAAAAGGCGTATGTTACCCAGTCGCCTGACTTGACGCATTTGACGGCTTCGTCTGCCGTACAGAGTTTTTCCCTGTACTGCTGCCAAACGTCTTTTTTCAGATTGTAATTCATAATATTTCCCCTGTTTACGGTTTTATTTTTTTACGAGGGCTGTTATGAGAAGATTTTCCGCGTATTCCAGAACCGGCTTCAGGAACCTGCTTATACCCTCTCTCCCCCATTTATTCTGTTCCACCTGTACAATACCCCAGAAGGATCCCCATACAAAGTCTGTGGTGTGGTGTATATCGATCTCCCGAAACAGACCCTGTTCAACCGCTGCGGCAACAATAAGGTTCCCCTCTTCGAAACTTTTTTTGCCCCATTTTTTTATGATCAGGGCCGCCTCGTTATTCATTTTATTAACAATCCCGACCTGGAGGAATATATTAAAGAGCCTGAACAGATCGGGATCTTTCTCGAAGGTGCTGTAGTATACGTTGAATACGTCCTTTACTATGGTCTTCCCTGTGATGTATTTTTTACCGGATAGGTTGTTTCTTATTTCCTCAAGCTTCGTTGCCAGTGATTCAATCATGGGCTCAATCATGCGGACGAAAAGTTCGTCCTTTGTGCTGAAATACTGATAAATCGTAGGTTTTGTTATTCCCGCCTCGGCAGCTATGTCATCCATTGTTGCCCCGGAGAAATTTTTATCCAGAATTACATTTCGTGCGGCCTGTAGAATTTCCTCAGTCCGCCTTTCCTTTTCTCTTTTGAGTCTTTTTTCAACAGCTGGTTTTCTGCTTTTATTCATCAGTTTTTCCGGTGTCAGGTTTAGAATTGATTAAAGATTGACGTGTATCTCTTATAATATCATGTAATAGTAATATTTAATACTATGTATAATAATAAAAGTCAATAAAAATTTAACTCTTGGTAAAATAAATTAACTGCAGGTTTAGTTTGTATAGGTAAAATCCGGGAAGTGTCAATTTATAAGAGTTTTTTATGGGAAGAAGATTCTTAAAAATTCAGAGAACCGGGGTATCTGGTAAATTTAAACACAGATAAACACAGATTTTCGCAGATATGTGACCTGATGCAATAGAACAATTCAGATTTATCTGTGTCTATCCGTGTAAAATGTTCTGTTTTTTTGTGCCTTTGCGGGATGCTTAAGATTTTCAGCAGCAGGGGAGTTTCAGTTGTATATCTTCTTCGCAGCTTTCTGGGGATGTGTTGAGGTGGGAGAGGGAGATGCCAAGGAGTCTGACCTTTTTTACTCCTGCTTCGGTAAACTGAATCAGGTTCATTATGTTTTCTAAAATAATGTCAGCGGAATCTGTAAACATCTCAATTGTCGCGCTTCTTGTTATCTGCCTGAAGTCGTGGTATTTGATTTTCAGGGTAATGGTTTTACCCCTGATATTTTTTTTTCTGAGAGAGCCCTCCAGTTCGGATGCAATCTCTTTTAATATGGAGTGTATCCGGCCAATATCAAGAATGTCCTCGTCCAGGGTGATTTCTCTTCCGTATGACTTTCTCTCCCTGACCGGCTCAACCGGCCTTTCATCAATGCCCCGCACTATATCGTAATAGAACCTTCCCGCCTTGCCGAAGTGTTTGACAAGCCTTTCAAGGGGCGCTGCTTTCAGTTCAAGACCGTTTGTAATCCCCAGGGATATCATTTTTTTTTCGCTCACTTTACCTATGCCGAAAAATTTTCCGATTGGGAGTTTTTCAAGAAAATCCCCGGCTTCGTCCGGTTTGATAACAGTGATCCCGTCAGGCTTGTTTATATCAGAGGCGGTCTTTGCCAGGAACTTATTGTATGAAACACCTGCCGAAGCTGTTAAACCGGTTGATTCAAAAATTTTCTTTTTTATCTCCAGCGCCAGTATTGTAGCGGAGGGGTTGTCCATCCTGTTTTCAGTGACATCGAGAAATGCCTCATCAAGGGAGAGGGGTTCGATAAGGTCTGTATATTCTGAAAATATATTCATGACCTCTTTTGAGGCTTTCGAATATGCTTCAAACCTGGGGTAAAGGAATACCGCTTCAGGGCATAGCTTCAGGGCGGTTCTGGAAGGCATTGCTGAATGGACTCCGAATTTCCTTGCCTCGTAGGAGCAGGTTGACACGACACCCCGCCTCTCGGGGTCCCCTCCTACAATGACAGGTTTGCCCTTAAGGGACGGATTGTCCCTCTGCTCAATAGCTGCATAGAAGGCGTCCATGTCTATGTGGATGATTTTTCTGCATTCCATGAGAACAATGTTAGCAGATAGCGGGATATATGTCAACATATGTTTAGGTTGGAGATGAGGGGGATAAAAGGATGGAGATAGGGGGATGGCTTTATTGTCAACAGCTGGAGCAGCAGTGCTATGCTGGTCTTTCGGTGCCGGGTTCAAATACAGGAGGGGATGAGGGGGATGTGGTTCGGCTTCGCTCACCAACCGGGATGGAGATAGGGGGATGGCTTTATTGTCAACAGCTGGAGCAGCAGTGCTATGCCGGTCTTTCGGTGCCGGGTTCAAATACAGGAGGGGATGAGGGGGATGTGGTTCGGCTTCGCTCACCAACCGGGATGGAGATAGGGGGGATTAATTTAAAAAAGTCTCTCGCAAAGGCGCAAAGCTGCGGAGTAAAGACTTTAACACAGATAAACACTGATTTTTACAGATGTGAATATCTGTATAATGATGAAATAATTAATAAGGTTTTACATTTAAATTATAACTTCAATTTATCATTTCGTAATTTGCTATACCCTTATCATTTATCTGTGTTCATCTGTGTAAAATTATTACTTTTCTCTTTCGAGTTTATGAGGTTTTGCGGGATATTTTTTTACAAATTATGGTTGCTTAATACGTATTGTTTGTTATATTTAATACGTATGAGGTGTATTTTATGAATACTAAACTTACTTTAAAACTGGATAAAACTGTCATTGAGAATGCCAAAAAGTATTCTCTTCAGAGAAAGGTAAGTCTCTCTGAGCTGGTGGAAAATTATTTCCGCTCACTGACGGAATATAACGAAGAACAAAACTACTCCTCTGTGGTGAGAGAACTTTCCGGTATAATATCAATTGATAATACAGATG
>Ga0116164_10002504_pt1 | contig 13129 bp, 13 predicted proteins | sample AD_UKC109_MetaG_FD_89888 | JGI IMG/M metagenome (GOLD analysis project Ga0116164, IMG submission 89888) | Active sludge microbial communities of municipal wastewater-treating anaerobic digesters from Hong Kong - AD_UKC109_MetaG | ecosystem: Engineered > Bioreactor > Anaerobic > Digestate... | reverse complement strand
GTGGTAGCGGCGGGGAGACTTGAACTCTCGACACTCCGGGTATGAACCGAATGCTCTAGCCAACTGAGCTACGCCGCCAAAATGGTTGCGGGGGAGGGACTTGAACCCTCGACCTCCGGGTTATGAGCCCGACGAGCTACCAAACTGCTCTACCCCGCGTCGGCACGCCTTCTTGAAGCGGCGAGACCTATCATACTACAGGATCGGCGGGCTGTCAATATCTGTTGCTTTAAATTTGGGATTCTATATCGGCCGGTACGCCGTGTGCCGATTCCGGTAAAAAGCTGCGTTATTTATATCCGGCAATCGGAAATGTTATGCAGCTGAAGCCAGAGCAATGCTTCTTGCAAAGCGGCAATATCCCGCCTTTGCAGGAATTTGCGCTGATAATCGTCCTGCTTCTTTTCCGCAATCATGCGCAGGGCCTGTTGAATCGGGAGCCAAACGACGGTTGTATCGTCCGTTCGCTCCTGATCCGTCAGATGCAGATTGCCTTTGGCGCCGACGACACGCGCCATGTAGTAACGCCTGTCCTGTGTAAAATTATGCTTGGCCCGATTTTCGAGGATCTGTCCCAATTCGCCAAAAATCTCGCAGTGACAGCCCGTTTCCTCCAGCATCTCCCGTTTCAGCGCGGCGTGCAGGGCTTCGCCGGCCTCAACACCGCCGCCGGGCAGCGTGAGCAGATCAAACCTTCCGACATGATTCAGCGCGATACGGTTGTCCTCATCAAACAGGACGGCGTTGACCGCCAGGCGCGCAGCCGCGGAAGAAAGCGCTTCCGATCCGGTAATATCCTTGTCTGTGATCGTAAGAATACAACGCATGCCATGGCTCCTCCGCTGCTTATCGATATTCCCTGATTATAGCACACGATTGATTGCAGGCATCCTGCCGGCGGCCGATTGCGGTATAAAACGGGGATATGCTATACTCAGGAAAATTCGAGGGCGGAGGTGACTATGGGCAACAGGGAATACCATAAACTGGTGCGGGACCATATTCCGCGCATCATTACGGAAAGCGGGAAAAGTGCGGTCACCAGGATTCTGCCGGCGGCGGAATACAGGGCCGCGCTTAACGCAAAGCTGCTGGAGGAGACCAACGAGTATCTGGCGTCCGAGGATGCGGAAGAACTGGCGGATATCCTGGAGGTGATCCGGGCTATCGCGGAGCTGAACGGCATTTCGCCGGATACATTGGAAGCGATACGGGCGCGAAAACACGAAAAAAACGGAGGCTTCCGGCAAAGAATTTATCTGGAAAGCGTGAAGACCGATTGATTTGTACGCGGCAATGTACAAGTTTGCGGATCAATCCGTCCTGTTTTTCTTGAATTGCAGGGAAAAGCAAGGGAAAGGACATCTTTTTCCTTGCGTATACCATTCAATCTGTGTATAATTGTTGGGATAGTTTTAGAAGGGATCTGCACAAGCACTGTGGCGGTCCACAGAATGATTTGAGGAGGATTTCAAACCCATGACAAAGTACGTTTACCTGTTTAAAGAAGGCAACGCGAACATGCGGGAACTGCTGGGCGGCAAAGGCGCAAACCTTGCCGAGATGACCAACATCGGCCTGCCCGTGCCGCAGGGCTTTACCGTGACCACCGAAGCCTGCACCCGCTATTATGAAGACGGCCAGACCATCAACGACGAGATCATGAAAGAGATCGACGCCGCGCTGAAGGAAACCGAGATCATTTGCGGCAAGAAGTTCGGCGATCTGGAAAATCCGTTTTTGGTGTCCGTCCGCTCCGGCGCGCGCGCGTCCATGCCGGGCATGATGGACACGATTTTGAATCTTGGCCTCACAGACGTGGCCGTGAAGGGCCTCGCCAACCAGACCGGCAACGAGCGCTTTGCGTACGACAGCTACCGCCGCTTCATCCAGATGTTTTCCGACGTCGTGATGGAAGTGAAAAAGAGCCACTTTGAAGGCGCGCTCAATAAGATGAAGGAGCGCAAGGGCGCGCAGTACGATACCGATCTGAACGCCGAGGACCTCAAGGAGCTCGTGGAGGAGTTCAAGGCGATTTACAAAAAGGAAAAGGGCGTGGATTTTCCGCAGGAGCCCAAGGTGCAGATGCTGGAAGCCATCAAGGCCGTGTTCCGTTCCTGGGATAACCCCCGCGCCATCTATTACCGCCGCATGAACGACATCCCCTCCAGCTGGGGCACCGCCGTGAACGTACAGGCGATGGTGTTCGGCAACATGGGCAACGACAGCGGCACCGGCGTCGCCTTCACGCGCGATCCTTCCACCGGCGAAAAGAAGCTCTACGGCGAGTTCCTGATGAACGCGCAGGGCGAGGACGTGGTGGCGGGCATCCGCACGCCGCAGCCTATCGCTTCCCTGCAGAACACCATGCCCGACGTGTACAAGCAGTTTGTGGATATCGCCACCACGCTGGAAGACCACTACCGCGACATGCAGGACATGGAATTTACCATCGAGCACGCCAAGCTCTACATGCTGCAGACCCGCAACGGCAAGCGCACCGCTATGGCCGCGCTGAAGATCGCCGTGGATCTGGTGGACGAAAAGGTGCTTACCACCGACGAAGCGGTGCTCAAGGTGGAGCCCAAGCAGCTCGATACCCTGCTGCACCCCAACTTTGATCCCAAGGTCATCAAGGCCTCCACGCCGATCGCCAAGGGCCTGCCCGCGTCTCCGGGCGCTGCCGCCGGCAAGGCGTATTTCTCCGCCAAGGACGCCGCCAACGCGGGCCGCAAGGGCATCAAGGCCATTCTGGTGCGCGAGGAAACCACGCCGGAGGATATCGAAGGCATGGACCTGTCCAAGGGCATCCTCACGGCGCGCGGCGGCATGACCAGCCACGCGGCGGTTGTCGCCCGCGGCATGGGCCGCGCCGCGGTTGTCGGCTGCGGCGTGCTGCGTATTGACGAAGAAAAGAAATCGTTCACCGTGGACGGCAAGACGTACCACGAGGGCGACGATATCTCCATCGACGGCTCCACCGGAAACGTGTACGGCGAAGCCATTCCCACGGTCGAAGCGTCCGTGACCGGCGATTTTGCCCGCCTGATGAAGTGGGCGGACGAAGCCCGCGTGCTGAAGGTGCGCACCAACGCGGATAATCCCCGCGACACCAAGCAGGCCGTGGCGTTCGGCGCCGAGGGCATCGGCCTGTGCCGCACCGAGCACATGTTCTTTGAAGCCGACCGCATCGCCGCCGTGCGCGAGATGATCCTCGCCGACACCGTGGAGCAGCGCGAGGCCGCGCTTGCCAAAATCCTGCCGATGCAGCAGGGCGATTTTGAAGCGATGTATACGGCGCTCGAAGGCCGCCCGATGACCGTGCGCTACCTCGATCCGCCGCTGCACGAGTTCTTGCCCGCCAAGTCCATGACCGCCGAGATCGCCGCGATCGCCAAGGAATTGGGCACCACGCCCGAGGCCATCGAGGAAAAGATCGACGCGCTGCACGAGTTCAACCCGATGATGGGCCACCGCGGCTGCCGCCTGGCCGTTACCTATCCCGAAATCGCCAGGATGCAGACCCGCGCCGTGATGCAGGCCGCCATCAAGGTGAAGAAGGAAAAGGGCTTCGATATCGTGCCCGAGATCATGATCCCGCTGGTTTGCGAGGTCAAAGAGCTGAAGTTCGTCAAGGACATCGTGGTGGAGACCATCAACGAGGTGCTCAAAGAGCAGAACACCGAGATGCAGTATCACATCGGCACCATGATCGAAATCCCGCGCGCCGCGCTGCTGGCTGATGAGATTGCCCAGGAAGCGGAGTTCTTCTCCTTTGGCACCAACGACCTGACGCAGATGACCTTCGGCTTCAGCCGCGACGACGCCGGCAAGTTCCTCGAGAGCTATTACACGAACAAGATCTTCGAGAGCGATCCCTTCGCCAAGCTCGACCAGAGCGGCGTGGGCAAGCTGGTGAAGATGGCCGCGAAGGCCGGCCGCGAAACCCGCCCCGACATCAAGCTGGGTATCTGCGGCGAGCACGGCGGCGATCCCGCCACCATCGAGTTCTGCCACAATGTGGGCCTGAGCTATGTCAGCTGCTCGCCCTTCCGCGTGCCGATCGCGAGACTGGCTGCCGCGCATGCCGCCATTAAGGCAAAGTAAAACAAAACAGCGATAACATGCAAGGCCGCCGCAGGAAAGCTCCCGCGGCGGTTTTCGTATGATCGTTATTCGATATCCTCCCACGTGATGATATCCGGCACTTCGTGCAGACGGCGGCCCGTGGCGCTCCAATCCATCAATGCGCCGGATTGCCCCTCGGCGACCTCCTCCCCGAATTGTCGCGTATCCTCGTATACTTCCTCGGTGAGAGGATCGGTCATGGGCTCGAATTCGTATTCGGCCGTGTTGGCGCATACGCATTCCGCGAACCAGACGGGCAGCATGTAAAACGCATTTTCATCCGCAGGATCGCGGTACGGCGCATAGCACAGCTTCACCGCCAGCACGTCGCGCAGCAGGCCGCGCTCGATTTGCTCCTCGAACGCCTTTTGGGCTGTTTCAAAGGACACGATCGGAACATCGTCATAAAGCACGCCGGTTTCCCGCAGCGGGCCGATGGTAACGCGGCAGCTGTCCGCGCCTGCGACGGTCACCACAAAGTCGCCCGCGGGAAGCGAAAGGGAGGTATACCGGTAATTGTTGCAGCATTCGGCGGTAATGCCGTGAAAGGAACGCTTGCCGTTGAGGATATAGTAGCCGATCTCGCTGACGGGATCCAGCCAAACACGCTGCCAGTCAACGGTTTTGTATTTGTAGACGCGGCTCATCACCTGATTGTCGGTAACGACCGCCTGTTCGTCCAGATCCAACCCAGCCACATCGTACAGCGCCTGCTTTGCAATGGCATAAGCCTGCGCATAGGGGAGCGGGTTATTCTCCGGCGTGCAGTCCGGCGTTTCGGCGCCAAAGCTTAGGATCTCGTGGAAATCCACGCGATCCAAATTTTTGCACATCTCCTGCGGATCGATACCGAATTGAATGCTGATGTCGCCCACACGGTTGACGATCACATCCGCGTTATCCAGCCTGCCTGTGTCCGGCAGCGGCGGCTACTCCACCCGGATGACAGGGAATACATCCACCTCCGGTATCTCGATATCGGCATCAATGCGAATGGTGCGCCATTCGGTTTCGTGGGTCTGGTGCCAGCCGTCCTGCGTCAGCTCGCGCAGCTCCCCCACGTGATAATATTCCTGCTTGGCAAAGCTCATCTTTGGAAGTATAGTGTAAGCGGTCAGGACTAAAATGACAAGGATCCGTTTCATCGGTATCTCCTCCGGCTTCTGTGGCCTCGGCGGGGCTTTTTCCTGTCCCGCATCTTAATATGACGGATTCCGGACGAAAACGGGTGAACGACCGTGGCTGCGGACGGTTTATTTTCGTTACTCCTTACGCAGATATGCCATTGATATAATCAAACCGTATAGGCAGCATGCGAAAACGTATAGTCGCAAAAGTGTACTTTTAGTTTTTATGATTGCAGTATTAGTACAAATCTGGTATTGTAGGAACAGAAATGTAAAATTTAGGGGGCTTCGCCATGATCGAGCTGCCGGAGAGTATCAGTCTGTCCAGACAACTGAACGATACGGTTAAGGGAAAAGGCATCGCAGGCGTGCAAGCGAACCAGTCTCCGCATAAGTTCGCTTGGTATTACGGCGATCCCAAGGGGTACGACGGCCTGCTCAGAGGGCGGACGTTCGGCGAGGCGAAAGGCGTCGGCGGCAAGGTGGAAATCGCCGTGGATCATTTGCGCATCCTGCTGGCAGAGGGCATCAACATCCGGTATTTTGCCGCGGGGGAGACGCTGCCAAAGAAGCATCAGCTGCTGATCGCGTTTACGGACGGATCCGCGCTGGCATGCAGCGTGCAGATGTACGGCGGGCTGTGGGTGTTTACGGAGGGGACGAACACCGACGAGTATTATCTGGCTGCCAAGCGCAAGCCCTCGCCGCGTTCCGATCTGTTCGATCTCCCGTATTTTCTCGAAATGGCGGAGGAAAACGCGGGCAAGAGCGCTAAGGCGTTTCTGGCAACGGAACAGCGCATCCCGGGGCTGGGCAACGGCGCGCTGCAGGATATCCTGTTCAACGCGCGCGTCCATCCGAAAACCAAGATCAACCTGCTGACGGAGCGGGAAATGGAGACGCTGTTTGGCAGTGTGAAGCACACCCTGAACGATATGACGGATCAGGGAGGCCGCGATACGGAAACCGATCTGTTCGGCGATCCGGGCGGCTACCAAACCCTGATGTCCAAGAACACGGCCGGGAAACCCTGCCCGGTCTGCGGCGGCATCATCCAAAAGGCCGCCTACATGGGCGGCAGCGTGTATGTTTGCCCCCAGTGCCAGAAGGAGCGGAAATAGAGCGCAGCTTCCGGAAGGAACAGTTTGTATTTCTCCCGTCCCAAGCTCTGCCACGACGGTGTCTGAGGTGTCGAAAAGCGGTGCTTGACAGGATTTCGGAGATCGGGTATAATCATCGTGGTTAGAGGAAACTAACCATTGCGCGTCCAGCGGGATGCGCCTTTTACAAAGCGATAGTTAGAGTACTCTAACTATCGAACGACAAGGAGAAAACCGGTGCTCGAACAAACGATGGTGCTGCATGGCGCGCCGACCCTTGCGGGCTTGAAAACAGGAAGCCTGTTCAGCGTCCATACGGACGGTATACCGGACATCGAACGGGACGTGGAGCGGATCAACCAAACCCTGGAACCCAAGGGCGTACGGCTGACCGTGATGAAGCGCGGGCAGCGCCGCGTGCTGCTTTACCTGTACCGGGAGGCGATGCTCTCGCAGTGCCTGGCCTGCCCGAAGGCGGGGAAGGTTTTGCGCCAATGCGGGTACGGGCGGCTGACCGTTTGCGGCGCGCTGGACACCCTGCGGGAAAGGCTTTCCGCACAGGAGGGCTTTCCGCACGAGATCGGCCTGTTCCTCGGCTATCCGCTTACGGACGTAACGGGTTTCATGCGCCACGGCGGCAAGAACTGCCTTTTCTGCGGCTGCTGGAAGGTATACGGCGAGGAAGCTGCGGCGATGCGCACGTTTGCGCGTTATCGTAAGTGTACGGAGCTCTATTCCAAACGGTTTTACACCGGTACTCCATTGAACAAATTAACGGTTGCGGCGAGATCCGCATTCTGAACGGAGGGTTTATCATGGAAAAAACAGCGGTTGTCTATTGGAGCGGAACGGGCAATACGAAGAGCATGGCCGAGGCGATTGCAGCGGCGGCGGGGGCTGATCTGTTCACCGCGGCGGAATTTCTCGGCGATATGGTGGAAAGCTACAAGGCGATCGCCTTCGGCTGCCCGTCCATGGGCAGCGAGGAGCTGGAGGACGCCGAGTTCGCCCCGATGTTTGAAAGCTGCAAGCCGAAGCTGAGCGGCAAGAAAATCGCGCTTTTCGGCTCGTACGGCTGGGGCGACGGCGAATGGATGCACACCTGGGAGGAGGACTGCAAAGCGTCCGGCGCCGAGCTGATCAACGATGGGCTGATCATTAACGAAACGCCGGACGACGAGGGGCTGGAACAGTGCAGGAAGCTGGGAGAGCAACTGGCCGCAGCATAAATATATAAGGTAAAAAAACGGGGGCGCTGCATTTCGCAACACCCCCGTTTTTGGAGCCTGTATTACCGAACCAGGATCGCGTAGCTCATATCGATTTCTCCGTCGATGGTCGGGGCCAGGTAGAGCGGATCGGGCAGGGTTTCGGCATAGGGGAAGGTAAACCATGCCTGCGAGGCGCCGATACCCTGGTTGCCGTAGAAACCGTCCCAGCTTTCGAAAACCGGCGTTCCGTTCTGGTCCACGGGCTGCAGGGACTGCACTTCGATGCCCACCGCGTCCACGCCGTCAAACGGCCAGTAGATATTGCCGTCCTCGTCGGCGTAGCCTTCGCCGTTTTCGTCAATATAGGCCTGCATCACGCCGGCATCCACCGACCAATCCAGCGTCACATAGGTCTGGATGGGGGTGAACACCACGTCGCTCACTTTGGCGCTCCAGCGCTCGCCGACGGTTTCGGCGTTGGGCGTCAGCTCGGTAATCCGGTCGCGCGTGGAGCAATCCAGCGTGAAGGTGACCATGCCCTTGTCCGGCAGCGCCACCTGATCGTTTTCGCGGTCGATCACCAGCGAATCGAGCGATTGGCATTCGCCGATCGGCAGGGAAATCTGCACGTCGCCGTCCAGATACACATCCTCCTGATCCAGCCGGTACTGCATCGAATACAGGATTTCGCCCGGCGTATCGGTGCCCACGTCGTTTCCGCCGGACATGCCCGGCATATCCACGGATTTCCCGTCGATCCAGATGTGGTCCACCCACCAACCCACGCCCAGCGCGTAGATAGCCTGGTAATCCTCATCGGTGAGCAGCCGCATGTCGCACTGCTCGTCGTAATCACCCATGGGCTCGGTGGCGTTCAGATCGCGGATGGAGTAGCTGATGAAAAGCGACAGGCCGTCGTAAGCGGCTTCGGTGACCTTCACCTCGGCGTCGCCGATGATTTCGTCGGCCAGGTTGTAGTGGGTGATGGACTCTGCGTTCTCGGGCGTGGTGCCCATGGTATTGATAAAAACATTGTTGTTCAGCAGCGCGGCGGCGACGGCGACGGATGCGATCAGCAGCGCGGCGATAATGACATAAACCAGGATTCTGCGCTTGGACATGATATTTTTCATCGATTGATTTTCCTTTGGCGATTCAGCCTGCGCGATGCCCGCGAGGGTATCCCGCATAGTATTTTGGAAGATCGCGGGAGGGTTGGGTACGGAAGTCCGCAGCATATGCTTCAGGTTGCGTTTGCTCATGATCAGCCCCTCCTCTCGTTTTCGCTTCGGAGCAAGGATTGTTTTAAATAGATGCGTGCGTACATCAGCCGGGATTTTACGGTATTGGCCGACAGATCCAGCATCGCGGCGATCTCGCGGAGCTTGTAGCCTTCCAGATAGTGCAGCACCACGGCGGTCCGCTGCTCGGGGGAGAGGTGCATAAGCGCTTCCAGCATATCCTCGTCCATTCCGGCGGGCGGATCGGCGGCGGCTATATCCTCATCCAGGGGCTCTTTGACCATCTGCCTCCGGCTGCGCAGGATATCCACGCAGACGTTGTACAGGATGCGCGTCAGCCACGGACGGAACGCCCGCATGGATTGCAGGGTGCTCCGCTTCTGCCATGCGCGCGTCAGCGTTTCCTGCACGGCGTCGGCGCAGTCTTCATTATCCGAAAGCATGGACCAGCTGATGTGGTAGAGCAGCTTTTCCAGCTTTAAAGCCTCGGCTTGAAAGGTAATAGCGTCCAACATGGTTCCTCCTGCGGCTTTCGGTACGGCCATTTCGGCGGCGGTCATGGCGTTCATGGGTACGGATCCCCGCTATCGGCGTTTTGTATTGTGCGGCTGGCAAGCGCGGAGTACGGGACGATTGCCGCCGCAAGCAGCATGAGGAAACATAGCGTAAGAGGCGTGCGATGCATGGTTTCACCTTCGTTTCATGAGATTGGCGCCAATCATTAAGACGGAGAAACGAAGGAAAGGTTGCACGGATGATTAAATAAACCGTCGGATGGTCCGGCGGCTGTAATACTCATTCCAACCCTTCACGCGATTGTCTTACGTCGTCTTTTGCCCGTATTCTTTGTCGTGAAAGCCTGATGCAGCTCCGGCTACACCTGTGGTTCCTCTCCTCGACTACGAACAAAATACTCGTAATCCATATAGCATGAAAGATTGGAATGAGTATAAGACGACTGGAAGGGGAGGCGGAAGGCCGGTTACGAGATGACCGCCGTACCCAAATAAACCGGGGATGCCGTTGCTGCGAGCCTTTCGATATGCTCCCGGATACAGACGGGCAGCAGGTTGATGGCGGGAACATCCTCGAGTTCCACCCAGACGCAGTCCCGCTGCCAGGCGTCCCGGTCCATCGGGGCGCGGCGCGGAACATCTGCAAGCGAGCACCGGAAAATATGGAAGATTTTATGGGAATAATCGGGGTAGCGCTTGCGGAAGTCCTCGCTCTCGTGGATTTCCTCATAGAGGGCGATGCAGGCCTCGGGAACGACGGTGTACCCGGTTTCCTCCAGACACTCGCGCACCACGGCGGTTTCCATGGTTTCATACTGGTTCTGGCCGCCGCCGGGCAGCGTGAAATACTCCCCGAGTTCGGGCATATAGCATTGGTTGAGCAGCACTTTGTTATCGTGGATGATGATGGCCTTCGCCGCGTTGCGGATGCTCATGGAAAACGGTCCTTTCTGTATATCGCGGAGATTTTGAAAGTGAGCCGCAGGATACAGCTCACTTTTCAGGGGTTGTGCGGCTATTCGATTTTCTCAAAATCCGAAGCCGGATGCTTGCAGATGGGGCAGATGTAATCGTCGGGGAGAGGTTCGCCCTCGTACACAAACCCGCAGATCCTGCAGCGGTAGCCCTTGGTTTTGGTCTTGGGCGGCGCGGGCTTGATATTCTTGAAATAATACGCGTAGGTGAGGCTGGGCTCTTTGCTCAGGATCTGCGCCTCCGTGGTGTCGCACAGGAAGACCATGTGCGAGCCGCAGTCCTTTGCCTCGCGCACCTTGCCGCAGATATAGCCGTTGCAGTTTTGGGTGAGGTAGTAAAGCCCGTTTTCCGCGCGTTTCACATCGGGGAAGTTCGCGAATTTGTTCAGCGTCCGCCCGCTCTGGAAACCGAAGCGGCGGAAGAGATCGAAGGGCGCGCTTTCCGTAAGGATGCTGGCGCAGAACTCGCCCGTCTTCTGGATGGTCTCGCAGGAGTAATTCAGCTTGGAAACGGAAAGGCACAGCCAGGGCGGCGTGAGGGCCACCTGCATGAACGCGTTGCTGATGAAGCCGTTGTCCCGCTTGCCGTTTCGCGTAGAGACCACGAACAGTCCGTATCCGATCTGGTACAGGGTATTCATATCGATCATTGCGCGTCACCTCCGAGCATTGCCTTGCACAGCGCGTCCAAATCGCCGCACTGCTCGGGCTTGATTGTGGAAAGAACGCTGATCACCGGCTCGGCGATCCGCATATTCTTCATCGTTTCCAAATGCGCCCGGATCAGCTTGCCCGACGCGATGGACCAGGAGCCGCTCTCGATGATCCCCACCAGGCGGTTGCGAACGTTGTGCTCCCTGATCGTCTGCAGATAATGCGATATGGGAGGATACACGCCCATGTTGTAGGTGGGGCAGGCGATCACCAGCTTGCCGCAGCGGAAGGTTTCCGAGAGCATCTCGCTAAGATCGGTATTGGAGGCGTCGAAGATCTTCACGCGCGTGCCGTCGTGTGAAAGACGGGCGGCAAGGGCTTCGGCCGCGTTTTTGGTATGCCCGTACAGCGAGCCGTAGATCACCAGAATATCGTCGGGGTCCTCCGGCTGATACGTGCTCCACTTCTGGTATTTATCCAGATACCAGTCCAGGTTTTTGCGCCAGACCGGCCCGTGCAGGGAGCAGATGCGGTCGATCGGATGCACGGCGACCTTTTTGAGCACCGATTGCACCTGCGCGCCGTATTTGCCTACGATATTGGCGTAATACCGGCGGGCATCGGGCAGCCAGTCGATCTCGAAATTCACCTCGTCGGCGTACAGGTTGCCGCCCAGCGCGCCGAACGTGCCGAACGCGTCGGCGGAGAACAGGGTTTTGGTTTTCGGATCGTAGGTCATGATGACCTCCGGCCAGTGCACCATCGGCGCGGTGGCAAAGACGAGCGACCGGCTGCCGATATCGAGCGTATCCCCGTCGCCGACGGCGATAAACTCCGCCCCGACCTCGCCGAAAAACTGGCCGATCAGCGCCTTGGCTTTTGCGGAGCCGACGAGTTTCACCGCGGGATAACGCCGGAGCAGCGAGCGCAGCAGTGCGGCGTGGTCCGGCTCCATATGATGGATGACCAGATAATCCAGCTCCCGGTCTTCCAGACCGGCGCTGAGGTTTTCGAAAAAGAGCTCGGCCACGGCATGGTCGGACGTATCGAACAATACGGTCTTTTCATCTTTGATCAGATACGAATTATACGCGATCCCCCTGGGAATCGGGTACAGGTTTTCAAACATATTCAGACGGCGATCGCTCGCGCCCACATAATACAAATCATCCGTGATATGGCGTGCACAGTGCATGGCAGTACCTCCCTTGAAGTTCACTTTTCTATTGTACACGCAACTTCAGGGGATGTAAAACACTTTATTCCACCGTCACGCTCTTGGCGAGGTTGCGGGGCTTATCCACGTCGCAGCCGCGCGCCACGGCCATGCAGTAGGCGAACAGCTGCAGCGGGATAATCGCCAGCAGGGGCGTTACGATATCGCCGCCCGCGGGGATGGTGACGAGGATATCCACCTCCGGCGCGACCTGCTCCTTCAGGTCCTCGCGGCAAATCGCCATCACCTGCGCGTCGCGCGCCTTGATCTCCTTGATGTTGGATAGGGACTTGTCCAAAAGCTCCGGCTGCGTAATGGCGGTGACCACCAGCCTGCCCTCCTCCAGCAGGGCGATCGGCCCGTGCTTGAGCTCGCCGGAGGCATAGGCCTCCGAGAAGATGTAGCTGACCTCCTTGAGCTTCAGCGCCGCCTCCATGGACATGGCGTAATCCAGCCCCCGGCCCACGAAGAATACGTGACCCTTGTCGCATTTCTCTGCCGCGATCTTCACAAGCTGCTCCTCGGTCGCCACGGCGCGCTTGGCCTTTTCGGGAAGCATCGCGATTTCCTCGGTCAATGTTTCGATCTCGGCGGCGGGCAGCGTGCCGCGCAGATCGGCGAGCGCCAGCGCGATCATCAGAAGGGTTTCCACCTGCGTGGAATACGCCTTGGTGCTGGCGACGGCGATCTCCGGTCCGGCATAGGTGAACAGCGTGTTTTCGTCGCCCGCCTCGCGCGCGATGGTGGAGCCGACCACGTTGCAGATGACCAGTGCCTTGGCGTTTTGCCGCTTGGCCTCGCGCAGCGCGGCCAGCGTATCGGCGGTTTCGCCGCTCTGGGAGATGGCGATGAAGATTTCGTCTTTATGAAGCATCGGGCTGCGGTAGCGGTATTCGCTGGCGATGTCCACCTCCACGGATACGCGGGCGAGCTTCTCGATGGCGATCTCGCGCGCCTCTGCCT
>Ga0116164_10002501_pt1 | contig 13141 bp, 10 predicted proteins | sample AD_UKC109_MetaG_FD_89888 | JGI IMG/M metagenome (GOLD analysis project Ga0116164, IMG submission 89888) | Active sludge microbial communities of municipal wastewater-treating anaerobic digesters from Hong Kong - AD_UKC109_MetaG | ecosystem: Engineered > Bioreactor > Anaerobic > Digestate... | reverse complement strand
GTCCGGCCACACCGCGCGCATGATCTCCAAATACCGCCCCAACTGCCCCATCGTATGCTGCGCGACGGATGAGGGCACCCGCCGCCAGCTCAACATGAGCTGGGGCGTGATTCCCCTGACCATGGAGGAAGCCTACAACACCGACGAGCTGTTCGAGCGCGCGGTGGAGACCGGTGAGGCCGCCGGGCTGCTGCACGACGGCGAGGTGGTGGTCATGACCGCGGGCGTGCCCCTTGGCGTCAGCGGGACGACGAATTTGATGAAGGTGCACGTGGTCGGGCATATCCTGGTAACGGGGCGCGGTTTCGGCCGTGTCAGCGCCTGCGCGCAGCTGTGCGTATGCCAAAGCGAGCAGGATGCCGTTGACAATTTCCGCGACGGCGATATCCTGGTAATCTCCCAGACCACAAACGCCCTGCTACCGCAGATTCGCAGGGCCTCCGGGCTGGTGCTGGAGGACGACGACCAAAACGGCCACGGCGCCATCGCCGCCATGAGCCTCGACCTGCCCGTGATCATCGGCGCCGAAAACGCCACGAAGATATTGAAGAGCGGCGTGGTAGTAACGCTGGACGCCGAACGCGGCGTCGTGAGTTGCAATCAGACAAATTGATACCAATGCCAAGCCCTAACGCCAGTATCTTGCGTTTCTTTTGGCTGCTGACTGCATCACTTCAACCTTGACGTAGCGCTGCTACTACTGCGGTTTCGTTCTTTGTCAGCAGCCAAAATAACTCGCAATCTATCTGGCGTACATGCTTGGCATTGGTATCGTGGAATACTTTTCAATTGCATAGAGGTGAGTATGTGAGGAAAAATAACATGAAATACTATAATGAATATCAAGACGAAAGAACAATAAATGGAAGTTGTATATACTGCAATGCTGAGCCAACCACAGTTGACCATATTCCCGCCAAGGTTTTTCTAAAAAGACCATATCCAAAAAACCTTTATGTAGTTCCTGCATGTAAAGAATGTAATAATAAGTTCTCAAAAGATGAGCAATTTCTAGCCTTTTTCATTGATTACCTTATTATGTTGGAAGCTCCTAACTCCGAAGAAATAATGGAGAGAATTCAAGTACGCTATAAAAACTATGCTTCAATGGAAGCAAGAATACAAGACAGGCTCAGTTATGATGAGAATGGACAAATATCAATAAGTCTTGAGAATGATCGAATTGTAAACATCATCAAGAAATTCGCTCTATGTCATATACAATATGAAACAGGCACGAAATTCTATAATCCTCCTTCACAAATAACTTATAGATTTAGGCCACAAATGTCCCCACAAATGCTTTACGAGTTCAATAACCCTGTTAGTGATAATATTTTTCCAGAAATAGGTTGTCGGCTCTTTCAAAGAATATGTGAAAATAAAACAAATCTATGGCTGATAGTACAAGGTGGTTCATATCGTTACTATGTAAATGCGGGATCTATTGTGTTTGTTAGGTTTGTTATCAAAGAAATGTTATTCTGTGAAGTAATCTGGGATGATATAACCTAGTATATCATCAGATTAGGTATTTTTAACAGACTAAAGCCGCGCATTGTGTAACCCTTATTCGGGATATCAAGAAAATATAAAATGCTCTCCGTGCTTGTTATTAGAGCCTGTTCAAAATGCCCGAGATGGTAGAAAGCAAGGGTGGCAGGAGGCAACCGAAACGACCGTGCACCCTGTGTGGTGCTTGCGCAAAGCGCAAAGGGAATTGAGGTTGAGACGTTTTGCAGAGCAGCCAAACGAAAGTGCGGGCTGCGACAACAAAACGGACGGATTGAGCTTACTCGCAGCGTAAGTGATGCCGACTGCCATCCCGCAGCTGACACCGCAGATTAGGTATTTTCAGCAGGCTAAGTTACCTAAGTCTTATCAAATGTATCTGCGCGGGGGCGAATAACCGCATCGGAATTATTGTTGTTCCCACACCGTTGGATACCAATATCTCCGCGCGGTTTTCGGTGATCCAGCCGGAGAGATAGCGCGAGGACGTTTCGGAGTTAAACGCGGAGAGCAAGGGCTTTCCAAACAGCGTGATCTGCCCGCCGTGGGTATGCCCGAACAGCGCCAGATCAAACCAGTGGGTTTTCCCGTTTTTGTCCACCGCATCCACCGCGTCGGTGAGCAGGTCCGGGTTATGCCCCAAGAGGATCACAAAATCATCCGCGCTCACCTGCGCCGCCACGCCCTCGATATCGGGCTCGCCCGCCTCCAGGTCGTCGATGCCCGCGATGTACAGGGTGGTCTGCCCCACCCTGATGGAAGCCACCTCGTTGACCAGCGGGGTAACGCCCGCGTCCTTCATGGCCTGGGTGAGGTTCATAAGATCGGTCGTGGATTCGCCGCGGTCGTTGTTGCCCAGCACGCCGAAGGCGCCCAGCCGCGCCTGAATCAGCGGCAGGCTTTCAAAAAACGCGATCGCGCTGTCGGCGTCGGTGGCGTAATCGCCGCCCAGCAGCACCAGATCCGCACCCAGGCTGTTGACGGTCTTGATCACCCTGTCGGTACGGCTTTGGCTGTCCCACAGGTTCTGATGAATATCGCAGAGGAACACCACCTTGAGGTTTTTCAGGTTTGAAGGCAGGTCCGTAAGATCCGTGGTATGCTCCTCCACGTTCAGGTGGAACGCCTCGAAAAACGGATAGGCAACCAGCAGCAGCAAGATGATAATCAGCAGCACGCGCCCCCGCCGCTTTTTGCGGCGCTGCGGCCTGCGGTATTTGTACTGATATCGTGCCATATACTGTCTCCTCTTTTCAGGTAAATCCTGGTGATATCCCATGATTGTAAGTAAAGAGTCAGCAAATCCGTAGGCGTTTCATCGATGCAAGACGCTAGTAACGAGGATTTTGTCGTTGGTCTTGAAACGCATTCGCAAACATAATGGTCATCCTTGCCAAAGTCCACAATATTGAATGCTAATTCGAAGCTTTTTCGCTGGATAGATTGCGAGTATTTTGTTCGCAATCAAGGAACGGAAACGCGGCATAGCGGCGCTATGTCAAGTTTTCGTGACGACGAGTGCGGGCAAAAGACGACGCAAGATACCAGTGAAAAAGGTTTGGATCAGTATTCAATTACTTTTTCCTATCAACGTCAAGCTTTCGCAACGCAGAGCACCGGCAAAAGACGACGCAAATTGCCCATACGAAAGGTTTGGGTTCGCATGAAATTACTTCTTCCCTATGAGTCCGCCGAGGATACCGCGCGTCAGCTGGCTGACCACGGTGCGCGTGGCGGTGGAGATGGCGGTGTTCTTCACGCGGCCCAGAACGCTGTCGTTGCGGCGGGCGCGTTCGGCGCGCTCCTCGCGCAGCTCGTCCATGTGCTCGCGGCGGGCGGCCTTTTCTTTTTCCTTCTGCGCCTTGAGCTGTTCCTTCTGCGCCTGCGCGGCGGCCTTTTTCTCCTCCTCGCTCATCACCGGCGCATACTGCCCCGTGGCGGGATCGAGCACCAACGTCATGTCCTTTCGCACGTACTGCCCCGTGGCGGGGTCCAGCACCAGCACGCTTTGCTGGGTGCTTTGCACCAGCACGGGCACGGGCGCGGGTTCCGCTTCCTGCACGGCCGTCATCGAGGGAACCTCTTTGGCCTTATAACCGCCGGACGCGGGATCGTACACCATGAAAGCGGGCGCCTGCGGCGCGGCGATCTGCGCTTGCGCGGGCACGGGCGCGGCGACGAACGCGGGCGCGGCCATAACCGGCGCGGGCGCGGGCGCGGCCTGCCGGCCCAGGTTCATGGCGGCGGCCAGGTATTCGTACGCGCTGTCGCGGTCCACGGGCGTATCGTACACGCCGGCGAACACGCCGGTATCGATAAAGGTCCTGCGCAGGGATTCGTCAATCGTCCCCATGGCGCTTTGCGGCGGCAGGATCAGCGCGCGGGCGACGACGGACGGCGCTCCCTTCTCATCCAGAAACGAGAGCAGCGCTTCGCCTGTGCCAAGCTTGGTGATGGCGTCCTCGGTATCAAAGGCAGGGTTTTGCCGGAAGGTCTCGGCGGCGACCTTCACGCCCTTTAAGTCAACGGGCGTAAAGGCGCGCATGGCATGCTGCACGCGGTTTGAAAGCTGCCCCAGCACGTTCATGGGCACGTCCACGGGATTATGCGTGACAAAATACACGCCAACGCCCTTGGAGCGGATCAGCCGCACGATCTGCTCAATCTTGTCAAGCAGCGTCTTCGGGCAGTTGTTAAACAGCAGGTGTGCCTCGTCAAAGAAGAACACGATGCGGGGCTTGTCTCTGTCGCCCTGCTCGGGCAGGGTTTCGTACAGTTCGGAGAGCATCCACAGCAGGAACGTGGAATACATCAGGGGGTTGCGGAACAGCTTGTCGCAGGCCAGGATATTGATCACGCCGCGGCCTTCCTCGTCCTGGCGCAGCCAGTCGGTGATCTCAAGCGCAGGTTCGCCGAAGAACCGGTCTCCGCCCTGGTCTTCCAGCACCGCCACGGCGCGCTGGATGGCGCCGACGGTGGCTTTGGCGATGTTGCCGTAATTTAAGGTATAGCGCTGCGCGTTCTCGCCCGCGTATACGAGCATGGCCTTGAGGTCCTTGAGGTCCAGCAGCAGCATGTTTTCATCATCCGCGATACGGAACAGGATATTGAGAACCCCCGCCTGCGTCTCGTTGAGGCTTAAAAGCCGCGAAAGCAGCAGCGGCCCCATCTCGCTGACCGTAGTGCGCACGGGATGGCCCTGCTCGCCGTACACGTCCCAGAATTCCGCGGGGAACGCTTCAAAGGAAAACCGGTCCACGCCGGTGGCGATCAGCCGCGAGGCGATCGCGTCGGTGTTCTCCCCCGGGCGGATCATGCCGGAAAGGTCGCCCTTGATATCTGAGAGGAACACGGGCACGCCCATGGCGGAAAAGCCCTCGGCCATCACCTTGAGCGTAATGGTTTTGCCCGTACCGGTCGCCCCCGCGATCAGCCCGTGGCGGTTGGCCATCATCGGCTCCAGGCAGACAGGCTCGTTGCCCGCCGTGCCGACCCATAGTTTGCCGTCAAGTATCATATAATCGTCCTCCTGCTATTTTCTCTGGGCTTCTTTTACGGTCAGCCTGATATTGTAGTTGTTCCGCGCCGCCGCCTCAAACACCTCGACCATGCGCGGGATATAGCGCTCGTGCCCGGTGATGGGATGATCGTGATAAACGAGCGTAATTTGTACCGGCTGCCCGATGCTTGCAAGCTCGTCGTAAAGCGCGTCCAAATTGGCCCCGTAATAAAACGGGAAGCCCAGCAGGTCCTTTAAATAGCTGTGCAGCGAAATCTTTTCCTCAAACGGGGTAATGTCCAGCAGTATCTCCGTCATTGCGGTTCTCCTCCTTCGCTTTGACCATAGGGTGTGTGTATAACGTGGTTCGTTCATGCCTTCACCACACGGAACGCCGCCGCGCGGCGAAGGCGGTTCATCACCGCCAGGCCGATGCCGGACGCATCCACCGCCTCGCAGAGAATGACCTGCGCGCCGGTTTCGTCCATCTCGCGCAGCGCCGCGAACAGGGCATGCGCAATGGTCTCGGGCGTGGAGCTTCTGCCCAGCGGACAGACGTTGTATCCACTATACACGGGCAGGCGTTCCTCGGCGACCAGCAGGCAGGCCTTTTGTCCGCCTTCTTCCGCCTCGCTGTACAGCCGCTTGCAGGCGGCCTCCACGGCGTCGGGCTTCCCTTCGACCAGCGTCAGCTTGCCTTTGGGAGCGTAGTGCGTGTGCCGCATCCCGGGGCTTGCGGCGGTCTCGCCGCTTTTCAGCGGACGCATGGCGGTTTCGGCCACGCGCACGCCGGGCACAACCGCGCCGAGCATCTCCGGCGTCACGCCGCCGGGGCGCAGGATGGCGGGCGTATCCCCCGTCATGTCCAGCACCGTTGACTCAAGCCCCACCCTGCACTCGCCGCCGTCCAAAATCAGCGGGACACGGCCTTTGAGGTCGTCCATCACATGCTGCGCGGTGGTTGGGCTCGGTCTGCCGCTGCGGTTGGCGCTGGGCGCGGCGACGGGCAGGCCGCAGGCCGTCAGGAGCTTCAGCGCCACGGGATGATCCGGCATCCGCACGGCGACGCTTTTCAGCCCCGCGTTGGTCACATCGGGAACGACGGGCTTCTTTTCAAGCAGCAGCGTCAGCGGCCCCGGCCAGAACGCCCGCATCAGCAAGCGGGCCTCCTCGGTAACATGGCAGAGTTCCTCCGCCGCTGCGGCGCTTGCCACATGCACGATCAGCGGGTTATCCGCCGGGCGGCCCTTGGCCTGAAAGATTTTCTTTACCGCCCGCGCGTCCAGCGCGTTCGCGCCCAGGCCGTAGACCGTCTCGGTGGGAAAGGCGACGAGCCCGCCGTCCTCCAGCAGTTTTGCCGCCCTGCGGATGGCATGCTCCGTGGGCGGGCAGATTTGCGTATGCATGTCCTTACGCCCCGATTTCCTTGAGCTTCTCGGCCTGATCCGTAAGCGTCAGCGCATCGATAAGTTCGTCCAGATCGCCGTCGGTAATCGCGTCGATATTGAAGTTCTTGCGCTCGGCGTCGGCGGCGCTTAAGCGGTGGTCGGTCACGCGCCCCTGCGGGAAATTGTAGGTGCGTATGCGCTCGGAACGGTCGCCCGTGCCCACCTGCCCGCGCCGGTGCGCGGCGTACTCCGCGTCCTTCTCGTCGCGCATTTTCTGGTACAGCCGGGTTTTTAGCACCATCATCGCCTTGGCGCGGTTTTTGATCTGGCTCTTTTCGTCCTGGCAGGTCACCACCAGCCCGGTGGGGATATGGGTGATGCGCACGGCCGAATCGGTGGTGTTGACGCATTGGCCGCCGTGCCCCGAAGAACGGTACACGTCGATGCGCAGGTCCTGGTCGCTGATGTCGATTTCCACGTCCTCGGCCTCCGGCAGCACCGCCACGGTGCAGGTGGAGGTGTGGATGCGGCCGGAGGACTCGGTGGTGGGCACGCGCTGCACGCGGTGCACGCCGCTTTCAAACTTCAGCCGGCTGTACGCGCCCTTGCCCTTGATGTTGAATACCGCTTCCTTCACGCCGCCGAGTTCCGTCATGTTGTAGCTGACGGGCTCCAGCTTCAGGCGGTGGCGCTCCGCGAAGCGAGAATACATGCGCAGCAGGATCGCGCCGAACAGCGCCGCCTCGTCCCCGCCCGCGCCCTGGCGGATTTCCATGACCACGCTGCGGTCGTCATCCGGGTCTTTGGGGATGAGCAGCAATCGCAGGTCCTCCTCCTGCTGCTCCTTGAGCGCTTCCAGGCGCGTAAGCTCGTCGGCGGCCATGGCCGCCATATCGGGCAGCAAAAGCATCTCTTTGGCTTCGCCGATCTGCGCGAGGGTATCCTGATAAGCCTGCCAGGCCTCCGCCTGCGGGGCAAGCGCGGCAAGCTCCTTTAGCAGCTTCTGATATGTTTCCGTATCGGCAATCACCTCGGGCTGGCTGATGGTTTCGGTCAGCTCCTGATGCCGCGCGGCGATGAAATCGAACTTGTCAAACATGAAAAATACTCCTTTTCCGTTTTTGGGAATGAACGTTTCCGCTTCATCCCGCTACGGATGGGCTGCCTCCAATACACGTTGCTTGCCAAACAGGTCTTTATGAACGCAGATGGCATCAAACTGCCGCGTACCGGCGAAAATCGCCGTGACCGCCCCGGCTTGCCCGTCGCCCAACTCCAGCAGAATCCTGCCGCCGCGCTTCAAATACTCCGGCGCTTCCTTGGCAAGCCTGCGGTAAAACCTGAGCCCGTCCTCCCCGCCGTCCAGCGCCATGCGCGGCTCGCGCCGCACCTCGGGCTGAAGGGTGGAAAGCTCCGCGGTTTTGATATAGGGCGGGTTGGAAACGATGATATCAAAGCGCTGGGTCTGCAGCGGCGAAAGCAGATCGCCCTGCAAAAACCTGATCTCCGCCGCGTTGCGCCGCGCGTTTTCCCTGGCTACCCGCAGCGCTTCTTCGCTTAGCTCCGTCGCCCAAACTTCCGCGTCGGGGCGGTTTTTTTTCACCGCGACGGCAATCGCGCCGCTGCCCGTGCAGACGTCCGCGACTTTCGGCAGACGGAACCCTTCCATGCACGTAAGCGTCCGCTCGCAGAGGGTTTCGGTTTCCGGCCTTGGAATCAGTACGCTTTCATCTACCCGCAGCTCGCAGCCGTAAAAGCACTGTGTGCCTAAAATGTACTGCAGCGGCCGCCTGCCGGCGCGCAGGCGCAGCGCGGAGAGGTAGTTTTTTTCCTGCGCGTCCGTCAGCTCCCGCGCGGGATTGAGGCACAGCGCCAGCCGCTTCATCCCCATCACGCCGCCTAAAAGCAGTTCGGCGTCGATACGGGAATCGGGCACTTGCGCAAGCGTTTGTTCGCCCAGCCGTACTGCTTCCAGTATGGTCATGCCGTTTCCTTGTCCCCTGCGGGTTCCGCAGCGGTTGCGGGCGTATAGTCCGGGCCGCTCTCCCTGTAGCTTTTCAGGACCGCCCAGCCTTCGGGCGTCGTTTCGGCGTGCTTTGGCATGCCGTGCAGGGCGACGTTCATGGACACGATGGCAACCTCCAGCATACCGTCGTCGGGCTGTCTGGTGGTCAGCCGCTGCAACTGGATGCCCGGCCAGCGCAGCGCGCGGGCCAGCGCGCCGTTTGAGTGCGCCAGGAGTTTAAGCACCTCGTAGCTGACGCCCGCGACCACCGGCAACAGCGCAAGGCGGCTTAACAGCCGCCAGACATACACGTTGCCCTGATAGCCCACCACCGTAAACAGGATGATGGAGATGACAAACACCAGCAGTAAAAAGCTGGTGCCGCAGCGCGGATGCAGGGTGGAAAACTGCTGCGCGGTCTCGGGTTTTAAAGGTTTTTTGGCCTCGTGATTATATACGGTCTTGTGCTCCGCGCCGTGGTACTGGAAGGTGCGGCGCACGTCCGGCACCAGCGCGCAGACGAAGATATAGCCGATCAAAATCAAGATGCGCAGGATACCCGAAAGCAGGTTGACCAGCCAGTTGAGGCTGCCGTCGGCCCATACGCTTTTCAGAAGCCTGGCAAAGCCCTCCGGGATGGCGAAAAAAAGCACGACGGAGAGGATGATAGCCAGCGCTACCGCCGTGCCCATCACAACCTTGTCGATTCCCTTGCCCAGTTTCTTCGCCAGCCATTTTTCAAACTTTGAGGGTTCTTCGTCCAGCACGCCGAGCATGCTGGTTGACTTCTGCAGGGTACCCATGCCCAGGGCGAGCATGGAGCCCATGTTGACGACGCCGCGGACGAACGGCCAGCCAAGCCACTTGTGCTTTTTAGACGGCGCGCCGTATTCTTCGCGGTGCACGACGATGGTATGGTCCGGCCTGCGCACGGCGACCGCCACGGCGTCGGGCGCTTTCATCATCACGCCCTCCAGCACCGCCTGCCCGCCGATATCCACAAACTTTGGTTGTTTCTTGTCCTTCATTGCGTTCCTTCCTCGTGCTCTATTTTCAATCAGAACTCCATCTTCAATGTCCTCTCGAATAAGCTTCCGAGAGTCGATTGGATGTCCGCTTTCTCATACAGTACGCTGTACACCGCGCGGCAGATGGGCAGTTCCACGCCGGTTTGTTTTTCCAGGTCCATCAGCGCTTCTGCGGTGGACACGCCCTCGGCCAGCTCCCGATACTTCTCGCCCGTCACCAGGCATTCGCCGCAGCGGCGGTTGTGGCTGTAGGGCGAAAACACGGTGGCCTCGTAATCGCCCAGGTGGCAAAGGCCGTAGGCGCTGAGTTCGTTGCCGCCCAGGGCCTGTATCAGCCGCGCCACCTCGCGCGTGCCGCGGCTCATCAGCGCGCCTTTGAGGGTGGACAGCTTCAGCCCGTCCAGTATTCCCGCGGCGATACCGACGACGTTTTTGGCCGCCGCGCCGATCTCCGAGCCGATCAGGTCGCGCCCGTAGTAAAAGCGGATCAGCTCGCCGGAAAACCGCTCGACCAACATGGCTTTAAGCGTTTCATCCTCGCTGTCGATCACCATGCAGTTGGGCACGCCGCGCATGAACTCCTGCACATGCCCGGGACCCAGCCACACCGCAACGGGCTGGGCATCGCCCAGTTCCTCGCGTACGACTACAGAAAGCCGCTTGCCCGAACCCATCTCCAGCCCCTTCATGCACAGCACCAGCGGGACGCCGCGCAGCGTATCCGCGTTTGCTTTGAGCACCTCGCGCAGCGACTGGGAGGAGACGGAAATCAGGAACACGTCCGTGTCCCCCGGCAGGGTGCAACAGAGCTGCACGCGCGGAGGGATTACGACCAAACCGTTGGTACGGCTTTTCAATAACGCCTGAAACCGGGGCGAGCTTTCGCGCCCGGACAAGCGCACGGTATGCCCCAGGCGGTCGGCGTACCATGCAAGGAAGGAGCCCCAGCGGCCGCTGCCGATCACCGTGACGCGCATATGTAGCCCTCCCTATCGTTTCCCTGATAATCATACCACGGATAGGGTTTTTTCGAAACAGTAAACTGGGCTTTGCACTGCGGCGCGATCACTACAACACAAGCGCAAACGGCGCCAGCGGCAGCCCGGTTTCACCGAACACATGCACCTTGCCGTAGTTCATCCAGGCGTAGCGCGCGCTGACCGGATTTGGCACGGCATCAGCCGATACGCGCAGTTCCCCGCCTGCGATCTCCGCATGTGCGGGGTGATAAACCCCGTCCTCCCCCGCGACTTCAAACAGCGGAGCCTTATCTACGGCGCGTACCGGCGCGGACAGGGCGATCAGCAGCGCGCCGCCTTCACGGCGCAGCGCGAGCGCATACGGGCCGTCCGCCTGCACGTCCCGGCCGTACACCACCTTGAGCGCCTGCAAATACAGCCGGTGTCCGACGGTCTTTTTATCCTTGGGGTGGACGTTGTCAAACTCGCCGCAGTCGATGAGCACGGCAAGCCCGGTGTTTCGCATATCCCGGTACACCTGCTCCTGCGCCCGGCGGACGGGCGGCCAGTTGCGGAAATCCTCCTCGCCCTTGGCGATGAACATCGGCAGCTGGACGTTTAAAAACGGCAGCGACGAGTCCAAAAACAGATCGCGCCAGAAGGCGATCAGCGCCATCAGCAGCGGGCGGTACAGCGGCGGATGCTTGGTGTCCTCCTCGCCCTGATAGAACAAAAAGCCCGTGAGCGTGTACGGCGCGACGCGCTTAACCATGGTTTCGGCAAGCCCGGCGGGACGAAAACCCGACTTGCGGCCTTCCGGCTGCGGCCACGGGCACGCGCCCGCCTTTTCGTTGATTTTCTCCCAGGCAATGTCCGGATTTTCGGCCTGCAGCGCTTCCACGCGCTTCCACCACGCCTGGTATGCGCCGTCGTAGGCTTTCATTTCCGCGTCGTATTGCGCGTCCGATTTATCCTTGATACGCCCGGCGTATTCCTCAAACAGCTTCATTCCCGCGGCGGTCGTTTTCAGGGCTTCCTCATCCATCCAGCAGGCGACGGACGTTCCGCCCCAGTAGCAATCGATAATGCCGACCGGCACGCCGAGTTCCGGCTGGAGTTCAAGCGCGAAATGGCAGGCCACGGCGCTGATATCGCCGCATTCGCCGGGTTTGAGCGGCTTCCAGCGCATCTTGCGTTCCTCCTTGAGCGCGCCATTGTCCAGCCACGCGTTATGCGGGAAATTGATATAGCGGATCATCGGCGCATCCAGCGTTCCCACAAGCTCCGGGCCGCCTTCGGCCTGCTCCAGCGGCCATTCCATATTTGACTGCCCGCCCGCGAAATACACCTCCCCGATCATCACGTCGGTCAAGGTCAGGGTGGTTTCGCCATCCGTAACGCTCAGCGTGTGCGGGCCGCCCGCGGGCATCGGGGCCAGCGCCGCTTCAAACCGCCCCCCGTACGCGGCGGTTGTTGCCGTTTGCCCGGCGATATGCAGCGTGATTTCCCGGCCGGCCGCCGCTTGGCCGAAAATCCGCACGTTTTTATCGCGGCAGAGCACCATGTGGTCGGTGAAAACCGAAGCAAGCTGTAAGTTACTCATACGTATGTCCTTTCTTGGGGGCGTTGCCCCCAAACCCCCGGTTAAGGACAATGTCCTTAACAATCCATCATTGCCCGCGCTTCACGCGGTCAAGGTGGAAACCCTTATAAGCGCTTCATCAGTTCCAGGCACATGCGTCCGTTGTGATAGGGTGCTTTCCAGGGATCGGCAATCGGTAATTCCAGCGGTTTGCCGCTTGCGTCAATCTCCGCAAACCATTCGCCGCCCGGGCGCGGATCAACAATGCGGTTTTGTATATACGCCCACAGCGCATCCATCTTCTCAATCAGCGCGGGATCGCCGGTTTTCTTCCATAGGTTGGCCATGCCGACCATGGTTTCGGCCTGCACCCACCAGATACGCTTTGCGTCGGTTTTGCCTTCGACGATCTCGTTTGCAAGGCTTTCGCCGTCAAACGCGCGATCCAGCACGCCCTGCGCCAGCCGCGTGTTGATTTGCTTTACCCGTTTCAGTTTATCGCCCATCAGCACCGCGTCCGCCGCCAAATCCCACAGCCACGACGCCTCGATATCGTGCCCGTAGCTCTGCATGTCGATAAGCGAACGCATCCCGCCGTCGAAAAACACGTCCAAGCGGTTTTGTTCGGGGTTATACACCTTCGTTTGGATCAGCTCCAGCAGCCGGAGTAAACGGTCCCGCACGCGCGCGTCCCTGCCGACGGTATACAACAGCGTGTAGGCTTCCATGACGTGAAGCAGGGTGTTCATCGTCTTTTCCGCGATCACGCCGCGGGCCGTGAGCACGGGGTTGTCGCTGAGCTTGTCGTTGGAAAGCGGAAGGAACGCGTCGGTGAACGCGTCCAGATACTGCCCGTCTTTGGTCATGCGCCCTTCGATCAGCTCAAAAAGCTCCGTCGCCCGGGCAAGCGCTTTTTCATCCCCGTTTGCCTTTGCGTAGGCGGCCAGCGCGTACACGGCGAAGGCGTGGTTGTAGGTATGCTTGGTCGTATCCGTCGGCCTGCCGTCCGCCGCGCACATCCAGTACAGGCCGCCGTTGGTTTTATCGGCAAAACGCTCCATATAGCGGCAGGCATGGCGCGCGCAGTCCAGCAGCGCGGGCTGCCCAAGCAGCGAGTAGGCCGAAGAGAAAAACCAGAGGATGCGGCTGTTTTGGATGCACCCCTTAG
>Ga0116164_10002497_pt1 | contig 13147 bp, 19 predicted proteins | sample AD_UKC109_MetaG_FD_89888 | JGI IMG/M metagenome (GOLD analysis project Ga0116164, IMG submission 89888) | Active sludge microbial communities of municipal wastewater-treating anaerobic digesters from Hong Kong - AD_UKC109_MetaG | ecosystem: Engineered > Bioreactor > Anaerobic > Digestate... | reverse complement strand
TGAACGCATATGTAGTCCTCATTTCTTGGGAGTTTTGAGACTACTATATGCGTTTTTTTGTTGATTTACCAACATGTTTAGACATTTTCCTCTAGGAAAAAATTAACTAGCACCACGGGTTTCCTTTTAATTTATTCAAGAGACTTTTGGGTCAGCCTCTTTTTTTGAAAAATAAAAGAAGATGGCAAAAAATAAAAAATTGCGTTATCATTAATAGGAATATGGATGAATTATTGAAAAAGAAAAGAGGATTTTTTGTGAATCATATTGTTTTATTTGAACCACAGATTCCAGCAAATACTGGAAACATTGCTCGTACTTGTGCAGCAACCAATTCACCACTACATTTAATTGAACCATTAGGATTTTCTACTGATGACAAGCATTTAAAACGTGCCGGTTTAGATTATTGGCATGATGTGAATATTACCTATCATAAGAGTCTAGCCGACTTTATGGCGAGTGTAGGTGACCAGCCTGTCCATTTAATCTCGAAATTTGCTAATAAAGTGTATAGCGAAGAGAACTTTGCCGATGGTCGCGACCATTATTTCTTATTTGGGAAAGAGACGACGGGATTGCCTGAAGAATTTATGCGTGAAAATCCGGAGAAATGTCTGCGTATTCCAATGAACGACGAGCATGTTCGCTCTTTGAATTTATCTAATACAGCTGCTTTAATTGTTTATGAAGCGTTACGTCAACAAGATTTTCCGAATTTAGAATTAACGCATCATTACGAAAACGATAAAATTGATTAGGAGTCTATTATGAAACTTTATTTTACACGACATGGTAAAACAGAGTGGAATCAAGCACGCCGTTTTCAAGGGATGAATGGTGATTCACCATTGTTATCAACAAGTTATGAACAAATTTACTTATTAGGACAACATCTCAAAGAAATTCCTTTTGAAGCCATCTATTCAAGTCCATCAAAACGGGCACGTGATACAACGCTAGGGATTCAACGAGAATTGTTGCATCCAACGGAAATTATTTATAACGACGATTTGCGTGAAATGGGCTATGGTGAATTAGAAGGGCAAAGTATTGATGAAATGTATGCGAAATACAGAGAAGATTTGACAAATTTACGTCATCATTTAGATCGCTATGACCCCTCTGCTTTTAAAGGAGAAACGACCGAAGCAATGCTACAGCGAGTATCAAAAGTTATTTTTGAAGCAGTGATGTTACACGAAGGACCACTATTATTTGTTGGCCATGGGGCGTCATTTACTGCTACCTTACAGCATTTAGTCGGAAAAGATACCTCTGAACTGCGGGCGATGGGTGGTTTGCTAAACAATAGCTTAACGATTTTAGAAACAGAAAACAAACAAAGTCCCTATCAAATGTGTCAGTGGAACGATGTGAGTTTTCTAGTGTAATTTTTTAAGGAAGGAGCGGGAACCATGTTGCCAGAAAAAACGTATGTCGTCGGCAAGGTTGCCGCTATTTTTTTTCAAAATCCAAGTAATTTTTTTAAAGTATTACTCATTCGCATTGAAGAAACCAATGCAGTGTATCGTGAAAAAGAAATAGTGGTAACTGGAAGTTTTGGCGAAGTTCAAGAAGAAGAGAGTTATCGTTTCTTTGGAGAAATGGTGGCACATCCCAAATATGGGGAGCAATTAAAAGCAGATACTTATCAAAAAGAACAACCAACTTCAGAAAATGGGTTAATTCAGTATCTTTCTAGTGAAAAATTTCCTGGAATTGGTAAAAAAACTGCTGAGCGAATTGTAGAATTATTAGGTGAGCAAGCAATTGATCGGATGATTGAAGAGCCAGAACTGTTAGCTCAAGTCCCAGGATTGACAGAGAAAAAACGGCGAATGATGTTAGAAACCATTCGTTTAAATTATGGAATGGATCAAGTGATTGTTGGTTTAAATCGTTTTGGTTTTGGAAGTCAATTATCTTTTGCTATCTATCAAGAATACAAAAATGCTGCCATTGAGATGATTGAAGAAAATCCGTATCGTTTAGTAGAAGATATTGAAGGCATTGGGTTTAAAAAAGCTGATAATATTGCTGAACAATTAGGCATCGAAGCGACTTCACCCAAACGAATTCGTGCGGCCATTTTACATCAAATTTTCCAACAGTCAATTCAAACAGGCAATACCTATGTGCCTGCACAAGATTTATTGGATCAAACCATTCAATTACTCGAAACTAGTCGACCAATTGAAATTCATCCCGAACGCGTGGCTGAGGTAGTGATTCAACTGGTGGATCAAGGGAAGATTCAACAAAAAGGTACCAATTTATACGAAAACAGTTTATTCTTCTCGGAATGGGGAATTGCTACGTCCATTCAGCGTTTATTGCAACGAAAAAAAGAAATCTATTACCCAGAAAAAATTGTGGAAAAAGCACTGCGTAAGCTGGAAAAACGCTTAGGGATTGTGTATGGCTCTTCTCAAGAAGAAGCCATCAAGCAAGCGATTCGTTCGCCATTATTTATTTTGACTGGAGGACCAGGGACAGGAAAAACCACCGTTATCAATGGCATTGTGCAATTGTTTGCTGAACTGAATGAGGTGGATTTAGAACCTAGTAAATATACCGAAGAGACGTTTCCCATTTTGTTAGCAGCGCCCACTGGTCGAGCGGCTAAACGGATGAACGAAACAACTGGTTTACCAAGTGGGACGATTCATCGTTTATTAGGCTTAAATGGGCGAGAAAAAGCAACAGCGATGCCCCCGAAAGAATTAGAAGGTGGGTTGTTGATTGTTGATGAAATGTCTATGGTGGATACTTGGTTAGCTAATACCCTGTTTAAATCAATTTCTACCAACATGCAAGTTATTTTTGTAGGCGATAAAGACCAGTTACCATCGGTTGGTCCCGGACAAGTGTTGCATGATTTATTAGAAATTGATGCTATTCCCAAGCAAGAATTAAATGAGATTTATCGTCAAGGAGACGGCTCCAGCATTATTCCCTTAGCTCATGAAATTAAAACTGGACGTCTTCCACAAAATTTTACTCAAAATCAAAAAGATCGTTCTTTTTTTGCTTGTGATGCGTATAAAATTGAACCTTTAATTGCTCAAATTGTTCAACGTGCCAAAAATCGTGGTTTTACCCCACAAGACATCCAAGTGTTAGCGCCTATGTATCGAGGTGCCGCAGGAATTGATGCCTTAAATAAAATGATGCAAGAAATCTTTAATCCCAATCCTGATGGTAAGAAAAAAGAAGTGCATTGGAATGAAACGGTTTATCGGATTGGTGATAAGGTATTGCAGCTCGTTAATTCTCCAGAAGATAATGTATTTAATGGTGATATGGGGCAAATTGTTGGAATTACGTATGCAAAAAATTCAGAAGATAAAGTGGACGAATTGACGATTCAATTTGATGCTAATGAAGTGACGTATAAACGCAATGAATGGAATAAAATTACCTTGTCGTATTGTTGTTCGATTCATAAAGCACAGGGTAGTGAATTCAAAATGGTTATTTTACCCATGGTTCATCAATATCAGCGAATGTTACAAAGGAATTTATTGTATACAGCAATTACTCGCAGTAAAGAACTGCTTATTTTGTTAGGGGAATTGCCGGCGTATCAACAATGCGTTGAAAATGAATCGAATTTACGCTACACGACATTAAAAGAGCGCATTTTAGGAATTGATACCTTATCAACGACGATGCGACAACGAATTAATCAATATGAAGAAGCGGATGAAGAGCCATTTACCGAAGAAATTGAAGCTGTTGAGCCTGTAGTTGAAACCATAAAAGAAGACCAGACATCTTTGTCTTTATTTGAAGAAGAGGAAAAAGAAGCATTACCAGAATATTTGACTGAGGATGTCGTTCGCACAGGACAAATCGATCCGATGATTGGGATGGAAGGCATTTCACCTTATGATTTTCAAATGAACGAACTAACTATCACATAAATAAGACGAACCGACTGAACGAAAATAGCAAGGCTATCTTTTGTTCAGTCGGTTCATCTTATTTATGCCAAAAAAAGTTGCTGTGTCAACGTCAAAGATATATCATAAGGTCCTTTACCTAATTCTTCGCCGTCAGCTTGTGAGAATTGTGGCGTTGGTGAAACAATTCGTAATTTCGTGCAAGAAAGATGATGGTAATATTTAGATAGATGATGTTTTTTCCGAAACAACAAGAAAATTAACCAAAAAATTTTGTATAAAGGAATTCGTTCAACAACAACAAAATCTAAGGTTGCTTTTTCAATCGCTGCCATGGGAGCAAGTGGGACACCTCCACCAAAATAGGGATGATTCGTAGTGGTGCATAAAAAAGCTTTATCATACTGATACGTCTTTCCATTGGCTTCCACTAAAATTGGAAAGCCCTTTTGTTTAAATAATACGTGAAGAACAGAAGCGATGTAAGAAAGTGAACCGAGATTATATTTGTTTAAATTTTCTTTTGTAGTAGAATGATTCGTTCGATGAACAATCGCCGCATCTAAGCCTATCCCCACATTATTTACACTAATGCCCATTTGTTCTTGAATAGCTTCTTCATAAGTCAAAATATTAACTTCACGTGGCTGAGTCGTTTGAATGATTCGTTGAAAAGCTTGCTTGGCATCTCTTGACAACCCAATACCACGAGCAAAATCATTACCCGAACCAGCAGGAATATACGCAATTGGAAGTTCAATCGCCATCATTTTCAGCTGATTAATCACTTGATGAAGTGTTCCGTCTCCTCCTACTACAATTAACAAAGGAAAAGGCTCATTTGAGTCCTCTGATTCAAAAGGTCGTAAACTATTTATTGCCAAATCAGCAACAATTTCTAACTCGTGGTTAGGATATTGTGTGAGATAGGTTGTAAATAGATAGTTATGTTTATTCAATAATGAAACAAGTTGTTCGCTAATTCTTTTTCCGTTGCCTCCGCCAGCTGCCGGATTGACAAGAAGATAGTAATGGAATGTCATATAATTGTTATCTCCCAAAAATTTTTCTGCTAAATATTATAACATGGAATGAATCAGAGTGTATAAAAAAGAGATTTTCTATAAAAAAGCGCAAAAAAATAGAATCCGATGAGTGTAGTTAATCTATCTGTATAGATTAGGTTTGATAACAAAGGAAGGTTCTAATGTCCACTTCGTCTTGTTTGGTCTCATCGGATTCCTATTCAGTTAGTAAGGAGTTATTCAAATTCCCACATCCCTTTCGTTTACTCGAAGACTCACAACAATTCTTTTCAACAGCTCCTACATCGGCTGCGCTACTGGGAATTACTATGACTCCTTACACTTATTTTATACCATGAACCACGTATTTTTGCAAACGATTACACTTTGCGATCACTTGATTTTTATGACGAAAAAGTTTACAAGGATTACTTCAATCTGCTATAATTCATTGCTAAGGGAAGTGAATGAATGAAATATTATCATCTTATTAGTTTATCGATGATGTTGTTGGGTGTTCAATATGTATTACAAAATGTTTTGAAACTATCGCTTGTTCCATGGATTAGCGTTCTTTTTTTTATGTTACAGTTAATTATTTTTATTGCTTATGCTTTATCGCTGTTAATACTTTTATTAACTTCTAAACGACAAAAAAGAACATTTAAGAAGCAAAAAGAGGTACGACAAGTTTCTTTAAATAATTTTCGTAAAGCCTAATCCAAGGCTTTTTTATACAAAAAAAGACAAAACACACTGTTTTGTCTCATGAATTACACTTTTTCAGCAAAGTGTAGCTTACTATTAATATAATACATAACTGGTGCTGAAATAGTCATAATGATTAATTCGCTTAAAGCCGTTGTACCATAAGTTGGCCAAAATGGTAGGTCTAAAGTAATATTTAACATTAAAGCAATTAAAAACATACTCGCTGTAAAGAACAAGGTATTTAAAACCATTCGTAGCTTTACGTTTTTAATGATGTTTTGTAAAAGAGCAGTCAGAGTTAAGGCTAGTAACGTTTGACCACCACCAAAAAGAACATCGAGAATACCAAAGCCGAAAAATAAATTGTAGACGAGAACACCACCAAAAACGCCCCACATCAATTTACGATTGAATACGACTAAATGATTTAAGCTTTCAGATAAACGAAACTGTATAGCACCTGATGAAAAAGGTAAAATAAAGCTTAAGACGACATATAATCCCATAATAATGGCATTGACACTAATAAGGTATAACTTGTTGTTGCGATGAGTTGACATTTTTTTTCCTTCTTTCTCCGAGTTTTGATTACGCGGGATGGTTGATGAACCGCGGTATATAAAACACAACAGCTTATATCTTAAATTTTTTTATAAAAAAAGTCAATAAAAAGGTCATTTCTCCTCATAAATGCGTGAGTGGAAATGACCTTTTGGACTAAGGAATTAGTTCTTCAATTTCTACAACTTTAAATTGTTTGTTTTCTAGTTGTGCAATAATTTTATCGCGTAATTCAAGAGTAGTTCCAGCAGGTAAAGTGATTAATGTACGACGAATAAATTCATCTTTTCCTACATCCAATGTGATGCAACTGGCAATATTACTATACTTCGAAATAATCTTAGAGATGGCAGCAAGATCGCCTTGCTTGCCAGTGGAAGCAATAGTTAAAACATAACTACCATCTTCAATACTCCACGATTGAGCAAGCATATTTAATAACGAGCTGTGTGTTAAAATGCCATAGAATTGATTGTCGTGATCTAAGACGGCAATATAAGGTAATTCCTTAATGGTAAAGAATACATGAAAGAATGAATCAGTTACATAAATGAATTTAGTCGCATTTTTTAAAAGATGGGTAACGGGCAAATTCATATCGCCGCCGTTTGCTTTATGGCGATAAATGTGCATTTTGTAGATATTTCCACGGAAAATTTTGGATGATTGATCTAGAATTGGCACGCAACGATAACCAGAGTCTTCTAAAATTTCTAGTGCTTCTGCAAGCGTGTTTGTTTCGCTGACTGTTGTTAAATTTTGTTTTTTATATACCATTGTTTTTAATAACATTTTTCTGCCTCCGTTTGAGATTTTTTGACAGTCTTATCATACCACAAAACCACAGAAAACTGGTCGGAGAATTGACAGTATTTAAAAATCATGGTAACTTTAATAAGTATGAAATCATTTTGAAAAATGAGCAGGAGGCAAAGGAATGGCCGGAAAAAAAGCAGCGTTAGCATGTTCTGTTTGTGGTTCTCGTAACTACACAAAATCAGTCAGCGAAGGCAAAAAAGGCGAACGCTTAGAAATTAATAAATTCTGTAAATATTGTAATCAATATACACTACATAGAGAAACAAAATAGGAGGAACATCATGAATTTTTTACGTAGCGTCAAAGACGAAATGAAAAAAGTTACTTGGCCAACAAGAAAAAAATTACGCAAAGATGTAATCGTAGTTATTGAAACGTCATTGATTTTTGCGGCTTTATTTTATCTTATGGATACAGGTATCCAATCCGTATTTAGTTGGATTCTAAACTAATTGTTTGATAATGTCAGACTAGCGAAATTAGCCTAAGGGTGTTATACTGTGTGATGAGTGAAAAACTTCGGAAGCATCTGAGGTTTTTTTATTATTCCGTGAAAACAAATAACTGATTTGTTCGAACACTATTCGGGTTGAATCCCACCCGATAATTTCAGGGGTTCAATTTATAAAAAGATAGGGAGCCAAAATAATGGAGTCTTTTGAAAAAAGTTGGTACGTACTGCACACATACTCAGGTTATGAAAACAGAGTAAAAGCAAATATTGAATCTCGTGCACAAAGCATGGGTATGGGTGATTTTATTTTTCGTGTAGTCGTTCCAGAAGAAACAGAAGTAGAAGTGAAAAATGGAAAAGAAAAAGAAATCGTTCATAAAACTTTCCCAGGTTATGTATTAGTTGAGATGATAATGACAGATGAATCATGGTATGTTGTTCGTAATACACCAGGCGTAACAGGATTTGTAGGCTCACATGGCGCAGGTAGTAAACCAGCACCATTATTACAGGAAGAAATCAATTCAATCTTGCGCTCATTAGGTATGAGTACACGTTCAGTTGATTTAGAAGTACAAGTAGGCGACACTGTCAAAATTATTGAAGGGGCCTTCGCTGGTTTAGAAGGACATGTTACTGAAGTAGATGCTGAAAAAGAAAAACTAAAAGTAAATATCAATATGTTTGGTCGTGAAACAAGTACAGAATTAGACTTTGAACAAGTCGACACGATTGATTAATTCTCAAGAGCAAAGTAATATTTGCTCTTTTTTTCTTGCTTAAATTTCGCTATGCTTAAAGAAAACGACTTTGAATAGATGGTATTTTGAATGGACTATTACGAGTGATCATAATCAGAACTATTGGTTTAAACGTTTTTATCAAGAACTTAACATACAGCTATCGAAGGCGAAAATAGGTCTGTGTCTAGGAGATTTATATTTTCCTGAAAAGTATCAGTCAACAGCAACCTTTTTTCTCATCTCGTTTCCGAAGTTTTTTCGATAACCTTTTTTAGTTATCATGCTAATCCAACTGTAGTAGTGGAGAATGAAGAGCAATTATCTATTCAAGCCTATCAAAAGCACAATTTGCAGTTGTTACAACAGTTATTGTCCACGTATTATTTAATAGGAGAAATTTATTTAACGGATTGGGATACTTTGGTAGGTGAAGGAGAAGTTTTTGCAGGTACCTTTTTGCGAGCGGCGCTGTTTATGAAAGAGTGGTTCGGATTGGCAAATAAAATAGATGGTATCAGTATTTGGTTAAATAGTGAATCTTATTATCCTAATAGACAAGGCAATAGATTGTCTTTGTATTTGGTCCATTCATTAAAGCGACCGGTCTATTTAGCACTTCAATTATTAGATAAACTACAAGGAGAGATTATCTATCAAAATGAGCAAGTTTTTGTTTGTAAAAAAGGCGACGAACTATGCGTCTTATTAACGAATCCTTCCTATATTAATCCTACCATGTCGATTAATGCGAATTATTTACAGTATCAAGCAATTGCACTTGTTTTAACTATGCAAGCTATCAAACCCATGCCTTATTTAGTAAACAGTTATTCGTTAGATAAAGACCATGGGGGAATTTATAATGATTGGCTTCGTTTAGGTGGGCTGTCCGAAATGGATGAAGAAATGGTTGCGTATTTGAAAAAGAAAATTAGGTTGTGTTTTGAAGCAGAAATTAAAGACATGATGGGAGAATCTGCCATCAAAGAAGCGCTTTTGTTTAATGCGTGTCGCCTATTATGTTCGTGTCTATGATTTTAGTAGGTATTTTTGTACCAAAAGATGCAACGAGTGATGTCGCAGTAAGTAGTAAAAAAATTCCTTTTTCTCAAGTTATTTCAGATCGAAACGTAGTTGTATTATTTGTAGCGATGTTATTATTAAACTTTTTGCTGTATGGAAATATGTCATGGTTGCCAACTATTCTAGCACAAAAATTTGGACTATCGATTACACAAATTGGCTATTTATTAGCATTTAATGCGGTTTTTCAAACAATTGCTACGATGTTTGCAGGTATCTTGCTATCCAAATTATTTTTGGGCAAAGAGCGAATTTTTTATATTAAGTGCTACTTTTTTATCAGCTGGTTTAGTAATAGGATTTGTTTTGTCGACAAATTTAATTTTAGTCAGTATGATTTCTGTTAGTGCGTTTACAGCAATTTTTACCCTCCCCCCACAAGCTGGTGGATACGTCTGTTATCGGTTCTTCAATTGGCATTATTAATGCTGGTGGAACATTGGGTGGGTTAGGTCAGCTGATTAAAATAGGTGGCGGTTCATTTATCATGTCATTTGGCTTTATGGCGTTAGCAAGTATATTATGTGGATTAACAGTTGTCTTTGGATTGAAAAAAGGAGCAGAATAATGGTTGAAGCAAAAGAACGAATTAGTGAATTAATTGAAGAAAAAAACAACTATTTACAAATGCAGCAGATACAATTTTGGGAACGCTAGAAACACGATTCGCTGTAGAAAAATCTGTGCAGTCATTTATGAAGTGCTGGCAGAAGAAGGTTTTTCAATTGAAAAAGAATTAGCCAATATGGAACATTGCTTTGTGGCAACGTATGGTTCAGGTAAACCGGTGATTTTTATTTTAGCAGAATACGATGATGCATTAGGTGATTTGAGTCAAGTTGCTGATTTAGCCGAACTAAAACCGGAAGTGCAAGGTGGCAATGGCCATGGTTGTGGTCATAATTTATTAGGTACAGGTGCATTAGCGGGTGCAGTAGGTATTAAAGATTATATGGAAGAAAATAAATTGGCAGGTACCATTAAATTATTTGGTTGTCCTGCAGAAGAAAGTGGGTATGGAAAAGCCTTTATGGCAAGAGATGGCTTGTTTGATGAAGTCGATGTGGCGTTATCTTGGCATCCAATGGATATTAGTGGAACATGGGCAATCAGTAGTTTAGCTGTCTATCAAGTATATTATAATTTTAAAGGAATTTCTGCCATGTCCTGAACATGGTCGTAGTGCATTAGATGCGGCTGAGTTGATGAATATCGGCGTCCAATTTTCACGCGAACATATCATTGATGAAGGACGTGTTCAATATGCCTTTATGGATGCAGGAGGCGAGTCAGCGAACGTTGTACAGCCGTCAGCTAGTTTGTATTATTTCATTCGAGCGCCAAAAATTGAATAAGCGCATGAGATTTATCAGCGCGTCAATAAAATTGCGCAAGGAGAAGCTTTAATGACTGAAACAGAATTAGAAATGGTTTTTGATTCAGCTTGTTATAATTATTTGCCTAATCAAGCAGTGACGACTGTTATGCAAGAAAATTTGGGACAATATGGTTTGCTTGATTTGACGAAAGAAGATCAAGCATACGCGAAACGGTGTTACGACATCTTAACAGAATCTGCTAGAGCTACGTTAAATTCACGAGCAAAAACGATTGATTCAAAGTTATCTGAAGAAGAATCGGAATATTTAGGTTCATTACCTGTAAGTGAACAGATTCAGCCATTAGTTTTTTCAGAAGCAACATTGGGTTCAACTGATGTAAGAGATGTCAGTTGGGTGTGTCCCACAGCACAAGTATTTATTGGCTGTGAAGCTAAGAGAACACCACCACATTGTTGGCAATGGGTAGCCAATGGGAAATCATCTGTTGCACATAAAGGATTGCTTGCAGCGGGTAAAGTTATTGCAACCACAGTATATGATTTATTAATAAAACCAGAATTAATTGAACAAGTAAAAAAAGAGTACAAACAAACAGTCGGCAACAAAGGGTATCAATCTGCTATTCCAGCAGATATTATGCCTCGTTAATCGAATTTGCGACTTAATTTCAATGAAGTAGATGAGGTGGAAATATGGAACAATTAAAATATCGCAGTGTCTTTGATATTATTGGACCTATCATGGTGGGTCCAAGTAGCTCGCATACAGCAGGTGCGGCACGAATCGGCAAGGTTGTCCGTAAAATTTTTGGTGAACAACCAGATACCGTAGATATTTATTTATATGAATCATTTGCAAAAACGTATCGTGGACATGGAACAGATATTGCGTTAGTGGGTGGGTTATTGGGGATGGAACCCGATGATCCTCAATTAGCTGATTCATTAAAAATTGCTCATGAGAATGGCATGGAAGTACTATTTGTACCAAAACAAGAAAAAGCAGAGCATCCGAATATGGTCCAAATGAAAATTACGAAAGGTGACCGCAAATTAACCGTTACTGGAAAATCAATTGGTGGTGGCAATATCCAAATTTCTGAATTAAATGGCTTTAAGCTATCTCTTTCTTTAGGTGTACCAACCTTTATCGTTGTACATCAAGATGTGCCAGGAATGATTGCTAAGGTTAGTCAGTTGTTATCAAATGCAGGTGTTAATATTGGAACCATGACAGTTACACGTGAGTCAAAAGGTGAAAAAGCAATTATGATTATTGAAGTAGATGAACGTAATGAAACAATTTTAGAGCAGATTCGTGCTTTGGATTCTATTTATAATGTTTCATATTTTGGATAAAGGAGCAAAACCATGTTTTTTTCAATTGAAGAATTAGTGCAACAGAGTCATGAGTATCCGTCTGTTGCAGAGTTAATGATTGCGACAGAAATTGAAATGTCTGGACGGACACGTGAACAAATCATCGTATTAATGGAACGCAATTTACAAGTGATGGAGCGATCTGTGGAAGAGGGGGTAGCTGGTGTTACTTCTGTCACAGGGTTAACTGGTGGCGATTCTCCTAAAATGAATGCGTATATTGAAGCAGGGGACTTTTTAAGCGGTGAAACTATCTTAATGGCAGTTCGGAATGCCATTGCTGTCAATGAAGTCAATGCTAAAATGGGGTTAATTTGTGCAACGCCAACTGCTGGAAGTGCCGGTGTTGTCCCAGGGGTGTTGATGGCGTGTCGTGAAAAATTAACGATGTCTCGTCAACAGCAATTAGATTTCTTATTTACAGCCGGTGCATTTGGGTTAGTGATGGCGAATAATGCGTCAATATCGGGTGCAGAAGGTGGCTGTCAAGCAGAAGTAGGTTCAGCCAGTGCTATGGCATCTGCTGCTTTAGTGGCAGCAAAAGGTGGAAATGCCCATCAATCCGCACAAGCTGTTGCGATTACGCTAAAGAATATGATGGGACTCATTTGTGATCCAGTAGCAGGTTTAGTAGAGGTACCCTGTGTGAAAAGAAATGCGCTAGGGTCTTCGCAAGCGTTCATTTCAGCAGATATGGCGTTAGCCGGGATTGAAAGTGTGATTCCACCAGATGAAGTTGTTGAAGCGATGTATCAAGTAGGACGCCAAATGCCAGCTACTTTTCGTGAAACAGCAGAAGGCGGTTTAGCTGTTACACCAACTGCTAAACGCTTAACAGAAAAAATTCTAGCAAAACAATCGTAAAAAAATTCGTTTTCATGAAACTGTTTTGAAAAAAATTCTTTTATAGTGAGACTATACTACAATGAAAACTCAAAATTAAATGATGTTTATTTCTTCAAAAAAACAGAAGAGATAATTTGTGCGTAAACAAACACAAAGAGGCTGACCCAAAAGTCTCTTTTAAAGAAAACAAGTATTCAAAAATGAGGTAACTCATTTCAGAATACTTGTTTTTTCGTGTTTTTTGCCTAATTTCTTTCTTGTTCTTTCTCCATTTC
>Ga0116164_10002494_pt1 | contig 13150 bp, 11 predicted proteins | sample AD_UKC109_MetaG_FD_89888 | JGI IMG/M metagenome (GOLD analysis project Ga0116164, IMG submission 89888) | Active sludge microbial communities of municipal wastewater-treating anaerobic digesters from Hong Kong - AD_UKC109_MetaG | ecosystem: Engineered > Bioreactor > Anaerobic > Digestate... | reverse complement strand
TTCCGGTCTGCCGGATCGAGAACACCATCCCGGATGATAAACCGGTCGCCGGGAAGCTGGACGCTCCGGTCCCGGTATCTCTGGAGAATCTCCCGGCGGTCCGCAGAAGAGAACTGTGAAAGATCCACCGCCTTGTCCTTGATGACGATGTATGAATCGATCCCGATCTTGGTGAGATACGGAAGCAGAATCTGGCTTCCGGACATCAGTGCCGCGAGCAGGAGTGCCAGGAACAGCCACGACAGGTACGGCCGGGCATAGACATACAGGCGTCGAATGATCCGGGAATCATAGACTTTCCCGAGATCATCCTCACGGGCAAGATAATCATCCGGCATGTCCCGTCTCCTCTCCCGACTCTACAGCGGCTTCGCCATGATCCATTTCCAGTTCCTCTTCCAGGCGCTGATGTTCATAAATTTCAAAATACCGGCCCCTGCGGGATACAAGCTCAGCATGGGTTCCCTGTTCCGCGATCGCACCATCCTCAAGATACACAATCACATCCGCTTCCCGGGCCGTGGATACCCGGTGAGAAATAATGATCACAGTCCGGTCCGCAGCAATAGCCTTGATGTTTTTAACAATCAGTTCTTCCGTCTCGGTATCGACCGCCGACAGGGAGTCATCCAGGATCAGAATCGGAGTCTGGGCTGCCAGAGCCCGGGCAATGGCGATACGCTGTTTCTGCCCTCCCGAGAGCGAAACACCCCGCTCGCCGGCAAGGGTCTCGAACTGCTCCGGAAACAGACGAATATCTTCGTAAACGTTCGCCATCCGTGCCATATCCTCCGTCCGTCCGGAATCCAGTTCACTGCCGAACCGGATGTTATCTCCGACCGATTCGGAAAATAAAAATGTCTGCTGGGGAACGTATCCGATCTGTGTTCGAAGGGATTCGATGTCAATTGTGCGGACATCCTGTCCGTCAACACGGACGGTTCCTTCCGGTGGATCATAAAATCGGCCAATGAGATTGACGAGAGTTGTTTTGGATGATCCGGTCGGTCCCATCAGGGCGACCCACTGACCCTGCTCTATGGTCAGGTTGATGTCTTTCAGAACAGGTTGACGTCCATCGTAGGCAAAGGTCAGATTCCGGAATTCAATGCGACCTTTCAGTTCCCGGGGTTCCGCGCCGGGCAGATTCCGGATCGCGGGCTGGACTTGCAGAATTTTATAAACACGATCCAGGGAGGCCCGTCCGCGGGTATACATGTTAACGACCCAGCCGATGGCAATCATCGGCCAGATAAGAATCCCGAGATAGCTGTTGAATGCGACGAAATCGCCCATGGTCATGATTCCATCGATCACGCGATTCCCGCCGGAATACAGAACAATGACACCGCAGAGACCGGCGATGGTCCAGATCAGCGGATGCAGCAGTCCCCAGACTTTCACCAGTTTCATGTTATCATCCAGGTATCCCTGATTGATCCGGCTGAAATTATCGCTCTCGGCGTCTTCCTGGACAAAGGATTTCACGACCCGGATGCCGGCGAAGGTTTCCTGGGCTTTTTCCGAAATATCGGAAAACCGCTGCTGCACTTTCATGAATCTGGCGTGCATCAGCGGGCCCATCCTGAGAACAAAAAAGGTGATGACCGGCATGGGTATCAGGACGTAGAGAGTCAGAATCGGATCGATTGTCACCATCATGATCAACGATGCAATCATCAGAAGTGCCGCATCCATGCTTGCCACAATGGCCATGCCGCACATCATTCGAATCGCTTCCAGATCATTGGTGGCATGGGCCATCAGATCGCCGACGGACGTGCGGTCGAAATATGCGTAGGGCAACGACTGAAGATGTCTGTAAAACCGGTTCCGGAGATGCATCTCAATGCGCCGGGAGATACCGATAATAAAATATCGCCAGGTGAACCGGCTGAAACCCACTCCCAGCGCCAGCAGCAAAATGGCACCGCCGTATTTTAATGTCTGACGGTAGTTTTCCGGGTTTTCCGTCAGCACATCGATGGCATGTTTGATCATCCAGGGAATGAAAATCTGCAGACCGTCCACGGCAAACAAACCCAGAATCCCGAAAATCATGTGGGTTCGGTACCGTTTGAAATAACTGAATATCAGACTGAAAGATTCGTTCACACGCTCTCCGACCGTTTCCGCACTTCGATGTTTGGCAATTCACTGCCGAACGGTTTTACCCGTTCTTCAGTGCCTCTTTAAACGCGTGAGCTGCAATATCGACGGCATCGTCTTCCAGGTTCAGATGAAACACCGCCCGAACAGGGCGGGGTTTGACCGAATACAGTTTGACACCGTGCCGCTCCAGACGACGCTGCAGTTCCGCAGCATCGATCGGTACCGAAGGATCCAGATCCACCATGAGAATATTGGTATCCACCCGGTCCGGCACACTGTACCCCGGAACAGATCGAAGCATCGCAGCAAGCTCCTGCGCCCTCCGGTGATCTACGGCCAGCCGCTCGATATTGTTCTGCAATGCATACAGACCGGCCGCGGCGATGATTCCCGCCTGACGCATTCCGCCGCCGAGGGCTTTCCGCGCGCGGCGGCACCGGGTGATAAACTCACCGGATCCCGCCAGGATGGATCCCACAGGTGCACCCAGCCCCTTGGAAAGGCACAGAGACAGGGAATCGCAATGCGCCGCCCATTCATCCAGCGGAATTCCCGTAGCAACTGACGCATTGGCCAGACGGGCACCATCGACATGAACCGGTATATTCATTCGTCTGCCCAGAGCGTGCAATTGCCGCATTTTCACCAGCGGAACAATGGTTCCTCCACCCCGGTTATGAGTGTTCTCTATCCAGAACAGCCGGGTCAAAGGAAAATGGGGGTCCGACGCGGGGCGAATCCGCACTTCGAAATCCGACAGATCGAAATCTCCGTTGCGGCAGGGAACAAGGTGCAACTGCACACCATTCAGTCCCGCGGCACTGCCCGCTTCGTAATAGAAGACATGCGCATCGGATACGACCAGGGCTTCATCGCCATTGCGGCACCAGGCTCGAATCGCGGCCTGGTTGGCCATGGTTCCCGATGGCACATACAGCGCTGCATCCATTCCAAACAGTGATGCGGCATAGGTCTCCAGTTCCTTCACCGTGGGATCCTCACCCATGACATCATCACCCACAACCGCCCGGACCATCGCCTCCCGCATCGCCGGTGTCGGTAGCGTTACCGTATCCGATCGTAAATCAATGACTCTCGCAGGAACAGTCATACTAAATTCCTTCCAATATGATCGTCAGCGTCGGCTCCGGCACCGTCCATGAAATTGCAAAATCACGCACCTGATCCTGGTATCCGAATGCAGCCACGCGAAGCTGAAACTGGATAATTTCATCTTCATACATTCGAGGCATGTAAAACTCCGCCTCGCCGTCCTCGGCGGTAAACTGGGTGTCCAGATAGAAGAAATACTCGTAGCTGCTCTCTTTAAACTGATACAAATCCAGAATCGCCCGGTTCACGGGATCCCCGTTCTGGTTGATAACGGATACGAACAATACCGGATCCACGTATTCCCGCAGCCGGTCGACCTGAAAATCCAGCTCCACTGATTTGTCCCGAATCACATCCGCATATTTCGACGCATCTTCATACCGGGGATGGTAAATCGAGACCAGATTCGGTCCCCACCGGGCGTTGTCAATGATATACCGGCCCGTGGCATCGGTAATGACACTCACCTGGTAACTGTTTTTCTCCGACCGGGTCGTCACAACCACATCCGCAATCCCCTCCTCCGTATCGGAGTCGGTAATGGTACCTTCGATGGTCCCGGTCCATTCGCGCTCGCATCCCGTCGCACACAGCAGGATACTGATACCGGCGATCATTGTGAATAACAGAGATTTCTTTTTCATTGCATCATCCCTTCATCGAGCGACCATCCTAGATTCGCACTTGTGAAGCTGTCAAGTCACTGGTAGATTTGAACGATGAATTTACTGACGTATCGCGACCGAATTGAACGTGCGGCTGACTACATCCGAACCCGTTTACCGGCACCGCCGGCATGGTGCGTTGTTCTGGGTTCGGGATTGGGAGGGCTTGGTGACCGGCTGGCGGACCCGGTCATGAAGATCGCCTATCACCGGATTCCAGGGTTCCCAAAAACAACGGTGCATGGTCACGCCGGCACTCTCGCCTTCGGCTATTCCGGCGAGTGCGGTGTGGCGGTGATGGAAGGCCGTTTCCATGGATATGAAGGGCATGACACTCCCACCCTTGTTCTGCCGGTCCGCGTCATGATTTCTATTGGAGTCAGGTTTTTCTTTATCACGAATGCGGCGGGAGGTATCCGGAGCGATCTGATTCCGGGGGATCTCATGTTGATTTCAGATCATTTGAATCTGATGGGGGCCAATCCACTGACCGGTCCGAATCTGGATGAATTCGGCCCCCGGTTCCCTGCCATGACCGACTGCTATGATCCCGAACTGCGACACCGTGTTCTTTCCGAAGCATCATCAAGGAGCCTGGAGTTTAAACAGGGCGTGTATGCCGCACTCCCCGGTCCGAATTATGAAACAGATGCTGAAATCGAAATGTTACGGAGACTGGGAGCTGATGCGGTGGGAATGAGCACAGTACCGGAAGTTCTGGCAATTCGTCATGCCGGGCGACGGGTTGTCGCTGTCAGTTTGATTACCAATGCGACCGGCGGGGGCAACGTCCCTACCCATGAGGAAGTTGTGGAAATGGCGGATCGTCGACGCCCTGAACTGCATCGAATCATCGGTGATACCATTGCGCACACGCCTGTGGATTCCGGAGATACCCGCTGATGAAGCTGAGATTTGTCGTGGAGCGTTTTGAGGGTCCCTGGGCGATTCTTGAAACCATCGATGGTGAAACCTTCGAGTTTCCCCGGGCTTTTCTGCCACCCGATTGTCTGGAAGGCGCCTGGTTGAGCTTTGAAATTCGTCGCGATATCACCGCAGAAAACGCCGCGCGTGAAGAGATGCGAAATCTCAGGGAATCTCTTAAAAATCAGAAGTCTGATCCAATTCTTCCCGGGACATTGTCATCGTCCGATCCGGATCATAGGATTCCGGAAGAATAATCCTCAATACGGCTCCGGGAGCCGTTCGCTTTTCAAACTCAACATAACCGTTGTGAATCAGAACAATCTTCTTGACGATTGCCAGCCCCAGCCCCGTACCACCTTCCCGCCGGGAAACAAAGGGCTTGAAAACGGTCTCCACCTGACCTGGAGGAACACCCGGCCCGGTATCCTCTATTTCCAAAAGCCAGTCGCCGCCGGCAGATTGGACCCGCTCATCATTACCGGATACCGGAGCGGAGATCCGGATGATCAGCGCTCCGCTGCCCTGCATCATCTGGCACGCGTTGTCAAATGCGTTTTTGAGCACCTGCTTCATCAGGTTTTCATCCAACTCGAGGACAACAGGTGTTTCCGACAGTTTCAGCGTGACGGTGACGGCATCACCATACATCGCTTCCACCGAGCGAAGCTCCTCCTGAATCAGTGCTTTCAAATCAACAGGCGATACATCCGGGACCGATGGACGGGCAAAACTCAGAAAATCCCGTATGATTCGCTCCAGCGTCAACACCTCGTTCCTTATTTCCAGAGCAATCTGAGACAATTCTTCTTCAGAGATCTCACCGGCGAGATACTCCGCATTCCCCTGTATCGCTCCCAGAGGATTGCGTAATTCATGGGCGATACCGGCGGATAACTCTCCCAGCGCCGCCAGATGCTCCTTTTCCCGGATCTGATGGCGCAGCCGTTTCAACAGCGTAATATCCCGGATCACGCAACCGATACCTTTGACGGCACCGCCGGGACTCCGGATGAGCAGTGTCGATAAACTGAACCATATCGGCGGATTTCCCGGGGGTTCCCAGTTCCATTGACGCTGCCGGATCGGTGTTTTCTGTTTTAAACTGACACTGACCACACTGCACAGCACACTTCCATGCCCGAACACATCCGCACAGAACATGCCGCAGATATCCCGGTCTCCCAAATGCAGCAACTCAGGAATTTTGCCGGTATACGACTGAATTCGCATCCGCGTATCAAACGTCACAATACCTGCATTGACACTTGCCAGAACATCCGACTCGTATTCATCCTCCGGTGATACCGACTCCTCAAGCCGATTGCTTAACAACTCCAGCCGCTCCTCCTGTTCCAGCAGCCGTGTCACTGCAACCGAAAAGGTTTCAATGGATCGCTGTACCGGATCGCGATAATGGTCCGCCAACGACATGACATCGGTTTTTACCGATGCGGCGTCCTGGAGAATCTGTTCCAGACGGTTAAACGGTCGCAGCATTTTTCGACCGTAGTAAATCACCAGAACGTATGCGCTGACCAGTCCGAAAATGCACAGAAACAGCAAAAACCGAACCTGTCGATCAATGCGGTTGAAAACCTCCATTTTCCGCTCGACGACTATCAGAACTCCCGGACCCGCCACGGAGAATTTTTCGGGAACGACCGATGCCAGTACCGGAACGCTGTCCACCGATGTGTATTCGACGGCAACCGCGTGGATCCCGTTCCATCCGGAAGACCAGGCCGGAATTTCGGGCGGGAACCCGGATGGCGGTTGCGATGACCTGGCCACCGGTAAAACCTGACGCAGAGATTCCCGGAAAACCAGGAAGACCCGGTCCGATGCATTCAGCTTATACGGCTGTAAAATTGGATCCAGCGCCGCCTGCAGACCGGAATCCCATTCGCCGCTCAATGCCCGGGTGCCATCCTCCGAATGAGTCAGTATCAACTGAATGCCGGCCGCCGTGCTGATGAAATGATTGAATTCCGCATAGCGCCATTCGCGACCCATTTGCATTATGTTCAGTCCCGCACCCAGACTGAACACACCAAACAGAATCAATAGCAAAAATGAAAACAACCAAATGGATCCCCGGTATGAAATCGCCGGTTGCTTCTCTTCCGTCATTTTATTGCTCCGGAACCACCGTTGAATACCCCATCTCACGCAAGGCCGCATAAAGATCGTATACCTTTACATACGCCAGAGTGGGGTCTTCCTGCAATTTTTTAACATCACCGGGCAAATGATTTTCATAGAGTGATGCAAAAAAAACGCCGGTGTTATGGGGTGCGGCATAGACCGGAAGAACTGCCTTCTCGATCTCGTGCACACCCTGTGAATATCGCAGAAATTTCTGCCAGTCCACCGTTAAATACCGTACACCGGTGCTTTCAACTTCGCGAATTATCTCATCCAGGGTGAAGGGAACCGGCATTACGGCATGGCGGCCCTGATAGACGGCATAAACGGGTGGCATTGTGGAGAGATGGGTTGAGCGGGATTGGTTCTCGAGCCAGTGAACAACCTCTACGTAGCCGGATCTGAGCGCCCAGATCGACTGGAGGGATGGCAGTGCGGAGATTGCGACAAGGATCAGGACCATACCGATGGCAAAACCGCGCCACACTGTCGAAACAGCCTTGAACCGCGGGTGGTCAAAGACCCGGGACAGCGCGTATCCGGCGGCAAGGGCCCAGAACGGCAGGATGCATGAGATGGTTCGGGGCACACGGGTTGTTGTAAGGCTGTAGAGGGCCAGCGGGACGATGATCCAGGTGCAGAGGATCAACGGTTTTGTTTTCCTGGAAAGGATCAGGAAGATCACGGCGGCACATCCTGCGGCACACATCCACCCGCCATCGAAGCGGCGCATCATATCCAGATAGAACAGGGGATAATCCACATCAAAAGAGGTTTCGCTTCCGAGAAATTTCATTCGAAGGACTTCCAGATACGAGCCGGGTTGTGACCACAGATAATCGGGATTGAATGCAACGGCATATGCACCGTTAAGGATTGTAAATACGGCAATACCTCCGGCAAGCAACGCGAGCCAGCGGACAATCCATTTTGACGGCCAGGGAACTGCGCGGATCGTGATCACCAATTCGAACACGACACCCAGAACCAGTAACGGGAGATACCGGTAGCTGGTTCCCAGCGTCAGCATCGCCAGAGCACCGGTGCGAACACCTCGAAAAACACCGCCCCTGTCATGCATGGAATGCCACGACAGAAGTGTCAGCAGAAACAGCGCCATCGAGTCGGTTTCGTGCAGCGCCAGGCGGGAGTAATGTACATGGTAAGGCTGGAATGCGAGCCAGGCGGCGGCAATCAGACCCGCCGCCGGCGAAAACCAGCGACGGCCGATGGTCGCCGTTGCCCAAATCGAAACAAGGCCCCAGTTGATGGAATACGTCACTGCAGCCGAAATTTCATTCCATCCCGGCAGTGTCCAGAGGGTCAGCAGCAGAACATGAGCGGGTTTCTGAAGAAACACGGGTAACCCACGGTAGATACCCGGAAGCGCTGGAGCAAGCTGATCTCCGATCATATTCCTGAATTCCAGCCACAACACACCGGATCGCCACCGGACGAATCGGGCACCCATGATGAAGATGCCTTCATCCCAGTAACTCAAACCCCGGTGAAATGCATGGTGACAGCGGATGAGTGCCGCGGCGGTAAGAACTGCGGCAAGCCCCCAGATATACGCGTTATTTTTTCGCGGGTTTGTCACCCGTATCATCCGTTCTCGTTCCGAGGCGCGGACGAAAACATATCTGATCGGCGGTGAGGTTATTGGATCCCGGCGCGATGATCACGCGATAACACTGAACGATGACGCTATTCTGATTCATATAGATAATCCAGGGACCCGGGTGCAGATTGAAGAGATTGGAAACACCGGTGGCCATAACCTGGGATCGCTGCGCGTGTGATATCCAATCCGCCGATTCCCTGGCGCTCAGAAACACCGTCTCCATTACCGGCGCGGTATTCATCGAAGCATTTTTCGCCGAGGCCAGCATGACCGGATCCGCCGGAACGGCCAAAAGGAGGTTTGTCGGTGTGCTGCCCTGGATCATCCCGATGTTTCCCTGCCCCTGGATACCGAATGATTTTATCGTCAGAACGCCGGAAGCCTCCGCCGGGGTCTGAAACGCATCCTTAACGGTCTTCGCGTGTGCCTGAAGATAGTCCGCTCCACTGATGTATACCGCCGCCGTGTGCTTCAACGGATTGAATCCCGCGCCGATTTTCGGCAGATCGGCAACCGTCACTTTTTTCCTGCCGGGCAACACCACTTTTAAAACTTCAGCAAATTCCGGGTCCTTCTTAGTTTCACCCAAAACATCATTCATATATTCAACCAGTCCGCCGCAATGATACGCACCGGTATGATCAAACCACACGGTCATGTCCTCTGCCGGGGTTTTCCCGGTATCCGCAGCCACTGCGGGCACACCGGCAATCGCCAGACACAGACAGATTACAGACATCGTTAATCCTGTTTTTCGGAACATAGTTTCCTCCTCATCCTACTCGTTGGCGATGGGTTCCGTTTCGATTTCCCTGAAGCTGACATGCTCTGTCCACATGTATATCAACCCGAGAAGCGTGCTGGGAATCCACTGGACGATTACGTGCAGCACCAGTGCGTACGCCGCGGCGATATCCTCAGTAAAGCCCGTGAGTTGTCCGTATCCTTTGTTACCGAGAATAATGAAGCACGCCAGCTCAAATGGTCCGAAGTATCCCGGAGCCGCGGGAACGATGATCATGAGATTCACAAGAGCCATGGTTGCCACGGCCACGTGGAACGGGCCAAAAAAACCGAAGGCATTTAAAACCAGATAGTAGCTTGCGGCTTCGATCAGCCAGGTTGCAAGGGACAGGCCCGTCACCATCAGAATATCCGAAACACCCCGCAGCGAATCCAGACCTTTGAACAAGTTATCAAAAACATCCTTGATCCGATCGTGGTAGTTTCCAAGCCATCGAATTTTCAATATCCATTCAATCAGCCGTTCGGCCCAGACGCGGCGAAGCAGCAGGATGTAGCATCCGACGATTGCACTCAGGAAAAGAACGCTGCCGATTTGAACCGCCTGTCGCACCGCCTCATGTTTTATGGGAAACAGCATCACGGAAACAAGCAACAGCAACAGCATGGTGAGACCGTCGAAAATCCGTTCCACGGCAATGGTAACCAGGGAAGCGCCCTTCGATACTTTTTCTTTTTTGCCGACGATGTAGGCACGGTACAGGTCACCGATCCGCATCGGCAGAATATTGTTGGCCATGTAACTGATGATGTAGATGGGGAAAAACCGGGAGGTGCTGCTGCGTTTCACGGGCCGCATCAGAACACACCACCGGGTGGTTCGTACCCATACACCGGCAAAATACACAAATATCGCCGGCACCACCCAGATGATATCCAGGTCCTGAAGCGCACGCCAAACTTCTCCAATATCAATCTGTCGAAACACAAGCCATAAGAAGAGGACACTGATAATGAGTCCAACCCCTATTCTCAATAACTTGGAAAAACTCTTTCGGGTCATTCAGAACCTGCCTTTACACCCCGCAACCGCTGGAATTCCCGGATCTCTTCCATCCGATCAAACACCATTTTGTTTGGTCGCGCAACCGAACTGAAAAGCATCATGGCACGATCGGGATTGTCGGATCGAATTGCATGATTGGCAGCGGCAATGATTTCGATGTCCTCAATGTACTCCTGAATCGCCGTCACTGTTTCGCCGTAATCTTCCTCCATGTTCAGATTCCGGATGAATGTCAGCAGCCGGGTAAATCGCTTCCGCGCTTCAATCAGATCACCCGCTTCATACAATGACACACTGCGATCATACGTTGTCCTGATTTCAGAGGGCAGCATCGTCACCACTTCGGCGGCAACCGCCTCGTACTTCCGTATCTCATCCGCCAACCCGCTCTCCAATTCCATCTCCGGATCATAAAGTTCCGGATTTCCCGTCATTTGATTCCATTCCTCAAGCACATCAATCAAACGACCCGATCCCTGGAACTGTTCCATAATTTGCAGATAGGATTCGATGACCTTATCCCGCGCAGTTCGAACCGCCTTCAGACGGGACTGAACATGCAGAATCTCACCATCAAGCTTTAAGACCCTGTCATCTCCGGGAATATCATGGCCTGCCAGGATACGGTCGCAGATCTGCAAATACTGAATCATGGAGTTATAGGCATCGACGGGCAGATTCGCGATCTTCGTTCCGGTTTCCATCAGATTTTCGATATCCCGGACGGTATCCGGAGACAGTTTCGCTGCCAGCGCCCGGGCAGCTTCGAGATCTCCGTCGACTAAATACACTCTTAGAATTTCCTGTTTTGATTGAGTCTTAAGTTCTTCACTTTTCTCAAGGGTCAGAATGAAAACCTTTCCAGGCTGATCGAAACGGATTACCGGAGACATTCCGGTTTTGGATTTTTGCTGAACATAACTGATCCATGCCGAGTCTTCCAGTGTGGCTACCATTCCTCGAAAAGCATATCGGCCCTCCCGGACAACAAACCGGGCGATCCCCTGATTATCCAGATGGAGTTCTCGAATCAATGTGCCATCGGGCGCGCACAATTCCAGCCTTGAATACCGGGACTTTGAAAGCAGTACCTGTGTTTCTTCCGGACCGGTGTTCTCGAGGTTCAGTCGCACTTCCACCGGAAAACTGGTTTTCAGCCAGTCGGTGGGCCATAACGGCAGGTTCAGATAATCACCAGCCAGTATCAGCACCAGCAGAATCAGCAGAACACTACCCAGAAATCGGATCGTTCTCATCTGAATTTATTCCATTTCCTGAAGCAACCGCAGCAGCATGGTTTCGAGATTCAGCTGCGTATCCGTGTGAAAGATTCGGTGAGTTTGAATCCGGGCAAGTCCATCCAGAAGAAACAATGCCGCCTTCATCGAGAACGGCCGGTGTCCGGGAAGGCGTCCCGGCAGAACCGGGTTGTCCGGTGATGCACAGACCGAATCATGCAACCATCGATAAAATGCTTCCAGGCTGTCATCCGGGCTTCCTCCGGCACCGGATAGAATCGCATCCGCCGTCGACAGCGCCCACCCGGTGGGATCATCGTCACCTGCGAGAAACAGCTCATCAAAAACGCCGCGTCGATGAAACTCAACCTCCCAATCGGTGCCGAGAAATCGTGACAGGCTTCCATCGGACAGGGGGATCCGGTCTTTAATGATGTCCGGTGAGCATTGATAGTGATCGACCAGTATGCGGTGCATGGTTTCCGGTGAGAGTTTCGCAAAGGGGATTGACTGGCATCGGGACCGGATGGTGGGAAGCAGTCCCGAGGGATTTGTCACAATCAGTATGATCAGGGTGTTTCCCGGTGGTTCTTCAAGAATCTTCAGCAGGCTGTTCTGAGCGGGTACAAGCATGGTGTCTGCATCATCAAGGATCACCGTTTTCAGATTGCTTTCGAAGGTATGAAGGTAGAGCATTTTCTGAATATTGCGAACATCATCAATACGGATCGAGCGGTTGTAGCATACGGCTTCCCGATACTGCTGGAGCTTCTTTATCAACCAGATCTGCATGGGGGAGACGTCGGCGGATTCCGGTTGAAAGGTCTTGAACGGCGTTTCCCGGCTGAAATGAATCACGTCAACGGCGGGACCGCCGGTCACCGCAACCCGGTGTCGTTCGATGATCCCCCGGGAGACCAGATCGGAAATACACTGTTCCACGGCGCCGGAATCGCTGTCCGGATCCATTGGTACCGGTTCACCCCGATCGTTTCCGAATTGCCGGATCAATGCCTCCCGATAAAGAAAAACCGGAGTTCCGGTTTCCCGGTAAATCTGCACATCGGGATGAAACACGAACGGCAGCTGGAGCCGCCGGCAGTTTCGGCAGGTATTGCACGGCCGGTTGTCCTGAGCTCCGCAGTACAGCTGCCGGACCAGTTCCAGCGCCGCGGTATACTTGCCGATGCCTTCGGGACCATGGAAGAGCAGCGCATGATGCAGGCGGTTCCCCTCCACAGCGTTTTGGATCATTTCCCTCACCAGGGGCTGCCCGGACATCATATCAGTCGCGACTCCCGCACAGCGGCAACAAAACGGCTTCCAGCAACTCCCGGGACGACGTACTGCCTGATTTCAGGTAGAGGTCCACTTTTTCCAGCCGGATCAGGCAGGATTGAAGTTCAGATGTCTCGAAGAGATTGCTCTGGTTCAATAGCATGAACAGAGCATACGGGTTCATACCGCTCAGGAGTTTTCCACCCAGCGGGTGGAAAACTCCTGAGCGGTATGAACC
>Ga0116164_10002493_pt1 | contig 13150 bp, 10 predicted proteins | sample AD_UKC109_MetaG_FD_89888 | JGI IMG/M metagenome (GOLD analysis project Ga0116164, IMG submission 89888) | Active sludge microbial communities of municipal wastewater-treating anaerobic digesters from Hong Kong - AD_UKC109_MetaG | ecosystem: Engineered > Bioreactor > Anaerobic > Digestate... | reverse complement strand
GAGGTCCAATCATTAAAAACAAACTCTTCTTTTTCCTCAATGCCGAATTTCAACGGGATGAAACTCCTCAACCCTTTGACTTTGCAGATTACCAAGGAAATTCATCACAAGATCAACTGAATGCATTTGCCAATAAATTGAAAGAATACGGTTATGATCCGGGTGGATACCTCAACAATACCAAAGAGTTAAATGGTGATAAATTCCTCGTACGTTTCGACTACAACATCAATAAAAACCACAAGTTAACACTGCGCCACTCCTATGTAAAAAGCGAATCTTTAGGTGCCTATCGTTCAAGCAACAGAGCAATCAACTTTTACAATAACGGTGTTTATTTCCCAAGTACCACCAATTCGACAGCTCTTGAACTAAAGAGTAACTGGAATACCATGAACAATAACCTGATTATTGGTTATACTTCTGTTCGTGATCAGCGTGATCCAATGGGTGGAAAATTCCCCTATCTCCAGATTTATGACGGTGACGGTACCATCTATGCTGGCTCAGAACAATATTCTACAGCTAATCAGCTCGATCAGGACATCTTAACCATCAACAATAATTTCTCCATCTATAAACAAGCACATACTGTTACATTTGGTATCAACATAGAATACGGAAGCACCTACAACTTGTTTATGCGTCAGGCATTTGGCGTTTATCGGTTCAACAGTCTGGATGATTTCATGAATGGTGCTCCGGCCATCCGTTACGATCGTGGTTACTCGCTTGTTGATGATATTGTTGGTGATGGTTCAAAAGCTGCCGCCGACTTTCGTACCATGCAATTTGGCCTCTATGTACAGGATGAATATCAGATAACTGAACGGTTTAAAGTTACTGCCGGTTTGCGTTTCGATATTCCTCAATATCTTGACAAGCCAAATGCCGGAAGCAACCAGGCTGCATGGGATGAATTCAACACCAGCGGCATAGCTAAAATCGAATCGTATGGTTATGATCTTAAAGGTGCTCAGGTTGGCGAAATGCCACGCGCATATTTATCGGTTGACCCACGTTTAGGTTTCAATTTTGATGTTAAAGGAGATCAGACAACCCAGTTACGCGGTGGTGTCGGCCTGTTCACCAGCCGTCTTCCTTTGGTATGGCCGGGAGGAAGCTATACAAACAATGGTGTTACCGTGGGTGGTGTTATTTACAATGGCGATGTTGAATTCAGACCGGATGTAGAAAACCAATATACCGCAACTGATTTTGGTGCCAGCGATCCGATTCCTTCAGGACAATTGGACCTCTTTACAGAGGATTTCAAAAACCCTCAGGTGTTACGCACAAGCTTAGCAGTTGATCATAAACTTCCATTCTGGGGATTGATTGGTACGCTCGAAGGTATCTATACTAAAATGATCAACAATGTTACCTATCTCAACGTGAACCAAATGCCGGCTTATGGCACTTCAATCACCAATGGCAAGGATCAGCGTCCTTATTATCCCTATCAGTCCATTCTTTCCGAATACACACGAATCATTCTCGGAACAAATACCAATGAGGGTTATACCTACAATATCACCGCACAGGTTACCAAACCGCTAACAAAAGGATTTTCAGGAACATTGGCATATACCTTTGGAAGAGCTAAAGCACTCAACGATGCAACTTCATCACAAAACTCCTCACAGTGGCGCTACATGGAAACTGTTCGCGGCCTCAACCACCTCGATCTGAGCTATTCCGATTTCGACATGGGATCACGCGTTTTGGCTTTCGTATCCTATCGTCTTGAATATGCCAACAACTTTGCTTCAACCTTCAGCCTTGTTTACAACGGACAGAGCGGACAGCGTTACTCCTATGTTTACAATGATAATTATGGCCGCTTGAACAACGAACGCGAAAATGCCGGAAACCTCATTTGGATTCCTGCTAACCAAAGCGAAATCAACCTGGTAGATGTTGTTGATAATGACGGTAATGTAACGTTAACTGCTGCTGAACAATGGAACAACCTGAACAGCTTTATCGAAAGCGATAAATATCTGAGTGAAAATCGCGGTGGCTACGCTGAAAGAAATGGCGCACGTCTGCCTTTTGAAAGTGTAATTGATTTTAAATTCGTTCAGGATTTTAATTTCAAGGTTGTAGGAAAAACACAAACTTTCCAGTTGACCTTTGATATTTTCAACTTTACCAACCTACTAAATCCTGAATGGGGTATCAGAAGGTATATTACAAACGACGCACTGCAACTGATTAAGTTTACCGGCTTTGAAAATGACGGAACAACTCCGAAATTCAACTACACAGGTTCAGGCGACGTGGAAGATGTTTACAACGTAAGCGATGTTGGTATTTATGGTTCAAGATGGACCAGCCAGATTGGTGTACGCTATTTGTTCTAAAATATCTAATATTTAATTATAAAGTCCTGCCTGTTCAGGCAGGACTTTTTCATCTTTTTACAAAAAAATAAACAATAACGATGAAACATAGAACAGCTCTGCTACTGATGCTTGCAATCATTTTAGGATCGTGTTCGGGAACCTCCGACGAAACCTATCTTGTTGTCCTCTCGGTAGATGGTTTCCGTTGGGATTATCCTGACAAAACAAATACTCCTGCACTCGATTCGATTGCACGTGTTGGAACAAAAGCACAAGGGATGATTCCTGTTTTTCCTTCCAAAACATTTCCCAATCATTACACCATGGCAACCGGGCTTTATCCTGATCATCACGGTCTGGTAAACAATACCTTTCTTGATCCTGAAACCGGTGCTATTTATCGTATCAGCGACAGTTCGACACGCAATAATCCATATTTTTATGGCGGAGAGCCAATCTGGTTGACTGCATCAAAAGCCGGAATGAAGACAGCTTCATTTTTCTGGGTGGGGAGTGAAGTGCCAATAAAAGGTGTTCAACCTGATTACTGGAAACCCTATGATCAGGATATCCCATTTGCCGACCGTATTGACACCGTAGTTTACTGGCTTAGCATGCCGGTCAATAAGCGTCCCAGGCTGGTGATGTGGTACATCCATGAACCGGATGCCATTGGCCATAAATACGGACCTGACCATCCTGAAACACACCGGATGATTACCCATCTTGATAGTCTGATCGGGGTTTTCTGCAAAAAAATTAATGAGTTGCCTTATGCTGATCGCATTAATATTATTGTAACCTCTGACCACGGAATGGCAAATATTGCTGAGGAGAAATCCATTGAACTGACTGACTTTATCCCGGAAACCTGGGTAAAAGAAGTGATAGGAGGCAATCCAAATTACAATATTCTTGCTGCTGAAGGATACTTTGATTCAATTTATCAGCGCCTTTCGACGGTCGAACACATGAAAGTCTGGAAAAATCCTGATTTGCCCGAATCCTTTCATTATGGAAATAATCCCCGGACACTTGATCTGACGGTGGCTGCCGATCTCGAATGGAGTATCTTCTGGCATCGTAATCCCCGTTATGTGGTAAGCGGAGGCACACATGGCTACGATCCTGCCAACCGTGAAATGCATGCCATTTTTTATGCATCTGGTCCTTCATTCAAAACAGATTATATCCATCCTGCATTTGAAAATGTGAACCTGTATGCACTCATGAGCGAATTACTCGGAATTACACCGGCACCAAATGATGGTAATTTAGATGTTGTAAAGGATATGTTGAATGATCAGCCCCTTCCGAAAGAATAATTTCTTCCTTCTGATGTATGAATGTTTCCAACTACCAGATTATTCTTGCTTCCGGATCACCCCGGCGACAAGAGTTACTCGGTCTGATGGGTATTGATTTTGTGAAAAGATTAAAACCGGTTGAGGAGATTTTTCCACCAGAAATGAAACCGGAAGAGGCAGCAAGATTTCTTTGCGAAAAAAAAGCAATGGCTTTTGAAGATTTCGAAATTGCCTGGAACGAGCTGATTATTACTGCTGATACCATTGTCTGCCTAGATGATGAGATTTTAAACAAACCTGAAAACCGCACACATGCCATTGAAATGTTGCAAAAGCTTTCAGGTAAAAAACATCTGGTGATTACCGGTGTTGCGATGCGGTCAAGAAAAAAACTGAAGTCCTTTACCGTTTCCACAAATGTTTCTTTTAAAAAATTGACGGATGAAGAGATTATTTTTTATGTGGATAATTTTCGCCCATTCGACAAAGCCGGAGCATATGGTATTCAGGAATGGATCGGTTTCATCGGCATTACAGCTATAGACGGATCATACTACAATGTGGTGGGTTTGCCAACGGCCAGACTTTATGATGAATTGGCAAATTTTTAGCGAATAAGAGCTCAAAGGCAGATTTATTTTTGGTTGAAAGCCAACATTTTGCCTGTTGTTTTGTTAAAAGATGTATAATTTTGCATTGTCTGATTATGAAACAGAATTCGCTATTTTCGCATTTGCCGGGATATTTTTTTCAGGGGCTGTTATTCATTGGCCCGGTGGTTATTACAGTTTATTCATTGTGGGTAATGTTCAACTGGGTGGATGGCCTGCTCTCTAAAACCATCGAACAGTTCACGGGTTTTTCTGTTCCGGGGCTGGGTCTGATTCTGGTTTTGATCATCATCACGCTGGTAGGATTTCTGGGCACTACGTTTTTGTTCAGACCCATTGCTCATTACTTCGATAAGTTACTCAGCAATACTCCTTTTATCAAAATCATTTATACATCGGTGAAAGATCTGACAGCGGCATTTGTAGGTCAAAAGCGAAGATTCAACCAGCCGGTACTTGTCCAGGTGACCAGTGACGGAAATATTGAAAAGATCGGATTTATTACAGATGAAGATTTAAGTATGATCGGTATTTCAGAAGAAAAAATTGCCGTTTATCTTCCGCATTCGTATGCCTGGTCAGGAAATCTGTTCATTGTCCCGTCAAAGAATGTAAGAAAAATTAATGCTTCTGCCACCGAAGTAATGAAATATATCATCTCTGCCGGAGTTACAAGAATTTAAAGGAATAAGAATTTTTAAACTATGAATAATAATAAACCAACCATTCTGGTGACCAATGATGACGGGATCAATGCTCCCGGATTGCGCACTCTGATTAAGGTAATGCGAAAAATAGGCAATGTGGTGGTTGTTGCTCCCGACCGGCCCCGTTCGGGACATGGACATGCTATTACGGTTTCAATGCCGCTGAGAATTTCTTCCGTAACCAAAAGTGAAGGTTATCTGGAATATCGTTGCAACGGAACACCCGTTGATTGTGTAAAAATCGGAACCCAGATCGTTCTGCGTCGCCCGCCTGATTTACTGGTTTCAGGAATCAATCATGGCTCAAATGCTTCCATAAATGTGGTGTATTCAGGGACAATGGCGGCTGCAATCGAAGCTGCTATTGATAACATCCCGGCTATTGGCTTTTCACTTACCGATTACGACATCAATGCTGATTTCTCGCATGCTGAAGAATATGTCGAACAAATTGCCCGCGAAGTATTGGAAAAAGGTATGCCTGCAGGGACTTGTCTAAACGTGAATATTCCGGTTAACAGTGAAGAAGGTATTCAGGGAGTGATGGTTTGCCGGCAGTCTCCCGGATATTGGAAAGAAAGTTTTGATGAACGTACTGACCCTCACGGCAGGGATTATTATTGGATCACAGGTGTTTTTAGCAACCCCGGTCATGAAGAAGGAACAGATTCCTGGGCATTGGAGCACAATTACATTTCAGTAGTACCGATGCAGTTTGATCTTACCAATTATAAAGCAATCCCCGCATTTCAGGACTATAATTTCAGCATTGCCCGAAATTCGAGGAAAGTAATTCCACAGGTTCAGACGGATACTAACCAGTAATTTATTGTCGGATGAATCATTTTCAGCAGGTGTTTAACCGGAATTCCTATCTGTTAGGAGGAGTGTTGTCAGTTTTATCTCCTGTAGCACTTTATTTTCTGATAAAAGCGATATTTCCGCTAATCCCAGGATTATCAGGTCTTATTGACAGGGCAGGAGATAAAGTGTTGATCCTGTCAGTTGCAGGGAATTTATTCTGGTTGCGATATTACCTTGCAGGTGTAAAGCAGGAGCACAGCGGTAAGGCTTTATTGGCCGTTACTTTTGTTTTGGTGGTCATCTATTTTATCTTTTACACCTGATAAAATGAAGTATTATATCATTGCAGGAGAAGCATCCGGCGATCTTCATGCAGCCAATCTGATGAAGGAAATCAGGATACAGGACCCCGAAGCAGTTTTCAGGGTTTGGGGCGGCGATAGAATGCTAAAGCAAGGTGGCGAGCTGGTAAAACATTACAAAGAACTGGCTTTTATGGGTTTTTATGAAGTACTGGCCAATCTTCGAACAATCTTTTCAAATATCCGGTTTTGTAAAAAAGACCTTCTTATCTGGCAACCTGATGTTATCATCCTTGTTGATTATCCCGGTTTTAACCTGCGTATTGCAGAATTTGCACACAATCAAGGTTTCAGGGTATTTTACTATATTTCTCCTCAGATATGGGCATGGAAAAAATCGAGGGTGAAAAAAATCCGTAAATTTGTTGAGCGGATGTACGTCATTCTTCCGTTTGAAAAGGACTTTTATGCCGGTTATGGAGTAGATGTTGATTATGCAGGTCACCCTCTTCTGGATGCTCTGGCTGCAGAGTTGCCCTGTTTATCGGATGCTGATACTTTTAAAAAGCGTAACCGGTTTGACGAAAGGCCTGTGATTGCCTTACTGCCCGGAAGTCGTCGTCAGGAGATTGCCAGGGTGCTCCCGCTTCTGATTTCTGTAACAAACGATTTTCCGGAGCATCAGTTTGTTATTGCCGGAGCGGCTGCCATCGAACCTGATTTTTATCATAAACATCTTGCTGGCGCAGATATTCCTGTAATTTTTAATCAAACCCATGATCTGCTCCATAATGCTGTGGCAGCGCTCGTTACATCCGGTACCGCTACACTTGAAACTGCACTGATGAGCGTGCCTCAGGTGGTTTGTTACAAAAGTAGCTGGCTTTCGTTTCAGATTGCCAGACGCATTGTGGATGTAAAATACATTTCACTTGTCAACCTGATTATGGATAAAGAAGTGGTTAAAGAGCTGATTCAAAATGATTTGAACAGAGAAAATCTGATTCATGAGCTGAGCTTATTGTTCGATGATTCCAATCGCGCGCGCATGCTCTCCGATTATTCCCAACTCCGCCTGAAACTGGGCGGTGAAGGAGCTTCAGCCACAGCAGCGAAAATGATGATTGCACGATTGAATTCGAAGAAATAGCATCTTCAATCAAGACAATTGAAAACAATACCTGTTTGATGTGCCCGCGTTGCAGATCACTTTCGCAGAACTATCCATTCTTTTTTCAACAGTCCGTAAACTTCCAGATCAATAAACCTGCCATTGAGAAATTCACCCTGGCGTTCAATCCCTTCGAATGAAAAATGTAACCGTAGCGGAATATTTCTGCTCCGCGTGTTGCCTACCCCGCATCGAATTTGTACACGGTTCATCTGCAATTTATCAAATGCTGCATCAATCATCATTTCCAGCGAAGTAGTTACAATTCCTTTTCCTTCAAAAGGAGGTGCCAGCCAGTAACCAATTTCAAGTTTTTTGTTGATATTGTCAATATCCTTGTAACCAATCAGTCCGACGGCTTGTCCCATATAACGCACGGTAAAGAACAAGTCACGAAAAGCTGAATTGTTCATACTTTTGATGTAATTGCCTGTATCTTCAGGACTTTTGGTATAATCAACGAATGGCAGCCAGGTTCGCAACTTTTCACGAAATGAACTGATAAGTAAGAAAATTTCTTCAGCGTCACTGTCCTTAATTTTTTCGAGAACAATCTGATGATTTACCCTGATCGTGTTCATCATAGTTCGGATTTTTTTTCAGCTAATAGATCATATTTTAGCAGGATTGCAAAATTAAAAGATTATTTGTTTGGAAGAATTCCGGTTTTTCACAGACATTCCATGTATTTTTGCCGATAATTTCAATCTGATTGTTTTGACCTTAGAAGAAATTCTTTTACGTATTTCCCAAAGTACTGTAGTTGAAGCTGTAGCAGCAGAGTTACGAAGTAATGCCCTGAGCCGCATCCAGCTGAAAGGAATGAAAGGTTCCCAGCCTGCTTTTGTTGGTGCGGCACTTTTAGCCAAACTCAGCGGCACACATATTTTTGTACTAGGCGATAAAGAAACGGCGGCCTATTTTCACAATGATCTTGAAACCATTTTCGATGAGCGTGAAATGGATTATGCCAGACGCCGTATTTTATTCTTACCGGCTTCCTGCAAACGTCCATACGAGACGGATACCCTTGACAGTGCCAGCGTTCTGATGCGTAGCGAAGTGCTTGGCAAAATTCCGGATAACCACGATTTTCTTGCAGTGGTCACCTATCCTGAAGCACTTGCCGAAAAAGTAACTGACAGAATTACTGTAGGGCGGAATACTCTTCGTATTGCCTGTGGCGACAGGTTATCCCTTGATTTTATGATTGAATATTTGTCGGAAACAGGCTTTGAAAGGGTGGACTTTGTCATTGAGCCGGGTCAGTATGCAGTGCGTGGAGGAATTGTGGATGTCTATTCTTTTTCCAATGATTATCCTTACCGGATTGAGTTTTTCGCCGACGAGGTGGAAACCATCCGAAGTTTCGATCCTGCCAGCCAGCTTTCGGTTACACGGCTTGTTGAAGTCAGCATCATGCCTGATCTGCAAAGCAAAGAGACGATCAGTGAAAAAATATCATTTACTGCGTATCTTGGCCGGAATTCAACTTTCTGGTTCGAAGATCTGAATTTTACTGTTGACCGGATGGATATTGGTTATCGGGATGTCGCAGCAGCAGATAAAGAGCAACATTTTATTGACGGGCAACACTTTTTGGAAAACCTGACAACTTTCCCGATGATCGTATTTGGCGGGCAGTTTTTACCGGAAACTTCCATAGTTTTTGAGTTTGATGCGTTGCCACAACCCTCGTTCAATAAGAATTTTGATTTGTTGTTGTCCAATATTTATGAAAATACAGGGAAAGGCATTGATAACATCATTTTTTCAGTTGATCGGAAGCAGGCTGAACGCTTGTTTACCATTTTGCAGGATATCCGGATCAAACAGCGAAAAAATGATCCGGTCAGCTATTCCACCATTGCCCGAACCATCCATGAAGGTTTTGTGGATTTCGGGCTAAAGCTGGCATGCTACTCTGATCATCAGATTTTCGACCGCTACCATCGTTTTCATCTGCGCGACGGACATAAAGGCAAAGAAGCGCTGACGCTGAAAGAATTATACAGCCTTCAGCCCGGTGATTATGTCACACACATTGACCATGGTGTGGGCAGGTTTGATGGTCTTGAAACCATTGACAACAACGGCAAACAACAGGAAGCGATCCGTCTCGTCTATCAGGATGGTGATTTGTTGTATGTGAGCATTCACTCCCTGCACCGAATCTCAAAATATGTTGGTAAAGAGGGGATTGCGCCGGGACTGAATAAACTTGGTACCAACAACTGGACCCGGTTGAAAGAGCGAACCAAGAAAAAAGTAAAGGACATTGCCAAAGACCTTATTCAGCTTTATGCCGAACGCCGCACTGCAAAAGGATTTGCATTCAGCCCTGACAGTTATTTGCAGCACGAGCTGGAAGCATCCTTCATTTATGAGGATACTCCCGATCAGCTGAAAACTACTGTTGATGTTAAAACTGACCTTGAAAAAGATTTTCCAATGGATAGGCTGGTATGCGGTGATGTAGGTTTTGGGAAAACTGAAGTAGCTGTCAGGGCGGCTTTCAAGGCTGTTGCCGACAGTAAGCAGGTGGCTGTTTTGGTGCCGACCACCATTCTGGCTTTGCAACATTATAAAACTTTCAATTCCCGGCTGGCGGATTTTCCGGTTAAAGTTGAATACATCAACCGTTTCAAATCGTCAAAGCAGCAAAAGCAAATCCTTGGCGACCTGCTGGATGGTCGCATAGACATCATTATCGGCACCCATCGGCTGGTGGCCAATGATGTGAAATTTAAAGATCTGGGTTTACTCATTATTGATGAAGAGCAGAAATTTGGTGTGGCCATTAAGGAAAAATTAAAGCGTATGAAGGTGAACGTGGACACCCTGACGCTGACTGCAACCCCGATTCCGCGAACCTTGCAGTTTTCGCTTTTGGGCGCCCGCGATTTGTCGGTTATTAACACTCCTCCGCCAAACCGCATTCCCATCCGTACCGAAGTACGGGGCTTCAGCGAAGAGTTTATCAGTAATGCAGTGAATTACGAAATTGCACGTAACGGACAGGTTTTTTTTGTTCATAATCGTGTACAAAACATCAATGATGTGGCCGACCTTGTCAGAAAATACTGTCCCGGTGTTAAAGTACGTGTGGGGCACGGACAAATGGAAGGAAAAGAACTCGAAAAAGTTATGCTCGATTTCATCGAAGGAGATTTTGATGTACTGGTGGCCACAACCATTGTTGAAAATGGTCTGGACATTCCCAACGCCAACACGATCATCATAAACGATGCGCATACCTTTGGCCTGAGCGATTTGCACCAACTGCGCGGGAGGGTAGGGCGCGCCAACCGACAGGCTTTTTGTTATCTTTTGACACCACCTGTGGCAACACTTACCCAGGAAGCACGAAAACGGCTGAAAGCACTTGAAGAGTTTTCTAATCTGGGCAGTGGATTTAATATTGCCATGCGCGATCTGGATATCCGTGGCGCCGGAAATATGTTGGGCGCTGAACAAAGTGGTTTTATATCCGATATTGGTTTTGAAATGTATAACAAAATCCTGGATGAAGCCATGCTTGAGCTTCGTGAAGAAGAATTCAAAGACCTTTTCGGTGAAAAAGAAAGCCAGGTTTTTGTGAAGGATTGCCAGCTTGAAACCGACCTGGAATTGTTGATACCTGCTGATTATATTTCAGTGACAACCGAACGGATAAGCATTTACAAAGAGCTTGACAGTATCGAAAATGATGAAGGGTTGCAACGGCTTGAGCAGCAGCTTACCGATCGCTTTGGTCCTTTTCCTGAACAGGTTGTCGGACTTTTTCAGGCTGTCAGGTTGCGATGGCTTGCAAAAAAAATCGGATTTGAGAAGCTTGTTTTCAAAAATGGTAATCTGACGGGTTATTTTGTTGGAAGTGAAGATTCTGCCTATTACAACAGTGCGGCATTTACGCATGTGCTCAATTTTATAAAAAACAATCCAAGGGCATGTGCCATGCGTGAAAATAAAAATAAACTGAGTATAAAGTTTACCAATGTGAAATCAGTGGAACAGGCCATCGAAAAGCTGCAGCCTGTTGTTCTTCCTTGAAAAGAATAGAAGTTACTCTTTCTTGGTTTCTTTGTTTTCTTTGTCTCCCTCGTTCATCCCGTCCTTGAATTCTTTTATTCCTTTTCCCAAACCTTTCATGAGTTCGGGTATCTTTTTTCCTCCAAACAGCAGCAAAACAATCACTACAATGAGGACGATTTCGGTAGGACCCAAAAAACCGGCTAAATGTACATTCAACAGTTGCATAGATGTATGTTTTTTCAGGGCAAAGATAGCTATAATTTCGGATGTTTAAATTTCCTGGTCTTCAAACAAATTTAGTTGTTTGGGAGGTGTCTGCTGAACCGGTTTTTCCTCAATTTTGAGTGCCAGGTAATGATCGATTGATTTTTTGATGAGTTTGATAATTGTAGTGTTGCGTGCACGGCAATTCTTGTCGAGCGACTTTTTTTGACGGGTGGAGAGCTTAAATGTGATGGCCTTGAATTTAACCGGTTTCCGTTTCTTTTTTGCTTTTTTTACCATGATGATGCAATTGAAAAATCGTCTAAAAGTAATCATTTTCAATTTACAGGATCATTTTTCAACTTTCTTGTTTTTTTTATAGGGTTTGTTTATCAACAAGCATTATGTTTCGGAAGATTATTTCTGATCCTGATTATTAACGATTTCTTTGATGTCGCTGATAATTTTGCGGGCAAGATGACTGGCTTTTGCTTCGGAGTCGCTTTCGGAATAGATTCGAATGATTGGCTCGGTGTTGGATTTGCGCAGGTGCACCCATTCGTTGTCAAAATCAATCCTGACACCATCAACAGTGTTGATGTTAAACTTGATGTATTTTTCCTTCACTTTTTCCAGAATGTTATCCACATTCATTTCGGGTTCAAGGGTGATTTTGTTTTTTGAGATAAAGTAGTCTGGATAGTTATATCTGAGCAGTGAGCATTTTTTCCCGGATTTGGCCAGATAGGTCAGAAACAGAGCGATACCTGCAAGTGCATCACGTCCATAGTGCAGTTCGGGGAAGATTACCCCGCCGTTTCCTTCGCCGCCAATAACAGCACCGACCTCCTTCATTTTGCTTACAACGTTCACTTCGCCAACGGCTGCAGCGTGATAGCAGCCACCTGCTTTTTCGGTAATGTCGCGCAATGCACGTGTTGATGAAAGATTGGATACTGTGTTCCCGGGTGTATTTTGCAAAACATAATCGGCAATTGCAACCAACGTATATTCCTCACCAAACATGCTCCCGTCCTCGTTGATGATGGCCAGCCGGTCAACATCCGGATCAACAACAAAACCCACATGGCATTTCTTTTTAACCACTAAATCAGCAATTTCTGATAAATTTTCGGGTAATGGTTCGGGATTGTGAGGGAAAATCCCTGAAGGTTCGCAATATAGCTTTTCGATTGTTTTTACACCTAATGCTTCGAGAAGTTGCGGAATGGCAATTCCTCCGGTAGAATTCACTGCATCCAGAGCAACAGCAAATTCTGCCTGCCTGATTGCTTCAACATCCACCAGCGGCAATGCAAGGATTTTTTGTATGTGCAGCCCGATAAAATCTTTATTTACTTCGGTTTTACCCAGTTCGTTGGCGGAAGCGAAAATGAAATTTTCTGAATCTGCAATTCTCAGGATATCTTTGCCGTCGTTATCAGAAAGAAATTCCCCTTTTTCATTAAGTAATTTAAGGGCGTTCCATTGCCCGGGATTATGGCTGGCAGTAATGATTATGCCGCCGTCAGCATGGGTTTCAGTAACAGCAACTTCAACAGTTGGAGTAGTTGACAGTCCGGCATCAATCACATCAATTCCCATTGCATTAAGCGTTCCCGTTACCAGGCTGTTTACCATCGTTCCTGACACGCGCGCAT
>Ga0116164_10002483_pt1 | contig 13180 bp, 9 predicted proteins | sample AD_UKC109_MetaG_FD_89888 | JGI IMG/M metagenome (GOLD analysis project Ga0116164, IMG submission 89888) | Active sludge microbial communities of municipal wastewater-treating anaerobic digesters from Hong Kong - AD_UKC109_MetaG | ecosystem: Engineered > Bioreactor > Anaerobic > Digestate... | reverse complement strand
TGCATCAAAAGTAGGCGTACTGTTGCCTAACTGCATAGCTTCCTCCGAGAGTCTGACAAATAAAGACATCCCGGTATTCAGTGGATCATTGACATTGTTCAGGGATCGGTTTCTACAGCATCTTTGATAGGTCAGCCAATACCCTCCGGTTCGAAACGGTAAATTTACAATCATCTCGTACCTGGTCTCATGGACACAAACATCATCGATTGTTACCGTACACCGGTTGATCAGGATTTGATTCAGGGTATCATCGCCATTAAATGGTATTAATATTTGTCCTCCGGTGGCCAGGTCCGTCACCAGGTTGCCATCCGCATCAAAAATCCCGATCGATGCGGGGTCATCAAATAAAGCATCCGGAAAAGCCAGTTTGCAGTCCCTTCTTACGACCAGAACTACTTTGTATCGGTCATTTCCCAGATATTCATAGGTAAGGTCCCCACCCACCAGGTGTGAAGCACTAGCATCCTGCCATCCCAACACGATCAGCGTGAGGATAAGCACCAGAGACTTTAGGCTGGTCAGGCTGCGGTCCTTTATATTTTGAAACCAAACTGGCATCCTATTGCTATACATACCTTCCAAGATTATTTAGTACGTTTAATTTGGACAATTTCAACCCGGCGTTCCTGGGATGCCGGTACACTGTAAATGGAATTTCGCGGATCATCAATTTTGTCGCTGACACCGCGGGGTACCGCAGTTTCACCAAAGCTTTTCTGCTGGATCTTCAGTTGCCCAGATTCGATATAGGGTTTTAATACGCCGTTTTCAAACTCTTCAATTTCGTTGAGTACGTTTTGTACCCTACGTTGGCCTAGGCGGTAGTTATAATTTGCGGAAGATCGGGGACTCGCGTATCCCTTGATGGAAATTTCAAGTTCGGCGCCCCGTTCCAGATTTAACTGGAGTATTTCCAAAAACTTAGATAGGTCTTCTCCTCCTTTCTTTACCCTGTTTTCAAAGAATCGTTGCAAATCCGTCGTACCCTGGCTGAATTCGGTACCAGAAAGCCCATCGGTATACCTATTGATGTACATGCCCTCCTGGCTCAGATAAGGTGAGAACATATCCCCGTATCGGGTATTGGTCGAGCTATTCCAGGATTTCGGATCCGGTAAGTCATTATCAAAGAATACAATCAGAGGCAGGAACGACTCCAGATCACCAAGACCCAGATATACCTTTTTATTGATGCTATTTACGTCATCATAATCTCTGGTGTCAATCTCAAGAGATTCCGGCGCATATCCTTTTTTCGAAACCAGTACCATATATTTCTTCCCCCTTAACAGCGGGAAATGGTAGTCATTGCCATCCTCATTGGTAACAGTAATCGGAGGTTGCAATGTGTCGGTCAGATCGATGAGGGTAACCGTGGTTCCAGGCAGTGGTTCGAGTGTCGTCTTGTCAAAAGTGAACAGATCGAGATCGATGGTCTGCGATTTAAGGAACAGGTTCTTCTTGATATCCAGACTTTCGTACACATCAAGTGTATTGAAAAATACGGAGTCCGGGTCAAAACCATCCTTCTCGGCAATCACCTGGTATTCTTTTCCACTCTCCAATGGAAAGACAAACAAGTTGGAATCCAGGTTGGTTATCATGATCGGGTCTGCCTCTGGATCGGTCTTATCATATAATGTAACGGTGGCCCCCAGTAAAGCTTCACGAGAAATCAGATCAAACGTAGATGCCAGTAACCGGATGTTGGAAGCATTAAATTTCAACTTGTAAATGTCATAACAACAAGCTTCCTGAGAGGACTCAATGTACTGAGCCCCAAGACGGTTAGAAGAAAGATAGCCCTGATCGCCATCTTCATTCATGCTGAAGTAGACATCGTTGTAACTGGTATTAATAACATTACCCAGATGCTTGATCTTACCCCATCCCTGACTGTATTGTGCGATTTTATAAACATCAAATCCACCCAGTCCTTTCTGTCCGGTGGAACTGAAATATAGGGTGTGGGAAGGGATGTGATAAAATGGCGTAATATCATCCTCATTGGTATTTGCCGCAGCGACGTTTACGGGTTGATTAAAGGTGCCGTCGTCATTGATTGAGGTAGACCATATGTCCAGGTTCCCTTTTCCCCCGGGCCGATCCGATACGAAGTAAAGAACTTCTTTCTGCATATTTTGGTCGTAACCAACATTGGGCTGGGTAGAAGTTATACTGTCCTGGTTGATGTAATCCGGCAATTTAACCGCGGGTCCCCAGGCCCCATCCACCTTATCCCGATAATACAAGTCGCAACGCAAATCTGAAGCATTGACATACTCGCAGATCGTGAAATACAACCGGTCGCCTTTTTGATTAAATGCCGTATGTGCTGTAATCTGCATGGAGTCACTTAATAAGGACTCGCGTTCCACCTGACCCGTTTCCGAAGACCCCATAATCTGGGAATAGAGGACGGGAGGTTGATTCTTATTGACTACATGTTCAAAGCGCAAGCTCGAGAAAAGCAGCGTGTCTCCCATCGGGGTAGCTCCAAATTCCGTGTACGGTGAATTGATCTGGTCTCCTAGGCGTTCGATCTCGACATCTTTTCGCTCCCGGTTAATCACTTGTTTGGCCCATTCGGAGGCCATCACTTCCTTGTTTGCTTTTTCAGTTTTCCAATCATCCGTCTGAGCGCTTTCCGCGATGTAAAAATTATAGGCTTCTATGGCTTTATCAAAAAGGCCAATTTTCTGATACATCTCCCCGAGATAAAATTGGGCATCGGGATATTGGTTGTTTTTGTCCAGTTCCAGAACCTTTTCATACCAGATTTTTGCCCTTGAATACGCATTAAATTGGCGTGCGGCTTCGGCCGCCATGTAGGCAATATCCAATTGGGTACTGTCGAAAGCCAATGCTTCCTCATAGTAAGCCAAGGCTGAATTGAAGTCCTTCTTATCGTATGCTTCATCCGCACTGCGGATAAATGCCTTTTTGGTCTGTGCAAATCCACCGGGGATCAGGTAGATCGTACTCAGCACCAAGGGCAAGACATATTTTATGTATCGTGTTAAGTTCATATTCTTGCGGCTAAAATAATGGACACACTTTGTACTTACTGAGCGGCTTGACCTTCGTAATGATGTAGGATAGCGTCAATTCCGGCCCACCATTGTTGTTGGTTGCAACTTTGAATGGTGATGTATTGATATCATGGCTATATCCAACGGTTAATGCCCGCCAATGCAACAGCACCATCGGGACTATGGCATCATTCAGGCGGTAATGCACTCCAAGTTCCAATCCAAATTCCTTACCGCGATTTTGATTGATGTAGAACAATCCTCCCAGGCCGAGGACAGTCTCCTGATAGGGACTTTGATTTTGATACAATGCCCGTGCCATCAGATCGAAATGGTCGCCCACCTGAAACTGAGCGAGGGCATGGATACCAAGTCGGATTGGCAACCGGATATCATCCTCGTCGTAGAATGGGTGTTTCGGTTTGTTGATATGGAATACACCCAGACCTAAGTCAAGCTTGGTCCGGCTTGTTTTTTGCCACCGGTAGTTACCTCCCAGCGACACATCAAAAATTGTTACCCCGGTACGGTCAAAAAATTCGTTGATCGGCAAACTTGGATCAAACTGGCCGCCTGTGTACTGCGCATCGAAAGTTAAATTGGTCAGTGAAAACCGGCGGTCTGCTATTCCAAGCATGGCTCCAAGCGTTATAAAATTATTGGCCGCCACTTCCATGGAGTAAGATCCTCCAAGTCCGATCTGGGCAAATCTTAACTGAGAGTCACCAGCCTGGTCGTAATTCAACAAGACCCCTCCACTGAAAAAGTTATTGGAATTCGGTCGCAGGAACTTCATGTCCGCAGCTGCGGAGACTGTCGTATAATCTACCGGCACTGAAGGCCATTGATTGCGATAGTGACCGGTAAAACGAACATCGCCATTGAAGATTCCTGTCAATGCCGGATTGATGTTCATCTGTGAATTGAAGAACTGGGAATAATGCAAGTCCTGCCCATTTACGCCATGAACCGTCAGGAAGAGGAGTGCACCTAAAAGGTATATGTTCAGTCTCAAGGCATGTCGGTTTTAGTTACAGCAATTTATACATGCGTGTTTATGCAAATATCGCATAAATTTTACATATTTATCACCTTGGAATTGATAACCAAAAATCATACTAATTTTTGTTAATTGGTTAGCTGGGAACCAATGGCAAGAATGCGTCACGTATCGCAAGATGAAGATATTAAATCCTACACAAATACAAAAGGTAGATTTATTTACCATTGAAAACGAACCAATTGCATCGATTGATTTGATGGAAAGGGCTGCGAAAGCCTGTACAAAACGGATTCTCGAACTCTATCCAGACCGGGATACCCCTATTTGCATAGGTGTAGGGCCCGGCAATAATGGAGGTGACGGCTTGGCCATCGCCCGACTTCTTTATCAGGAAGGGTACCTCATACAGGTTAGTATACTTTCCCCGGGCGCAGCTCCAAGCCAGGACTTCAAAACCAACTTCGGCAAGCTGGAATCCCTGCGAATGCTGAACCTGATCGAATTGAACGAAGTATCCGATTTACCCAGCCTGTCATCAGGCACCATATTTATCGACGCGTTTTTTGGCTCAGGATTAAATCGCCCCCTGCATGGTTTGGCCGCTCAGGTAGTCGAAACGATCAACAAACTACCTGTCCGACGGATAAGCATCGACATTCCTTCAGGACTATTTGCCGACCGCCACACCACCGGCCCTTCAATACAGGCCGATATAACGCTTACACTTCAGGTACCCAAATTAGCCTTCTTTATTGCAGAAAATAATTCATCCGTCGGTCAGTGGGAGATTATTCCCATCGGACTGTCCGAACAAGCCATCCAGGAAGCACAGACCCAATATTTCACCATCGAAGAATCGATGATTCGTTCACGCTTTCGCAAACGGCATAAATATGACCACAAAGGAACATTTGGTCACATTTTACTGGTCAGTGGCAGTTACGGTAAAATGGGTGCCGCCTTACTCGCCGGTGAAGCAGCGCTTCGAACAGGCGCGGGTCTGCTGACGCTTCATGTGCCGGAATGTGGTTATCTGATTGCTCAGACACACTTGCCCGAAGCCATGGTCCAGGTGGATCCACACCGGTCTGTTACCACAGCCTTACCTGCAGGAGGTCCCTATCAATGCATTGCCATCGGTCCGGGTATTGGGACAAATGAACTGACCGCACAGGGGCTTCACAGGTTGTTGGAAACCGTAAAGATTCCGATGGTCCTGGATGCCGACGCTCTAAATTTAATCGCACAACATGGCTGGCAGGATCTGATTCCAGCGGGAACAGTCCTTACCCCACACCCTAAGGAATTTGAAAGGCTTTTTGGAACCTCCGACAATGGATTTTCCCGCCTTGAAATCCTCCGTGAACGAGCCATGAAAATGAATTGCTACCTTTTACTTAAGGGAGCCCATACCGCTATTGCTTTTCCGGACGGATCGATCTATTTTAATTGTACCGGAAACCCAGGAATGGCTACGGCAGGAAGCGGGGATGTCCTGACCGGAATTATTGGCTCTTTAATCGGCCAGGGTTATCCTGCCTCCGATGCCTGCCTGATAGGCGTCTACCTGCATGGGTTAGCCGGGGATATCGCAGCCGGAAAGTGGAGTCAAGAAGCCATGATCGCCCGGGACATCATATACCATCTTGGAGCTGCTTTCAACTCCTTTGAATGAATAAGCCATGCGCCGTTGTGCTCACCGGAGCCGGGATAAGTGCGGAAAGCGGGTTGCAGACTTTTCGCGATGCAGGTGGCTTGTGGGAGGGTTACTCCATCTATGAAGTAGCCACACCGGAGGCATGGGAACGTCAACCACAAGTCGTACTTGACTTCTACAATTGGAGACGCGAACAATTGCTTGCCGTCCAGCCAAATAAAGCTCATCAATTGGTGATGCAGCTTGAAACGGTTTACGATGTTCAAATCATCACCCAAAACGTAGACGATCTCCATGAGCGCGCTGGCTCCAGGTCGGTCCTCCATTTGCATGGCGCCTTGCGTCAGGTACGGTGTACCAAACCCGGGCATTCTGAGATCATTCCCTGGGACGGGCCCTTGACGCTTCTTGACACCTGCTCAGCAGGCCATCCGCTTCGCCCCCATATCGTTTGGTTTGGAGAGGAGGTGCCGGCTATGACGCATGCCATCAGCAAAATGCCCGAGGCTGATTTGCTTATTATTATCGGTACCTCCCTTCAGGTATATCCGGCCGCCGGTCTGACAGGATATGTGCGGCCTGATTGCAGGATCTATTACATCGATCCAAATCCCGCTGATAGTTATGAACTCCGCCACCTGAATCCTACAATTATCCAATCCACCGCAGTTGCCGGGATGGAGACACTGTACCAGCTGCTGAATTTGCCTAAACCGGATAGCAGGTAATTAAGGGAGGAATTAAAACAGACGTTTTCGTCGAAAAATGCCGACCAGCAAGAAACTGACCACCACCGAAAAAATTACGATCCAATAAAAAGATCGCTCACTCCGCTGAAAGGGAACAGGTACGTTCATACCATAAAAACTGGCGACCAGGGTCGGTACCATTAAGACCACAGTAACAATAGTCAGTCGCTGTATGAATACGTTCAGATTGTTGGACACAATGGAGGCATAGGCTTCCATGGTCCCATTCAGAATGTTGGTGTAGACATTTGCCATCTCAAGAGCCTGACCATTATCGATGATAATATCCTCGAAAAGGTCTGATTTATCTTCATCATCACTGATCTTGAGGAAGTCGGAACGTTTCATTTTCATCTTAAGCAACTCATTGGCAGACAGAGTATTTACGAAAAAAACCAGACTTTTTTCGATCCGGAGCAATTGCTTCAACTCCTCATTCCGGCTGGAATTGTAAAGCTCTTTTTCGATGAGGTTCCGTTTCAGGTTCAGTTTTTTCAGACAACTGAGAAAATACAATACATTTTGCTCGAAGATCTGCAGAACGAATAAGCTGAAGTCGCTGGGATCAAAGTTCCGGACTTTGCCTTCAAAGAAACGGTTGAGGACCGGATTGTCACGACCACTGATGGTCACGATGTAGTCTTTAAAAAGTAATATACCGATAGGAATCGTTACATAAATTGCTTCATTCTCCTGGTCAACCTCATTGAGTATGGGCGTATTGACCAGGATGAAACCTAAATCCTCATCCCGTTCATAACGAGACCTTTCATCGATATCAAGTGAGTCGATGAGGTAGTCAATGGCAAAATTGAATTGATTGGCGAGGGACTCGAGTTCTTCTTGCTCAATAGGTGGATCGATGTTGATCCAACATCCAGGCTGTAAAGCCTCCAACGCAGTCAAGCGACCTTGTTCTAATGCATAATAACGGATCATAACTATCGGTAGAAGAAATCATTAAGCGTTCGTGCTTTGAATCAACAGCTGCAAACTTAAGACATATGTGGGAGAGCGCAAAAATAAAGTCTTCTGAAATCAGAAAAACTGGTCAAGGATTGCTTTAGCCCGGGTATCATCCGGGCATTCCTGCAAATGCATCAGGAGATCAGCTCCAAGCGAAGCCATCTGTTCAAAATTAAAGTCAGCCCAAATCCTCACCGTCTCCCAGCGATCCAGAAGCTCGCTCAACAGTCCATATTCGTAGGCAGGAACCATGCGTTGAGCTCGCAGCGCATGATGGATGTATATCGACCCCACGTGATCAAACTGCCAGATGTGTATCATTTCGTGCAGGAAAGTTTCTCTGTCCAGGTCGCCCCAATAGTTGATCGTATGAAAACTAACATAAGCACGGACTCGCGGGTTGGGTTTGATTTTCGGATTAGGGTGCAGCCGAATGGCGTCCATGCTAATGCCACCCGGATAAGGTATCCGGTATCGGATTCCATCGTTCTCCCTAAGTGGTTTTACTGGCAATAAAATCCGCTCTAATCCCAGGTATAGTTCCGGCAGACATCCAACATCCGCCAATAAAAGAGCCAGATCTACCATCCAATATCCCAGACCATGTAAAATGCTTGCATTGCTACGGAACAGGAAAAAATGTCGAAACCCTCCGGCAGGGTACGTGAAGAGGCGTTGCCATCGCCGGCCATACCGGACGATCCAGGTTGTATTCAGGAGTTTCACTTAATTAAACCGAATGCTTTTAACCGGTGACAGCTTTGAAATGTAGTACGTGGGAATCAGTAATGACAACACCGTAACAAGGAAGAACAGGAGGTTTACAAACAATAACAACCGGAAGTCCAGATGCACTGGTGCGTAAGAAATGTAATAATCAGCCTCGTTTAAGCGAATCAATTTGAATTTTTGCTGAATTAAGCAGATGCTTAGACCTAAAAAGTTACCGACCGCCATACCCCACAGGATCAGTTTGGCGGTGTGGTAGATAAAAATATTTCTGGTCTGCCAATCCCTGCTCCCCATGGCTTTCAAAATGCCAATCATCGACGTACGCTCAAGAATCATAATTAAAACGATCGAGATCATGTTGATTACAGCTACCGTAAGTAAGAGGATCAAAATAACGTACTCATTGGTATCCTGTAGCTCAAGCCAATCGAAGATGTTGGAGAATTTGTCCCGCAGGGATTCTGAATAAAGTTCGGTAGGCAAAACATCGATGTAAATGTAATTGTCAAAATAATCGATGTCATCAATGTGATCCAGAAAAACTTCAAAGCCACTGACCTGGTCGGATTGCCATCCGAGTAATTCCTGAGCAACTTTAAGGTGAATAAATGCCATCTGCTGGTCGTATTCCTCCAGGCCTGTATTGTAAATTCCACCGACCGTAAATGCACGCCGTATGCCTTGATTGTTTTTCACAAAATGCATGATGATCCGGTCTCCGATCCCAATCTCCATACGGTCCGCAGTGGTTCTTGAAATGAGGATTTTACGGTTCTCCAGAGAGTCGTTCATAAAGCTCAAATCGCCTTCCACCAGGAAGGACTGCATCTTCTGCCAATTGTACGTGCTATCGACTCCTTTCAATATCAATCCTTCGAATGAAGTTTTCGTTTCCATGATACCGGCGATCAAAACGTACGGGTAGATGCCCTGTACACCTCCTTGGGTGTAACCTGTAATCCGATCCTGGTCATCCCGGATTGCCAGTTTACCAATGGTATCCAGAGAAGGGTAAAAATCCTGATTAAGGGAAATGGGCTTCGCTTCAAACATGGAGTTCATCGAAGGGCTGGTAATGTGGATATGGCCCCAAAACCCAAATACTTTGTCACTGATCTCGGCCTTAAAACCCTTGATGATGGCAGATGCTACAATAATAACCGCCAGGCTTAAAGCCAAGGTTGTTATCCCCAGGCGCACAATGATGTTCTGGAACGAATTCGCACTGTGCAGGGACAGCCGCTGCGCGATGTAACGCGAAAAATTCATACCTCAAAGAACGGCATTTTTTTCACATTCAACCGTTGCATTAATACGGTAAAGTGCATCATCAGATTGCTGGTTTCAAAGGAAGAATGATATTTTTGCACCTTAATAAAAAATGCCAGTGATGAATTTTCTGGAAGAACTGCAGTGGAGGGGTATGCTCCAGGACATGACCCCTGGCCTGGAAGAGGTCCTAAAAAACAAAACAACCGCTTACATCGGTTTTGACCCTACCGCTCCTTCGCTGACGATTGGGAATTATGTTCAGGTGATGATTCTGAAATTATTCCAGCATTCCGGCCATCAACCCATCGTATTAATGGGAGGTGCTACCGGAAGAATCGGGGACCCGAGCGGCAAGGATAAAGAACGCGAGTTAAAAAGTACGGAAGAGCTGGATCGCAACCTTGCATATCAAAAAGAACAGTTCAGGCAGATGCTGGATTTTACATCGAATTCAAACCCGGCCGTATTTGTTAACAATCTTGACTTTTACCAGTCAATGAATGTGCTTGATTTTCTTAGAAATGTGGGAAAACACCTCACCATCAACTACATGCTGGCGAAAGATTCTGTTAAAAACCGACTGGAAACCGGTATGTCATTCACGGAATTCAGTTATCAATTACTGCAGGCCTATGATTTCCTGTGTCTTTACGAGCAAAATGCCTGCCTCCTCCAAATGGGTGGGTCCGACCAATGGGGTAACATCACCAGCGGGACAGAATTCATCCGTCGAATGGCCGATGGAAAAGCTTATGCATTAACCACTCCCCTGCTGACCAAAGCAGATGGTAAGAAGTTCGGCAAGTCCGAAGCCGGGAATATCTGGCTTGATCCCAGTTTGACTTCACCCTATAAGTTTTACCAATTCTGGGTCAATGCCGATGACCGTGATTTGCCTAAATTCTATCGGTATTTCACGCTGAAATCCAAAGAAGAAGTAGAAAGGCTGGAAAGCGATTTTGCCCATAACCCTAATGAACTAAAGCGGCTGCTTGCGGAAGAACTCACGATCCGGATTCATGGACAGGAGAATTATGAAGCTGCAGTAACTGTATCGGAAATTTTATTTAACAATCGCTTGGATCTGGCTTATCTGGAATCCATGTCACCGGCCAAATGGGAAAAGATAGTGACGGAGATCCCATCTAAAGTGCTGGAAACACCGCGTACTGATGTCAGTGTCATTGAGTTTCTTACGGATGTGACCGGATTAATGCCTTCAAAAAGCGATGTACGTCGTGCTATTCAAGGTAACGCATTGGCCATCAACAAATTAAAGGTGAACTCCATTGACGCTGAAATTACTGCAGAACATTGGCTTCATGGTCATTACATGCTCATTGAAAACGGGAAAAAGACCAAATTTGCGCTGAAAGGTTAATTTTTTACATTTTTTCCCGCTTCAAAACAATAAAGGACCTTTTTTCCCATTTAATAGATAACATCCTTCCTTTTATAATTCCCGTGAAGCATTCCCTTTAGAGGTATTTACATACCTTATTTCCAATTTGACCAATTTCAAATCCTGTGTCAAATGTGATGCAGAATATCTTTATATAGCTGGCAAAGTACATCGAATACTTTCCTTTCATGGTCTTGACAATACCGAGAATCGATGGAAAACATACTCTTTGGGCGTTAAATTTTTCTAAGCCGTGTAGTACGTAGTCCCCCCACTACGTACGGCTTGCCTGATGTACATACACAAGGGTATTTTCCCGAGACCGATGGATAATTCGTTGCCTTTCTTGTTACACTGGTTTTTTGTTGTACTTCATTCGTTCCCTTTCCGGTGTACTTTGCAGCTTTTTTTTGAGAAAAATAACCGGAGGAAATAATAAGTGCACAAGCATTACGTTTTCTTCTCATATAGTCACGCATTAACTTGCATCTTGGTACATATATTGGTTCGTCAACGGCATGTTCTTAACCGACATGCCGTTTTTTTTGCTCAAACCCACCAAATTATTCCTTAGTTAATTTTGCACCTCCAGTAAAGAAAGGTGATCGTACGCACGAAAGTCAACCGGGCTTACATTGGACACGCCCTGCTCTTCCATATAAACGCCGTAAATGACATCCATGGCAGCCATGGTCAGTTTATTGTGGGTGACAATGATAAACTGGGATTGTGCAGAAAAATTCTTGATGATACGATTGAATTTTTCAATGTTGGAATCATCCAATGGAGCATCCACTTCATCAAAAATACAGAAGGGAGCAGGTTTGAGCAGGTACATTGCAAATAACAGTGCAATAGCAGTCAGGGTTTTTTCGCCACCGGACAGCTGGTTGAGGGTCAACGGACGTTTACCCTTGGGCTTGGCAATGATCTCGATTCCGGACTCCAGCGGATTTTCAGGCTCAGTCAATATCAGATCACACGTGTCATCTTCCGAGAACAGGCTTCGGAATACTTCGATGAAGTTGTCCCGGACCTGGTTAAATGCTTCAAGGAATTGGTTGGTGGCTGTAGTCTCAATTTCCTGGATGGTATCCATCAGTGAGTCCCTGGCTTCCAAAATGTCTGCGCGTTGTCCGAAGATGTGATCGTAACGCTCTTTCATTTCATTGAAAGCCTCAACCGCCATGGGATTGATCTCTCCAAAGCCTTCAAGCCTGCGCTTCATCTGTTGCACCTTCTCGTCCAGCGTCTCGATGGATGGCAACTCAGCTTCATCCACCTCCACATGTTTCAACTCTTCTTCCGTAACGTTGAACTCAATGCGCAGCCGGTCAAATAGACCATTGAGTTGGTACTTCAAGTCGGTCCTTTTTTCCTTCAACTCATTCAACAACTGGTTGGCCTGCGCGAAGTTCCGGCTCCGGATTTTGATTTGTTCTTCCAGGTCATGGATTTCTCCGCGAACCTTAAAATATCCTTCTTCTACTCCGGTCAGGTCGGATTCCTGCAGTTTCTTCTCACCATAAGCTTCGACCAGATTGCTTTCAGCTTCCTCAATTTGGTTTCTCAACCTGGCGATATCGGACTGATCAGTGGCAATTTGAAGTTCCTTTGACTCGATCTCAATTTTTAATTCTTTCAGCTGGGTGGCATTAAAATCCATCTGACTTTGCAGTGCCTTGACGGTATTTTCCTGCTGGATGAATTCGATGCGTTTCTCATTGTATGCCTGGAGCTTCTGATTGTACACTTCAACCAGTTTCTCATAGGCCTCGCCCCGTTCGGCTAAAGCTTTATTGGCTTCCTGTATGGTTTGGCGTAACTGATTAAGTTGCTCCTGATCATCACCCTGATGGTCCCTGATCGCCTGAATCTTTGTCCTGGCCTGCTGTACATTGTGTTCCAGCTGGGCGATCTGTTCCTTTTCATTGTTCAGACGAGCCTCAACCTGAACCTTGCGATGCTGATATTGCTGCATTTCCTTTTCAAGATCCTGGATATCCTGAGTGGCTTCGGTGGTATCTGTGTGCTTGATCTCGGCTTCAAACCGGGCGAGTTGGTATTCGAGATCAGACTTTTCGGTTTGCAGCTTGGAAATGGTTTTCTGCAGCTTTTCCAGGTTCTTCTTGCGGCCAATTTTTTTGCCTTCAAACAAGCCAATCGATCCCCCCGTCAATACATGCTGACGACGTGAAACTATTTTGCCATCCGTACTCAGGAAGGTAAAACCGGCAAATGCTGGGTCGTGAAGGTAATCTTCATAGCCCGGATCCAGGAAATAGACCTGGTCAAACAGGTAATACAATAGCCCCTGATACTGTGGCTCCACTTCGATTTGTTTCCATACCGGAGTCATAC
>Ga0116164_10002482_pt1 | contig 13181 bp, 10 predicted proteins | sample AD_UKC109_MetaG_FD_89888 | JGI IMG/M metagenome (GOLD analysis project Ga0116164, IMG submission 89888) | Active sludge microbial communities of municipal wastewater-treating anaerobic digesters from Hong Kong - AD_UKC109_MetaG | ecosystem: Engineered > Bioreactor > Anaerobic > Digestate... | reverse complement strand
TCTTCTTCTCGACTCAGTTCCACCCCGAGATGAAGTCGAGGCCCGGCCGCCCCTCGCCTCCGTTCCTCGCCTTCGTCGAGGCGATGAAGGAGAGGGTGGGGAAGCGGGCGTAAGGGTCGAAAAAACGATAGGTTGCGCCGCCGTGCCTGGCGGCGCGGGAAATATTTTTGGCTCGCCTCGTGGGCCGCCCCTCACCAAATTTGCAGAGGCAAAAACCGATTGATTTATGTAAGGAATTTTCTAAGTTGATACCATGATTGATCCCCTGGTTTCGCTGGCATTTTCCGTGCAGTCAAACAAAGGCGTATACGCCCTTCTGTTGGGTTCGGGCGTCTCTCGCTCTGCTCAAATTCCGACAGGCAGGGATATCGTTTTGGATCTGATAAGAAAGCTGGCGATCCTCGAAGGTGAAGATTGCGAACCAGATCCTGCTGCCTGGTACAAAGACAAATTTGGAGAATGTCCTGATTACTCAAAGCTGCTAGGTCAGGTTGTTTGTTCCGCGCCCGAACGCCGTGAACTGCTTAGACCTTATTTTGAACCCACTGAAGTGGAACGGGAAGATGGATTAAAATTATCTACAGAAGCACATCAAGCCATAGCGGATCTCGTTGCAAGTGGTTATATTCGGGTAATTATTACGACAAACTTCGATCGGCTCTTAGAAAATGCCCTTGGGAATAAGGGGTTTGCACCTATAGTTATAAACACAGAAGAGGCAGCGAAAGGTGCATTACCATTAATCACACATTCTACTGGATGTATTATTGTCAAAGTCAATGGGGATTACTTGGACCCGCAGACCAAGAACACGGCTGATGAGCTAAAATATTATCCAGAATCTATAAAGAACCTCCTAGATCGTATATTCGACGAATTTGGGCTGATAGTTTGCGGTTGGTCTGGTGATTCAGATATTGCTCTTCGTGCCGCACTGGAAAGATGCAGCAATCACAGATATACGACGTATTGGACGGATATAAAGGAGCCAACGGGTAATGCGAATAATCTTATAAATTTAAGGCGAGGAAAATTCATTCGGATTCAAAATGCAGATATGTTTTTTGGTGAACTGGCTGAGAACGTATTCGCTTTGGAAGAATATTCTAAGCCACACCCCCTTGATTCTCCTGTCTTGGCGTACCGAGTTAAGAAGTATTTACGTGATGATCGTTGTGATATCCGTCTTCACGATTTGGTGAATCAAGAAGTTGAGACGCTTTATGCAAAATTATCCGATGAGGAAAAGTTCACTATCAGTAATTGTTCTCAGGATGAGTTTCGAAGGCAGGTAAAACATTATGAAGATTTAATTGAACCTCTCCTTGCTATGATGATTACTGGATGTCGTTGGGGCAAAACATTACACGAAAATCTTTGGATTAACTGTATTGAGCGAATTGCCGATATTTCTGGGGAATCCTTGAAGTTATATCCTGCACACATTCTCCTTTACGGTGGTGGAATTGCTTCTATTGCAGCTGGAAATTACGGATTATTTTCGGCACTTTTAAATAAACCTGTTGTTGGGGATATAAGCAATGAAGAGCCCCTAATAATTTCTTTGGCTCCGGATAGCTACAGGGATAATTATAGGGGAGTATTTCCTGAACGTGGACATACACCTCTTAGTTATCATTTATATAATCTGCTTAGAGACCCATTTAAAGAGTTTATACATGTAGAGAATCGCCGGTATCAAGAATGCTTTGATCGCTTTGAGTATTTATTCGCCTTAATCCATGCGGATTTTAAAAAGGAGAGGGGACAAAATGTTTGGGGCCCGATTGGTTGTTTCGGCTGGAGAAATCGGAGTCGCCCAGAGAAAACTATAATGCATGTGATCGAATTGGAGTTTGAGAAATCGATACAACGAATTTATAATAATTTTCAGAACCTTCACGATGAAAAAGGGACTGAAGTTTCAACATGGCCTCCACTGAATGTAGGTCTTTTTGGAGACGATGTCAAGCGGTTTAGACCTATTAAAAAAGAATTAGATGAATATATAGAACGAGAAACGTGGGGTTGGATGTGAAACTAATCACGTCCTAACGTCTCAATAATCATCCATTTGGCCTTGGAAGTCTCCACACCCTGCCCCAACCCCTCTCTCTCTAAAACTCTCCCGAAACTTATTTGTGCCGAAATCCCATAAAAACATCCCTCGGAGTTCCTCGCATGACCGACCAGAAAAGCCCTAAGCGGTCCGTTCCCAGGATCGAATCGATCAGGATCAAGAACCCGCCGGGCGCTCCGCGACCTGGAGGCCAAGCCCCGCTCGCCCCTCGCCGCCCTCCTCGGCCCGAGCGGCAGCGGCAAGTCCACAATATTCGACGTTTTCGCCTTCCTCTCCGAATGCTTCTCGGTTGGGTTGAGGCGGGCCTGGGACAAGAGAGGCAATTAAAAAAAGTGTAAGGGCCTTCTAGCTCCGGCCCTTCACGACGTTACTTCGTAGGTGACGATGACCTGCGATCTGACCTCGAAGACCCCCGGCTCGGCAGGAGCAGGCGTCTCGAAGGGGTCGAAGGTTTCCGGCCAGGAGAAGTCGAAGAGGTCCATCATGCCGAAGCCCATCGAATCGTGGTGCGAACGAGACAGGCGAACCGTGGGGCTCGACCCCTCGGTGATCTCCAACCTCTTTCCAAGACTCATACCGGCAGCGGTGGCCAGATCCTCGGCGTCATCCTCGGCGTCCTGAACGGCCCTCTCCCGCGCCTCGGCAAATGCCGCGCTCGTGTCCTCCAGGGCGTACCCTGATATGGCGGCCTCTGCACCGTTGGCCTCTGCCACCTCGAAGCTCTTGTTGATCAGAGCCTCATCTTCTGCATCTAACTTGAGGTTCACCTGTTCCGTGACAAAGATCGCTGACTTGTTCGCGACCATCACGCAAGAGGTGTTGTTGCAGACCCTGTTGAAGGTCTGGATCCTCGATACGCTTCTATCACGTCCAGCCTGGATGTCATCTTCATTGACGCCAGCGTCGATGAGAGCTTCTATCGTCTGGTTAAGAGCTTCAGAGCTATTCGACGATGCCAGGGTCAGGTTCTCATCCTGAGCTGTCGCGCTGATCGAGACGTAGACTACATCAGCCGAGGCGAGAGCCCTTCCTTCACCGACGACGGTCAGCGTGGTGGCGTCCTCGGCTGCTCCCAAAAAAGTGAGAGCCATTAGACTCAGTAGAATTACCAACGCCTTCATAGCATTCCTCCAAGCCGAAGTCGAGAATCAGTCTCCCACTCGACGTCCTCGACCCCATTTTGCATTGGATACGAACGTAGCTAGGTTTATGCATCCGTAAATAGGTTTCTCTTGAACAGATTGAACAAACTGGACGCTGATGCAATGATCTCGTGGTCTTTGGGCAGAATTAACGCGAACCAGGCCGCCCGAGGCGACAACACCGAGAAGGCGTCCGTAGTGACGGTAAGTGGTACTGGTTGAGCAACCCCGATACTGAAAAGCAAGTTTCGGATCGGATCTCCTTTATGAAGTTCTTGGGATTTCCTGATTCCGTACCTGATTCCTGATTCTCAAAGTAACCGCCTGTAATTCTCCCTAGGGACGGTGATCTCGAACCTCGCCCCCTTCCCCTCCTCGCCGGTCTCTCTGATCGTCATGCCGGTGATCCCCAAAATCTCCCGGCTGAGGAAGAGGCCGTAGCCGGTATGCCTCCCAAATGCCTGATCAAAGATCCGGGCCTTCATCCCATCTGGAATTCCCACGCCATCGTCCTCGAAGACGATGACGCCTTCGCCCCCATTTTCTCTTTCGATGAAGGACACACGAATCTCGCTGACGCTCTCCCCATGCCTGACGGCGTTCTCCAGGAGGTTGAAGAATACCTTCTCCAGCATCGGGTCGGCGAAGACCTCCAAACTTCCGGTGGTTATATCGAGCCTGACCTTATTTTTTGCGATCTCGACGGGAGCGGACACAGCAGCCCACTGGACCACCCCTTCGACCGACTGCCATTCCGGCGCGTTAACGCCCATGTCCTGGTAGTCCCGGGTGAAGACGACCTGTCTTCGGATCGTATCCGTCAGATCCATGACCCGATCTATGTACTTTCTCATCACCGGGTCCTCGGGGAGGACCTCGCTCAAAAGGTGGGTGTAACCCGAAAGCCCCGTGATCTGGTTTAAGATGTCGTGCCTTGTAACGCTGCTGAGGAGGTTCAGCTTCCTATTCGCCTCCTTGAGAGAATCCTGATACTGCCGGATCTCCGTTATGTCCTGGGTAATCCCGGTCATCCTGAGGGGTCGGCCCTCTTCGTCTCTGGTCATCACCTCGCCGCGATCTTGGACCCATATCCACCGCCCATCTTTGCGCCTCAGCCGATAGGCGATCTCGTAGTGGGGAGTCTTCCCATCGAAGTGCTCCTGAAGGGCGGAAATTACCTTCTCGTAATCGTCCGGATGTATTATCTTCTCCCTCTCCCAGACGCGCCCTTCCAGCTCATCTTCAGAGTATCCGAAGATCTCGACAAGCCGTCGATTTCGGACCACATCCCCCGTCACCACGTTCCTGTCCCAGATTCCAAGGTTCGCCCCCTCGATCACGAGATTCATCCTCTCCTCGTTCTCCTTAAGCGCCATCACCGTCTCTTTGTTCTCGGTGACGTCTCGGATCGATTCGATGGCGCCGACGATCTGACCCTGGTCATCGAATAGAGGCGATGCGATCGCCCAGATGTAAGCTCCCTTTCCTCCGTAGAGGGACGGCACATAGACCTCGGCGAAGATCGAATCCCCCTTTCGACCGACGTGGTTGTAACAGTCTTCAATATCCTTATACCCAGAAAATATCGAATCTATCAAAACAGGCCTTTTAAATCTGTAAAAGGGCTCTGAGTAGGAGGGGCCGCCTCTCCTCATCACCACTTCTTTGCTGAAGCCCGTCATATCCTCAACCGCCCGGTTCCAGGCGATCACGTTTCTATTTTGGTCGATGACGAAGGTGGCGTCGGGTAGAAAGTCGATGATGTCCTGAAGCTGCTTGTGAGCATGGCGTAGCTCTTCATCCATCCGCTTCTGCTCGGTTATATCGGCGAATATCGTCGCAAACTGCCCCTTCCCTATGGAAAAGGCGGATATGCTGAAATGTCTATCACTCGACGGAAAATATCCCTCGAACTTTGCTGGGGACCCAGTCTCGTCCACCTTCGAGTATATCTCCAGAAAAGGGGCTTCGCCTCGAAATACCTCTGTCGCCCTCTTCCCGATCACATCTCCCGGCTTCAGGTCCGCGATCAGCTCGATTTTGGGGTTTGCGTCCCTTATGACGTAATCGTGAGGCTTCTTCTCCCCATCGCGGACGAACTCGTAGAGGACGAAGCCCTCGTTCATGTTCTCGAAGAGGGCTCTGTACTTCTCTTCGCTCTCCAGAACGGCTCTCTTAGTCTTCTGCCGTTCTGCAGCTTGCCGGATCTGGTGGGTCAGCTCTGTGTACAGGACCTTTGGGTTTGTGTCTTTTTGGAGGTAGTAGTCGGCTCCGTTGTTGATGGCCTCGATCACCACCTCTTCTCTCCCCTTTCCCGTGAAGAGGATGAACGGGATATCGGAATCCTGGACTCTGACCCATTTCAGAAACGATATGCCGTCTATCCTGGGCATCACATAGTCGGAGACGATGACATCGTACCGATCCTCGTTCAGCCTCTCCATCGCCTCTTTTGCCGACTTGACGGTGTCAACCCGTATGTCTTTGGACCTTTCGAGAAAGATCTTTGCGACCTCCAGTACCGACGAGTCGTCATCTACCATCAGGACTTTAATCATGCACCCTCCCCCGCCAGCTCGATCGCCCCTTGCTCGCGACCGCGACAACATATATAATTAACATTAGAGTGCTTAATGCCTCCTTGTCTTCTGAGGTGATAAGTTTTGAGGATGGGGTTACTGGTGGGGCTGACCTTGTTTGTTCTGTCTATGTCCTCGACTTTGGCTCAGCCTGAAGAGGTGTGGAACCGCACCTTCGGCGGACCGGGTCACGAGGTGGGCGGGCCGATCTCGGCTACCGATGATGGCGGCTACGTCCTGACGGGGATGGCCGAGTCTTACGGCGCCGGAAACGGTGACCTTTGGCTGCTCAAAGTGGATCGCAATGCAATGGTAGTTTGGGACGAGACCTTTGGCGGCGAGGGCGTCGATGTGGGTGAGTCGGTCCTGGAGACGAAAAACGGTAGCATTGTCGTCGCCGGATACACCACCTCCTTCGGCGCCGGGGGCAAAGATGTCTGGCTTTTGAAGACCGGATCTGACGGGAACGAGGAGTGGGATGAAAACCTGGGCGGTTCCGGCGACGATGCCGCCTGGTCTGTGGCGGAGACGGAGGACGGCGGCTATGTCCTTTTGGGATACACAGACTCTTACGGCATAGGAAAGCTGGACGTCTGGCTTTTGAAGACCGATGCCGACGGTGAAGAGGAGTGGAACAGGACCTTCGGCGGCCCGGGCGATGACGAAGGGATGGCGGTCGGAGAGACGAGAGACGGCGGGCTCATCATCGCCGGCAGGACAGACTCTTACGGTCTCGGGGGGCGCGACGCCTGGCTGATAAAAACCGACGCCGATGGCGACGAGATCTGGGAGAGGACCTTCGGTGGGTCGGAAGAGGACTGCCTCTGCTCTGTACAGGCGATCGATGACGGATACGTAGCGTCTGGTTTTACGAACTCATTTGGTTCAGGTAATTATGAAGTCTGGCTCTTGAGGACCGACTCTGAAGGGACGGAGCTCTGGAACAGGACCTTCGAGATATCCGCTGGGGACTTCGGCAGCTCCGTCATGCCTACGGAAGATGGTGGTTTCATCGTCACGGGATACACCACCCGGGACGGAACCCGGACCAGTCCCGACGATGCACTGCTGATAAAGACCGATTCTGAGGGCAGGGCTGTGTGGACGGTTCTTCTCGGCGGCGACGGAACCCAGAGCGGCGTTTCAGTAATCGGGACTGATGATGGCGACATCATCGTATCAGGGTTTTCGGACCGCGGTGGAGCGGGAGGTTTTGATCTCTGGATGACGAAACTGAGGAACGTCTGAAGGGGGATTAACAGAGATCCCCAAAATTTATTTGTTGATCTTCACAACCACCAGATCTGCGTTTCCTGAATCGATCGTCCAGCCGCAGGTGACATAGCCGCCGTCCTCGGCCACCAGGACCGAAGACCCCTCCTCTCGGCCCGACTCCCCGAAGGTGGTGTCCCACTCCTTTGTTCCCCAACCGTCGGTCTTCAAAAGCCATGAATAGAGACCGTCAGTCGAGCTCCAGCCCCCGATTATGTAGCCGCCATCAGCCGTCGCCTGGACCGCCGTGGCGATGTCTCTGCCCGAATTTCCCACGCTGAAGATCTTGCCCCTGATGGCCTTTCCATCGGGGTCGGTTATGATCAGCCAGGCATCTCCTGCCGAAGCCTCTCCGTCGCGGGGGGCGCTCGCCCCACCTGCCACGACGTACCCGCCATCCTTCTTCTGCAGAACCGACTCGCCGATGTCGTCTCTTGAGCCACCGTAGGTGACGTTCCAGATCTCCTCACCTTCCGGATCGGTCTTCAATATCCACAGGTCGCTTCCGCCAACGCCGAAGGACTCGGTAAAGCCTGCGATGATGTACCCACCATCGTCCGTCACTTTTACGGAACGGCCGCCGTCATCTTCTGCGCCTCCACAAGTCCGGTTCCAGATCTCATGGCCATCGGCATCGGTCCTGATGAGCCAGGCGTCTTTTCCGCCCGCGCCAACGGATTCGGTCTCCCCGATGACCATGTAGCCTCCATCGTTGGTCTTTTCGATGGAATAAGCCCAGTCGTAGCAGGGCCCGCCGAAGGTGCGGTTCCAGATCTCTCCACCCTTCGAGTCCGTCCTCGTCAGCCAGACATCAAAATCCCCGGCACCCCGAGAGTTCGTCCCGCCGGCGATGACGAACCCCCCGTCCTCGGTCTCTATGATCGCCATCGCCTCTTCATCGCCGGGGCCGCCGAAGGTCTCGTTCCAGCGCTCTCTTCCCTTCGAGTCCGTCGATATCAGCCAGCCGTCGTACCCGCCATCGCCAAAAGAGTTCGTCCTGCCGGCGACGACTAGGTCGCCGTTCTTCGTCTCGATGACCGAGTTTCCAACGTCAAATCCCGGGCCGCCAAAGGTCGCCTTCCAGACCTCCCCCTCAGTCTCGAAAGCTCCGAAGGCGTAGAGGATGAGAACTAAAGTCACCATCAACGCGGCCCCCAGGACCAGAGGCTCCTCGCTGAACTTCGTGGATGATATAAACGACCTTATTTTGCGGATCGTCCGCCTAACTGAGGATTTCGCGCCCTGACGTTCGGACATGCTTCTCTCCATCACCCGGGATCAAACTCCTTCGGTTTCAGTTCATTTTTATCGTTAAGCTTTTTGGTCAGTCGTCGAGCCCCTTTCACTAGTCAGGCGAGTTTTCTTCGGAAGAGGAATTCTGTGATTTTTTAGAGGGATCTTGCGGCTGCTCTTCATAGACGAAGATCTCCTCGATCTTGACATCAAAAATCCTCGCCATCTTGAAGGCCAGATCTAAAGACGGGTTGTACTTGTCCTTCTCTATCGCGATTATCGTCTGTCTCGTCACGCCCAGCTTATTTGCGAGCTGTTCTTGAGTCAAATCGTGAATCGCTCGGAAGACTTTGATTTTATTCCTCATCGTAGGGCTCGTATCCGTATCGTCTGTTGTAGTATCCGTACAGAACCGAGTACAAGATCATCAAAGCACAGGCCGAGAAGGCCAGCACAAATCCGGCGTTGGCGTACTCTGGATGCTCATTTCTCATGGAGATCAGCAAAATGCCGGCAAGGGCGCTAATCGCTGCAAAGGTCACCATGGCCGCTTTGGAGGCCTTCTCGCTCACCCTCTCGTCCCTTTCGTCGATCACCTCTTCAACATTTGTTTTGCACAAGTAAAATAAAATTGCACCCGCGCCTACCGCGATCATGACAAGCGCCGCATCGGCCATGGCAGCAAACCAGCCAGCCAGGGCCACAGTGGCCACGATTATTACGATTCTGCATATTCTGGAGTGTTTCACATCCATCGACATCACGATGTAAATCTTGTATTACATTTAGTTATATAAACTTAACTATTTATGATCTTATATCCAGATATGTAGAACTCCTGGGGGATCGGACGCCTCTTTTGTTGTTAATAATATCTGACTGAAGGGCGGTTTTGCGTCAGATGTTCATGGAATGCGTTCTTTACAGATAGTAAAGTTAATATAACATTATGTAATCTATGGGTTACATGGGGTGGGGGAGTTGGGGTGAGTTTCTTCACAGACTTTGATCTGTGAAGCTGAAATAAAGTCGGCCTATTAAGTGGCCGGGAGCTGGAGTCGGCCCACACGCTCCAGCTCCTGTTTTCCCTCCTACCCTTGAATAGAGGTGATCTAGTTGGATTGGATGAATGAATTGCTGCCGAATTTTGAACAGTGGGCCAAGTTCGCCTTGATCCTCGTATCGCTGGCTGCGCTTTGCATCTGTGCCCTGGGAGAGGGGGATGAGGAGGAGAGTTCGGCAGAGAGCTGGCCTCAGAAGGGCCATGAGCTATTCTCAGATGGATATATAGAAGAAGTTCTCCAGACTTACGACGAAGCCCTGAAGACTGATCCAGAAAACGCCACTGCCTGGCTGGACAAAGCTCTGATCTACGAGATTCTGGCTAAACAGGCCCGCCTGAAGGCTCTTGACCTATTTGACGAGAATCTGGAAGAGTCCCCAGAGGATGCACGGGCCTGGTGGGGGAAAGGAGTTGCCCTGTATGGCCTGGAAAGGCCGGAGGAGGCGAGAGTGGCTTGGGAGAGGGCGCTGGAGATCTACAACGGGATTCTGGAGTCGGACCCCGAGGACGCAGAGGCCTGGTTTGACAAGGCTGAGATTCTGATCAGCCTGGGCAGAAACGAGGAAGTGATCGAGGCCTACGATCGGGCCATCGAGCTGAACTCGACGAGGTCTGCGGAGGCTGCGATGACCAAGGAAAACCTGCTCATGAGGATGGGGCTTAACGATGAGTCCCAAGAGGCTGTTGGCCAAGCTTAACAGCTGATATCTCCTGATGAAAACCGAGAGCTGGGCCGCGTTTGGTGTACTAAAGCCGCCTTTTAAGGCCGAAGTGCTGAGATCTGGACTCAGACGCCGGCCCAATTTTTTGCGTTCATATCTGGATGGAAAAATAGGAGTGGGATAAGATGAACGAAAATCTGAATCGTTTGATCGCCTTTGACGAGCTGCAAAAGTCGGGCATTGGGAAGAAACTCGCCATCATCTTCACGATGCTGGCGTTGCTTTGCACCTTTGCCCTGGCGGAGGATGGCAATGAAGAAGAAAATTCAGCAGAGAGCTGGCACCAAAAAGGGCAGGATCTTTGGGCAAACGGTTCTCTCGAGGAGGCTCTTGAGGCTTACGAGAGGGCCCTCGCGATCGATCCGGAAGACGTCGACGTCTGGACCCTCAAAGGAGATGCACTAAGAAATCTGGGGGAGTACGAAGACTGCATCGAGGCCTATGATGAAGTCGTCGAGATTGATCCAGAAAGCACCTACGCAGCATACGCCTGGTATGGAAAAGGCCTTGCACTTCAAGCTCTGGGCACGGCTTCTGAGGCTGACGCAGCCTTTTCTAAGGCTGCAGAGCTGGGGTATAAACCACCCATCTCGGTTTTGGCCATCACCAACCTCATCTCCGTCGGAGTGGACGAGTTCATCGAGATGGCCAACGACGGAAACGAGACAGAGACCTTCGAGGGCTTGATCCTGACCATCGACGATGCGGAGTCGGTCAGCCTCCCCGATTTCACCCTCGGTCCCGGTGAGAGGATCAGGGTCCATCTCGGCGAGGGCGAGAGCAATGAGACCGATATGTTTCTGGGCAGCGATCTCTTCCTGGATGACTTCGCCGGAAATCTGACACTAAAGGATTCGTCTAGGACGCTGGATAAGTACGCAGCCTACTGGACGCCGGAGGAGACCCCGGAGCACTGGCTAAATATCGCCTACGGTCTGAGCGCCAATGGATCGTATGAAGAGGCGATTGCGGCTTACGATAAGGTCCTGGAGATAGATCCTGACAATTACACTGCGCTGATCAACAAAGGCTATGCTCTAGAGTACTTGGCCTTGGATCTGTACAACGAAGCCCTAGAGATCACAAACGAGATCCTGAAGGAGAATCCAGACGACGCTCTGGCCTGGCAGGGGAAGGGGGCGGCTTTGAGCGGCCTTGGCAGGCAGGGGGAGGACGATGAGGCCTATGCCATGGCCATTGAGGTTCTCAATAAGACTCTAGAAAAAGATCCATCCGACGGGGAAGCGTGGTTTTTGAAGGGCGAGAATTACGCCAACATGCATGATGCCGAGGCTGCCCTGGCAGCTTACGACAAGGTCATCGAGCTAAATTACACACCAAGAATCGAGGCTGCCTGGCTTACGAAGGCGGTTCTCCTGGCAGTGTTGCAGAGATACGATGAGGCCCTTCAGGCGTCTGAGATGGCCATTGAGCTGAACCCGAACAGCGCGTCAGCCTGGTCGAATAAGGGCTACGTTCTCGACGAGCTTGGGCGTCATGCTGAGGCGGACGAAGCCTTTGCTCGGGCAGAGGAGCTGGAGTGAGGGAACCGATCCTCTCATAAAATTTTTTACCATCATATCTGTATGATAAAAATATGGGGTGAGTTGACTTGAAAGGAAAAACCGGATCGTCGTCGGGCCTCAGCAGGCCATCGAAGTTGGGCGCAGCGGCCAGGTTCGCCATAGTTTTCGCGGTTTTTGCGATCCTCAGCGCCTGTGTTACGGCACAGGAGAGTACTTCAGGATATTGGGTGAATCGGGCCCAGGAGCTGATGGAGAACGAGTCCTATGAAGAAGCCCTAGGAGCGTATGACAGCGCCATAGAGCTTGATCAAGATGATGCTCGAATTTGGATGGGCAAAGGGGATGCTCAATCACGGATGGGTGACTATAACGAATCCCAGAAAACCTACGAAAATACGTTGGATCTCATCAATGAATCCCTGGAAGCAAACCCACTGGATGCAGAGGGCTGGTTTGTGAAAGGAGAGCTCCTTGATAGGTTGTATAGGTATGATGAGGCCCTCGAATCCTATAATATGTCGCTAGAGATAGATCCAACGGACAAAGAGGTCTGGTTCAAGAAGGGCATTGCTTTGTTTGCGGTTGCATATCAAATGCAGGGCCTTGAGCGCATCAGAGCCTTTGAAGACTCAATCATTGCTTATGACGAGTCCATCAAGATCGATCCGGATTACGGGAATGCCTGGATGGGGAAGGGCTACTCTCTTTACTACCTGGCCGTATTCAACAAGAATTTCAGCAAGTACGACGAGTCTCTGAAGGCGTTTGACAGAGCCATCGAGCTGATACCAGATAATGATACAAGGAACCTCGCTTTGGCCTGGGATGGCAGGGCCGTTGCTCTCTCGAACATAAGCAATGCCCTCGAAGATGCTGGTAGGCAAAATGAGGCCAAAGCCAGCCGTGAGGAGGCTTTGGAGTCCTACGATAATGCCATAGAGCTTGATCCAAACTTCACGGGCCTGGAGGCTCAGCTAAATAAAGCCGACGTTTTGGCTGAGCTAGGCAGGTATAATGAATCCCTTGATGCATTCGATAAGCTCATCGAGACTTTGCCTGCCAACGAAACCTTGTACGCTGCCATGGTCCTGGAAGATAAGGGCAACGTTCTCGAAATGATGGGCGATTACGAGGGGGCCATCATTGCATTCGATAGAGCTCTGGAGCTTGACCCATCCAACATGTATGCCATGCAGGAAAAAGGTGTTGCTCTCCAGTCGCTAGGCCGCATTTCTGAGGCAGAAGCCGCTTTTGCTAAGGCTAAAGAGCTGGGGTATGAGGAGTGACCCCAGACAAAATTTTTTGTTATCACATCTAGGTGATAAAATGGGGAGTGGGTTGAAGTGAGAGGATATGCTAGATCGTTGGCGGCCCTCGGTGGGTGGCTGAATATGAGAGTGGGAGCGAGGTCCTCCCTTGCTCTGATCGCTTTAGCAGCACTCTGCAGCTGCACAGTGGCGCAGGAGAAGACGGCAAAGGACTGGATTGAAACGGGCGAAGAGCTTCTTTATAGCGGCTCTCTTGAAGAATCGGTAGAGGCCTTCAATAAAGCAATTGAGGTCGA
>Ga0116164_10002481_pt1 | contig 13181 bp, 8 predicted proteins | sample AD_UKC109_MetaG_FD_89888 | JGI IMG/M metagenome (GOLD analysis project Ga0116164, IMG submission 89888) | Active sludge microbial communities of municipal wastewater-treating anaerobic digesters from Hong Kong - AD_UKC109_MetaG | ecosystem: Engineered > Bioreactor > Anaerobic > Digestate... | reverse complement strand
CGTACACGTGTACGCCGCCTTCATCGCGCTCGGTGATGTCCGAATCCACTTCGACGACTTTCATTTCGCCGGAAGGATCGGCCAGCAGGAAGTTCCAGCCGTAGCTGGCCTGGTGTTCGTAGAAGTAGGGCAAGGCATCCTCGACGTTGTCGTATTTGCTGATCAGTTCGCGCAGCATGACGCCGGCCGTCACGCCCGTGGGTTTGAACTTGGCGAAGATCAGTCCCTCGTTGAAGGAGGCGGCGAACGGCGTGTTGAGCGTGTCCGACGCGTTGTACAGCGCGGTCAGGCCCTGATCGTTCATCCCCGAGAAACCCCAGATCACGCCGGGGTAACCCAACACGGAGAAGGCGTGGCCTTGATCGGGATGGTGCACGAACATGGTGACGTGCTTGTGGGTGATGTTGCTGTCGAGCATGGCGAAGTTGTGGGCGACGATCACCCGGCCGTCGCGCGTGGCCGAACCGCGTAGGGCGAAGGCCAGCGACGGCGGTTGCGAGCGGCCGTCGTTGTAACCCTGGTTGGGCACCTGGTGGATTTTCTTGCCGTAGCCCGCGGTGGTGAAGGTGATGCGTTCGGCGCGCATCGTACGCGGATGATTCGGCGGCACGCGCACGACCTCGAGCAAGTCGGTGCATTGGATGCTCAACGAAACGACACCCGCCTCCGGCCAACCCTCGGGCGGCAGGAAGGTCACTTCGATGGTCTTGCCTTCGCGCGCATAGGGGCGCGTTTGCACTTCCGGATCGGAGGCAAGGAAGAGCCGGTCGTTGTACTGAATGCGGACCGACTCGGGATTCACGCCTTCCTTGTCGTCGTCGAGGGTGAACTTGACCGGCGCGTCCAGCGGCACCTCGACCATCGTGGCGTAGGAGCGCGGCTCGTAGGGATCCTGCCGCTCCTCGCCGGGCTCGTCGATTTCCCCGTCGCCGTCGTTGTCCTTGCCGTCGGCGTTGAGGTCGCCGTCGAAGGACACCGTCAACAGCCAGGGCCCCTGGATGAGCTTGATGAAGAAGGTGATCGAGCGGAAGCCCATCAGCGTGTCGAAGAAGGTGTTGAGGATCAGGATTTCGTCGAAGGACAGTTCGGCGCCGTCGGCGATGCCCCGCATCTCGTCGATGTATTCCTGCGGCATGAACTTGAGAAATTCCTGACCGCATTCGAGCATCATGCGCGGCGAGAACTGGCCGTTGCCGTACAGTTCCTCGTTCTGGTAGCGCAGCATGACGCTGGCCACGTCGTAGCGATCGCGTTCGAGGTACGGATAAATCGAGTTGGTCAACAGCATCGTGTACAGCGAGCGGATCTTGCTGCGGAAGCGCTGACCGTGCTGGAGACCGCGTTCGTAGGGCGAACCGTAGAGGTCGAACACCTGGTAATACTTCGGTTCCGTCGCGCGCGGTGCACAGCCGGCAAGCAGGGCGGCGATGACGAACAGGGCGACCGCGAACATGAGGCGCGGACGAGACAACGGGTTCGGGCGATGATCCGAGAGTAAATGGCGCATCGTTCGATCCTTCAAAGTACGTTCTTAACTTGTAAAAACAACCGTGGCGTCAACAGCCAATCGACCAAAGCGTATCCGTCATGCCGACCGCGCGCGGACCGATCACTCGGGCTCGATGCCGAGCAAATCGTTGAGGCGGTTGGTCAGCTTCTTTTTGTACTCCACGAACTTCATGCCCAGTTTCGTCGTCAGGTCGTCGCCGGACGCCGAGCTGCCCAGGTCGGGCATTTTGGCGTCGGGACCGTACATCTCCAGGAAGATCTTCAAGACTTCCTTTTTGATCAGGCCGCGCATGGGCACGTGGGCGATCATGCCGTACATCGCCGCGTTGCCTTCCTCGGCCAGGCCGGGATTCTGCCGCACGTATTCGACCGACTCGCGCAGGTCGTTGAGGTAGACGTCGGCGATTTTTGTATGCTGCGTGGTGACCATGTTGTGCAGGCAGTCGGGCTTTTGTTGACGATCGATGTGCCAGCCGCGTTTTTCCATCTGGTCGGCGACGCAATATACGTTCAGGTCGCGATCGACCGAGCGGAAGGCGAACACGCTCATGTGCGGCCGGGCGACCACGGCCAGGCCCGGAATGGCGTTGATGCCGTCCATCAACGTTTTGGTGGTGTCCATGATCTGCCGCGCCGTTTCCAGGTAGCCGTCCTCGCCCAAAGCGACCATCGCGGCCCAGGCCGCGGCGATGGAGCCGCCCGGACGCGTGCCCAGCAAAGCCGGCGAAGCGAACACGCCGCCGGGCCAGTCGGTGAACACGAACATCTGGTATTTGAGAATGTCGATGTTGCGGTAGGTGATCGTCGAGGCGCCCTTGGCCGCGAAGCCGTACTTGTGCGTGTCGGCGCTGATCGAGGTGACGCCCGGCACGCGGAAGTCGAAGGGCGGCACGGGGTAGCCGAGCTTTTCCACGAAGGGCAGAAGGTAACCGCCCAGGCACGAGTCCACGTGCAGCGGGATGTTCTTCTTCAGGGCCAGTTCGCCCAGTTCCTCGATCGGATCGACCACGCCGAACGGATAGCAGGGTGCGCTGCCGACCAGCAGGATCGTGTTGCGGTTGATCAGCTTCTTGACCGCTTTCACGTCGACGCGCTTGTCCTTGCCCACCGGCGCGTGCACCGCTTTGACGCCGAAATAGTGCGCGCCTTTTTCAAAGGCCATGTGCACCGTTTCGGGGACGATCATTTCCGGCGTGCCGACGAAGAAACGTTTGTCGCGCGCCAGGTCGCGATAGGTTTTGACGGCCATCAGGCAGCTTTCGGTGCCGCCCGAGGTGATCGTGCCCACGGTGTCGGCGTCGCCGTGCAGCATCGAGGCGGTCATGCGGATCACTTCGGTTTCGAAGCGTTTGAGGCTGAGGAAGGCCATCGGGTTCAGGCCGTTTTCCGAGAAGAACGAGGTGTACGCCTTCTTCAAAAAATCGGTGTGCTCATCGTTGAGGTGATACACCAGGCTCCAGGTTTTACCCGTACGATAGTCGGCATCGTCCGCGGCGAAAGTCTTCATCATTTTGAGGATGTCTTTTCTCGGCAAACCCTTTTCCGGCAGCTTGTTGAAGGAATCGCTCATTGTTTGCTCCTTACCTTGATGTCCATTGGCTTTAGGTGTTGTCCATGCATGCCCGCACCGAGAAGGTCCGCGTTCGCGCACACCGATTCTTTTATCGCTTGCCGCGCAACAAAATGGCCGGAAGTCGAACGTTGAAGAATCATGAACTTCGAAAACGCCCCGTTTGCATGCCGGAACCGGTCGATCCCCACCGTGTGAAAAGAAGTTGAGCTTTTACTCACATTCGGTGCATGATAAGCAAGTTCACCACGAATGACAACTCGCTTTTTTTTGAGGGAACGATGAAGCAGATCAAGCCCCGCAAACGGCCGCAGCAAAAACGATCGCGGGATACGGTCGACACGATTCTCAACGCCACGGCGCAAGTGTTGATTCGAGAGGGATACGATCAGACGAGCACGAACAAGATCGCCGTCGAGGCGGGCGTGAGCATCGGTTCGCTGTATCACTATTTCCCGAACAAGGAAGCGTTGGTGTTGGCGCTCAACCGCCGGCTGGCCGAGCAGGAACTCGATCTGATCCGCCAGACGTTCGTCGAGGTGTCCAACGCGTCGTTGCGCGACACGATCCGCAAGTCGGTCGAGGTGATGGTGCACATGCATCGCATCGCGCCGGAGTTGCATCGGGTGCTGGTCGAGCAGGTGCCGCGTATGGGGCCGCTGCGCAAGATCAACGAAATCGACCGGCAGATCATCGAGATGATCCGCGAGCAACTGTTGCGGTTGAAAAAGGAACTTTCGCCGGCGGATGCGGAACTGATGATTTTCGTCGTGTTCAACATCGTGGAAACGCTGACGCACCAGGCGGTGCTGTATCAGCCGCAGTTGCTGCAGGGCGAGCGGTTGATCGACGAGATTTCCTCGTTGGTGGAGCTGTATCTGCGCAAGAAAATGAATTTGTAGACCCCGCCGCGTTCTATTCGAAGAGCAACGACGGATCGTTCCAGATATCGATGATCAACTGCAGGAAGCGGCGCAAGCCGTCCTGCGACGGGTGCGCGAAGAACGAGCCGACGTTGAGCTTGATCAGGCCGGGGAACCGCCGGATGGTCAGCGGACCCAGTTCGATGGGCAGCACGCCGACCAGGTGCAGCAGGTCGTTGAAGTCGGCCATCGACAGCAGGGCCACCTCATAGGGATCGGGATCCTGCGTCGAGCTTTCATAGAACGCGTCGGCGATGTCCACGCACAGTTGCCGCGCCACGTCCACTTCCGTCGGTTCGATTTCGATTTCCTGGCCCAGGAACACCCGGTCAATGCCCTTGTCATAGACGCCGTTGCCGTTGATGTCCTCGTAGTGCACGGGCGAATTGTCCTGCGGTCCGGTTTCGGCGGCCAGCGAATCGAAGGTGTCGACCATACGCATGAAGCCGTTGGCGATGGCCAGCCCGGTGATGTTCATCGATTCGACGCCGCTGCCCGGCTCCAGGTACAGGAAGTGGGGGAAGCGTTCGCTGTGGAACAGGTCGTAGATCAGCGACATGATCATGTCGATCGTTTCGAGCGTCGATTTTTCGCCGCCGCCCGAACCCAGCTCGATCGCCAGTTGCGTATAGTCGAAACGCAGATCATGCGCCAGCAGCAGGTTGACGACCGCATAGGAAATGCTGTTGAACGCGCCGATCATGTACAGGTCGGTTTTGTCGAAGGTGCCGCCGTAGGAAAGCAGATCCTCGCCGGTAATCTGAAAACCGTAGTGCTCCAACTCGAAGGAGAAGTCGGGACCGGCCATCAACTGCGGAAAGATTTCCTCGGCACGGGCGATCTCCGGCATAATTTCTTCGATGAAGAAAATGTGAATGGCGTTGATGTCGTCGCCGTTGATCGACGAGGGAGCGAATTGCTCGTTGGTGACGTTGTTTTCAGGATTGAAGGAAATGGCGTTGATGGTGGAAATGACCTGATCGACGAAGTTGAACAACCGCATCGGGCCGGCCAGGACCAAACCCACCTGCGCGTCGGTATTGTCGGCATCGATCGCCAATGCCTTTTCGAACTGTTTCGCGGCGTAATGCGCTTCGTTGTTGATCAGGTGTTGTTTGCCTTGCCGGATATAATCTTCCAGCCCCGGATCGTCCGTCGAATCGTCATTGTCGGAGCAGGAGAACAATAGAAAGCAGAACAGGACGAGCATGCCGAGCGATATAACGGATCGAATGGCTTTCAATACGTTTCTCCTTTGTACAGCGAAACCCAAACCTCACATCTGAAAAGAGCGAACACATTGTCGCATAATTCATAACACATACGGGATGCAATGTGCAAACGGCGGCGTAACACACTGAATAATAAAAAGATTTTCCGATGTGAAAAGTGAGTGTTTACTCGGTTTCTCTTCAGTATAATGCAAAAACCCGAATGGACCATTTAAAGGAGCGAGCTGGAATAGTCGATGCGTAATTTTCGTCTGCTGGCGCCGGCCTTCATCGTCGCTTTTTTATACATTGCGGCGACGATTCCGTTTTTTACGGCGGCCCCCAAGGTCGATGAGTGCGGCTTTGTGACGACCGGCCAAACGCTGTTGCCGTTGTACATTCACCAGTTCATCGGCAAGCACGACTTCAGCGATCCGGTGTGGCGGGAGAATTTCGGCAACAGCGGCTCACCGCATCCGAAGGTGGCGTTTTATCTCATCGCGTCTTTCACCAGGGCGGCGGGATTTTTCAAGATCAATGTGCGTTGGTTTGTGGCGGTGCTGGCCGCGATGTGCGTCGTGTTGATGATGAATCTGGTGCAAACGAACCAAGTCGGCGGCTCAATCTCGAGTCGATGGCTGGCGGTCGGCGCGGGCTGTCTGTTGTTGATCAATCCGATTTTCCGCATGCTGCAAATCTTGCTTTATGCCGAAATTCCGCAACTGCTGTTCGCGTTGGCGGCATTGGCCGCCCTCGCACAGTTTGACGTCGCTTTGCGTAACGGACGGTTCCGTTGGTTTTTGTTGTTCGGCTTCGGCCTGTTCGCCGGCTTTTCGATTTCCTGCAAGCTCTACAGCATCATCGTATTTTTTACGTTCATTCTTTATTCGTTGGTGATGATCAAGCATTTCGGCAAGAGTTGGTTGCCGGCGAATCTGCTGGTCGGCCTGATGGGATTGGCCGTGTTCATCGGCACCAATCCGCTGTTGTGGCAGGATTTCTGGTTCGGCATCGGCGAGATGTCCTACCGGCATCTGGCCTACGACGCCGGGCACCCCACGCGTATGACGTTGGCTTCGCTCAAACATTTCATGACCTATCCGTTCGCCGTCTACAGCCCGAGTTTCTACAATTACCGGGAAATCGACATCATGCCGGTTTTTCTCCCGGCGGATCTGCCGTTCATCGTGCTTGGCTATTTGTTGACCGGCTTCGGTCTGGCGCAGGCGGTGCGGACGAAAAACTGGCTGCCGCTTTTGTTTGCCCTGAGCAGCATCGGTTTCATGGGTTACATCACGCTGACCATGTCCCCCGGGCAGAAAGCGCCGCGCAATTATCTGTTTCCGGCCGTGGCGTTGATCTGGTTGTATCTGCAAATCGACTGGCGACGGTTGGCGGGCTCGTTGCGTTGGACGATGCGCCGGCGTTCGTGAGGGAAAGGGGAGATCCGCCCGTAAGGGAAGATGGGGCCACCATCCATGGCAGCCCCCATCACAGTTCGGGATATGCCTCCATGGACTTTAAAACGTTCCAATCGTTCCTTCGTAATCAGCGAGCAAGTCGGCGATCTCCTCCAGTTCCTCGTCGTTGAGCGTCTCGGCGGCGGCTTCCAGTTTTTCCCGTGCCGCCTGACACACGACCAACGCCTGGTCCGCATCCGTATAGACCAGGTCGGCAATCTCCTTGATCGCCTCGGCGTAGGTCACGATCGCATCGCCCTTGAGCAATTGGTTGTGGCCGGCGGCCAGCAACTGCGCAAAGGTCGCTTCCTGCACCGATTCGCCGTCCGCATACGTGAACGGATCGGTGTAGGTCGCGCGCACCGTCAGAACGTCGTCCAGGTTCATCAGGAGCGGATCGCAAGAGACGATGAACTGATGGAAGATCATCGCGTCGTTCGGTCCCAGGTGCTGCGGCTCGACTTCGGAGGGATCGGTCGAGTATTCCTCGCCGTGGTATTCGAGCATCAGCAGGTAATAAGGCATGGTCAGTTCGACGCGAACGTCGAGGGCGGCAACTTCCATGTTGCGCAGGAAGCCCGCGCCGAACTGACGCTGCGCTTCATCCGATGAATCGACAAAGACGTACGCGCCTTTGCCCGCGTCGGTGATTTCGTCCATGACATTATCATAATAATAACTGGCGGCGTCGCCGACGCCCACGCCGACCAGGTAAATGCCTTCGCTTTCGGAATCGTCCGCGTACTGGCTGATGATGTTCAGATCGGTGATGCCCGTGTTCAGCCCGCCGTCGCTGATGAGCACCACGCGGTTGAGGCGCTGTGCGGAGTAGTTGTCCATGGCCAGCTCATAGGCGGTCACCAGGCCGTCGTGCATGTTGGTCGAGCCGTCGGCCTCGATGGCGTTGATCACCGCCAGCAACTGCGCGTCGTTGGGACCGTCGACCGCATGCCCGTTCAACTTCACGTCCGCTTCGGTGTCCCAGTTGACGACCGAGACGATGTCCCCGGCCCGCAGCCGGCTGGCGATCACCCGCGCGGTTTCCTTCAACAGGGAGATCGGTTTGCCGCTCATCGAACCGGATACGTCGAAGCTCAGCACGAGGTTTATCGGCCGCTGATCGTTGTACTCCACCCAATGCGACTGCGCGCCGATCTGCAGTACGTATTCCTCTTCGTACAATCCTTCGGCGTGCGGCGTCATCTGCGCCTCGACGCGCACCTTGGAGAACGTCGGCGGCGTGTAGTTGATGTTGTAGTAGTTGGTGAATTCGTAGGTGCGCACGCGGTTGCGCGGGACGATCGCGCCGGCCTCGATGATCGCGCGCACGACCACCGGCGAAGCCTGCGAGTTCGAGTCGTCGGCCGACAGATAATAGGTTACCGGCGCGGATTCTTCCGGGCACTCCAGTTCCGGCGGGTCGGTATCATCGTCGGCGGTGTCGTCGTCGCCGGTGTCGTCGTCGCTGCAATCGTCGTCGGCGTAATCGTCGTCATCGTCGTCGTCGTACCAGCCGTCGTCGTCATCATCGTCCCAACCGTCGTCGTCATCGTCGTCATCGTCGTAACCGTCGTCATCGCCGATATCGTCGTCGCCGGAATCATCCGATGAACCTCCACAACCGGCAACGAACATCATCATCAACGCCAGCAAAACGGCACACAATCCATAGGCCTCATGTCCAATAAAAACCAGGCGTTTCATAACCTATTCCTTTTCGATTCGTATCTCTACAAAACCCAAACCAAACGCTCATTTCATTCAGCAAGATCGATGCCACATTTGCCGCACCGCGCAATATCCAAATTTAACCATGAAATATTGAGTGCTTGGCGTTTAGTAATTATTTTCCGGCATCCGGCGAGATAATGAAAATTAGAAAAACTTCTCAAAATTTTGAGAAGGGTTCAGTCGGTGAGCGGGATTTAGCGTGGAAGGCTTCCCGGGTTATTCGGCCAGTTTTTTGCGCTCGCGCACGATGTACACCGTCAGCGCCGCGGCGATCGCCAGCATGGCGACGCTCACCCATTGCGAGGTGGATAGCGGACCGTAGAAGCCGCGCTTGACGTCGCCGCGCCAGAACTCGAGCACGAAACGCCCGGCGGCGTACAGCGCCACCTGCAAGGTGATGATCTCGCCGGCGACCTTCCGCTTGTGCTTGCGCCAATACAACAGCGCGGCGAAAATCGCCAGGGCCAACAGCGATTCGTAAATCTGCGAAGGATGCACCGGCACGGCGCCGTACATTTCGCTCGCGGGCGCGCCGGCCGGAAACACGATGCCCCAGGGCAGTTCGGTCGGCTTGCCGAAGCAGCAGCCGGCCATCAGGCAGCCGAAGGTGCGATGGATCGCCAGACACAACGGCATGTAGGTCGCCGGCAAATCGATGATCGGCAGAATCGGCTCCTTGACGATCTTCAGGAAAATGCCGGGCACCAGAATCGCGCCGATGTAACCGCCGTAAAAAATGTGTCCCTTGCGCAGGTTGAGGAACTGCGACGGGTGATCCATGTAATACGACCAATGAGTGGCGATGTGCATGCCCTTGGAAAGGAAGATCATGCCGAGCATCGCCAGGAACATCGCCTGCAGAAAGCGCATTTCGCTGACGCCCTCTTTCTGCGCGCGCAGGTAGGAGAGGGTGATGCCCAACATCACCGAAAAAGCGTAAGCCGTGCCGTAGGTCGGCATGGTGAATTTGCCGAGGTGGAACAATTCGGGGTGCATGTGTTTCCTTTGTCTGTTTGCTTTTTCTGTCCGCACTTTGCCGGGATCGGCGCGAATGTGCAAGGCGGCGAACGATTTCTTGCCGCCCTTGCGCCACCGGGGTGAAATTCGTCACAATGTCCGCCGGTGACACGAAGGAATTGTTCAGATGATGCAACAATTGATTAAGCGTTATTCATTGGGCGAGGAAATCGCCAACGCGATCACCCACGGCATCGGTGCGGCGCTGAGCGTGGCCGCCCTCGTGCTGCTGGCCACCTTCGCCGCGCTGTACGGCGACGTCTGGCGCGTGGTCAGCGTCAGCATCTACGGCGCGACGCTGATACTGCTGTATCTGTTTTCCACGCTCTACCACGGCATTCAGCATCCGCGCGCCAAAGAGGTGCTGCGCGTGCTGGATCACTCGGCGATCTTTCTGCTGATCGCGGGCACCTACACGCCGCTGGCGCTGGTGACCTTGCACGGGCCGTGGGGCTGGGCGATCTTCGGGGTGATCTGGGGCATCGCGCTGGTGGGCATCGTGCTCAACGCCTTCCTGATGAAAAAACTTAACTGGCTGTTCATCATCCTTTATGTGGTCATGGGCTGGACGGCCGTGGTCGCGATCAAGCCGCTGATCGCCATGATGCCGACCGGCGGCCTGGCCTGGATGGGCATCGGCGGGCTGATCTACACCGCCGGCGTGGCCTTCTACGCGATCAAGAAGATCCCCTTCAACCACGCCATCTGGCACCTGTTCGTGCTCGGCGGCAGCATCTGCCACTTCTTCGGCATCTTCTATTACGTGCTGCCGATGCCCGGCGTATGACCGATCGTCTCGCCGATCCGTTGAGGGACGTCCATGAGAATTAAAGCGATATCGCTGCTGTGCCTGTTGTTGCTGTTGCTGGGCGGTTGCGATGGCGACGATTCTTCCTCCGACGATGACGCCGGCGATGACGACGGTGCGGCGGATGACGACGCCGACGATTTCGAATTTACCGTCACCGTGCTGGGCGAGGGCGAGTACGTCGACGACGACGGCAACGTCTTTGTTTATCAACTGCTGCGCCTGAGCAACGAGGACGGCGGTTACACGTACGCGCAGTATTTTCCGCCGCCGGCGAAGGCGGCCGGTCCGGTGATTCTGGCGGCCGTGCCTTACAACGGCATCGATTGGTCCGGCGATCCGATCGATGAAAAATGGGCCGCGCGCCCGGGCGCCGACGTGGGCTACAGTTGGCCGGACGAGGACGGCCCCGACTACCGCGAGGGCAGCTCGGACATTTTCTATCAGCTCTACGAGCCGGAATCTTACGGCGAATTGTCGTGGTTGTATCTGACCAACGGCATCGGCGTGCTGCACGTGTTCGGCCGCTTTTATGCGGGCGGCGATATTGAAAACGATCGCCACGACATGATCGCCGGCATGCGTTTTCTCGCGCAGGAACCGACCGCCGACAAATCGCGCATTCTCACCAGCGGCGATTCGTGGGGCGCGTGGGAGGCCATTCACGCGGCGATTTACGCGCCCGCGGAAATCACCGTGCGCGGGGTCGTGGCCACGGCGCCGCCCTACGACTTCGTCACCTTTCATCAGTATCTGACCGGCTTGCACGACGAAATTCCCGATGCGCAGATCGCCGCCGATTACGACGAGTTTTTCGAGCCGTACCTGCGACGCATCGAGGCGGGAGCGGGCGGCGCGCCGGGCGACGCGCAGGCCGATTACTCGCTGTTTTCCTTCGCCGCGGCGGCCGAGGGAATGTCCTGTCCGCTGCTGCTGGTGCACGACGAATGGGACACGCTGGTGCCGGTGACCATGTCCTACGCGCTGGCCGACGCACGGCCGGACGTGGCGACCGGCTATTGGTATCAGCGCACCGCGCCGATCGATTTTTTAACCTTGCCGATGGACCACGGTCTGTTCGACGACGATCAGTATGAATACCTGTCCTATTTTTTGTTCTCGTCGACGTTCATGATGTCCCACCTGCTCGACGACGAGCAGTACATCTTCAACATCTTCGAATGGTACGTGCTGCTGGCCTTCGCGCAAAACGTGCGCGCGTTGCAGGCGGCGCACTACGACGTGGATTGGTTCGCCCAGCGCCTGTTGGACCTGACCGATCCGCGCCTGGTGCTGTTCGAGATGAATGAAGTGGTGGACATGATTTCCGGCGCCGACCTGGCCGCCGCGATCCTCAACGAGGCCTGGGGCACGTCGCTGACCGGCGGAGCCGTCGTGGATTTTCTCCAGGAAAACGGACTGCCGCCGGCCTGACGCGCCGCTTATTTCAGCAGGTCGATGTAGACCTGGATCGTCGCCGCATATTTAGCGAGCAGTTCGACAATTTCCGCCAGTTCGACGTCGTTGAGCACGAGCTGAGCCGCGGTCACTTTCGCCAACGCCGCCTGGCAGACGGCCAGCGCTTCCTCCGGCTGGGAGTACATCAGACCGTCGATCTGCTTGAGCGCTTCGGCGTAGGCGACGATCGCGTCGCCCTTGAGCAACTGTTCGGACGGCGCGGCCAGCATCTCATTGACGGTCTTGGTGAACGTCGAGCTTTTCGCTTCGTGAGTGAACGGATCGATGTAGGTCGCCTTGGCCTCGATCGCGTCGTTGAGGTTCATCAACTCCGGATCGCAGGCGACCATGTACTGGTGGAAAATCATCGCGTCGTTGGGACCCAGGTGTTGCGGCTCGACCTCGTCGGGATTGGTCGAATACTGTTCGCCGTAGAAGTGGTGCATCAATAGATAATAGGGCACGGTCAGCTCGACGCGCACGTCCAGCGCGGCGATTTCCATCGTGCGCATGAAGCCCCAGCCGAACTGCCGCTCGGCCTCGTCGAGCGAGTCGATGAACACGTACGAGCCCTTGCCCGCATCGGAGATGGTGTCCATCACGTCATCGTAATAATAGTAGGCCGCATCGCCCACGCCCACCGCGACCAGGTAAATCCCCTCGTGCTCGGAGTCCTGCGCGTACTGGCTGATGATATCCAGATCGGTGATGCCGGTATTCAGCCCGCCGTCACTGATCACCACCACGCGGTTGAGGTGCTGCGCGTTGTAATTTTCCTGCGCCAGTTGGTAAGCCTTGACCAGCCCGTCGTGCATGTTGGTCGTACCGCTGGTGTACAGGGCGTCGATCGCCTCCAGCAGACCCGGATCGCACGGACCGCTGACCTGATAGCCGTTGAGCACGACCTGCGGCTGCTGATTCCAGGTGACCATCGAAACGACGTCGCCTTCCTTCAGCTTGCCGGCGATGACCTGCGACACCTTTTTCAGCAGGTGCATGCTCATGCCACTCATCGAACCCGAAACGTCCAGGCACAAGGTCAGGTTGATCGGCCGCTCGTCGGCGCAACGCACCTGCTGCGATTGCGCGCCGATCTGCAAAATGTATTCGTGTTCGTATTCCGACTCGGCGTGCAGACGCATCTGCGCTTCCACCCGGATGCGGTTGTCGTCGCTCGGCGGATCGTAGCGCAGATCGTAATAGTTGGTGAATTCGTACGTGCGCACCGTTTCGGCCGGCACGATCAGTCCGTGGTTGATAATCGCCCGCGCCACGACCGGCGAGGCCTGCGAGTTGGAGTCGTCGGCCGAGAGATAGAAAACGGTGTCGGCGGTGGTGTCGGGGCAATCCAGCTCCGGCGGCGTGGTGTCGTCATCGCCGGTGTCGTCATCGCCGGTGTCGTCATCGCCGGTATCGTCATCGCCGGTATCGTCGTCGGTGGCATCGTCGTCGCCGGTATCGTCGTCGCCGGTATCGTCGTCGCCGGTATCGTTG